>Ga0105227_100012_pt1 | contig 93693 bp, 78 predicted proteins | sample Virmet3734_803_FD_89585 | JGI IMG/M metagenome (GOLD analysis project Ga0105227, IMG submission 89585) | Marine viral communities from the Southern Atlantic ocean transect to study dissolved organic matter and carbon cycling - metaG 3734_803 | ecosystem: Environmental > Aquatic > Marine > Oceanic...
AGTCGCTATCACTGGAAACCAATGCAAAAGCATCAATGCGGTCGGAATATAGTAAGTCCATGGCATCAATAATCATCGATGCATCGGTGGAGTTCTTACCGGTGGTATAGGCAAACTGTTGAATAGGCTGGATCGCCAGTTCATTAAGTAACTTCTTCCAGTTCTTCAAGGTGTCGGCCGACCAATCACCGTAAGCCCGTTTTATGAGTACATGCCCGTGCGCTGATATCTCATCCAATATGGGCGATAGCTTGGCTAACTGAGCATTATCGGCATCAATCAGTACGGCCACTTTCTTATGGACATCAAGGTCTTTCATCTCTATCCTTACTTATTCGATGTAACGGCATTTCGGAAAGTTGGCACACCCCAAAAACGTATTGCCTGCATTAGGACCGCGTTTTGCCGTTCTTTCTACCAACTCACCAGAACATTTTGGACATACCTTAGGTTTTTCCATAGTCACCTGAGATGAAACCTGCACATCGTTTACCAGAGCCAATAGTTTTGGACCATCAATCAGCTCGATAGGTTTGCCTGCCGCAAAGTCGATAGCCTGTTGGGTAAAGGTGCCAGAACTGATGATAATAAACCGGTTAGCTTTATGCGCAGTCAGCACACCAAACATTTCCCTCACCACATTCACGCTAACCTTTTGCGTTTTCCACTGTTTGCATTGCACTAAGGTAAGCTGACCATCTTTTCGAAGTTCTAAGTCAATACCGCCATCGGCACCATAACCGCCTTCTGTTACCCGATAACCTTGCCTGCGATAGGCTTCGGCCACCAACTCTTCAAAGTTACGCCAGTGCAAATTACGCACGGTTTGGATATTACACTGGGTATCCAGTTGTTTGGCTTTACGACGAGCATTCAAAAATGCAAAAGGGGCGGCGAGCAATGTCATGCCAGCTATATAAGGGGCAGGGATCACAAAAGCTTTCAACACCATGGCGGTGATTTGATTATCGGTTTGAATGGATGGCAACACATGTGCCATCACCACATATGCCGAGGCGGATACCAGTACCGATACCCACCACGGTAACTCTACCAGCAGGTCAATAAGGGGGGGTTTGTTTCTTGGCATTCACAAACATCCTTGTTTTAATTACCTAAAGTGTACTCTCTTGCTATAAAGAATAGGTATATATCTCTATCGTGTAGTATTAAGCTAAAGCATCCTACTACTCTATATAGAAAGTGTTCCGTTACTTAGTGTAAACACATGTAAACCGGTTGAATGCAGCGCGACGCAGTAGTTTAATTGTGCGGCAAAGTATCTGGCTACGATGACTAAAGAAGAATCACGGCTTTTTATTGGAAGCGAATAAGTATTGTCATAAAGCTTTATTCTAGCCTCTTGCTAATTTACGTGTTAATTTATAGTTGCTTACGGGCAGATTTTGGTTGCGTATCGCAATCATAGTTTTAAAGACTGGCTATCGTATTGCTACCTTACGGGGTCTACATCCGTGTACCAGTTATTTCCTTTATACTTTCGCCTAAGAGTGCCCGTAAGCACTATTTAAACATGGAGGTTTATTGGCACAGTCATTCGTAGATGAATTTATTCCAAGAATTGAACAGCTCAAAAACTGTCGTTCGCTTGGTGATTTAGCCCATATTTTAGGATACAAACCTCAGGCATTGTCCTACATCCTCTATAAAATTCCTGACGAGTCGAAATACTCTGAGTTCGAAATACCTAAAAAAAGTGGTGGCGTAAGAAAAATTCAAGCTCCCACGTCACGACTAAAAAAACTTCAAAGGCGATTGGCTAATCTTCTTAGTGATTGTGAAGAAGAGCTATTTGAATCTCAAATAAAAAGTGAAGGGGATAAAAAAAAGGTATTCAAGAACAGGGAGTCACGTACTAAAGCTCGACGAGCAGTATCTCATGGCTATAAAAAGGGACTATCGATTTCAACCAATGCTGAATTGCATGTCGGTAAACGATACGTATTTAACATTGATCTAAGCAACTTTTTTCCAAGCATCAATTTTGGTAGGGTTCGTGGCTATTTTATTAAAAATAAAAAGTTCAAACTTCATCCAAAAGTAGCAACAGTTATTGCGCAAATTGCATGCTGCGAAAATCAGTTGCCACAAGGTAGTCCTTCCTCTCCAGTAATTTCTAACTTGATCGCCAGACCTCTTGATATGGCTTTGCTGAAAATAGCTAAAGATAATAATTGTAGCTATACGAGATATGTTGATGATATTACGTTCTCTACAAATTTGAATCGCTTTCCAAGGTTCATTGCTAATCGACCACTTAGCTGGTTGGGTTCAAGTAAGTGGTTAGCAAGTAGCAGAATTCATAAAATAATCGAACATCATGGATTTAGAATCAACAAATCTAAGTGTCGAATGCAAAAAGCAATAGAAAGGCAGGAAGTTACTGGCCTAGTTGTGAATAAATTGGTGAATGTAAGCTCTGATTACTACCGATATACAAGAGCGATGTGTAATAGCCTTTTTCAAAACGGTTACTACCACATACCACAAGAACGTTCTATTAAACCCAATAAACCATCAATCAAAGCATGGATCTTGGGCAAATTGAACAAGACGAAAAAAGAGCAACCTATTAAAGGTGTAGTATTAAAAAAGCAAGACTCAATCAATAAACTAAATGGAATCCTTGCCCACATCTACAATGTAAAGTCATATCGAAACAAATATGCGGATACTGGTTTCAGGAAGACCAAACACGACGGCATCAGGAAAAAAACAAATGAAAAATACCCTCCTATAGATAGAACTCAAAACCATTCGGATGAAAGTCATCAGGTTGCATTGGACGGAATAAAAAATTTATATCAAAAGTTTTTATTTTTCAGGCATTTTTACTACAACGAAACTCCTACGATAGTATGTGAAGGCAAAACAGATAATGTTTACCTCCGATGTGCCGTCGAGAATTTAGCCAACGATTACCCTGAACTTATAGATATAGATGGCAAGCTTAAAGTAAAGCTTTTAAATCGGACTGAAACAACTAATGAAATGTTAAGCATGGCTGAGGGAACCTCTGGGTTAGTTTATCTATTAGAGATTTATAAGAGATTTACAAAGAAATATAGAGTAAAAGGGCAAAGTAGCCCAGTAATAATTATTGTTGATAATGATAAAGAAGGTAGGAAAGTAAAAGCGAAAGCAGATGGACTAAGTGCTCAGAATCGGAAAGCCAAAAACCTGACTAGTACTCGGCCAGCAAATTACGTTTTCGAGAATTTATACATTGTTCTCATTCCTAACACGGAAACAAAGGAAACACCCATAGAAGGTTTGTTTGACCCTGCACTATTGAAAACGAAGCTTAATGGAAAGGAATTTCATCTTGAAAATAAAGGTTTGGATCCGGAAAAGCATTACGGAAAGGACTATTTTTCTAGGTTTATCATTAAAGCTCAGAAAAAATCCATAAATTTTAACGGCTTTAGACCCTTATTGGATGAGGTGAAGACTATTTTAAACTCCTACGACCCTAATGATCTAGACTAGCTGGGGCTTCAGATAGTTTGAAATTGTTATGATAAATTAAGGTAACCATTGAGCTAGTTATAGTTAGTGGATTAAATACAGTTTGATACGTTGACTGTAAGCAGCAAAGGGAAAATAGTAGATAATGCCGTAATATCCTAAGTTTTGTATTGTGACAGAAAAACGAGCGAGAATTTGTTGACATAGAATTATTTTTAGGTCTATCAGAAAGGGAGATGGTATTGGGAAGTTTCAATTCAGGAGTTAAAATTCAACCTAACTTTTTTGAAATAGAGTTATCAATTTCGAAAATAGAACTCTATTCATGTGAGTACAGTGACAGCTTATTCAAAGAATGTATTAATGGGAAAGATGGCTATTTTTACTATCGAGATGGTCGTTTTCTTTTTGCTCTGCCAAGTAAAGACAATATTGATAGACCTGTCGGGTTTAGACCTGAAAAAATTGATGTCAGTTCTAACCCCTACCTAATATCCAAGCTTTTGACAAATTTATTCAAAATATTTTTTGAGAGTAAAGGTAGAAAAGTTTATCACTTAAAATATTCTGGTGAATCTACCTTTGATATCAGTTCGGAAGAACCATCAAAAATAGGGCTTCTTAGTTTAGTTCCTAGATGCAAATTCTCTGTTAAACCGTTCGAAAAAGGAGATCGAGTCATTTTTGTCATGACTTTGGCAAAGGAATACAAACCTCGTTTTGAACAATCAATTGAATCATATCGGCAAGATGGGATTGACATCAGAGATTGTCAATTTAAGAATGACCTTTTAGTTGCGTCACGAGCGAACATTAAAAAGTATCTAGATCGTTCAGGTTTGCAGGCAAAATATAACTCAACTGAAGAGAGGCTTAGGGACAAAGCTAAAGAGCTAGATTTTATCATCAAAACTATTCAATACTTGAATAGTAAAACAGATGAGATATCTTCGACTCTCAAAATCTTCAAGAAGTTTAATTACTTAACTCTCCCAAATACGCTATTTCAGCAAACAAAGATCAAGAAACCCACTAACTTTTATTACAATCAGCGAACCACCCGAGGCTTTATCAACGAAGCTGTTCAGCAACTCAAACCGCTAAGTTACGATGTTTTTAGTGGCCAAAAAATTTCAATTTGCACATTCATTCCAAGTTTAGAAGCAAAGCAGTGTGAGAGGCTTATCGTAAACTTGAAGAAAAATTTAACTGACATTTTTCATTTAGAAGATGTTGAAGTTACTCCATTGTATGTTGGCAATGATCGACGGGAACATATCGAGCACATATCAAGATTTGAAAATAAGCAATTTGATCTTGCTTTGTTTTTCCTTTATCAAAAGGATAAAAACCAGCCAGCGGATAAGTCAGCGTATAACAGATTAAAAGCCAAGCTGATTAGTAAGCAAATCCCTTCCCAATCGATGCTTGTAGAGAATGCTCAAAAGAACAATGATTTCCATGTGAGAAATTTGGCTCTCAATATTTATTCGAAAATAGGTGGGACGCCCTGGGCGATTGAAAAAGATGGTTTTGAACATAGCGAGTTTGTTTTAGGAATTGGCTCTACAATCGACGATAAGAAAACTAGAAATATAGGTTTTGCTAGTGTGTTTGATCATCACGGTTCTTATATGGTTGGAAGTTGTAGCCCTTTGTGTAAGTTGGAAGATTACAGAGATAATCTTCAAAGTTATCTAATCGCTACATTAAATGACATCATAGACTCAAGGGGGATCGTTAAAGGGGCCAAGTTGCGTTTGATTTTTCATATTTTCAAGGACGCAAGTAGAAAGTATGAAATAGCAGCTATTAAGCAATGCTTGGAAGAGTTTGTTAATTACGAAATTGAGTATGCGATTTTAAGTGTTAGTTTTGACCACCCGTATAAGTTCTTTTCAGGTTCAAATCATCAGATAGAAAGAGGGACATTTGTAAAATTGACCTCAAATAGGGCACTTATTTTTATGGGGGGGAGAGGTAGTAAACCACTACAAATTAAGTTGGATTCTCGATCAACATATCAAGATATTTTCGAACTGACTAAACAAGTCTTATACTTTTCTCATCTTTCTCATAAATCTTTCATGCCTGCGATGAAACCAGTTACAACGACTTATCCTCAGAAGCTTGCCCAACTTACAAGTGATCTTTTAAAAATTAACCATTGGGACCCAGATATGTTACATGGAATGAAAGATAAATTATGGTTCATCTGAAAAATTTGGAGGCTACGCTACTAAGCCAAGCATCAGATAAAGAATTGATGCTTTACAGGTTTTTAAAAGGGCAGAAGCACTCAGTACGATGTAAAGATAATGATTTACAGACAACTATTTGTGTAAAAGCTTTTGTTTCTGGAGGTGGAAAAGAGGAGTTGAAGAGTCTCAAACTTATCAAACCTTTTAAAGGTCTTCATTACACGAACAACTTAGAGTTGCTTGTAGCTGCAAGTTTAATTGAAGAAGAATGTGAGATAGAAAACCTAGAGAACTATCTGCAAAAACGAACTGCTAAAGAATATTTTATCATTAATAAAGCACTGGATAGAGATTTTTATTGCTCGAAAGAGGCTACCAACCAAGTAGAAAAACTTGCTCTAAAATTGCTCCTTGATGAAGAGGTTAACGTCGAAGATATACAAAACTCCTTTAATTTTATTTCAGATTTATACGATTATTTTATTCTAGAGTCAGCAGTGGTAAAAGTTAACTTGGATCTTTCATTTAAGCTTAGACAACGCGAGTATGAGGATTTTTACGCGTATGGTCTCAAAGCAATACAGCGAATAGAAAAAGTTGTCTTGATTACATTTTACATCGGGTTATTTTACCTAAGCTTGTTAATTGCACCTCGATTAGCCCAGCCGATAATTGCAAATTGGGACATGTTAGAGCCAGTTGCCTATATAGCAGATAAGATAGTGCTATTTATTCTCGCTTTTACTGGATTTATGATTCATCGTTATATTGGAACAATTAGGCAGGGAATCAATATAATGATCAGGAAGTTAGTTTTGAAAGGTCTTGGTTTTCATGAAGAGAGGCTAAATGAAATAGTAAAACGCATTCAATCGGACGAGGGAGTTTAATATACTTCAATGAAATGTTTGTTATGACACAAAAAACCGACTCAAAGATCGGTTTAATTAGCTAAATCATCTTGCAAAGAGTGGTACCAGTGGGCGGACTTGAACCGCCACGCTATCGCTAGCAACGGATTTTGAATCCGTCATGTCTACCAATTCCATCACACTGGCATCAAATATTATTACTTGCGAAGTTTAAAAACTTTGCAAATCTTTGCAAGCAGTTTTTAGCTTTTTTGAGTCAAAAGGCGCTTACCTTTCAATGACTTGCCTGAATGTGGATGTTAGACATTATCAGTTTTGAATCCGTCATGTCTACCAATTTCATCACTCTGGCGTAGATAGATATGCTATCAATGCTTGGCATTATAGCGATGCGGCGCGCCTATACAACTACTTTTTATGGTTTTTATCGTTAAGTGCCGAAAGATTGTTCAATACCGCATATTGTCTTGGCTATTTGCTGAATGTTCAGTGTGATATTCACTTTTACCATCTTTGCAATGTCCAATTAAGTGCAACAACGGCAATGATAGATGATGCAATTGGCATTATCGCTTTGGCGTAAACCTTCACACTTCGAAGTGCTAACAGTAGTGGTAAAAGTATAGCGACAATGGCAAGTTGACCTACTTCAACCCCTAAGTTAAAGGCCAGCACGTTCATCACTAAACTCCCCGCTTGGGCATTTAAATCACCAAATACGCTGGCAAAGCCCATACCATGTAGCAGGCCAAAGCCAAAGGTTATAAAGCCTACCCGCATGATCATAGGGTATACATTGTTTAGTGCGGTAATTGCGACGGAAATAGCTATCCCTAGTTCAACAATACGGCTATCAAGGGTTATAACGTCAAGAGCCGTAGCGGTTAAGGTGATTGAATGCGCCAGCGTAAATGTGCTTACTAAAATTACGGTATTCTTAAAAATGAGCTTTTTGCTCTGTTCTTTCACCCAGCGCTTATTTTTTCTGTAAAGGTTTACGGTCAGCAGTGTAGCGACTAAAAAGAGAATGTGATCGAGCCCTATGAAAATATGCCAGATACCTTGATACACCATTTCACCAAACTGAGAGGCCCAGGCGCTGTCTTGGGCTGAAACAGTAATGGCTGCGCGCTCACTGTCAAGCACATATACGAAGGATTGATCGTTTATGGTTATGGAGGTGAGCAACTTGTGGGTCGGGAAGTCTGTAACAATACCCGTGTACTGTACTCTCACCTCTTCTAAATACGCGCAACTCACTTCTAATGGATATACCAGAAGCGACTCGGCAGATATATCTCGCATGCTTGGCGATGCAACGTTTATGGCGCAGTAAGTGCCACTATTGCTTACCTTGACGTTATTCTGAATATAGCGACTTGCCAGATTATGGTTTCTGTTGACCTCGCCCCATGTCAAACTCCCGTCATTATTAACGTCTAAGCCTGCAACACGGCCGATGTCTTCAGGCTTTAACAAAAGCTCCCCTGAAAGTGTATCTTCAGACACGCTTTTAAGCGTTAAGTAACCGTTACTTAACTCATGAGAAACCGTTTGAAAACTGAGAGCGGTAAGAATGAAAAATGCGATAAGTCTAATCATGGTTCGGTCACTGAAATAGTTGGTTGGATTAGGCATCCACTGCCTTTTGGGCGCGTTCAAGCAATTGTTTGTCGTTGTTTGTTTGTGCGTATTCCCAGTTAAGCTTGGCAAATTTTAAGGCGAGTGCGTAGTTAGGTTGCACCTCTAAGAAGTAGGTGGCGACCTGTGCAGCATGGGAACTATCTTCGCGCCATACGCGTATTTCCATATTTTTGGCTAAGCGAGATTGCACGTTTGAAGACGTAATGCCTTGAGCACGTTCTGCCTTAGCCCACTTTAAAAGTAAACCATCATCCACCGTTGATATATCAGAAACTGCTGCCGCTAAAGTGTTCGTAATGGTGTCAAACTCGCCTAGCTTAAAATGAGCTTCAGCCCAAACCAGTAATGCGCTGATTGGGAGGGCGTTAAACGCCGTTTGATTTAGGTAGCGAATGGCCTCTTCGGCGTTACCGAGTTGAAGTGACATGTCTGCCAGTACTTCATAAAACCACTGTTTTTCATCAGGTCTAGCTGCGCTTGTGTATGTCTCGAAAGCGTTGAGTTTTTCGAGCAACTTCGCGTCTTTATTTTCCGAGAAATCGGCATTTACCATGCAGGTAAAGGCAATTAAAAAACTGGTTTGACCCACTAGCTGTTCGCAATAGTGCTTTGCTTGTTCGGTATTGCCCTGTTGAATATTGATATCTGCCAGCAGCAACTGCGCGGCAGGAGAGCGATAATGTGTTATTTGAGATAAGTGTTGCTTGGCTTGCTCAAACTTGTGTACACCTTGCAAAAGCCGGGCTTCTAGAATAATAAGGCGCTCTTTTTGGCCTGCGTTCAATATATCGACGTTGTTGCGTAGCCTATTTGTAAAACGCGTCACGCGTTCTCTTTCATCTCCACTCGCCGTTAAGTATCGGCTTGAGGTAAGTATTTTTTCAGCTTCATTTAAGTGCGCAATCGATTCGTGTCGCGGCTGCCAAGTGGCAATAAGGGTGTCGTAGCTCATGGCTTCATCTTGCGAGCTAGCGTAACTTTCTGCAGCCGGTAAAACGAGCCCTAAGCCTGCAATAAGAAAGCGTAAAGTAAACGTGTTAATAAACTTCATTAATGTTTCCTTTAAAAAAAGCCGTCCCTGGCTTCACGGTTGACACGGGTTCTTCGCTATTGGTAACCCGCTAGCGAATGCCACGCATTCGGTACTTGTTATTGATCAATCAACAAGTCATCGAATGTAGAATCGTCAGCATCTTGGGTGAACTCTCTGCCGTTTATCGGTAAAGGTTCATCGGTCGGCGCTTGGTTAAAGGCGTCTCGGGTATAGCTTGAGAACGACACTTGCTGTGCTTCTATAGTTACAGAAACTGTAGCTGTAACCTCAGAGTTTACACCGTCAGAAACGGTAAAGGTAAAGCTGTCGCTACCTGTTACCTGAGCATTAGGCGTGTACGTAAAGCTACCGTCAGCATTCACTTCGGCGTTGCCTAAGCTGCCATTTTCTCCTAAGCCAAACGTTAGCGGGTCGCCGTCTTCATCCGTTGCCGTTAAGGTTCCGTCAAAAGCAATATCAGCCTGAGTCGTCAACATTTCATCAACGGCTACTGGTGCTACATTCTCTTCAGGTGCTTGATAGTCGTCATCATCGTCGCTATCAAAGCAGCCTGATAGTGCAAGAACCAACGATGAAACTATCCACAATCGATGTGTGTGTCTTTGCTTAACTGAATGGCGTTGACCAGCACTATTTTTCAAAAAACTCGTTGTAATGGGCATAATGGTACTCCCTATTCAGAACCCGCAAGCGGTGTTTTAAGGTACGGGAATGAATTGTCAATCATACTTGCATCCACAGGTGCGCCATCAGTGAAAGGTACGTTACCTACACTTGCATCTTCGGGGGCACAAAGCCCTAGGTCTGTATCTTCACCTGCAACCGGAATGGGGTAGCATAAGCGGCCCATCACTACGCGAAGTGCGATATCTACCACGTCATCACCTGGACGACGACCGTTAGGGAAGCCAGCCAAGTCATCACCGGCTACACCAAATGTAGACTGTGATTCAGCGGGCGTTGCTGGAATACCTGTATTTAGACGAAGCATTTCAGACGCGGTTACGGTAGCTTGCTGGTTCACACCCGGGAAGCCCGTTAAAAACGCAGTAACTAAGTCCATACGCGGGAAGTTAGTGGGAGCAAGGGTTTCGATATCAGTACCTAACGTAGTATTCACCGCATCTTTAAATAGAATGTTTAGCAATTCAGGTAGTGAAGGGTGAGTGACATAATCAGCAAACTGACCGTCAGCACTTGGGTGAGATGTAGAGAACTTGTCTTTATCGCCAATGCCAATAACGAGTTCGTTAACCAGTGGGTTACCTAAACGAGACACTTGCGTCATGGCACCGCCATTCGTTTCAGGCTTTTCAAAGGTGGCATCTGGGTTAAGTATGCGCGCTTGTGGTAAGCTTGCTGTTGTCCAGCTGCCGATAACGCCATTGCCTTCACCAGTTACACACGCTGAGGGCACTTCAATAGAAAGCGCGGTCACGTTTTTGTCACCCAAATCATCGTTCATCGGGCTTTGTGTAATACCGCCCGGGAACCCTTCGCCATCACCAGCACCAGGCGAGCTGTCACCTTCAACAGGTACATAGTTCACAAGGTCGAATGTTTTACCCAAGTTAACTACGAAGGGGTCTTTACGTTGTCCAACAAACACCTTAGCCATGTCGTCACAACCTGGAATGTTGAATGAATAAATAAAGCTCTCGGCATAGCGGGCGTATTCAGCTTCGCTCGTGAAGGTTTTGTTACCGATATAATCTAGCGGCTTTTTAAACATATCGCCCATAGCTGGCGTTAACGTGGTGCGTGTGCCTGTTTGCGTATCGCCACTAACCATCGTCAGGCTATACATTTCAGAGAAATTTGCAGCGCTTGAATCATCAGCGCTAATACTCCCTACGTTTTTAAGCGGTACTTTCACCATTTTTTGCTCGCCTTCTGGGCCAACCGGTAGCGCAATACCTTCATTGTCAGCAGCAAGCGTATTGTTAAAGTTAAAAACAAAGCTGATATCTTCAACCGCATCACCGTCGCTATCTACATGGATGGCGTAATGTGCGTTAGGGTCCATAGCAAAATAGTTAGGGCCGCCGTAGGCATCTTGTAGTGGAATATAATTTGCGATGAAGGTTACGTAACCTTCACGGCCTTCTTCGTAGCTATTAAAAGCATAGAAGTCAGTGCTGTCCAGTGCTGGGTGGCGCGTAATATTAGGCGCTTCTCTGTGACTAGAAGCCATAGCACCAGCGGTAATGGCAGCACAAGTCACAGCGACGGCTACAGACAAAGTTTTGCGTTTGAATTGAATCATGTTGGGTCTCTCTGTTTTTTATGAGTTCAAAAGACCAAACGACCGAGGTTTTAGATTGGATGCAAAAATGTTTAAAAAAATAGAGAAAAGTTTTTATAAAAGGTTAAAAGCAAGAAAGGCCACATTGCGTGGCCTTTATAAGTGTAAGATTTTTCTTGAAAATTATACTGAAACAATAGGCGCGATATAAAGCACTTCTGTAGGAGCTCCCGTTACCGAGCCACCTGGCGCCTCTAGGCTAACGGCCAGTGCTGCAATGCTTTGGCTAAGCAATATATCTGGTGTCACTCTTGTATCACCATTAGCTTCAGGCATAAGGCCTAGCGAAATTGGGGCTTCACCGTTTGCTGGCACCATCCACAGTTCATAATCTTTATCTGCAAGTGCAACAAAGGCGTCTGTCACTTTTACGTTCATAGTTTCGTCAGAGACCTCTATCACCCACAAAGGCGTATTGTCCGCATCGTTGACCACGGCAATATGCGATACCTCTGGTGCAGGTATAGGCTGCATAACAAAAAGCAATACTGCCAACACCAATGCGGCAGCGGTAGAAAGAAACGATAGATTTTTCCAGCGTTTTTGTTTTTCTTTCTCAAGGTCGAGCACCTGACCCGAATCACTCGGCGTATTTACACCAGTAGCGATACCAGCGTCGTTAGCCGCTTTGTGTCCAAGCTTTATTTGAATGCTCTCCCATACATTGGCAGGTGGTGTAACCGGAGGAAGGGTTTCTGCAAAGCCGGTTAAATATTGCTCCCACTGTGCTGTAGCATCGCTCACTGCCTGATACTGCATCATGAGCTTTTGATAGCGCGTGCGCGCTTTACCGCGAAGGGTGCCAACAACGTATTCCGCTGCCAGCGCGTTCAAGCGTTCTTCTTTTAAATAATTCATAGTGATAGGCACCTCTGCAAACTTTGCAAGCCTCGTCTTATCCAGCTTTTAATTGTACCAAGTGGTGATGCTAAGTGATTCACCACTTCTTGATGCGACATGCCATTCACGTAAGCCAAGTGAATAGCTTGACGTTGGGGGCCCTCAAGTTCATCTAAACAGGTCGCTAATTTTGCTTGTTCAGCACCTAGCTTAACAGCTTGAGTGGCTTCAACGCCCGATGGCGCGTCATCGTGAAGCTCAACTTCGTTTCTCACATTGTGATAGCGAATTAAATCTAGTGCGCGATAGCGTGCAATGCTTACCATCCACGTAAGTACTGTGCCTTTTCCACGCTGGTAATTTCCTGCGTTATGCCAGATTTTAATATAGGCATCTTGTGTGGCCTCATCGGCAAGCTCGGGTCGCTTTAACAGCTTTAAAGCAACCGCATAAAGCTGCGGACTGGTTATCTTATAAAGCTCTGCGAAGGCTTTTTTGTCGCCGTCTGCCGTTTTACACAGCAGAGGGAACAAAGTTTCATGTTCCATCGTTGCTCCTACCTTTTATTGTTACGGCTGTCTTCACAAAGAGACGTGCTGTTAACACAGATATTTGCCTCTAAGTATTTAAACTAGCACTCTTTTTGAACAATCACATAAAAAATAACGGTACTCGAGAGTGCCAGCACCGCTATGGCTATTGAATACTATTATCTGGTTAGTATTTCAGGGTAAAAGTAAGTCGAACATTTCTTGGTTCGACAGGGTGGTAATGCAAATCTTCCACGCCTTCGTCTGGCTCGCCCGGCAGCCTTGATGCGTAAAAGTAGTCGATGTCATGGTCGTCACTGTCTAAGGCATTCAGCACTTCTAAAGTTAGGTCCCACTCAGGCTGACGATAAGCGACCTGTGCATTCATTAAAAACGTTGATGGCGGTGAAATTTTATCGAAGCTTTCAACGGTGCGAGAACTTAAATAACGACCTCGCAGCGTATAGCTAAACCCAAGCTGGTTGCTGTTTTGAAAATACGTCAGGCCCGCGCTCACAACGCCCGGAACTGTACCGTCAATATGGCGGCCTTCGCCTTCTACGCTGTCGCTAAACCTCGCTTTTGTCCATGCGGCTTCAATATCAGTTGTAACATGGTGACTAATCCAATAGTAGGCACTTACTTCAATGCCATGTCTTTCCGATGGGCGGCTCGCCTCGGTAAAACCTGCGTCGCCGACGTAAACCAGCTCACTGTCTAGTTCTAGTCGCCACAATGCAGCTGATACGTTATAAGTTTTGTTATCGGTAAAATTGACTCCGGCTTCATAACCAAGGCTTTTTACTAGTAAAGGCGCTGGTTCGGTGGCTTCGCCACTTACCGGGTCTATGCTGATGGTTGCTCCCCGTGCATCGTTTGAGTGGTAGCCCTGACCGGTATTGGCAAATGCGGTGAGCTGTTCAGACAACAAGTATTTCAGGCCTGCTTTTAACGTAAAAATACCATCGTCAGCACTACCGCTGTTTGCGTTTACATCGCTATTGACGTTTACATTTAAGTAGTCATAACGACCACCTAATGACAGACTAAGTGCATCACTTAATACAATGTTTGACTGAGCAAATAACGCATAGCTGTTGCTTTCTATGGCATCTTCTCGAATCGTGCCAAAACGCTGAAGGTCTCGCGTGCGGTACAAGCCTACGTTATCAATATCATCAAAACGCCACTGGCCGCCTAATGTCAGGCTACTGCCTTCGGTAATAGCGAGGGGGAGGGTGGTAAATAGTTCGCCACCATAAATTTGTCTGTCGTCAGCTTGCTCAAATTGATCGCCTAGAGCAGGGTTATCTAAAAAGTAAGTGAAGTTTGAAAAAAGGCTGAGGTCGGTATCGATAGCATAAAACGAGGCGTTCCACGTGTCGCTGGTATAGTTTGCAGATAAACTATAGCGAGAGGATTCACCGCCCACTTGAGTGTCGATAGAGCCAAGCCGGTCTATTAAGCCGCTTTGAATAGCGCGCTCAGGAACTTGGTCAGCGCCATTCCAGCTGTTGTCGTAAGCCATTCCTGTTACTGTGAGTTGGCCGTCTAGCAAGGGCGTAATATAACGGATATGTGCGTTTTTCTTTTTTACATCTTCATCAATGTCAGTCCAAGGGCCATCATAGCTTTGATACTCTAGAGCAGTAACAACGCGACTCTCACCAGCGTTAAACTGATTCAAAGCAACGGCGCGCTTGAACCCATATTCACCTAAGCCTAAAAAGAGCTGGTTCTGTTCAAGAGAGTCTCGCAAGTTGAAGAACGCTCCGCCAGCGCTGGAAAAGTCACCAATGTTGGCGTAATACGTGCCTTTAAAGTAGCTAAGGTTGTCTATAAATTCTGGAATGATGAAGTTTAGGTCGCTATAACCCTGCCCGTGACCGTGGCTTCGCATATTCACAGGCATACCGTCTACGCTTACGGTAAAGTCGGTTCCGTGATCGAGATTAAACCCGCGAAGGAAATACTGATTGGCCTTTCCCGAACCGCTGTGCTGAGTCACCATCATGCCGGGTATAAACTCAAGTATCTCACCAGCGCGAAGCATTGGCCGTTCGATAAGCGTATCGCCTGAAACCCATCCCTGTGAAGCGGAAATAAACTCTCCGTCCTTAATGGAAGTATCACCACGCACTCTAATGTGCTCGATATCGCCTTCTAGGTCATCTAGTGCCAATGCAGGGGAAATGCTAAATGCAATTGAACTTGCTATAAGTGTTTTTACTAGAGTTATATTCGTCACCGCAATCTACTTCCGTCATCCATTTGTAATTGTAATAACGCTTAACAATGACACTTAGATGCAAAAAGCAGTAAATTTTCTTGGGGCAAACCGGGTAGTTGCAACTTTATTAAAAGCCAGTAAGTGTCATTTATATTGTTTAAGCTATCTGCGGCTTGTGTCAAAATACGCATTGTCATTTATTGAAGTAAAGAGAAACCTGTGGCGCGTCACGATAAAAAAGCTAAGAAGAACTCCTCCTCATCTAACCGCCCAAAGAGTAAGGATGAGTTAAGCACAAACAGCGCGGGATCGGATAGCTCGGCGCTTCAGCGAGCTGGATTCGTTAGACGCTTATTGGCAATGATTTACGATACGCTAGTGGCCACAGCTGTTGGAATGTGTGCGGCTATGGTGATGATAATAACCTTGGTTGTTATGTTGAAAAATGGTGCGCTTGATCTGCAAGGTTATGCTGAACCTGCCGACTTAATTCAAGCTTCTTCAGGCTATAAACTGCTTATTCAGACCTGGGTAGGTTTATGGATAGCGGGTTTCTTCTTGTGGTTTTGGCGAAGAGGCGGGCAAACGCTGGGCATGCGTGCATGGCGTTTACGTATTTACAGCACCGTAGAAGAGCCAATGTCCTGGCCACGTTTGTTCATACGCCTTGTTGCGTCGTTGGGCGGCTTAGGGACTTTGCTTGTTTTGTTTGATTACAAGAACAAGCAATCGCTGCAAGACCGCTTGGCACAAACAGAAGTGTTGAAGCTGACTAAAGAAGCGAACGACCATAAGAGCTGGTGATAACGCATTGTAAGCATTAAAGGATGCTAAAAAGTCATAAAAAAAGAGGCGTCAACATGCCTCTTTTTATAGGACTTGACCGTTTAACTAGCCGAGCGCCGATAGCTTTATCAACGTCTAAGCATCACACCGGCGACAGCAGCAAACAGCAGGCTTGGTAGCAATGCGCCAAGGAAGGGCGGCAATTGGTAAACCAAACTTACTGGGCCGAAAACCTCGTTTAGAATAAAGAAACCAAAGCCTGTGAGTACGCCCATGATCACGCGCGCTCCCATAGTTACGCTGCGTAACGGCCCGAAGATAAACGAAAGCGCCATCAACAACATCACGCCCACTGAAATAGGCTGGAATATTTTTCGCCATAGTGCCAATTCATAGCGAGACGGGTCTTGGTCGTTATTGTCTAAGTAATTTACGTAATCAAGCAGGCCAGTAATGGATAAGGCCTCGGGTTTAACCGCTACAATGCCTAACTTATCTGGGGTTAGCGTTGAGTTCCAGCGCATACGGTCGGTGTCATCAACCGAGACTTGCGTTTCCGTAAACTGTGTGACTTCTACGTTGCTTAACCACCAGCCATCGCCATCATATGTGCTGTTTTTTGCATAGGTAATGCTTTGTAGTGACAGGTCTGAATTAAAGTTAAAAATGCTCACGTCTTTAAGGGAGTCTTGGCTGATAACCTGACCAATACTCACAAACCTATCGCCGTCTTTGGCCCAAACAAGCTTGTCAGATGAAAATAAACTGCCCCCAGAAATCGCTTCAGTGCGTAGTTGTTTAGCTTTGGTCTCACTGAACGGCGTGACCCATTCGCCCACCGCCATGACCGCTAAAATCATGACAAGGGTAGACTTCATGGCCGAGTTAATGATGTTCCAGCGGCTCATGCCCGCAGCCTGCATTACCACCAGTTCGCTATTGCTGGCCAAGACGCCCATGCCAATAAGGCCGCCAAGCAACGTCGCCATGGGAAAGAATTGTTCTAGGTCTCGCGGAAGGCTTAATAACACGTAGATAAAGGCGGCGAGCATGTCGTAATCGCCTTCACCAATTTTACGCAGCTGTTCAACGAACTTGATTAACGCGCTTAAGCCAATAAGTACGCTTAGCGTGACAGTGATCGTACCTAATAACGTTCGAGCGATGTATAAATCGAGGATCTTAAACATTTATTTTTTCCCCAATATCCATGCGCGTAACTGCGTGCCAGTTTTTCTATCTCGCACGATAAGCGTAATGCCTATAATCAACATAATGGTATGTACCCACCACAGTCCCAGTTGGGGCGGCATCTTTCCGTCTTCCAATACACGTCTGCTGGCCAACAACAGTAAGAAATAGCCTAGGTACAACAAAATGGCGGGGAACATCTTGCCAAATCGCCCCTGTCGAGGGTCGACGGCGCTAAGTGGTACCGCAATAAGTATTAAAAATGGAATCGACAGCGGAATAGCAATTCGCCATTGAAGCTCTGCTCTGGCTTCAATACTGTCGTCATCCCACAGTTCGCTGGTGGGCAGCACGCTTACCTTACGACGGGTTTCATCAGCAGGCTTATCGGCAATCTGAATTTGGTATTCATCAAATTCAACTTTGCGGTAGGCCTTTTCAGATTGTTTACCCTCGTACTGCACGCCTTGCTTCAAAACAAGGTTTCGGGTGCCATCGGGGTTGCTCGCCACTTCGCCGGTTTGGGCGTAGACTACGCGCACATCACCTTCGCTATCGCTGGTTTGATTTTGCGATAGAAACACCCGTTGAAGCTTGTCGTTCTTGTCTACATCGTGGACAAAGATAACCGCTTTTTCGTTACCCGTTTGCTGGAAGCGACCCGGCATAAGAGCGGAGATACCCGCTTCGTTACGGGCTTTTTCGCGCAGTTGATATTCGTTCTCGGCAGCCAGTGGCGCGAAGTACAGGGTAATAGCGCCTGTCACAATCATAATAAGTACCGACAAAAACAGCATCACTCGCGTGACATACCATTCGCTAATGCCACAGGCGCGCATCACGGTCATTTCACTGTCTACGTACAGCCTACCGTGCGCCAACATAATCCCCAAATAAGCGCTGATGGGCAGTACCAATGATGAGAGAATAGGGGCGTATAAGCCTAGGAATCCAAGTACTAGGCCAGCAGGGATATCACCGTCTGATGCGTCGCCTAAAACGCGCACAAACCTTAGGGTGACAAAAATGGCCATTAGGATAAAGAAAATCGCTAACTGAGATTTCAGCGTTTCCTTAAGTAAATAGCGGAATATCAGCATCTCAGCCCTTCCGGAAAATTAGGAATTTTAGTGAAAGAAAGCACAATTTTGTTTAAACTTACCGTTTTTACAAGTTTTGCCTGCAATCATAAACCGTTTGCATGGTGTTTTGACGCAAATTTAACCTATATTCTATAGGTGTTAGCGTAAATTGCAGCGAACTAAAAAGTTATGCTGCGTATTAAAACATAAAGCAGCGCGAAACGTTACGTGATTTTTTAGTCATCGTGCAAACTATAAACGACGAAAAGCGAGGTGATATCGTGGAGTTTAGTGTAAAAAGTGGCAGTCCAGAAAAGCAACGCAGTGCATGTATTGTTGTGGGCGTCTTTGAGCCGCGCCGCCTTACGGCAGTGGCAGAACAACTAGACGAAATCAGTGAAGGTTATATCAGCAACTTGTTGCGCCGCGGAGACTTAGAAGGTAAAGCGGGCCAAATGTTGTTGCTACACAATGTACCAAACGTACTCAGCGAACGCGTGCTTTTAGTCGGTTGTGGTAAAGAGCGCGAATTAGACGAGCGCCAGTACAAAAACATTATCGCGAAAACTATCCAAACTTTGAACGAAACAGGGTCAATGGAAGCGGTGTGCTTCTTAACCGAGCTTCACGTTAAAGGTCGCGATACCTATTGGAAAGTGCGCCAAGCGGTAGAAGCAACTGAAGACACGCTTTACACCTTTATGCAGCTTAAAACGAAAAAAGGTGAACCACGTCGCCCGCTGCGTAAAATTGTATTTAACGTGCCTACTCGCCGCGAACTTACCGTGGGTGAACGTGCCGTTGAGCATGGCCTGGCCGTTGCTCGTGGTGCCAAAGTAACCAAAGACGTGGCGAACATGCCGCCAAATATCTGTAACCCTGCGTACCTGTGGCAGCAAGCGCAAGAGCTGGCTAGCCAATACGACAGCGTAACCGCTGAAGTGGTGGACGAAACCCAAATGGCTGAGCTTGGTATGCAAGCGTATTTAGCTGTTGGCCGTGGTTCAGACAACGAAAGCATGATGAGTATTATGCATCATCGCGGTGGTCCCGCTGATCAAGCGCCAATTGTACTTGTAGGTAAAGGCCTTACGTTTGATTCGGGCGGTATTTCAATAAAGCCTGGCGAAGCCATGGATGAAATGAAGTACGACATGGGGGGTGCGGCAGGCGTGCTAGGTACTATGCACACTATCGCGGCGCTTAACCTGCCAATTAACGTTATTGGTGTATTAGCAGGCTGTGAAAACATGCCAGATGGCAAAGCGTACCGTCCGGGTGACATTCTAACTACCATGTCGGGTCAAACCGTTGAAGTGCTAAACACTGATGCGGAAGGTCGTTTGGTATTGTGCGATGCGCTAACCTACGTAGAGCGCTTCGACCCAGAGCTAGTGATTGACGTAGCCACACTAACTGGCGCGGCCATTATTGCTCTTGGTCACCATGCAACAGCCGTGATGAGCACGCACAATCCGCTTGCTCACGAGCTACTTAATGCATCAGAGCAAAGCTCAGATCGCGCATGGCGTTTACCGCTATGGGACGACTATCAAGAGCAGCTTGAAAGCCCGTTTGCCGACATGACCAACTTAGGTGGCCGCCCAGCGGGCTCAATCACTGCTGGTTGCTACTTGTCGCGCTTCACTAAGAAGTATAACTGGGCGCACCTTGATATTGCCGGTACGGCATGGCGCAGTGGTAAGAACAAAGGCGCTACAGGCCGTCCAGTGCCTATGCTGTCTCAGTTCTTAATGAACCGCGCTGATATCAAGTTAGAGGATTAATCATCCATGCCACAAGTGATATTTTATCAACTCACTGATAGCGACAATGGCGTGGCTGGCCGCGCCAGTGAAGTCATTGCGTCAGCGTTTGCCAACAAGCAAAAAATTAGCGTGCTGTGTGATACACAGGCGCAAGCTGAAGAAGTTGATGAATTGTTGTGGCAGCTGCCGGCTGACCGCTTTGTGCCTCACAACCTTTATGGTGAAGGGCCGCATTCGGGCACGCCGGTAGAGATTTGTTGGCAACCGCAGCAGGTAGCCAGACGACAAATGGTGGTGAATGTGGGCTCCGGTATGGTGCCTTCACCTAATCAACATCGTCAAATCATCGATTTTGTACCCGTGGATGAGAACGCCAAACAGGCCGCGCGGGTAAGATACAAAAACTATCAGCAAGCTGGATGCAACATGCAGTTTAAATCTGCATAACTCATTCGCGTTTAGCTTCAATTTGAGAGTGTGTAATGGATAAAACCTTCGAACCGCAGTCCATCGAGCAGCAATGCTACAAGTCATGGGAAGAGGCGGGTTTATTTAAAGCTTCAGGCAGCGGCGACCCTTATTGTATTTTGCTTCCGCCGCCGAACGTTACCGGTAGCCTTCACATGGGCCATGGTTTTCAGCAAACCATTATGGATGCCTTAACCCGTTATCACCGCATGAAGGGCGATAATACGCTATGGCAAGTGGGCACTGATCACGCCGGTATTGCTACCCAAATGGTGGTAGAGCGCCAACTTAACGCACAAGGCAAGACGCGCCACGATTTAGGCCGCGAAGACTTCATTAAAAAAGTGTGGGAATGGAAAGAGCACAGCGGCGGTACGATCACCGGCCAAATGCGCCGTTTAGGTACCTCTCCTGACTGGTCTCGCGAAGTATTCACCATGGATGAAGACCTGTCTAAAGCCGTAACTGAAGTATTCGTGAAGCTGCACGAAGAAGGGCTTATTTATCGCGGTAAGCGTTTGGTGAACTGGGACCCAGTGCTTCACACGGCGGTATCAGACCTAGAAGTACTGAACGAAGAGGAAGACGGCCACATGTGGCACATGCGCTACCCTCTTGCAGATGGTAGCGGTGAGCTAGTGGTAGCCACTACCCGCCCTGAAACCATGCTAGGTGATACAGCGGTTGCGGTTCACCCCGATGACGAGCGTTATCAAGGCTTTATCGGCAAAGAAATTAAGCTACCGATTACTGGCCGTTTAATTCCGGTTATCGCCGATGATTATGTCGATCAAGAATTCGGTACAGGCTGCGTTAAAATTACGCCTGCTCACGACTTCAACGACTACGATATGGGTAAGCGTCATAACTTGCCTATGATCAACATTCTTACCGACGATGCGAAAATTAACGACGAAGCGCCAGAAGCGTATCGCGGTTTAGATCGCTTCGACGCCCGTAAGCAAATTGTGGCTGATTTAGACGCACAAGGCGCATTGGTTAAGATTGAGCCGCACAAGCTTAAAGTTCCACGTGGCGACAGAACAGGTGCGGTAATTGAACCCTACCTAACTGACCAGTGGTATGTAGCCGTTGAGTCTCTTGCTAAACCTGCAATTGAAGCGGTTGAAAGCGGCGAAATTCGTTTTGTGCCAGAGAACTGGAACAAGACTTACTACCAGTGGATGCACAACATCCAAGACTGGTGTATTTCACGTCAGCTGTGGTGGGGACACCGCATTCCAGCGTGGTACGACGAAAACGGCAACGTTTTTGTTGGCCGCACCGAAGAAGAAGTACGTGAAAAACACGGCCTTGGCAGTGACGTAACACTTTCACAAGACGACGATGTACTAGATACCTGGTTCTCAAGTGCACTATGGCCGTTTGCGACCATGGGTTGGCCAGAAGAAACGCCAGATCTTGAAACCTTTGTGCCATCTTCAGTGCTAGTAACTGGCTTTGACATCATCTTCTTCTGGGTTGCCAGAATGATCATGATGACCAAGAAGTTCACCGGCAAAATTCCGTTTAAAGACATCTACATTACTGGTCTTATTCGCGATGAGAACGGCGATAAAATGTCAAAGTCAAAGGGCAACGTGCTTGACCCCATCGATTTGATTGATGGTATTGATATTGAGTCGCTAGTGACTAAGCGTACCGCAGGCATGATGCAGCCGCAGCTGGCTGAAAAGATTGCCAAGCGCACGCGTAAGCAGTTCCCTGACGGTATTCAGGCTTACGGTACAGACGCACTTCGCTTTACCTTTGCTGCTATGGCGTCAACCAGCCGCGACATCAACTTTGATATGGCCCGTGTTGAAGGCTACCGCAACTTCTGTAACAAAATTTGGAATGCATCGCGTTTCGTATTGATGAACACAGAAGAGCACGACACAGGTCGTGACGGTGGCGAAATGGTACTTAGCATGGCCGATCGCTGGATTTGGGCGAAGTTCCAACAAACCCTGGTTGAGTTTGAAAAGGCCCTTGAAGACTACCGCTTCGACATTGCTGCGCAAACGGTTTACGAGTTCACCTGGAACCAGTTCTGCGACTGGTACTTAGAGCTGACTAAGCCTGTGCTTAGCAACGATGCCAGCACCGACGCTGAAAAGCGCGGTACACGTCATACGCTTATCAACGTGCTTGAAAGCCTGCTTCGCTTGTTGCACCCGCTAATGCCATTTATCACCGACACTATTTGGCAGCGCGTTGTGCCACAAAGTGCGCTTAAGGTGGAAGAGGGCGCAAGCATTATGGTTCAGGCATTCCCTGAGGTTGATGCTGCAAAACAAGACGATAAAGTGCTTGCTGATATCGAGTGGGTGAAGAAGTTTATCGTAGGTATTCGTAATATCCGCGGTGAAATGGACATCTCGCCAAACAAACCGCTTAACGCGCTGCTTAAAAATGTAAGCGACGAAGACGCTCGACGTCTGGATGCAGCTAAAGCGTTCCTAGATAAGCTTTCTAAACTTGAAACCGTAACTATTTTGAAAGACGGTGAAGAAGCACCAGCCAGCGCGACAGCGCTTGTGGGCGAGATGGAAATTCTTATCCCAATGGCAGGGCTTATCGACAAAGACGCAGAGCTTGCTCGTATTACTAAAGCCATGGAGAAAATCGAGAAAGATGTCTCTCGCACTCGTGGCAAATTAGGTAACGAGAAGTTCGTAAGTAATGCGCCAGAAGCGGTTATTGAAAAAGAACGCGGTAAGTTAGAAGAGGGCGAAAAAGCCCTAGCCAAACTTAAAGAGCAGTTCGACACCATAAAAGCGCTGTAAGCCATTACAGTGAAGTAAACGCGAAAAAGGTTGCCAACCAAGGCAACCTTTTTTTGCTTTGTTATTTTCCTAGCTGCTGAAAAAAAAGCAGCACAACGTTTAGTTCGCTATTTAACGATGTTGCATAAAATAGCGGTGAATACCTACCTTTCCGTCTTCACAAGGTATCGCCTGAGCATGCCAATTAACGATTTCTGCTTAATCGGCTTTGTTAAGTAGTCGTTCATACCGGCATCCATAGCACTTTGCCGGTCTTCTTTCATGGCATTTGCTGATAGGCCAATAATCGGAACATCAGTAAAGCCTCTCTCTCGAAGTTGACGGGTCGCTTCATATCCGTCCATTACCGGCATTTGTACGTCCATTAGCACGAGGTCGTATTGAGGTGCGTTTTCTAGTTTTTGTACCGCTTGCTTCCCGTCTTCGGCAATGTCAAAAGTAAGCCCTAGGTTAGTAAGCATTTCACCCGTAACGAGTTGGTTAATATTATTGTCCTCTACTAGCAATATGTGGCCTTCAAGTGGGGTTTCTTCAGCTTCCTCATTAAAGTGTTGGCCCTCGTAATTCGAATCTTTAGAGATAACCTGGTTCACAAAGCGCTCAAACTGCGCAGGCGTAAAAGGATGCATGATTAACGGGCCTTTCCAAAGCGTATCGTATTTAGCTTGTAATGCGCTACCTGCACTTTCCATGACAAGCCCCACAGATTTACCTGTGTCGAGTAGACTGTTTAGCCAGCTAATGTTCTGTCTAAAGGCACTAAACTCATGGATATCCACAATAATATAGTCGGGTAAAGAAGGAGTGTTTTGCGCCTCTTCAAGCGTCAGTACATTCTCGCTCGAAAGCTGAATTTGCGTACAATAAGAGGTGGGCAGTAAGGGCGCATCAGTCACATACACGCTACCAACAGGAAGTTGAGGCGTTTGTTCTAATACGCCAGGCTGGTTTTTAAATGCTCTAAGCGGAAGGTTTACCTCGAAGGTGCTGCCTTTGCCCATTGTCGATGACGCATCAATTCGGCCGTTCATCAGTTCAGTTAATTGACTTACAATCGCAAGCCCTAAACCGGTTCCGCCGTATTTTCTGTTGGTAGAGCCATCAGCCTGAGTGAAAGGTTTGAAAATCTTGTCTAACTGAGACTTACTCATGCCGATACCCGAGTCGGTAATACGCATAGTAAGGTTAAGGCGGTTGCCTTTTTCATTCAGCGTCCCGTCGAAAGCTATTTCAATGCGTCCTTGCTCGGTAAATTTCACTGCATTGTTGCCAATATTCATAATGATTTGTGCAATGCGCAGAGGATCACCAATGACCTGAGGCGGGAGCATAGGGTTAACGTTAAAATGAACCGATAAGTTCTTTTCTTTTGCGCGCAGCGCAATCACGGCTATCAAATTATCGAACAGTGAATGTAAAGAGAAGCTCACCTCTTCTATTTTCAGCTTACCAGCCTCTATCTTGGAAAAATCCAGTATGTCGTTAATTACACTAATAAGAATTTGCCCTGAGTATGCCGCTTTATCAAGGTAGCCCCTTACAGTGGGCGATAGCTCTTGTTGCTGAGCAAGTTCAATTAGCCCAATAATGCCATTCATGGGCGTTCGAATTTCGTGGCTCATGTTCGCAAGGAATATGCTTTTTGAGGCAGTCGCTTTCTCTGCTTTTATTTTTGATTCAGTTAACGCTTTATTTAAGCCCTCTAACTGCGAGTTCATGCTACGCGATTCATCTAAGAGCTTTTCGGTCTGGCGGTTTTTGTCGCTGAAAACAAGCGCTGCTTTGGCAAGCTTACCTATTTCGTCCTTGCGCCTGCTTCCCGGTATATTAGATATCTGAACGCCTTTAGAAAGCTTATTGAACACTTCTGTAATAGAGCGTATGGGTTCAAGAATTCGAAATGTGGAAAAGAGTGCGGCAGCGAGTGCGAGCAAAATAGCGATAAATGAAAAAAGCTCGCCATTGCGCTGAGTTTGTTCGGCAGTTTGATAGGTTCGCTTGGTTATTACCTCAGAGTCGGTACTGACTTTTTTCGCGAGTTCTCCACTAAGATAAAGAAACTCGTTAGCAGAGCCGGCCATAACAACATTGACGAGAAATAAATTCCCCTGGGTTATTTGCGTTAACTTAAAAAAGTCGTTCTTTATTCTATCGGTAAGGCGTTCAATTCTTTGCGTTAGTTTTTGTTCCGAGGAAAGGTTTAACTCTTTGAGTGAGTCCGCAGCTTCGTTGAAGGATTTTATGTACTGCATGTCAGGCTTCATCATATATTTCAACATGGCATTTTCGGCTCGAACCAGTGTTATTTTTGCCTCTTCTACCATTGCAGGTGACACTTTTCCTTGGGTTTGGGCGTCGTTCAGGGTTGCCTTGAGCGCCGTTATATCTGAAAGGGTCCCCCTTGCAACTAAGTTGTCTCGTTCTGAGCGCGCGTCGACAACCTGTGTGAAGTTCTGTTGATAGGCATTAAGGTGCTCTTTCATCCTCGTAAGGATATAGTTTCCATCTTGCAGTTCGCCCGTTTCATCAACCTGTGCCAGCTTATCGAGTTTCGCGTTAATGGTTACCATGAGTCGACTAAACCGCGTTATTGCAGATTTGCTGGCATTTTCTTTAAAGATAAGTACGTTGCGCTGAAGGTCTACCACATCACGCTCTAACTCTTTTACTATACCTACGTCGTTGACGGCTTTTGAGGCAAAAGAAATCCCCTCGTTCAGCACCTCTTGGTTTTTTCTCGCAATGAAACCTTGCACTAATATTAAGGTGATCAAAGCAAGAAATACCGTGATAAGCTGTATTCGAATTGACGATAACATGTGAGCTGTCGAGACCTTATTTTATTTAGCGAATGGCCAATTTTGTAGATTTAAGCGGTAATAAACTCGTACCACTTCTGCAAGCTATATTCATAGGTTGGCATAACCGTATTCCAAACCGCAACGTTACTGAGTCGCGATTCATAGCTGCCCCCCGTTCGCTGTGCTCCCTTTTTAACGCTTATCTTGCCATCGGTTCCTTTTAACGCTTCCGAGGCAACCTTTCCTTCGTACCAATAGTTCCACTCTGCCTGTGATAAATATTTCGCTGAGCGCTGTGGATTTGAGATGTAGTAACCCTGTCTGGCGATAAACGCGCCTGGCCAGCCAGAAAGCCACCAGTTCATGTATTCATACGCAACATCTTTCATTCTGCCATTCGTTGCCGAGGATAAACACATTACGCCGTGCCAGCCGCGGTACCCTTCTTTCGGTGCCGCGAATGTAACGGGGATATCTTGACCGTTTAGTGCAGATACTGCGGGCGAGAACATACTTTCTATGGCAACACGACCACTTTTCATAAATTCTACAGATTCGGGCACCGATGTCCAAAAGCCATTAAAGTGGTTTAACTGGGTTAGCTCGATAAGGAGATTAAATAAGTCATCGAGCTCGTATTCAGTCATAGCTCCTATATCTTGAAACTGCATGAAGCCTTTAGCTTGGGCTGCTAACGCCAAGTCGAACAAGCCAATGGTTGGGTCGTTTACAATGCCTACTTTGCCAGAGTAGCGGCTGTCTAGTAACCACCCCCAGCTTTCTTTTTGACCTTGAAGTTCGGTAGGGAGATTCGACGTATCGTAGCCGAAAGAGTCTACATTGTGAACGTAGGGTAGAAAGCTTATGCCATCAGTGTGGTTTTCGCCTAACGTGCCATCATCTTGAACGTTTAATATTTTATGTGGCGCATCGCCTGCTCCCATGCGCGCATTTCGGGTTAGTTTTCCGGTTTTACTTAAATCGTTAATTTCTTCCCAATATTGAAGACGCTTTTTTTCAATTGGCTGAATGGCACGGGCTCGCCATAATACGTTTATGCTATTAGACCACTGCTCATATAAATCAAATGACGTTGGGATCATGGAGGCTTTTTGTAGGACGGCAGCACTGCCTCCGGGTTCGAACACTATGTTGATACCTAAGTCTTCCATAGCGCGCTGGCGAATAGCCTCTTGAAGAGTTACGTGAGTACCCATTACCCGCAAGGTGGGTTTCGCTTTGCCGATGGCAAATGGCGTAACGCCTGCCGTTAAACCTAAGGCAAGACCGCCTTTCAATAAGGTTCGGCGACCAAGAGAGGCGCTGTTTTCGCTATTGGATTTTTCAGGCATATGCGTACGTCCATAATAAACGATGACCTGTGTTTATTCTGGCATCTATTTCATAGAGTTACCAAAAAATGTTCATGGAAAGTTAAAAATAGAAATTATTTTGACACATCTGGAAACACTTCATTGTTCGCCAAATTCGACCTTTTCCATTATAAAGATATCAAAATGATATCAAAGGTAAGTGCTATGCAAGAAAAGAGTGGGTTTTCAATAAATGGATATTTGATGATTGGCGTACTGCTACTGGCGCAAAGCGCTGCGTTCTTCTATGCGGTGGGAGGGAATGCAGAAGCCGGTGGAGTGCTAAGCCTATTAGTAGCTAGCTTGTGGAGTGGTTTCTTTATGGTTCAGCCAAATCAGGCCAAAGTGATGACCTTTTTCGGCAGCTATGTAGGTACGGTGTCGGATGTGGGTTTACGTTGGACTATTCCATTTTTTCGCAAAGTAAATATCTCACTTCGCATTCGTAACTTTGAAAGCGCAAAAATTAAAGTGAATGACAATCAGGGTAATCCTATCGAGATTGCATCCATAGTGGTGTGGAAAGTAACAGATACCGCTGAAGCGGTATTTGATGTTGATGATTACGAAAGCTTTGTAAGAATACAAAGTGAATCGGCTATTAGAAATATGGCGAGCAGTTTTCCGTACGATCCGCGAGACGACGAACAAGCAGAAGTGGCGCTTCGCAGCCATCCACTAGAAATATCAGAACGCCTACAGCAAGAAATACAGGCTCGTTTAGCCAAGGCGGGCATAACTATTCTAGAGTCTCGTATTAGTCACCTTGCTTACGCACAGGAAATAGCCAGTGCAATGTTACAACGACAACAGGCATCGGCTATTGTTGCTGCACGAAAACAAATTGTTGATGGGGCGGTAGGAACCGTAGAAATGGCCCTTCAACGTTTGAATGAAAAGGGTGTAGTTGAGCTTGATGAAGAGCGCAAAGCAACGATGATAAGCAACCTTTTAGTCGTCCTGTGCGGCGATAAATCAACGCAACCTGTGATTAACACAGGCACAATTTACTAATTCACATTTGTATCTAGCGCGTCACAATGGCGTACTGCGGTGTACTGCGGTGTACTGCGGCGTATAAGGTTTTTGTTTTGGCAAAGAAAAAAGCGTATCCACTTAGGATAAATGAAAATGTGCTTGCCGCCATGGAACGGTGGGCTGCCGACGATTTACGCAGTGTAAATGCACAAATAGAGTATGTGTTAAGGCAGGCATTAGTCAGTCACGGGCGAGTCAAACTTGTTGAAAAAGTTGTCGTAGAAGTTGAAGACGTGGCCACTTCAATTCACTCAGATGACAGCACACAAAATTAGTTACAGTCTCTAAACCTCTTGCATGCCCCCATTTTGCTTGTTCACCGTAGCGTTTGCGGGGCATTGCTTTCTATAGAGTAGGTAGCGACATGCAGAATGCAAATTCCTCTCCGCCAATTCGTCCTATGCAATCTTCAAGACGAAATAGCTTTTACATGGTTTGTGCAACAGCCACAAGAACATCATCACCGAATGCATGGCCAAATTGATCATTGATCGATTTAAAATGATCGACATCTGCGATACCAACTAACATCGCCTGTTTATTTCGGCGGGCAAGTGGAAATATATTCATTTGAACCCAAAAAGGCTTACCTGTTTTTGTGTAGTTAAGCAGTGTTTCAGTACATGGTCGGTGCTCAAGTAGCGCTTGCCTTATGCGCTGAGTCGCCTCTTTGTCGGTAAGTGTGCCTTGAAATATTCGCGGCGTTTCACCAATTAATTCCTCAAGCGTATATTCTGTATGCCCGCACAGTGCTTCAGTGACTAAAATCATATCCTGTGCGTTTGGCACGATATCTTTATAAGAAAAGTTGTTTACTTTTTTCGTAATATCGACGAAGTAAACCACTACAAATGACGGCGTCTTGCCATTGACTTCATACTTCTCTGGGTAGGCATTGACGCTAAGCCATGTAATCTGGCCCGTTTCATGGTGGGTTTTACCTAATATCTGTTCATTAATAGCACTACCAGCGTTTAATACCTTGGAAATGGGAAGTTCGCTGTACGGTACGATTTTGCATATCTGTGAACTCCCAAGCGTCCACATCCAAACTTTTTTCTTTGAGTTGCTCTATGTTTAGGTTAATAAGTGCCAACGCCGCAGGGTTAGCGTACTCCACGGCACCTGATTCATTGTGAATAACCACGCCAATGTGCGTATTTTCCAGAAGATTAAACAAGTTAACATTGTCGATGCTCATAGCATTACACCAATTGAAAGCGTCAGTATGTACTGTTTTTATGGGTACATTGGCGAATCAACGTTAATTGATAAAGAAGGTTTAACTTATATAACAGACTTTAGTGTAAGAAATAGCCAAAAGCTGTGTCTTGGCACAGCTTTTTAAAAAAACATTCGCGTTTGTAGCGGTTTATTAAAGACGCGCTGTTGGGGCTCTGCGGATAAGTGCAATGCCGCTTAGCAAGCACAACGTAAGAAAGGTCCAAGTACCGCCATGTTCCTCGACGATGACAATCGTGTCCTCTTGAACAAATTCGTGGTTTTCACTTTCAAGGGGAAGGTAAGCCAGTGCGCTGTCATCATAAGGGTCGGTAAAGGCGACAAGCATTTCAGTGTCCGCATCATAAAGCTCTAATAAAATATCGTACTCGTCCGACGGGTAGCCAGAGACTAACGCACTTTCTATGGTAAAAGTGTCGGTAGAGTCTTCTGAGTAGATGTAGAAATCTGAAGTGACGTGAATGGCTTCATAGACATCATTCTTGCCTAAATACAGTACGGCGTACACTGGCGCTCGAGTGAAAATCGTATCGGCATCAAATTCGATGGAAAATGTTGAATGATAGCCATCATAGTCGATGTCCTGACTTAGCGTTACCCAGCTTTCATAAATCCAAAACTCGTTAATACTGCTTACCACGATATCGCTAGAAGATTTATTTACGCCGAGATGCTGCGTATGTGTTTGGGTTTTGACTAAGTGAGTGCTTTGTTGTGTGGCTTCATCAACACGTTGTGATACTGCCTCGTCGCTCTCTACAATGCCTGTGGTTTTAGGCTCAAGAGAAGCTGAAGGAGTAAAGGGCTTATCGTAACGATACTCTTTCGATTCAACGGTCTTAGTTTGTGGTTCAAGTTCGGTACTTGCATGCACAGGTGTAACGAGTGCTAGATGCAATGCCGCCACAGCAGGGTATGTGGTTAGTGCACAAAGTAAATTCTTCATCTGTCCATCCTTTTCCAATCGATAATGACCCTGTCATTGTTGACGGAAAAAGATGAACAAAAGCTGAAGGCTAACTTAACGCTTAATCAGCAATCGGGTGTAACCCAAGATGGTTAATCGTTCAGGTGATGTTCCTCTTCCTCATACTCATCCTCTTCGCGAGGTTCAAAATAGGTTCCCCAGCCGTCGTAGGTAACGTCGTGCTTATCGGCAATTTTGAGCAGCGCGTCAGCGTCGGCATTGAGCTTTTCAATATCAAGCTTTCTTTCTACCACGGCATCGAAACAAAAAATGGTTTCGCCATCATCTAACATTAACTCTTCTGCATCAGTGACTTCAAAGCCCGCTTTGAAGGCGTCGACGGCGGCTTTTTCAAGCACGTCAAAGTCGGTACTCGCGAAGTGATGCTCAATGGTATAGTCGGCATCGGCTTGACTGCCATCTTCTAGAAGGGCATCGATGGTTTCTTGGTTAAACGCGTACCACTCTTCTCTTTCATCGAACTGATTCATAATAAATACTCATTAGCAATTTTGACGCAAGTTTACCTGCTTTTTTCCAGTTCATCGACCTGAGTATTGAGCGCGTCGAACTTTTGTTTCATTTCATCGTTGAAATGGGTCATCCATTCTTTAATGGTATGCGCGTCGGTAAGCGGCTGAGGAGCTGCAATATCAATGAGCACAATGCCATTATCCCAGCGATTCCATTTTACTTTTTTATGTAGGTTGCTTGCAGTAACCATAACTACGGGTTCGTTAGTGGTTTTTGCTAACCGGAAGGCCCCTTGTTTGAAAGGCAGTATTCCACGGCCATAACTGCGCGTACCTTCTGGAAATAACCACACTGACGTCTTCTTTTTCGCAATACGTTTAGCTGCAATATCCAGCGTATTTCGGGCTTTACCTGAATTTTTTCTGTCTATCATTATATTGCCCGATAGCCAGTAAATTTGACCAAAAATAGGTATCCACTTAAGGCTTTTTTTGCCTATTGTTACCACACCCGGTAGGGCCGCTTTGCATATGGTGATGACGTCAAAACTATTTTGGTGATTAGCAATAAATACATAAGGTTCGTTAATTTTTACGGCAGGATCTTTTCTAATAATAATCTTAAGCCCAACGATTTTCGCCATTAGCGAATATAGGCTACCTGCAGCATGCACATTATCTTTATGAAATGGCCTTACAATACAAACAAGCAGCAACACGATGTTTATTAGTAAGAATCCGATAAATAGTGCGGGGATGCGGAATAAAGCGATCAAAACAACTCCTAGATACAATTGACGCGCGCAGTATAGATGAAGTTTCAGCGTACACTTGTCCGATGAGTTTTTATAGGTCTATTGATGCATTCGGTCATAAGTTGAAAAAGTCGTTGTGTTTATCACCTTTAGTATGAGGAAATTTTGCCGATACCCGATTACAATAATAGAAAGCTTAAGCGAACCTAACTCGGTAATTAACAATATGCAGACATTTACTCCAGATGACCTAGAAGAGGATATTCTTACTGACCTAATGGAGGAAATTAACGAACTCTATGAATCAAGTGAGCAAACGTTGATTGAGTTAGAGCTTCGCCCTGAAGATAACGAGTTGCAGCGCGCGCTTTTCCGTTCAATTCATACCATTAAAGGCGATCTGGGGTTAGTTAACTTCTCGCCTATGATCCCGCTTCTACAGCATGTTGAAGACCTACTAGACTACCTTCGCAAAGGGCAGGTTGCCTATACCAGCACCATGAGTGACTTAGTGCTGCTAACGATGGATAGGGTAAAAGCCTTCGTTGAAAATGTCATGGCCAATGGCAAAGCCGACTATGATGATAGCCTTCATAATCAGCTCGTCTTAGCAATTAGCCGAGTCACGCCTGATAATGCCGCTGATCATGAAAAGCGCCTTACCGAAGCAGTGCTTTTACTTAACCCCGCACTTGATGTTGTAAGCAGCGACGACGACCCGCAACGTGTTCAAATAAAGCCACCAACCTTAGCGGCTACAGGTATTCCAAAAGATATCAGTAGCGAGAAAAAACAAGATATATTGTTCTTTCGCGATCTAATGCAATCGATAGAGCGTCGATCAGACTATTGGGCTGGTAGAGGTGATCGTATTGCGAAATTGGCGATGTATATAAATGATGTGGCTGAAAATCCCATTGATGAAGATCAGCTTGCTGTTGCCAGCTATGTCCATGATTTTGGCATGGCCTTTATGCCGTTGAAACTACTGCACAAAGGCGACACGTTAAGTGAGATTGAGTTTAATCTTATGCGCTCTCACGTTTACAAAAGTGCTCGGCTATTGGAACACCTGGACCAGTGGGACATGGCACGCAAGATTGTGATGCAACACCACGAGCGCACAGACGGCACTGGCTATCCCCTTGGCCTTAAGGAAGACGATATCTGCGATGGCGCCAAACTACTTGCCATTGTTGATACCTACGATGCAATGACACATCCAAGGGCGCACAATGAAGATAACGTACTATCTAAGAAAGACGCAGTGATTGAAATTAACCGCAGCGCAAAAGGGCAGTTCAGTATGAAGTGGGTAAGGCTGTTTAATCAGGCTATGACGGCGCTTTTAACTAAAGGGCAGTAAACGCTGCCCTTTGGTTACAATTTGAATTAGGTGCCAATTGACTTGTTGGCTATCTTTAATTGCTGCCAAATCAAATTCTCGAATCAAGCTGTATTTCGTTGCAGAGTTGCTGTTCTTTTAATTCCCAACAAAGTGGCACTGTTTGTCTTTTGGGGTTACTCAGCGCCATTTTCAGTTTATCGAAGCTTGCATAGGTAACTGGTTCTCCCTCAAACTCTGTGATGATACTGTTGACTGAAATTTTGGCGGCATAAGCGCCGGTATCTTTAGCAACATCTAAGACAATGGCACCTTTGGAGTGGGGGAGCAAGCGAAGGCCAGAACGATCTGCGCCAATAAAGGAACTAAATTGCTTGCTGGGTTGATACCACATACGTCTTTGAGAGAAATCAAACACAGTGTTAAAACGTTTTAAAACTTGATTGCCCAGTACTCCGTCGCTTCCTTCCTGAGGATTGCTACCGTCAAATCTGAAGTAGGTAGGTAGGTGTTCAAACGTCACGTCGCCAAAAGAGAAGTGAGAAAGTAAACCCACAAGGTTGGCCGAATCCCCTTTAATTCCAGTACTAGTTGCTGCAAAGGTTTTATCTGGCAATGCAAAATGGCCATTTTGGGCGAATAAGCTTAATGTTCCTGTCGAACCTGTATCCAGCATGAGTTTTACCGATCTTAGGCTCTTTTCATCGTGTATTGTCGTGGTGAAGTAGGGTGTATTGCTTTCTACATGCATTGCCATTTCCTGCCACTGCTCAGTGCCATAATGCGCTCTGCTGCTATCACCTGGTTTGGTAATTACTAGTACCTTAGCGTCGTGGTTTATCTCTACAAGACAACAATTAAAAAAATCAGCGCCAAGTACACCGTCGAAATAGGTTTCATCTACACTGCGAAACGGCATTGCAGATGTTGGTGCGTAAATGACCGATAAGTCAGCGATAGAAAAACCACCTAATTGAATATGAGTGTCATGCACGATGTAAGCCGTTGGTGCTTTTCCGCCTCCAGATCCCCCTATTGTAATTGGCTTGTTCGTAGATAACTTAAGTGCATTGGTTTTATTAGTTTCGGTTATGACGGTGGCTGCTGCGCCCGAGTCTAGTACGAAAGTGAATGGTATGGTTTTATTAACTGCCACATTCACCAAAATGTGGTCATTGAGCATAGTAAAAGGTACCACGGTTCGAGTAATGGCTTCATCTATAAATTCTTTGTCAACGTTTTTGCCTTCGCTCTGCCAAGCGATTTTCGCATTCTCATTTTTCCACTGAAAGGCCGCCATGTCCCAAATACGACATCCTGACAGACCAATGAGCACAGTCGTAACCAGTACCCAACGCAGACAACCGCGTTTAAAGCAAAAATGTGGAGTTTCATTAGTGTGATATATCATGTTAAGTGCCTCGTCGTTTTTATTAAGTGTAAAAGAAAATAATTATTGTTTTGCAGTAATTATTGTATGTTTTGTAATAAAATATTTCTGTCTTACGAGGTTTTTTTTGTGTTGTGGTACGCGGTGGCGTACACTGCTCTAAAAAGGACAAGAAGAGCGCGCCATGCAATCTATAGAAAATCTAAAACGGGTTAGTCACGTTACTCGAATGACGCTGTATGCTGTTGTAGGCATTTTTTTAACGATTGCCATTTACGGCTTTATATCACAAGGGCAGTGGTGGGTGACCTTTGGAGACAACCAATTTGACGCCTTGTGGCATCAGTACAAAGAATCACATTTCTTATTAGCAGTAGTCTTCTCTCCTTTGATGAGTTGCTGGTTGCTTGGATTCTATTTTCTTCAGCGCCTTTTACTTGCACTAAGCAGAGGGCTTTTTTATGCAAAAGCCACGTTACGTTTCTTGAAATACGTATCTTGGATTACGGTTTTTTATGTCTGTTATAAAATGATAGTTGCGCCTGTGGCCACTTACCTAGTGGTATCCAATAGTTCAATCGATATAAGTCTTAACCCCATAACAATAATTATCGTGTTGTGCTTACCAGTGCTAGTTCACTTATTTAGCGCTGCCGCCGAGCTAGATAAAGAAAACAAAGAGATTGTGTGATGCCTGTTCTTGTAAACCTTGACGTTATGATGGCGAAGCGCAAAATTCGCTCTAAAGATCTGGCAAAAAAAATTGGAATAACTGAGGCAAACTTGTCGCTATTGAAAAGCGGCAAAGTTAAAGGCGTTCGGTTCACAACATTAGAAGCAATTTGTCTCCATCTACAGTGCCAACCTGGCGATATACTGGTGTATGAAGATAAATAAAGGAAATTAAAAAGGGCACGCAAGTGCCCTTTTTGGGAATTTATGCGTTAATTCACGCCGAGTTCCTTGAGTTTACGGGTAAGAGTATTTCTTCCCCAACCTAAACGCTTCGCGGCATCTTGTTTGTGGCCGTGGGTGTGTTGAAGTGCCCGCTCAAGCATGACACGTTCGAAAGTCAGCATAGCGTCGTTAAGGATATTGTGATGACCATCGCGAAGTTGTTTGTCGGTCCAACTTGCTAATAAGTCTGGCCAATCACCTGATTCTGCACTTGGTTTTTCAATCGAGCTATCGCTGTGGATTTCAGGAGGTAGATCGCTGGGAAGGACCTCTTGCCCACTCGCCATAACCGTTAGCCAGCGGCATACGTTTTCTAGCTGCCGTACGTTACCGGGCCAAGGTAGTTGAGACATTACGCGCTCAGCGTCTTTCGATATGCTCTTGGCTTCCACATCAAGTTCTTTGGCTGCGCGGCGCAGGAAGTGGCGTGTTAACAGCGGAATATCTTCGCGGCGTTCGTTGAGTGATGGAAGATGCACGCGAATAACATTTAGGCGGTGAAATAAATCTTCCCTGAATTTACCTTCAGCAACCCTTTGTTCTAAGTTTTGGTGTGTGGCGGCGATTATGCGCACGTCCACACTTACTGACTGATGACCACCCACGCGATAAAACTGCCCATCGGCCAACACGCGCAAAAGGCGAGTTTGCACATCAAGGGGCATATCACCAATTTCGTCTAAAAATAATGTACCGCCGTCGGCTTGTTCAAAGCGGCCTTGGCGGGCGGCTTGTGCGCCGGTAAACGCGCCTTTTTCGTGGCCAAATAACTCAGACTCTACAAGGTCTGCTGGAATGGCGGCCATGTTAAGGGCGATGAAGGGTTTGCTGGCTCTGGGGCTGTGCCTGTGAAGAGCGTGCGCGACGAGTTCTTTACCCGTACCCGATTGACCGTTGATAAGCACGCTGATTGAAGAGCGAGACAGGCGACCTATGGCACGAAACACTTCCTGCATGGCAGGGGCTTCGCCAATAATTTCCGTTACCACGTCTTCGACTTGCGCTTTGGAAACCGTGGATTGCTCTCTGGAATGAGCAAGCGCGCGCTGGGTTAACGTTACCGCCTCGTCTATATCAAATGGCTTTGGCAAATATTCAAATGCGCCTTTTTGATAGGCGTTAACCGCGCTATCTAAATCCGAATGCGCCGTCATAATAATAACGGGCAGCATGGGGTGCGAAGTATGCACTTCGTTCAGTAATGTCATGCCGTCCATTTGTGGCATTCTAATATCTGAAATGATGACTTCAGGTGCTTGACCGCTTTGAAGTTGAAGCAATAAATCTTCAGGGTTTTCAAAACTTAAGCAGCTTATATCTGCTGCTTGTAAGGCCTTTTGCAGCACCCAACGAATAGAACTGTCGTCATCGACAATCCACACAGACTCATTCGTCATCGTCTGTCTCCTTACGATCTATTGGTAGATAAATTACGAACTCAGTGTGACCAGGGTAGCTGTCTACATCTATTTTGCCGCCGTGGTGGTTAATAAGGGTTTGTGAAATAGACAAACCCAGCCCAGAGCCATTTTGTTTACTTGTGACCATGGGGTAGAAAAGCGTGTCTTTGATTTCGGGAGGTATACCTGGGCCGTTATCAATAATTTTTATTTTCGCGACAAGTGCATACCGTTTGGTTTGAATTGTCATTTGGCGCTCAATACGTGTAACCAACCTAATTTCTGGATGTGGTGTTTGACTTTCGTTTAGCGCCTGTACACTGTTGCGAACAATGTTGAGAACCGCTTGTTGAATCATGTCTGGATCAAGCAATAACGGGGGGATACTCGGGTCGTAATCGCGCACAATAGTAATCGGGTTGTCTGAGTCAAAGCGCATCAAGCTACGTATTTTCTCTAACGCTTGATGTACATTGCTTTCTTCAAATCTAGGAAGTGAATTTGGCCCTAATAAACGGTCCACCAAATTGCGCAAACGATCAGACTGCTCAATGATCATGCGGGTAAATTCTTTATGCTCTTCTGATAGCTCTTTTTCTAACAGCTGGGCTGCACCACGAATTCCGCCTAACGGATTTTTAATTTCATGAGCCAGTCCTCGCACTAGCTCTCGAGCAGCATAATGCTGTGCATTTTGTAGGTTTTCCCGTGAGATACGCTTTTGTTGGTCAATTTTTTTAACTTCAAAAAGCAGTCTAGGCCCGTCTTCGAAATGTAAGTTCGTCACCGTGAGGTCGGCAGATACATAGCGATTATCTCTGAATGCTAATTTAATTTCATTTTCTGTAAAGTCTTCGCCTTTTCTTATTGCGGCTTTTAGGCGCGTTGTTTCTATTGTGCCTGGCAGAAAAAAATCTTGAAGAGGGTGCCCGATAAGTTGCTTTAAGCCCGTTTCAAACAAGGCTTCGCCAGCATGGTTGGCGTAAACAATAGTCAGCTTATTATCCACCATCACTAACGCGGTATTAAGGCTATTAATTAGCTGTTGTGTCTCTAACTCGGTTGAATGCATCCGAGCTCGTCTCCTTTGCACCATTATTGTGCATTGTAGCTTGCATTGATGCGTTGCGCGAATGAAAGAGGTCAATGAATTATTGTCACTGAACCTCTGTGGTGCGCTTACAAAGCAGTGATTGCACGCTATTAGTTATTAATTAACGCTGATGCCTGATGAAGGTACAGGGTTTGTACTGGAGACGATGCAAGAGTCTTGCCCGTATTGTTAGTTAGTTCAACTTTATAAGTATGTGCCCCACGATGGATACCGGATAGCTTAAAAATGCCAGAACTGTTGCTAGCTATTGGGGCGTCGTCAAAAATTAATCGGTAAATTGGGGCTTTAGGTGCACCAGTTTGAGCCGCTGAAATGGTGAGATCACCTAGGTTGTTGCGGATGGTCGCTTCGGGGGCCGGACTTTTTATTACCACCTTATACTTAGGCTTTGGGGCTTTCTGGGGCGCCGGCGGGGGAGGTGGAACCTTCGCTGCCTTTACAACATTCTGTGTTTGACCATCAAATGATAGGGGCTCTGCGTTTGGCTGAGGTTTATCGGTAAAGGTAATAACGCCGTTCTCATCCACCACTTTGTAGATTTTTGGTGGCATGTTTGACGGTGTCGCGGAATCGCTGGAATTTATTTCGTCATCGGGTCGTTCTGACGCTTGCTGGTCATTGGCTTGGTTTTGCGCTGCAGAATAAACGTTAAACGGTAAATTGCCCGAGGTTAATAGCAATAATATGAAGAATATCTTTCCCGTTTTATTTCGCACGTGTGGTTTACCTGTTCGCGATAGTCATAAGTTTTAGCCTTATTTCCACTGAAGGCCTTAAGTATGACGACAGTGGGCTAGTAACTAACATAGTGTGAACAAGCTTAGAGTGCAATAGCTACTACACGCAGAAGTAAATTACGTAGGCGCTGATACAGTCAATTGATCTTATAGTGCAGCAAAACGTTGAGTAAATATCAGGCTCGAAAACGTAGTTGATAACTAGCGGCCATAAAAAAAGCCCGCAAAGCGGGCTTTAGTATAAGTTGCTATACAGGGTGTAATTACACGCTGTAGTACATGTCGAACTCAACAGGGTGAGTTGTCATGTTAAGTTTAGTGACTTCTTCAGACTTAAGGTCGATGTATGCATCAATCATGTCGTCAGTCATAACGCCACCTGCTTTAAGGAAGTCACGGTCGTTATCAAGCGCTTCAAGTGCCATTTCTAGCGAGCTTGCAACAGTTGGGATTTCAGCCGCTTCTTCTGCTGGAAGGTCGTATAAGTCTTTATCCATCGAGTCGCCAGGGTGGATCTTGTTTTTGATACCGTCAAGGCCAGCCATTAGCATTGCTGAGAACGCTAGGTAAGGGTTAGCTGTTGGGTCAGGGAAACGTACTTCAATACGACGCGCTTTATCGCTAGTTACGTGAGGAATACGAATTGATGCAGAACGGTTACGTGCAGAGTATGCAAGCATTACCGGCGCTTCGAACCCAGGAACTAGACGCTTGTATGAGTTAGTTGAAGCGTTAGCAAAGGCGTTGATTGCACGTGCGTGCTTAATAATACCGCCAATGTAGTAAAGTGCTTCTTCAGAAAGACCAGCGTACTTGTCACCCGCAAAGATGTTTACGCCATCTTTAGAGATAGACTGGTGGCAGTGCATACCAGAACCGTTATCACCAACAAGTGGCTTAGGCATGAAGGTCGCAGTTTGGCCGTATGCGTGTGCTACGTTGTGCACAACATACTTATAAACTTGAATTTCATCCGCTTTTTTAACTAGCGTGTTGAATTCGCAAGCAATTTCGTTTTGACCCGCTGTGGCTACTTCGTGGTGGTGAGCTTCAATCACAAGGCCCATTTCTTCCATTACCATACACATAGCAGCACGAATGTCGTGTGCAGAGTCTACTGGTGGTACTGGGAAGTAACCGCCTTTAACGCCTGGACGGTGCGCCATGTTACCGCCTTCAAACTCTTCACCTGAGTTCCACTTGGCTTCTGATGAATCGATCTTGTAGAACGAGCCTGCCATGTCAGTGTGGAAGCGAACATCGTCGAAAAGGAAAAATTCTGGCTCTGGGCCGAAGAAACATGTGTCGCCGATACCTGTTGATTTCAAGTATTCTTCTGCGCGACGTGCAACAGAACGTGGGTCACGCTCGTAACCTTCCATTGTTGAAGGCTCAACGATGTCACAGCGAATGTTTACCTGAGTCTCTTCTGCGAAAGGGTCTACAACGCAGCTGTCTGCGTCTGGAAGAAGAACCATGTCTGATTCGTTGATGCCTTTCCAGCCAGCGATTGAAGAACCGTCGAACATTTTACCTTCTTCGAAAAACTCTTCATCAACAACGCTCGCAGGGATAGATACGTGTTGTTCTTTACCTTTAGTATCGGTAAAACGTAAATCTACAAACTTCGCTTCACTTTCTTTAATCAGCTCTAATGCCTTATCTACTGACATCGTGTCCTCCAGGTTTAATGTAAAAATGCGGAATGATCAGCTTCACTCCAACAGTGGAAAAAGTGAAAGCGATTATCATGCCATCTATATGCATGCCGATTTCAGCGGCATAGACAGGCATATATCACTTCCTTTTGAAATATTCTGCACCATAAATGTGCAATCACGCTCTTTTTTGGTGCTTTGTACTGGTTTGTACGTCATTTAGCCTAGATTAGTTTGTAGCACATCACCACCGAATCTGATCAATTCGGTGCAATAGAGGTGGTTATTTTTCAAACTAGGTGGGTTAAAGTGATAAAACTTGCTTCTAATTAAAAAAAGATGCGCAAACGTCGTGGTTTTTCTGTACAATCCGCGCAAATTTTTCTATCTGCATTTTTTTGCAACAAATCTAATGCAGACTTATTCGATTCCCGAATTAAGTTGGCATCGATTTACACAGGCTCTATATAAGCATGAATACCACTGATATTAGTAAATTGCGTAATATCGCAATCATCGCCCACGTTGACCACGGTAAAACCACCTTGGTAGACAAACTGTTACAGCAGTCTGGCACCCTTGAATCACGAGGCGAGCAAGAAGAGCGCGTAATGGACTCGAATGACATCGAGAAAGAACGTGGCATTACCATCCTAGCTAAGAACACAGCGATTAACTGGAACGACTACCGTATCAACATTGTAGATACTCCAGGACACGCTGACTTCGGTGGTGAAGTAGAGCGCGTTATGTCAATGGCCGACTCTGTACTTCTACTTGTAGATGCACAAGAAGGTCCAATGCCTCAAACCCGTTTTGTAACTCAAAAAGCGTTTGCTCAAGGCCTTAAGCCTATTGTTGTTATCAACAAAATTGATAAGCCAGGCGCACGTCCTGACTGGGTTATGGACCAAGTGTTCGACCTGTTCGACAACTTAGGTGCAACGGACGAGCAGCTTGATTTCCAAGTTGTATACGCTTCAGCGCTTAACGGTTGGGCGTCACATGACGCTGATGAGCCAAAAGAAGATATGACGGCGTTATTTGAAACCATCGTTGAACAAGTTTCTGCTCCAGATGCAGACATCGACGGTCCTTTCCAAATGCAGATTTCTCAACTTGATTACAACTCATACGTTGGCGTAATCGGTGTTGGTCGTGTTAAGCGTGGGTCTGTTAAGCCTAACCAGCAAGTAACCGTGGTGACTGCTGAAGGTGAAAAACGCAATGGTAAAGTTGGTCTAGTTTACGGTTATCTTGGTCTAGCTCGCCACGAAGTTGAATCTGCTCACGCGGGTGACATTATTGCCATTACAGGTCTAGGCGAACTTAAGATCTCCGACACGATTTGTGATGTGAACACTGTAGAAGCGCTTCCGCCACTAACGGTTGATGAGCCTACCGTAACCATGACGTTCCAAGTAAACACCTCACCATTTGCTGGTAAAGAAGGTAAATACGTAACTTCACGTAACATTCTTGAGCGTCTTAAAGACGAGCTAGTACACAACGTTGCGCTTCGCGTAGAAGAAATGCCAGATCCTGATAAATTCCGCGTGTCTGGTCGTGGTGAGCTTCACTTAGGTATTCTTATCGAGAATATGCGTCGTGAAGGTTATGAACTTGCTGTATCTCGTCCAGAAGTAATCCTTAAAGAAGTTGATGGCGAAACGCAGGAGCCGTACGAAACACTGACTATCGACTGTGAAGAGCAGCACCAAGGCTCTATCATGGAACAGCTTGGCCTTCGCAAAGCTGAAATGACAGACATGTCTCCAGATGGCAAAGGTCGTGTACGTATCGACTTCGTTATTCCAAGCCGCGGCCTAATTGGTTTCCAAACTGAATTCATGACAATGACGTCGGGTTCTGGTCTGCTTTACCACACGTTCGATCACTACGGACCGTACAAAGGCGGTATCATTGGTAAGCGTAAGAACGGTGTTCTAATTGCTAACGCAAACGGTAAAGCACTAACCAACGCCTTGTTTAACCTTCAAGAGCGTGGTCGCCTATTTATCGGTCACGGTGTAGAAGTTTACGAAGGTATGGTTATCGGTATTCACAGCCGTGATAACGACCTTACCGTAAATGCACTTAAAGGTAAGCAGCTAACGAACGTTCGTGCATCGGGTACTGATGAAGCGCAAACTCTAGTTCCACCAATCAAGATGTCACTTGAACAAGCGCTTGAGTTCATCGACGATGACGAACTAGTAGAAGTTACGCCTGAGTCTATCCGTATTCGTAAGAAGCTTCTTACTGAAAACGAGCGTAAGCGCGCGTCACGAGCGCCTAAGTCTTAATATAAAACAAGACAAAAAATATCATTTTAAAATGCCAGCTTATGCTGGCATTTTTTGTTGAGCTACTATTTTGCATTTAGGGCTATATAGGGCCACAACGGCCCAAATATCGACCAAAGGTTAGTGGTCAAACTCTCGTATGACTTCTATGCTTACATCTGCAAGTTCAATTGATTTAATTCATTATCTAAGTCGTTGTATGATAGTGAATAACTACTAACTTTTAAGGGGAAAAACGTGTTTTCAGTAGCTGTAGTTGAAGATGACCCTATTACACTCGACCTTATCACCGATGCGTTGGAAACGCAGTTAGATGCTACCGTGTACCCGTTTACCCGCAGCAAGTTCGCTAGAGACTTTTTACTCCAACAAACGACAGATTCCATAAGCCTTATCATTAGCGACCAGGTAATGCCTGACTATGACGGGTTAAGCTTATTAAAAACTTGTCAAGCGTATGGCTTAGACGTGCCCTTCTTACTCATTACCGCAGACCCTAATAAGGAATTAGTGATGGAAGCCCGTAAATTGCAAGTGACCGGATTTTTAGCTAAACCTTTAAATATGGATGAGTTAATTCAAAAGTCCAAAGATGCAGTATCACAAGCGAGTTAGTTATACGAGGTACATGGATTCGCCTCTATTTAAGTTCAATTCGATATAGCAAAATTGTGTTAATTCACCGTACTCCCCCTAGTTTATAGCGCAGGAAACTTCTACACTGGTGCCACAAGTTTTTATGCAACAGGATGTAAAGTGAGCACGTTATTCGATAATACTCCCCCTCGAAAAGACACCTTCTCGTTTAAATGGCAAAAGTACAAAGGAAAAGACATTATTCCTGCGTGGGTTGCTGATACCGAATTTCGTTGTGCTCAGCCAATTCTAGACGCCATCTCAAGCTATGTAGACCACGGAAATATGGGATACATACTGCCCGCGCATCACGAAGGCGCTATTCAGGCGGTAGTTAAGTGGCTTAAAGATAAACACAATTGGGAAATCGAGCCTGAGTGGCTTGTGTGGACACCAGGTGTAGTTCCTGCCTTTAATGTCGCCTGCAAGGCTTACTGCGAGCCAGGGGATAAGGTGCTTATCCAGACCCCCAATTATCCGCCATTGTTAGCTGCACCTAAACTAAACGGCTTAGAGCGCGTTGATATTGGTACGGTGGTTCAACATGATAACGGCGATAGCTCAGAGACGATTAACGAAGTGGAAGGCGCGCGCTATACACTAGATTTTGATGCACTAGAGCGAGAAGCGGCAGACCCTAAATGTAAGCTGTTTATTCTGTGTAACCCAATGAATCCTGTGGGTTCGGTACTTTCTAAAGAAGAGTTAGATCGCATTGCCGACATTTGTAATGCAAATAACGTTACGCTTTGTTCAGATGAAATTCACTGTGACCTAATTCTTGAAGAGGGCAAACAGCACATACCCGCTGGGCGTGAAGCCAATCTTGCCGATAATAGCGTTACGCTGATGGCTGCAAGTAAGACCTTTAATATTGCAGGCTTGGGCACGTCATTCGCCATTATTCCTAACAGGCAACTGCGCCAGTCATTTACTAATGCGGCGGCGGGCATTGTGCCCTGGGTTACTGTGCTAGGACTGGCAGCGACTGAAGCGGCATTTACCCAGTGTGACGACTGGCACCAGGCGCAAATTGCATACCTTCGCGAAAATAGAGACATGGTATTTAACACTATTAACAGCATAGACGGGCTGCGTATGCTTAAAGCCGATGCGACATTTTTAGCTTGGGTAGATGCCAGTGGGTTAGGCGTAGAAAATGTTCAGCAATGGGCACAAGAGAAGGGCGTTGGTCCATCTCCAGGTATTGATTTCCATAAAGCCGACCACTTTAGAATTAACTTTGGCTGCAGCAAATCCATGCTCCAAGACATTCTTCAACGCCTCGCCAGCTAAGAGAAGGGGTAAGAGTACTTTTCTAACTTATGAGCGTTGTTAAAAAGGGCCAAAGTATGCCTTTGGCCCTTCTCATATGAAGTGATGCTATCGGTCAGATGGGTTCACAGTTACCTTGGTTACTCACTACGATAACCCAAAAAAGGGGCTAAATTACTCTGCCCCTTTCTTGTTTTCTTGACGTTAGCTAAACACCCCAATGAGCTTATACAAACCTAGCCCAATAACGGTACCCACTACAACAAAGCCTGCTAGGTTACTCTTCCACGTATTCCTGAATTCGCCTAGTGCGGTGCTTTTATTCATAACAACCAACAAGAAAATGGCAATAATAGGCAGTAAAAGGGCATTAGTAGCTTGTGCAAACAAGATTGCTGGTAAGGGCTTAAAGCCCAGCGCTGCCACACTTACGCCTACCACGATGATGATAAACCATACCGCTTTAAAGCTCTTGCTTTGCATGTCGTCAGACAGCCCCAGTGCCCCCGTTACGGCATAAGCTGCGGCCAATGGTGCTGTGATAGCACTGGTAAGGCCTGCTGCGAATAACCCAAGCGCAAAGAACCACTGCGCTTTATCACCTAGTACAGGCTTAAGTTGCTCGCCCATATTCGAGGCATCCATAGTGGCGGCTTGATTAAAAAACGCCATCATAGCCGTTGCCATTACGATAAGTGTAATTAGCCCGCCCATGCTTATGGCTTTCGCCGACTGATTGCGACAGGCTACTACCGCGTCCTGTTTGTTCTGGCCCCGAGATGACTTGGCAACAAGGCTGGCGTGTAGAAATAAATTGTAAGGAACAATAGTGGTGCCAATAAGTGCAAGTACTGTCGTAATGGCGTTTGCGTCGAGGCGCGGTGAAAGAAGCTGACTAAACATGGCTGCAATGTCAGGTTTGGCCACTAAAAGCGTAACCAGAAACACGCCCGCCATGATAAATACCAGGTAAACAAGCACGGTTTCAATCCATTTGTAGCTTCCGGACCAAAGCAAAACAATGGCAATTGTGCCGAGGATGCTGGCCCATGGACCTATGCCGATACTAATAAAGGCATCTAAGCCAATAGCCGCGCCGGTTAAATTTCCTGATTCATAGGCGGCGTTTCCAATACCAATGGCGCTAACAATTAACACAATAAATGCGTTTTTAAGCCAAGGTTTATACGCCATATTTTTCATAGCGCTGGCTAAGCCCTGACCACTTGCCACGCCTAATCGAGCGGCCATGTCTTGCAGTACGATGGTTGCGAAGATGGAAAATAGCAGTGCCCACACCAGGTGAAAACCAAAGTTTGCACCCGCCAAACTGGCTGTAGTTACTGTTCCAGGGCCTATAAAGGCGGCCGCGATGATATATCCTGATTTATCTTTTGCCATTGCAACGACTCTTAGTTAAGTTTTGCTATCATGACAATAGGTAGGCGAGCACGCAACAGTACCGCTAAACCAATACAGTAACAGATTGGTTTTAAACCTATTGTCGCGTGCCCAATGCAAGTGTCGTGCTTTACTTTATGCCTTATATGAATGATATAAGGCTTTAAAAACGCCCCCCTTGCAAAGTGGCCGCGCAGACTACCGTTTCATGAAAGAGAACGCAAATTAAAATAGGACTGTAATGGTGAATGACGGGTTTCCAATAAATACAATCAGCGATATTGTTTCATTACCTAGCTTAAGAGAGGTTCTGCCAAGTCCCCATCATATTGATGGAATGATATTCGCTGTGGCATCGGCGCCTGAAATTCCGATGCCGGAACAATGGATGCCTTGGCTTATTCAGTCTAGCAACAGCCAACTGGTCGATAAAGATGTAGGTAAGTTAGCCGACGCTCTCATGAACGGCCTGCGCGCGCATTTAGACTTTATGCGTCAAGAAAAGTCTCCCCTTCCTTGCGAATTGCTAAAAACGTTAGAAATAGAAGGTAGCGCCTACCCATCCCCCGCACTAGAAAATTGGTTAAATGGACTATTACAGGTGCATAAACAGTTAGAACCGGTGTGGGAAGATGCATGGCAGCACTTAGAGAAAAACAGCACTGCTAGTAAAGAAGTGCCTCCAGACGATAAACCGGCTTCATCTGAGCAGGCAGAGCCTGCGGAAGCAAGGTTATCACGGTGTTTAAAGTTGTTTTCTACACTGGCGAATGTGGAATTAGCACTTTCATATCGAAATGAGAAGCAAGCGAAGGAGCTCAAAGGCAACATGGGGCTGCTTGTAAAGCAGTTGCCATCGGTACTCGCAGATTACACGAACCTTTCAGGGGAGCTTGCAAGTTCCTTACCTAATCAATTTGAAATGTATACCAAAATAACTTAATGAAAAGCATTATATGGTGCTGTAGCTGATTGCAGTAAATTAACGCTGCCGTTGATGCTGCCGTTGATGCTGACGTTGATTTAGCGTGTGCTTAAGCGAAGCGGTATAGGTGTCTAGCTCTAGCTTCGCTTTTTCATATTGCTCGTTAAGCAGGCTAGAAGCAGGCTCTCTCATAAGCGCCTTGAAGGCGAGGTCGGTTTGCTTTAGCAAATGTTTAAGGTGCTGATTACTATCATCCATGGTAAGTCTTCCGATCTGAACAATTCATTAAAACCGAGAAGTGGGGTCTACTCGGCGACTATGTGTACATCAACATCACGTTTAGTTACTTAACTATTGCTAGGCAGTACAGTTTCCATAAGTACTGTTTCCTTAAGTGCTGTCTAGCGCGCATATTTTACGTATTTGCTTTAGCGTTACCCCTAAAAAGGTTTCACCACCGCGAGACAAACGATAGCGAGAATAATTAATACCGGCGCTTCATTTAAAAAACGATAAAAACGGGGCGTGTGTCTGTTTTCGTCCCGTGCGAATTGCTTCACTAACTTAAACAAATAGAAGTGATACCCGTAAATAGCAAGCAACAACAGTAACTTTATATGAAGCCACCCTGACATTTTAAACCACGTGCCCCCGTAGCTGACAATAAGCGCAACGCCGAATGCCAGAGTTAACAAGGCGAATGGTGTAACAAAGAACCACAACCGGCGTTCCATCACCTTAAATTCATCCTTTACCACTTGAGATTGTGTGGTGGCATGGTAGACAAACAACCTAGGTAAATAAAATAACCCGGCCATCCATGCCAACATGAAAAAGATATGCAGTGCCTTAAACCATAAAATGTACATATTAGTAATGAGCCTTTTGTAAGAAGCTTTGCAGGATATTCCACGTAACTACGCCAATAATATCGTTAAGCTCCTGATCGTAAATATAAACAGCGCCAGAGCGCGAATTTTTGAGATGTTCATACACTTCGTGCAGTGTGGACTGCGCACTTATGCCTTCCATATCATAATAGTTTAAGGCAGATGCATCGTGTTCCAAGCTGACATTGTATTGGACCAGTTTATACTGCACATCTATTTCAAACTTTGACTTCTGAATGACAATTTTTGTTGGATTACTTTCTAAGTAGTTGAAAAGTGCAGCCTCTGGTGCATCGTGAAAAAGTTTGTACTCTGTGTTCATGGCCGCAAGTACGCCGGTTTTTTCAAGGGCCTCGCGAATAGACGAAATGGCGTAAGGTAAGTTCTGGTAGTCGAGCTGACGGATGAATATGGAACGGTTACCGAAAAACTGCGTTGAGGTCACGTAAGCAGGCACAATGACAAGCATAGCGGGCAAAATTATTTGCGGGCTATATGAAAGCTCCATAACCGCAGATAGGGCAGCAAGGGGGGCGTGCAAAACCGCAGTCAGCATGCCGGCTATGCCCAGTAAAGCGAAGCTGTTGGTAAACTCAGGAACGTTGATAAAGTAGGAGAGCGGTAACAACAACACCGCGCCGGCCAGCATGCCAATTACCATCACTGGGCCAATGATGCCCCCCGGTATTCCCAAACCAATAGCAAACACCGCCAGTATCACCTTGAATATTAGGGTAGATACCAGTAGTAAAGCGCCCGGAGAGCTATCAAATAAATGCTCTACGTCTATAAAATTAGCACCAAGCGCCTCGGGGATAAACATACCGATTGTACCGGTTATTAGCGCGGCAAGTACTAAGCGCCACACCATAGAAACGGGACGAAACCAGGTCATAACGCGCATTAACTGGCTGTTGAATAACACCGCCAACATGCCCAGTAAAACACCTAACAGCACCAAGTAAAAGTACATCCACTGGCTGAACGCGTTAAAAGATAAAAACGACAGTTCGTTCACTTCGCCAAACACTATTCTGGTGAGTACAGAGCCGCAGGCGGCCGCTAGCATAATGGGAACAAAGATATGAATTTTGTATTCTCGAAGCACCACTTCCATAACAAAAATAACGGCGGCAAATGGGGTGTTGAACGATGCCGAGATACCTGCAGCAATGCCGCACCCAGCCAGAATACGTATACTGTTGTAAGGCAGCCTAAGCCATTGCCCTAAAAAGCTACTGCCAGATGCGCCCATGTGTACCGATGGACCTTCTCTTCCTACAACAAAGCCCCCCGCTAAGGCAAGCATGCCGCCAAAAAACTGGTTTATTGTGGTTCTAAGTGGTACATAGCCGTAATAATACTTAACCCTGTGTATAACGAAGGGGATACCCAGTCGGTAATGCTTGAAGCCAGTAAGAAATGCGATGAACAGTATTAACCCTACGCTGATAAAAGGCATGATAAGCCAAACTAACCAGTCGTGGGTAAGAACAGCTTGAAGCGACGATACGCCTGTTTCTTGTAGCCACTCAACACAGAGCCGAAACAATATAATGATAAGCGCCGCGCAGGTTCCCCCTACAATGCCCAGCATGCACAACTGAATGGATGTGCGTGGGTGAGCTACTTCCTCTCTTAAAGCCTGCAAGCGCATGTTGTGGTACAGTTGATTAACGTAGCTAGCAGCTTACCATAAACACTTAAAATTCATAATATTTAGAACGCTTTAGCACTGAGTGTTTTTTATAGATGTAGAGAAGATGACAACAGATCAGTTAAAAGAAGTACTAGGCAATTATAAATGGTCACTGCTGGTGGCGCTTATTATGTTAGTCATGGTAGGGTTTGGTTATAAACTCGCCCGAATGATTGATGAGGGAGACCGTAAAAAAGTACAGGCCCAGCAAGACACTATTGCCATTTTGTCTAGCGAAAATAACACCCTGACCACGAGAGTAAATCAACTTGAAGTGGCTATAGAATTATCAAAACTAGAAGCAGAAAAAATTACCAGCACCTTAAGTGAGCAGAAAAAAGAGCTAGAAGCACAGCAAGAACTATTAAGCTTTTACGAGCGGGTGATGGCCCCAGAAAAAGTTGATGCAGGCTTTGCCATTGAGGGGGTGGAAGTCTTTCCCGTCGCTGAAGAAGCTTACCAGCTAAGAATGGTGTTACTTCAGGCGATGCAGAAGAAAGCGGTGATAAATGGCAATGTTAAAATTGCGATTACAGGGAAGCGAAATGGCGAACCGGTAACGCTAACATCGGGCAAATCAGGTGTATTGGGTGAGGATGTGAAATACCGCTTTCGCTTTTTCCAAGCGGTGAACCTAACGCTCACCATTCCCGGCGATATAGATATTGAAACCATCGAGTTATCTACCACTGTTTATCAATATAAAACGCGAAAAGATAACTATGAGCTAAGCGTACCTTGGAATAAGGCGCTTTCTGTTGGCGTGGAATAATTCCAAGTTAATGACTATAACTAAAGCCTGTATCGAGAAGCGTTAGCTTAGCGTGATACAGTCATAATGATAAAGGCGCACCGTTTATCGGCGCGCCAACACGTTTTTACTATTAACTTTCTAGGGTAACCGTTCCCTGCATTATGCCAATGTGGCCTGGGAAAGAGCAGAAAAACATATAGTCTTCATCTTTACTTAACCCTTTCACTGAAAACGTGGTAGAGGTTTCTTCACCGCCGCCAATAATTTCTGTAGCGCCAATGACTCTTTCATCGTTAGGCTTAATGTAGTTATTATCTAAACCAGCGCTCATACCGTCGGTTGCTACAGCTTGTCCATCTGCCTTGGCTGTCATAACCCAGTTATGGCCCATAGATTGTTTCGGTAACTGACCGGTATGTTTAAGCGTGACGGTAAACTCATCACAGCTTGCTGGAATAACCACATTTGACGTATTAAATTGCATAGCGTCGTTACTTTCTACGGTAACAGCACAGTCATTTGCAAAAGCGCTTGAAGCGAAGAAAAGAAACGTAGCGCCTCCAAGTAACTTCTTAATCATAGATAATGTCCTTGAATTTAGATGAATTACACCTATCGGTGGAACGAAATGGTTCATCCTTACATACGTATCAGCGTAACACTAGATCAAATTAAATGCTAATGGTTATCATTTGTTTTTGTCGGTGCTATGCTCAATATACTTTCATTCGTGTAACGGCAAGTAAACGTACACAAGGTAATATGCTGCTTACCGCACCAATTAAGCATCAAACTAATCAGTTGGCTTTATCGACGCGCTAGTTAGCTTTATAGCGGTCAGAATGAAACGCAAACCGTTATATTGAGTAAAAAGAGTGATCGAATAGGCTTTGCACGGATAACAATAGATATGAGCAGGTTCAAAGCAGGGGAAGCTTGCTAAGCGCAGTACCTAAGTTTTCAACCATTTTCATCAACACAAGGACACGAGTAATGACAGCGACACGCACAGAACGCGACAGCATGGGAGAGCTTCAAGTACCCAAAAACGCACTATATGGCGCGCAAACGCAACGGGCTATAAACAACTTCCCCGTAAGCGGTCAGCAAATGCCAGAGGCATTCATTCGCGCACTCATCACTGTTAAAAAGGCAGCGGCGCAAGCAAACATGAAACTTGAAGCACTAACCGTTGACCGCGGGCAAGCCATCGTTAACGCGTGTGATGAACTGTTAGCAATGGATGATGTATTAATACACTTTCCGGTAGATGTGTTTCAAACCGGCTCTGGGACGAGTACTAACATGAATGCGAACGAAGTGATTGCGCAGCTAGCCTCACGTAACTCGAATGAAAAAGTACACCCCAACGATCATGTAAACTATGGACAAAGTTCTAACGACGTAATACCCACCACCATTCATGTAAGTGCGGCAATTGCCCTATCGGGCGAACTCATCCCTGCGGTCGAAAGCTTAATTGAGGTGATTGAAGTCAAAGCAGAGTCTGTGGCGCAATACTGCAAGACAGGGCGTACACATTTAATGGATGCTATGCCTGTTCGTATGGACCAAAGCCTAATGGCGTGGTCGGCACAACTAAAACAGCAGGTAGCAACCCTTCGCTCAGTGCAGCCCGCAATTCAAACCCTAGCCCAAGGGGGGACCGCAGTAGGGACGGGGATAAACGCCCATGCCGACTTTGCCCCAGCGTTTTCTGAAACGTTAAAAGAACTTACTGATATTCCGTTTACGCCAGCAGATAATTTTTTTGCACTTATCGGCTCGCAGGATACGGCGGTAACCTTATCTGGTGCGCTGAAAAGCTTAGCGGTGACGTTAATGAAAATCGCGAACGATTTGCGCTGGATGAATTCCGGCCCGCTAGCTGGGCTTGGCGAAATAGCGTTACCGGCATTACAGCCTGGCTCGTCTATTATGCCTGGCAAGGTGAACCCGGTAATTCCCGAAGCCGTGGCGATGGCTTCTGCTCAGGTTATTGGGAATGATGCGGCCATAACCGTGGGCGGCCAGTCTGGTAACTTTGAGCTTAATGTGATGCTGCCAATGATTGCGACCAACTTGCTTTCAAGTTTGTCGCTAATGACCAACAGTGCAAGCCTTATCGGCGAACAGGCGATTAAAGGGTTTACCGTTAACCAGGATAATTTAGAAGAAGCGCTTTATCGAAACCCCGTACTTGTAACCGCCCTAAACCCGGTTATTGGCTACGCTAAAGCTGCGGAAATTGCAAAAACCGCTTATAAGGAAAACAAGCCGGTTATCGATGTGGCCGAGGCGATGACAGATATTCCCAGAGACGAGTTGGTACAACTGTTAGACCCTGAAAAGTTAACCCGGCCTTAAATATAAAACATGCCCCTAAACGCGAAAAAGTGCGACCGAGAGTCGCACTTTTTCGTCTTAACGCCGCCGTAAAAACCTGAGCAACAATGCTAGCCCCCCTTGCCGCGTAAAAACTATTCGCTTGTTGGCATGCTCTTGGCTTAGTCTTTGAAATAAAAGTATGCCAATAACGTGTTAAACACACCGCACAGTTGCTGTATGTACACGCAATTTTTGATACAGTGACACACTGAAAGATTTATACAGCTGCGTTAGACAGCAACAACATATTGCGCTAATAGGTTTTGCTTTAAAGCTTAGTCACAAGCAACACCTTTTCGGGAAGAAAAAATGACAGAAACTTGCTTTCGCATGAAGGGCACTACGCTCACCAGTATTGTGTTAGAAGTATTAGATTTTGAGCCAGATAACTTTGAAGCTCAGTTGTCTCAGAAGGTTGCCAGTGCGCCACAGTTTTTCACGCGTTCCTCACTGATATTGCACCTCATTAAGCCCCTATCGGCCACTGAATTCGAACTACTTGTTGCACTGTGTCGCAGGTTACAGCTACAGCCTATGGCGGTTAAAGGGGAAGTAGCAGAGCTAAAACTAACGATTAATGACTTAGGTCTTGCCGATGTAAGTCAAAGTAAATTCACAGATAGTACGCTTCGTTCACAAAAAACAGCGCAAAGTGCTGAGGTTAAAAGCGAAAGCACAACCAACAGCGATGCGGAGTCTGCTCAATCTCAAAATAATGAGCCGGCCGCACCGGCAAAGGCTGAAGCGATAAGCCCGCCTGCTGTAGCTACGCTAAAGCCTGCCAAGGTGATTAACCGCCCGGTAAGGTCTGGTCAGCAAGTTTATGCAGAAGGAAGCGACTTAGTAGTTACGGCATCCGTGAGTGAAGGGGCCGAACTGCTTGCCGATGGCAACATCCATGTTTACGGGACACTGCGCGGCCGTGCGCTCGCAGGCGTAAAGGGAAATACCGGCGCTCGCGTATTTTGTCAGTCGTTAGATGCAGAACTAATTTCAATTGCAGGGCAATTCATTATGCACGAAACCGTGAAAGGTGAATGCTGGAAGAAACCTGCGCAAGTATTTTTAGAAGAAGAAACGTTACGTATAGAGCCGTTGGCTTAATGCTTTGTACGCACTAATAGGAAAGAATAGATGGCAAAGATTATCGTAGTAACCTCAGGAAAGGGAGGTGTGGGTAAAACCACATCAAGTGCAGCAATTAGTACAGGGCTTGCATTAGCAGGGCACAAAACCGTGGTGATCGACTTCGATGTGGGTTTGCGAAACCTCGATCTGATCATGGGCTGTGAGCGTCGTGTTGTTTACGATTTTGTGAATGTTATTAATAAAGAAGCGTCGCTTAAGCAGGCCCTTATTAAAGACAAGCGCACAGAAAACTTGTTTATTCTACCGGCTTCTCAAACCCGTGATAAAGATGCCCTAACCGTTGATGGTGTTCAGGCCGTACTCGATGAACTTAAAAAGGACTTCGAGTTTATTATCTGCGACTCTCCAGCAGGTATTGAGCAGGGCGCACAAATGGCATTGTACTTTGCTGACGAGGCCATTGTGGTTACAAACCCTGAGGTATCATCAGTGCGCGATTCAGACAGAATCCTGGGTATTTTACAAAGCAAGTCAATGCGTGCTGAAAAAGGCGAGCCGGTAAAAGAGCACCTTCTTTTGACCCGCTACAACCCGTCTCGGGTAGAAAGCGCCGAAATGCTGAGTGTTGCTGATGTTGAAGAAATACTCGCTATCCCACTATTAGGTGTTATTCCAGAGTCAGAATCAGTGCTAAAAGCATCGAACCAAGGGCAACCGGTTATTCTTGACGAAGAGGCTAACGCAGGACAAGCTTATGCTGACGCCGTTAAACGTCTGCTAGGCGAAACTGTTCCACATCGTTTCCTTGATGCAGAGAAAAAAGGGTTCTTTAAGCGTCTGCTAGGAGGGAAGTAATGGGCATTTTTGACTTACTCAAAAAGAAGCAAAAACCGAGCACTGCGGCGGTTGCCAAGGAGCGGTTACAAATCATTGTGGCCCATGAACGTCAGAAGCGCACCGAGCCTGACTATTTGCCCATGATGCAGCAAGAGATTATTCAGGTCATCCGTAAATACGTCACTATTGCCGATGACCAGGTGTCGGTGCAGCTAGACAATAACGACGAGTGCAGCGTACTAGAATTGAACGTTACATTACCTGATAGCAACAGCTGAAGGTATTACAAAGTCACGAATCAATTGCTTGGCAAGCTAGGCGGTGAAAGTGAGTAATAACTTAATCACTTCGCTTAGCTTGCGCAATGAGTGCTTCGTCGACATCAAGCTGCTTTGAAGCCTGGGCAATAAGGTTTACATCAAGAGGCGGAGGCGCAACCTCAACACCTTCGCTAAGCGCGTTGACGATAGTTTCAAGTACGTCTATACGCGCCTGCCATTTGTATTCCCCATTAATAATATGCCAAGGCGCATAAGACGTGTGGGTGCGTTTAAACATTTCATTTGCGGCGGCAATATATTCGTTTCGCATTCGACGATTGTGTAAGTCCTCTTCCGTTAACTTCCAGCGTTTGAATGGGTTATGTAACCTCTCTTCAAAACGTTCCCTTTGTTCTTTAGATGATATATGCATAAACAGTTTTACAATGCGTACGCCGTTATCACTCAGCGTTTGCTCAAATTCGTTAATTTCGCGGTAGCTGCGCTGCCAAATAGGGCGTTCAATAAGGCTGTTCACTCGTTCCACAAGCACTCGACCATAATGGGAGCGGTCAAATATATGAAGTGAACCAGGGGGCGGGATGTGTTTCCAAAAACGATATAAAAAGTGTTTTTCCTGATCTGATTGGGCAGGCTTAGCCACTGGGAAAACAGAAACACCTCTAGGATCTAGTTTTTCTGTAAGCCGCCTTATGGCACCACCTTTACCCGAGGCATCCCACCCCTCAAAGACAATAAGCGCTCGTTTCTTTTGATGATAATAGGACTGCTGCACGTGGAATAACGCTTCCTGATAGCTTGCAAGTGCGTTTTTGTATTCATCCTTACTTTTAAAACGAGAACTTCCAAAATCGTCAAAAAGACTTGGGGTAGTTGGTTTTTTAGCGCCATCTATCATAATAAATCTCTTACTATTCAATGAGTAAAATCATTCTATAAGTGTTTTTATTAATTTTTCGCGACCAGCCGTGCAGAAATAAAAAGAACGTCTACACTTACCTGTCAATTTAAGCTATCAGGATTAGAACATGCAGTTCAATGTTTACCCGTTCTTTCTTTTTTTCCTTTTGCTCTTCTCCTTTCCTTCTTTTGCATCGCTTTGGAGCGAAAATGAACTTCATATTCAGCAAGGCAAGTTAAACCAGCCTTTCGCCGACGTGTCGGGTACCACATCAGACACAACGATAGTCACGTTTCAGCACGCCAGTGGTTGGGAGTACGGCCAACATTTTTTCTTCGTAGACTATGCCAGTACCGAGGACGACGACTCTCTATACGCTGAGTGGTATCCAAGCCTGAGTACCCACGCCCTTTTTGACAGTACCTACGGCGGGGTATTGAAAGATATTAGTGTTGTTATGGGCGTGAATATGGCTCCCGAGTCAGATGTATTTAAGTATTTACCAGGTGTTCAGCTACATTTAGATGTAGACGGCTTCCAATTTTTAAACCTTCTGATTGCTGGGTACATAGACGACAGCGAAGGCATTAGCGCAGGCGGCGCACCAAAAGAAGGTGACAGCTGGATGCTAGATCTTGCTTGGCGATATCCATTAGCGATTAAATCTCAACACTTCTACATCGAAGGGCACGTTGAGTATATCGATGAGCGTTCTTCTGAAATACCGGGCGTCACTGTTGAATCGTGGGTATTGGCACAAGCACAAGTACGCTGGGATGCAGGAAATGCGTTTTTTGACGTTAAAGACAGGTTGTTTCTTGGTATTGAATATCAGTACTGGAACAACAAACTGGGTACGCAAGAAAAGGACAACACCGTACAAGCGTTAGCAGTTTGGCGGTTTTAAACAGATACTTTCCGTTTTACTCTTTAACCATGAGAGATGGGTTATCATACGGTTGAATCGTTAAGTTTCGCCCCAATAATTGCTAACTATCCGCAAGTATTAGATAATTGCGGCCAAGCACAAAGTGCAATCGCACTAGGTTAATGTAGAGGTGGGTATGTCTGTAGAAACGGCGTTGCCAATAGAGTTTTCCGACGCTGCCGCAGCGAAAGTGAAAACCCTTGTTTCAGAAGAAGAAAATCCTGATTTGAAATTACGTGTATACGTAACAGGTGGTGGTTGTTCGGGCTTTCAATACGGCTTCACGTTCGATGAGAAAGTAAATGAAGGCGATATGACCATTGAAAAAGACAGCGTGACCTTGGTGGTTGACCCTATGAGCTTACAATATCTTGTAGGTGGTGTAGTGGATTATGTGGATGGGCTGGAAGGTTCTCGATTCCTAGTACAGAACCCAAATGCCACTACAACCTGTGGCTGTGGCGCAAGCTTCAGCGTTTAGCGCTATTGAGTTGTACTCGCGAAGACTTAGATAGGTATACATCGCAACATTCTGTATGCCTATCGGTTGTCGCACTTTTCGTCTTTCCTTTGTTTACTTTTCGTGGCTACACTTGATTCATCAACGATAACTGTTTAGGACAGCGTTTATGAAACTGTATGGCTCTACCACCTCTCCTTATGTTCGCCGTATTCGTATTGTGTTGGCGTCTACGGAGCATGCGTTTTTAAACCTTCAAATATTCTCAGGTGAAGATCGCGAGCTACTCACCTCTCGTAACCCAACGCTTAAAGTTCCGTGCCTCGAAGATGACGGCCAAATGATTTTTGACTCCCGTATTATTTATAACTACCTCTCTGACAAGCTGGATCACGAAGGCTTGAGTTGGGAAGAAGAGAACCAGTTGACCTTAATCGATGCGGCTAACGATTCATTTGTACAGCTGATGTTACTCAAGCGTTCTGATTTCGACATTAGCCAAGATAAGATGTACTTCAGACTTCAAAACGAGCGCATTGAAGCAGTGCTTAGCGCATTATCCGAACAACTGGATGCAGGTGGCTTCAGCGGCTGGACATACCCAGAGATTTGCTTGTACACCATGATTGATTGGGTGCTCTTTAGAGAACTACACGACATGAAGGATTACCCTCAACTGCTGGAGTTTCATGAACAGCATCACAACCGTATTGAAGTTACCGCCACAGACCCTCGAAGCTAGGTTTTCCTCTAGTACCCACGGGAAAAGTCAAATTGGTATTTAAGTGGTTGGCCTTCAAGGTAGCGCTTGGCATTGTCTAGAAACACGTCTGCCACGTCACTTGGCTGAGACTCAGCGGCGGTATGGGCGGTAATGGTGATGTTAGGGTGGTGCCAGAAGGGGTGTGTTGTATCTAACGGCTCTTCGCGAAATACATCGAGCACAGCATGGGCAAAGGCGCCGCTATTAAGCGCATTAAGCAGCGCCTCATCATCAACTGCGCTGCCCCGTCCTGCGTTAATGAAAACACTATGGCTTTTCAGTGCGCTAAAAAAGTCATTAGACAGTAAATTATGGGTGCTAGGTGTATCTGGCATTAAATTCACTACGTGATCGCATGCATTTGCAAACGCTGTGATAGTGTCTGGTGTGTACACCTTTTCTACTCCTTTTATATTGTCGCCACTTCTCGTTAAGCCTACAACCTTCATACCCAAAGCGTGGGCGACAGGAATAAGTGCTTGGCCTATACTGCCTAACCCCGCAACGCCTAGTGTTTGGCCATGTAGGGGAATGCGTTGCGACGCTTCCCATTTCGGCACACCGGCGCGCTGGTTTTGCTCAAAAGCCTTTGTGTTTCTGGCATGCTGAAGTAAATAGGCAAAAACGTATTCACGCATAAGTTTGCCAAAAATACCTTTTAGCCCAGTTAGGTTGTAGTCTGTTTTAGTGGCGTTGAGAAGCGGGGCGTTACCCGCCCAGGTTGACTGGCACCAGACCAATGTTGAACACTTATCAATGATAGAAGCGGTAAGGTCGGGGTCGGCGAGTAATACGGTCACATTTTCTGCATCGATCGCGTCAGGGCGATGAGTAACGCATTCAAGCTCGATAAGTGGCTGGCCATCCCTGCGTCTGAACGTCTGATTATCAGCCAGTTTGTCGCGAAGTGCTTTAGCAATCTCATCAGCCTCATCGCTTAAAATTGTGAGCTTAATCATCTTTGAACCCCTTACAGTCATTCGCTTATCCTTCCCAAAGTAAACTTTTCTTTCCTATGCATGGACGTAAAATCGTCGCGCTGGTTGTTCTAAAAATGTGATTTAAGTTTTACATTTTTGTAAATAGTGTTGGTGCGCGCTAACGCGTATCTGAAGTCAATTCGCAATGGAATCGCCATGCAGTCAGAAAATAACTATCAAAACACCGTATCAACCGCTGTTGATGTAAAAAATGCTAAAGTGCTTTCGCCTAAGCGTAACACGACTAAAGCTGAAACCACTGAAGGTTTGGTGGAAGAACAGCTTTCTCATTTTGGCATTGATGCCTCAAGCGAGTATGGCAAAGCCCTAGCGAATACGGCCCATCATTTATACGGCGCCCATGCGAGCGTGATGCAGCTGTGGGACATTACCAGCAATACGCTGCAAGGACTCGACAAAGAAGACCGAGTGGCATATTTCAATGCTAAAAAGTTTCTATCTTTTCAAATCGCTAAAACCTTGGATACGTTACAAAACCCATTTCGCGCAACTTACCAAAGTTTATCAAGCGGAAGTGGCTCTCAGGGGCACTATCCTTTATTTGATAACGTGACTGCGCTGTTTTCGGCAACACCTGTGGTAGTTAGAACCGCAACCTATGTGTATGCCTGTACTGAATGGGTAGACGATGCGTTTCAGGGTAAAGAGTTTACCCATCAAATTTACTCGCGTTTATTAAATCCTACTAACATCTCGCTCGCTAATGCGATTGTTGATATGGAAGCTGGCCCTTATGCTGCTGACTATTTGGCGTGGAACTTTAATTCGGGTATGGCTGCAATAGACGCCTGCTTGTCTAATGTATTGAGCCATGGCGATGTACTCATTGTTTCTCGAAACGTTTACGGCGGCGTGTATCAACTGCTTCACGATTATTTCGCTCGACAAAACAGAATGGATATTCAAATAGCATGGTTTGACGGTTACGACACGCAAAGCTTTGCGAAATTTATGCAGCAAACCAAAGCGGAGTATGCTGATCGCCTAGATAATGGCGCTAACATGCATGTTTATTTAGAGTCGCCTTGTAACCCCCATGGTTACGTTTTGGATGTGCCAGGAATCTGTGAGCTAGCCCATGCGCAAAATGCATTAGTCATGTTAGATTCCACGCTGGCAACGCCTGTGCTTCACCAGCCGCTGCAACACAAAAATAAAGCTGCACGGCCTGACTATGTTATTCACAGCTACACCAAGGACTTGTGTGGTAGCGGGGCAACAACGGCGGGGGTTGTAATAGGCGAGGGGCATCGTATGTTTCAGCCTAAAGGAAGTTCAGTCAATGGGGTAGACTGGTCTGAGACCATGTTTTGGGATGTGTACTACATTAAAGGCGCGTTTCTTGATTCTGAAAAAGCATTTGATGTGCTAAATGGCATGAAAACCCTTGAACAGCGCATGATGACCAAAGTCATTAATACTCAGGTTTTTACCTCTTTCCTTAACGCGCATAATCAAATTAGGGTGAACTGCCACGCACTGCCAGAGCATGAAAACGCGGGGCTTCGTGAAAAACAGCATACGCATGGCTGGCCTTGTACGCTGTTCACCGTAGATATGGCTCCCGCAAACTTGCCTCGCGATGTATTCGTACGTTTCTTCGATGCGTTAGAGCCGGCATTTAGCCATCAGGTAAGCATAGGTCAAAACAATACGATAGTCTTATGTCCTGCACTTACGTCTCACTCTGAGCTAAGTAGCGATGAACAGAAAAAGGCAGGCATAGAGCTTACAACAATGCGTATCGCCATGGGGACTGACAATGTAAAACAGTTAATTGCCCATTTTATGCTAGCCGCAAAGCATTTTATTGAACCGCATGCGCCAGGCTTTTGTGAGAAGTTTATGGCGAACGCTGATATTGACGCATTGTACGTCTCGGTAAGCGAAAGAGTATGTTCACAGCACTTTAGCAGCAAAGCCAGTATGGATTCGCTCATGAAAGGTGCATAAGTGTACGTTTAAGCTCAAGAAAATGCTGTAAGCTGTCGATACCGTTATGAGGATGTTCTCCTTCTCCCGGGCCTTTCCTTACGCGGGCTCGGGATTTTTTTATCTGCATCAAAGCGACATAGGGCTTAGTGCTTTTAGGTCTTTGGTGTACAGTAATAAATAAAATACCCTTAACAGTCAAACGTAACTAAGGCGGCGTTATGCACGAGTTTAAAATTGATGTGACCCTAGATGCATCATTGCCCTTTGTTTTTGCGGCGTTTCATGAGCCTGAATACCTTTCTCAGTGGTTTGCGCCTGGCGATTGCATGGTGACTCAAGTCATGATCGACTTTAAAAGTGGTGGGCGCTACCGCATCAAAATGTTGTACCCGAGTGGCATAGAAATGTCGTTGACCGGTGAATACGTGCTTATTTTAGCTAACGAGCAGCTGTCTTTTTCTTGGGCATGGGAAGATAACATGGAAGAGTCTGTCATGACATCCGTTGACGTTCACTTTGAAGAAACGGAAGAAAATCAAGTGCGTTTAGTGCTTTTGCAGCAGGGGTTTATGAATAAAAAAGAATGCGATCAGCACCACTTTGCGTGGATGTCGTGCTTAGAAAAATTGGCTGTGCTATCGAAAAAGAAAAAAACGTTCAGCTAAAACCTATGTGCTATTAGGTATGCGCGCTTTCAAGTAATAAATAGCGTGTTTAAAAGGCAGAGGCGTTGCTCTGCCTTTTACATTAACGCTCGCTGCCCTTTGGTTAGGTCAACGATGTCATTGCTTCTTTTCCACTCTTCTCTCGGTAAGTCTCGTAGTCGTTGTAGCCTTCCTCGCCACCACCATACCATGTCGATGGGTCGTCAAATGAGGTAAGAGGGTAGTCGTGCTTGAAACGGGTAGGCAAATCCGGGTTGGTGATCCAAGGTCTACCAAAGGCAATCATGTCCGCATCGCCGTCAGCCAGTCGCTTCTCAGCGTCTTCTTTCGTGTAGCCACAGTTACCCATTAACATGCCATCGTACAGCGCTCTGAACTCGGCTAACGTCATGGCTTCACCGCGTTCATGAAAGCCAAATGCTAAGCCGTCCATAACGTGAAGATAGCCCACTTTCAACTTATTTAACTGTTGTGCGACATAGGTAAAGGTCTCGCGGAAATCATCTGCGCCCATATCATTAAAGGCGCCATTTGGCGATAATCTGACCCCTACGTTTTCCTCTGGCCACACGCCTAACACGGCGTCCATTACCTCAGCTAAAAAGCGGTAGCGATTTTCTAGATTACCGCCATAGCTGTCTTCTCGTTGATTGCTACGGCTATCTAAAAATTGATTGATAAGATAGCCATTCGCAGCGTGAACCTCTACGCCATCGAACCCTGCGGCTTTGGCGTTAATGGCTGCTTTTTTGTAGTCTTCCACGGTGCGTTTAATATCGTCTAACGTCATCGCTTTTGGCACTTCGTAAGGCTTCTTGCCTTTGGGCGTGTGTATCTCGTCACCTTCGATTTTTATGGCCGAGGCCGACAAGGGCAAATCTCCGTTGTGAAAATCGCTGTGAGAGGCCCTGCCAGTGTGCCACAGTTGAAGAACAATTTTGCCACCCGCCTCGTGAACGCGATTTACAATAGAACGCCAGCCTTCAACCATGTCGTCGGTATAAATTCCAGGGGTATCAACCCAGCCAATGCCTTCTTCTGAAATGGCGGTTGCCTCTGTGATGATAAGACCTGCATCGGCACGTTGAACGTAGTGATCGCCCATGATTTTATTCGGTATGCGGTCTTCACCCGCGCGCCCTCGCGTCATTGGCGCTAATACCATGCGGTTTTGCAATGTGTTGCTGGCCCAATCAAACGAGCTAAAAAGTACTGAATCTGTCATTCACTATCCTTATTTTATGTGTAATACGTTGTCGCAAAGATTCATCTGGTGATAAGACCAATGACCACGTGTGCCCCTGTTTCGGTATGCAAAAATGGACAGCTGGCCAAACCAACACCACGATGTAACCATTAAGCGATGTACAGTAGTAGTGAATACACAATTTGTGCGCGGTTGGATTGCTTAAACCGTACGTTTTGATAATGACGGTGAATACATTGATAAGAGCGCTTAATGCGCTCTTATTTTATTGACGGGAAATAGTACAGACTATTGTATGAGAAGACCCGCAAGATTTACATCAAACCTTAGGCCCAATACAATCGCATCATCAAGCTCGCTAACTCTGTCGCGTTCTGCGAACTGATCGGGGTTAATAATATAGTGTACATTTGGCTGAATGCGAACGTGTTGGTTTAACTGATAACCGTAGCTCAACTCCAACATTGTTTGACTACTCGGTGGGGTGCCCACACCGCCATTCATCGCTCGCAATATACGTTGGTCTTCTAAGGCTTCATCGGTGTACTGCTGTCGGGTGAAGACGAATCCAATAGTATCGTTAGGTCGAGAAGCAAGCGTGCCGCGCATTACGAAACCCGCTTTAAGATAATAGTCTTCAATCAGTTCCCCCGACGTGCCGGTAAGCACAGCGCCAAATAAGGTTAACCCTTCTTTAGTGGACGGATTGGGGCGAGTGACGGTTTGCTCGAAGCGAGCAAACACACCGGAGCGACCATTTCGAACGGCGTAGTCATTTCCCGATAAGGCGGCATAATTCCCTTGCTCGTCAAAAACTGGGTCGGTGTAGTCAGCACCGTCATACCAGCCGCCAATTTCATATCTTCTTGGTAACGCATCGTTATCCCACGTTGTCTGGTAGCCTAGCGTAAAAGGGACAACAACGCCTGTGGCTTCATTCGTAGCCCAGTCAAAACCATGGTCGCCTAAGTCCTGATGGCTTGTGTTATCTTCATAAATACCCGTGTGGAAATACGTGTTTGATGATAGCCAATATTTTGCGTGACCACCCCAGCTAGACACAGGCCACCAAGTAAAGTTACTGGTTCTAAATACAAAAGTAGGGTTTCCGCATGCCGCGTTGGTCTGAAAATACTGACACAGTTCAGATCCTAAGAAACTAATATTAGCTACGGTACGGCCGCCTTCCAGTTCTAAATCGCCATCCAAAAAGGTCGAGGCAATGGTGAACCGAGCGAGGCGGGTGTTTTGACCGCCAAAGATTTCCTGTACCGACGTACTGTTACCAATATAATGTTCTGCTAAATTTTTACCGTGTCGGTTGGTCATCGCAACATGAATTTTTGTATCTTCCCAGTTGAACAGGGTATTTAGATCGAGTTCCCCTCCTACAAAAAGCTGCCCTGCGTATGCACTGCCTCTGCGCTCACCGCCTTCGACGTTAGTTGCCGATTCCCCGGTGTAGCTTGCTTGAAAGTCGAAAGCATCTTGCCACTTGCCTTGGTCGGCCAGGGCTGTGCCAGACACCAAAAGAGTGGTTGATAGTAAAGCTGCACTCAGGTTTTGCTGAAAGCCTCCGGTATTTTTAATTCGCGTAGGTTTTCTCATCATTATTCTCTCTGTCAAAATTGCTCGTTTAACCCAAACTTGTGTTAGTTAGGGAACGCAGACACCAATACGTTTTTGCTAACTCTTTGTTGAAACTAACTAAACTGGAAGTTAGCAAGATTACAACGCATTAACATTTGTGGCTTTTGAGCGAAATTTATCTGACCTTTCTGTTTAAATCAACCTTGTTTATTTAAATTATTTACAGATTGTGTTGTTTTTTGGTTAACGGGGTTTTCTGTTTTTGATAACTCTAGTCACCTCGTTGTGCTAAGTTTTATTGAATCTCTAGGTGAGTTATCTGTATGAAATTTATGAATTTATCTTTGAATAGTTAAAGGGTGACGAATAAGTCAGAGCTGGATTGTTAAAACCTTTCTACATCAAAAGAATAATTTTAAGCATAATTTCTAATAAGTAAATTAAATTGATTTATTGACAGGTGTGCTGGGCAGTGATTAAATTGCTTAACTAATTATTTACAAGCGAAAGGCCGTTCTTATGAAAAACAACGCCCCTTTGGTTTCCAAAGACACATTGCTCCCTTTTATATTGTTAACGATTTGCTTTGCTGCATGGGGGGTGGCTGCAAATATGACAGATCCTCTGGTGAAGGTGTTTAGTAAGATATTTACTATGTCGTCTTTGCAATCTGCACTTGTTCAATTTGCTTATTATGGTGCTTATTTTTGTTTGGCAATTCCTGCTGCGTTTATCAATAAACGTTTTTCGTATAAAACTGGTGTACTTACCGGTTTAGGTTGCGCAGCGGCCGGTGCCTTTTTGTTTTACCCTGCAAGTCAAACCATGACGTACGGTTTTTTCTTGGCCGCACTTTTTGTACTAGCAGGGGGGCTTTCAATCCTTGAAACGTCTGCAAACCCTTACGTAATGGCGATGGGCAATGAAAAAAGCGCCACTCGCCGCTTAAATTTGGCGCAAGCATTTAATCCGGTAGGCACAAACCTTGGGGTATTTCTGGCTGCCACACTTATTCTGCCCAATCTCAATCAAGCGTCGGCAGAAGAGCGTGCTGCTATGTCGGTAGGTGAACTTAAATCTGTGATAGGTTCAGAGCTTGATGCAGTTATGTTGCCTTATGTTGGTATGGCTTGCGTGCTGGTTGTTGTATGGATTGCGATTGCGCTTACTAAAGCGCCAATTCAAGAGTCGGTAGAGGCTCGCGCGGAAGACGTGAACTTAGGTGCATCCCTGAAGCGCTTAGTTGCTAATAAGCATTACCGCTTTGGTGTCCTTGCTCAGTTTTTCAATGTTGGCGCACAGACTTGTGTATGGACGTTTACCATTCAGTATGCAATGGAAGCGACTGGCGGCAATGAAGTTAGCGGCGGTGAGATTTTACAATACAGCATGATTGTATTTCTTATTTCGCGCTTTGTGATGACGTGGCTAATGCAGTATCTCTATCCAGCAAGACTACTGATGATCATGTCGCTAGTTGCAATGGCATTGTGTATTTTCATGACACAGTCACCTAACTTGGCAGGGGTAATTGCACTTGTTTCAATTTCTGCTTGTTTATCTCTGATGTTTCCTACCATCTACGGTATTGCTCTTGAAGGCTTAGGCGAAGACACTAAGCTAGGAGCGGCGGGATTGGTCATGGCTATCTTAGGAGGGGCAATTATGCCGCTTTTCCAAGCAGCCATTATTGATAGCGCTGGTATTGTCATCTCTTATGTTGTTCCCGCTATTTGCTTTCTTCTTGTAGGTAGTTACGGCTTCTTCGACATGCGTGCTAAGAAGGTGAGCGCTAAACCGCAGGCCGATGTAAAGCTTCAAGCGGTAAAAGATATGGAGATGGGGATCGCTAAGTAATTACTAAGCTGTACGACGATAGGGCCAATGGATAACCATTGGCCCTTTTTTTATGTCTTTTTATACATAGCCCCCAACACTGACTGTTTCGATGCGCCAGTGACTTCAGGGACATTACCCGGTATATCATGCATATAAGCGTGTGCGAGCCAAGCAAACGCTGCCCCCTCTACATGCTGAGGGTGAATGCCTAGGGTAAAGCTGTCTGAAACGCGGTAGTGACTTAATGTATCTTCAAGGTATTTTACTAACGATTTGTTGAATGCACCGCCGCCACAAACAATAACTTCGCTGACATCGCCATCGGCGTTCTTCACGGGTAAGTGTCGCTTAACTTCAGTAGCAATAGTCTCGCCTGTTAAAACGAGCAAGGTAGCCTGAACGTCTTGCGGGGCTAAGTTAAGGTCTGTTTCTTCACTTTCTAAATGGGCACTAGAAGGGAAGTAGTCAGCAAGCGTATTGCTAAGCCAATCAATATTAAAATACTCCCTTCCAGTGCTTTTGGGGGCGGGCAAACTGAAATATTTGTCGAGTAAAAGTTGCTGAAGCAACCCATTATGCGGGTTGCCAGATGCAGCCCAAGCCCCGTCTTTATCGAAAGGTTTATTACAGTGAAGGCTAATCCACTGGTCCATTAACGTGTTGCCAGGGCCTGTATCGAAACCCTTAGGGGGGGCGTTATCACGCTCTGGTGCTAGCAAAGAGATATTCGCTATGCCCCCAATATTGACCAGTGCACGATGGCTGTGATTAGAAGCAAATACCGTATTGTGGAACGCTGGAACCAATGGGGCACCTTGCCCCCCTAGTGCAATATCTTTACGCCTAAAGTCGGCGATAACATCTATGCCCGTAAGCACGGCAATCGTATTAGGGTCGCCAAGTTGACAGGTAAAGCCGCGAATCGATGAATTTGAAAACTGTGCAGACAACACATCTGAATTAGGGTGGTGACGTACTGTCTGTCCATGCGACCCTATAGCGGTAATGTCTGATGCTGTGAGGCTGCTTTTTTCCAATAGCTCTAGAGTAACTTGCGCAAAGACTTCCGCTACCAGTCGGTCGGCAATACTAAACGTATTAAGCTCGTCAGGGCCTTCACTGCAAAGCACGTTTAGTGCTGAGAGCAATTCTGTCGGGTAGGGAATGGAATGGGCGGCGAGAGTGTTACAAGAGGTATGCGTAATCTCGCATAGGACGGCGTCAACGCCGTCCATGCTAGTGCCTGACATTAGGCCGATATATTTTGCCATCGTGCCGCTATTTCATCGCAAGCATAATACGTTTGTTGTTATTAAGTTGCTGCTGGCGCAGTTTAGCTATTTCCATAAATCTTTCTCGCTCTTCCTTTGCTATCGGTAATGCTTTTGGTAGTTCTACTGTACGAGGGTTTCTATGCACACCATCTACTAAGAATTCATAGTGCAAGTGAGCACCGGTTACCATACCCGAACTACCGAGATAGCCTACCGTTTGACCCTGCTTAACGACATCGCCCACTTTAACAGCACGCTTCTTAAAGTGTAGGTACTTGGTGGTGTATTTTTCACCATGCTGGATGAAAACGTGATGTCCGTTATATTTATCATAGCCTGCTTTGATAACTTTACCATCCCCTGCCGCCATTATAGGGGTGCCAACGGCAGCCACATAGTCTGTGCCTCGGTGGGCTTTCCAACGCTTTTGTACCGGATGGAAACGGGCTTTAGTAAAGTTAGAACTTACGTATCTGAAGTTAACCGGCGCGCGCAAGAAGCTCTTACGCATACTGCGTCCTTCAGGCGTGTAATATGTGCCATCTTCGTGAAGAATGGCGCTAAAATGTTCGCCTTGGTTAGTGAATTCCGCTGCAACAATATCGCCGTAACCAACAAATTCGCCGTCGATATATTGTTCTTCAAACACAACATTGAAGGTGTCGCCAGAGCGAATTTCCATTGCAAAGTCGATATCCCAGCCAAAAATACCTGCCAAATTCATGATTTGGTTGCTGGTTAACCCGGCATCGCGGGCTGCATTCCAAAAGCTTGAGTGAATTTCACCTTGGGCGAAGTTGTAGCGAATATCGACGGCCCGTTTTTCAACTTCAGCCACTAAGCTACGGTTTTCATCTGACGTATCAGGGCGAACAAATAAGGTTTCTGTTGACGATAACTTGTATTTAAGCTCGCCAAAACTGCCGTCGTTATTCGCTTTAAACGATAGCTCATCGCCCGGTAGCAAGGTCACTAAGGTTTTACTTAGCTCGCCAGCTCGCGTTACATTGTAAACGTCGCGAGAGGTAAAACCCGCCCGTTTAAAAAGCTTAGCTAAAGTGTCGCCACTGCGAACCTTATAGGTTTGCCACGTAGACTCTTCTTCACCGGAAAATACGTCTGTTGACGGCGTAATGTGAAGATCTACAGGGTAACGAACCCCCGCGTCCAGAATATGTGCCTCTTGATGACGGCTAGCCTCTACGGGCTCCGACGGCAAAAGGATAAGCCCACCAAGAAACAAGCTTGCAATAGCAATGCCTGTTCTATGTTGCTTAGGTAAATTTTTATATAAATGTAGCGCTTTTGAAGCGTCTAATTTCTTTCTCATACTACAGCCCACCTGAGAAATGTTATGTGCACAGCACTATTTCACATACGTTGCTTAAAAATGCAACTTTTCTCATTATTTTGTTAGCGCAAATTGTTACACCCAATAGCTCTTAAACACGCGATTATATTATGCGTTATCTAAATATTGGTGAGTGCGAGGGGGAGGGCAGGAGCAAACCCTCCACCGCAGGGAAGCGGTGGCGGAGCGCCCGTGGATGGGTTTACCGCGTATTTGCGAAAGCCCTCCCCCTCACATTCAGTCCAACGTTATTCAATACGCTAATTTTGCGTTCAAAGCTGTTGGGTTTAACAACATGACTGTTTGTAATCCGTTTTTTGACGCGCAAACCTTTTAATGGTTCCGTTGTACGCGTAAAATGCCCGCCAATATTGAATGTAGTGTTATCAAAGAGTGTGATTAACAAATGAAAGATTGGCAAACAGCGCTAGCTGAGATTAAACGGGGCGTCGATGAAATACTCCCCGAAGAGGATTTAATTGAAAAACTAAAATCCGGCAAAACCCTAACCATTAAAGCGGGTTTTGATCCAACTGCGCCTGATCTGCATCTTGGTCACACTGTGTTGATCAACAAGTTGCGTACATTCCAGCAATTAGGCCACAAGGTTGTTTTTCTTATTGGTGATTTTACTGGCCTTATTGGCGATCCTACAGGTAAAAATGTCACACGCAAGCCTTTAAGTAAAGAACAGGTATTAGAAAACGCGAAAACGTATCAAGAACAAGTGTTCAAGATCCTTGATGAAGAGAAAACGGAAATTCGTTTTAATTCTGAATGGATGGACGGACTTGGTGCAGCAGGCATGATCAAACTTGCGGCAAGCCAAACCGTGGCCCGTATGCTAGAGCGTGATGACTTTAAAAAGCGTTACAACAACGGCCAGCCTATCGCTATTCACGAGTTCTTGTACCCGCTGGTGCAAGGTTGGGACTCTGTGGCTCTTGAGTCAGATGTTGAATTAGGCGGTACCGATCAGCGCTTTAACCTACTTATGGGTCGTGAGCTTCAAAAAGAGCAGGGCCAAAAGCAGCAGTCTATTGTCATGGTTCCGTTGCTTGAAGGTTTAGATGGCGTTCAAAAGATGTCAAAGTCGTTGAACAACTACATTGGTATTACAGATACGCCTAATGAGATGTTCGGTAAGGTGATGTCTATTTCTGATGATTTGATGTGGCGCTACTACGACCTGGTTAGCTTCCGTCCTCTTGAGGAAATTGCAGAGCTTAAAGCGCGCGTTGAAGGCGGTGAAAACCCGCGTGATATTAAAATCATGTTGGCAAAAGAAATCATTGCCCGTTTCCACGACGATGCAGCCGCTGAAGGCGCACACCAAGACTTTATTCAACGCTTCCAGAAAAATGCCATCCCTGATGACATGCCCGAGCTTGAAATAGCACTAAGCGACGAAGGCATCGCTATCGGCAATTTATTAAAAGAAGCGAAACTTGTTGGTTCAACGTCAGATGCCATGCGCATGATTAAACAAGGCGCAGTTAAAATAAATGGCGATAAGGTGGAAGACACCCGTTTAGTGATTACCGAAAAAGGTGAAAACGTGTATCAGGTAGGTAAACGCAAGTTTGCCCGTATCACGCTAGCTTAATATTTCACTAAACTAGTATTTGAAAGCCCGCTTATTTAAGCGGGCTTTTTTTACCTACAATTCCAACATAGGAACGAAGCCCCCATAAATAAGGCGCTTACCGTCGAATGGCATGGGTTTTTCGCTTTACTGCATACAATGGTGAATACGGCAGACTTACCGTAAAAATTCACTAAGACTAACGCTCTGCAATTTTAGCCCACTGATATAAACCGTGCAGCGCTAGTCTTCTTGCATTGGGAAACGGGTATGTTTTAAGTGGTGATTGATAAATAGGAAGAGATAAATCGACGTCGCTTGTACCCATCATTCGTTGAGCGAGGCGTTGCCCGGCAAAGGCGGCAAAGGAAACCCCTGAACCACAATATCCCATAGCATAACCGATAGAATAAGCAGAGCGCTTTGCGTTATTACTGCTCGCTTCACTGTTTACGAAAATACGTGGCATGCTATCTAGCGACACGCTCACCCAACCACTCCAGAAATAGTCCATGACGATGCCTTTAAGTGCTGGAAAGCTTTTTACCATGGCGTCGTAAAGGCGCTTTTTCTCTGTCGCGTTATCTGCATCTTTGCCTTTTACTGCCCCACGGCCGCCAAACAACAATCGACCGTCTGGCAACACCCGGTAGTAGTATTTCATCATCCGCGTATCCATAAAACTCATGGGTGTGGTTAACCCGGTTGAAGCGCGTTGTTCATCATTTAAAGGAGCGGTAACAAAGATACTCGACTGTACGGGGAACTGCTTATTGTCTACGCTTTTGTGAAAGCGTTTGGGGGTATAGGCGTTTGTTGCAATGAGTATATGCTTAGCTGATACTGAACCGCTTGGCGTGGTGACAAGGTACCCTGTTTTTTGCTTTTCAATGCGAATGGCAGGCGAGTCGTAGAAAAGCGTGGCACCAAGTTCTTTAGCGACTCTTGCATATTCGCTCGCCAGTTTTAAAGGGTGTAAACATGCGCCTTCAAGCTCAACGCCACCGTAAGCCCCTTCTATACCAAAGCGCGCGCTTAGGTCTTTTGGAGTGAGGGTAGTGCTTGGTACATTGAAGTTTGATGCAAGATGTTTAGCACTGGCGCATAGTTGCTCGGCTTGCTTGACGTTATGGGCCAATTTTAAATAAGGCCCTTCTACTAAATCGACCTGCATATTAAAGTCTGTAATACGCTTTTTAAGCAAACCCACGGCACCGTCAAACTCGGCCTGCATGCCCGTGGCGACTGTATGACCCCATTTATCTTTTATAGCGCTTAATGATAATCTACCGCTTCCAGAAAGGATAAAACCGCCATTGCGGCCTGCACAGCCGAACCCGAGAGAATTTGCATCAAGTAGCGTAACGTCCTGCTTAGCTTGAGCTAGCGTGATTGCAGCAGACAGCCCGGTGTAGCCGCCACCTATGATCAAATAATCAGTACTTATTTTTTTGTGTAGGGGAGGCTGTGCCATAGGCTGATGTGTGGCGTGCCAGTAGCTTGATGCTGCCGGAAGCGATGATGAAACACCACGGGAAATAAGCGGGTCGTAGGTCATAAAGCGGGCTTAATACAAAACAGCGTTTAGAATGAAAGGAGCATCTCTGCGCCTTCACACTCACAATATCCTGAACAAATCGGGCAGTCATAGCCTTCGTGAATAGACGCATAGCGCCATTTATTGGCATGTTTTTTAATTAACTGCCCGCCATTTTTTGTGAAATATTTAAACGCACTGTTGCTGGGGCTCGCCAGCCAGATATGGGCTAACCCGGCGTCTGCGCCTTGTGCTTTAGCGCATGAAATAGACTTGCGCAGCAATTCGCTGCCAATGCCCTCACCTTGCATGGCAGGGTCTACGGTATTGCACTTAAAATAACATACGTGCTCTATCATATCGGGCCATAGCGACGGCGTGCACCACTTATCAAACTGCCACTGGGTATGGGCAAAGGTTAGGCGAAAGCCAACAACTTTACCTCGATTAAGTGCTACCCAACTGGCGTTTATATCACCGACAAAGCTCTTCGCGTAATAGTCGGCCAACAGTGCTTGTGTGAGATAATTATCGCCTTGCACCTTATTTCCAAGAGAAATTACGCCAGAAAAATGTTCAGGGGCGAGAGGGGCATAGCTTATATCAAAGCGTGCCATGACCGATTGATGCGTATCAGTATGCGTCATAACTTGCCTATTTTTTCTCGTTACTAGGGCTGTGTTTAATGCCATCTAAGTGAACATCTAATGCTTCTACTGAGATGAGTATTTCTCTCACCGACATCCATAAAGAGTAGAGTAGAGAGACTAAACTTGCCGCGAACACCCAATTACCGATTTGCTGATAAGTAAGGTAAATGGCCAGCATAGAAACGACACATAGAAAAAAGCTGCCAACCCCCGCAATTTGCATGCGCTTTATAAGCTGTATACGCAAACGCAGGTTTTTGATTTGTGCCTGGGTATTGTCGTCGCGCTCTTCTTTAGAAAAGTTTCTGATAATCGTCGCCAACGTTAAAAAGCGATTTGTGTAAGCTAAGAGCAGTAAAGAAATAGCAGGGAATAACATGGCTGGTGTGGCGATATCTATTTTCATAAGAGGTTCGTACAAGCGTCAGTTTTATTAAGTGTATCATACGCTTTTATTATCACACAGGGTGTGGTGTACAGCGTAATACGTAAGAAAAATAAGGGGTGTGTAAGAATACAGAAGGAGGGGGGACCTATCGGCACTAGACAAATACTAAGCACTTACATTCTATCTACCGTCATTCCTGCCGCGCTCCAGCCCAACATGTCCCCCTCTAGATGCATGACTTCTGAAAAGTCTAAATCTTCGAGAACCTTCATTGCTAGCTTGGCTCTTCGACCTGAACGGCAATAGATAATAATAGGCTTATCTTTATGGCCTTCTAACTCACTCAAATAGTCATTAATGTTCTCGTGAGGCATGTTTACCGCGCCGGGTATATGACCATCTGCAAACTCTTCTGGGGAACGCACGTCAATGAGCAGCCAGTCGTTGTTGGCAACTCGTTCAATTAGATAAGGTGATGCGGCAACCGATGCCTGAGATTGAGAAGTTGCTTTTGCCGTACATTGAAGCGACACGAAAAGTGCAATACCGACCACAACAAGAAAAACCGCAACAACAATCCGCATGAAAAGAAACTCTTACCGTAATAATGAAATATTAGAGCCACTGAACCTTTAAACATTCGCTTTGTACAATGGGCGCATAGCACCCCGAATGCTTTTGCAACATAGCGTGCTTTTGTGAGCACAAGCTGCCATTACCTAGACTTAAGTATAACGCGCGAGAACGTCAATTTATACCTTCACAAAGCAGTTTTAGTTCATTTATTAATCGCAGTGAAAATCGACTGGTAATATCAGGGTTTACTACAATTAAAGGTGCGTTTAAAAAGCTGCGGTGATCTGCCCAAAAGCCTTCAAGGTCTGCTCGTGCACTTTTAGATGCGGCTACCAGTGCCTGAGGTTGTCGGGTAAGCACGTCCTTTAATGCGACCTGTGGGTAGTCGACAGGGCTGTCATAAAAAAGGGTTTGCGCGCCGCACACATGTAGTAACTTATTTGCCCATGCGTCTGGACCAACGGTCATCAGTGGCGTAGTCCAAGAATAATAAAAAACAGGTGTTAATGTTGTTTTTGCATACTCGTGATTTAGCGCAGTGAGCTTTTGTATAAAATTATCGGCAAGGGTCGACGCTTTTTTCTGACTGTTGGTGATAGCGCCAAGCTTCTTAATTTCGCTAGCGATGTCTGCGATATTTTCAACCTTACTCTTAAATACTTTAAGGCCCATGGAAGAAAGTTTGTGAATATCCTGCGGTTTATTCCCTCCATCCCAAGCAAGAATTAAGTCGGGTTTAAGTGCGACTATGCGTGCTATGTCAGCGCCTTGGAAGTCAGCGACTCGCTGTATGGTTTTAGCCTGTTCGGGGTAGTCACTGTAATCGCTTACGCCAACCAAATTATCACCCAAACCTAAACTAAAGGCCCATTCAGTTAGGTGGGGAGCTAAACTTACAATTCTCAAAGGTTGCTGGGGGGCCTGTTCAGTGACTTCCTGCGCCGTCGCGGTTGAATGTGCAGCGTGCGTCATTATTGAAGTAAGCGACAATGTGAGAGCTAATAAGGCAAGTGCCAGCGCTTTTTTAAGACAAAAACTACAAATGCGGCATGGCAAAGCGCTCTTGCCTCGTTTCATTGTGATGTATTGATAGCGCATTATTATGGCTCTCTAAGTGTAAATACAGATCGCATGCTGTTTTGCCTTAAACAGTAGTTAATAAATAAAGCAACGTTAAACAAGCGCCAGCCCCAACATGGCTAAAGATGCGAAAGCGGATGTCGCTATCATGGCATAGGTAATCGTGCTCTTTGCAGCTAACATATGGGAGTACTTCACGTCGTTAACGCCTCCTACGCGCGTGTATCGGTACTTTTTGTTTGCATACATTGCAGGGCCCCCAAGTTTCACGTTAAGAACTCCGCCCATAAGCGCAAGTAACAGCGACGTTTTATCTTTAACCGGCGAATGCTTGATTGCACGAAAGCCTTTTAAAGGGTGACTTACCAGCAGTGTAATAAATCCGCCGATCACCGCCGGAGGTACCACCAGTATTGAAATGAGTTTGCGCACGGGTTGGGCAAAGAAAACCATGTTGGGAGTTCGGTAATGCCATTGCCAAGACGTAAGAAGAAGTAAGCGGTATATCAACGCGCCTATTGGCCCGGTAACGACAAAATAAAAAATAACACCGCAATAAAGGTAAAGAAACTTCAGCCATAACGACTCTATAGCGGCTTTGGCGATACCTATATCCGTAAGCGAATGGCATTGTCGGGCGGTGATGGTTTGCACCATTTCTCGGGCAAGTGACTTTTTGTTTCTACCTACGCTAGTCAGTACCTTTTTGTACTGCTGACGCTGGTACCCAAAATCGAGTAGCGCCACAAGAATGAGCGCTTCAAAAAAAACGGGGTATTGAGCCATATATACCAAGATGGCTAAACAAATAACCAGTGGGGCTAACAATACCAACGGGGCCAGTGAGCCAGAAATATAGTGCTGGCCAGGCCCGTACTCGCGAGAAGGGACGACTTTGCGCCCCATTTGCTGAACAAGGTATCGCATAAGTGTTAGAGGGTGAGTGCTTTGAGGCCAGCGCCACAAAGCGTCGACAGCGATAGCCAACCAAAGTACGAGTAGCGACTGCAAACGCGGGTCGCTAAATAGGCTTGTCATCTTACTTAGCGAGGGCCTTTATCATTGCCATTACAAGCTGTGCTGAATGCTTAGCGGCAGTCTCTAAATACTCTTTAAAGCTTACAGATGACGTTTTTCCTGCGATATCCGACAGCGAGCGAATAACAAGGAACGGCGTGTCGAGCATGTGACAAGTTTGACCTATTGCTGCGCCTTCCATTTCTACCGCTTTCATATCAGGGAAGTTTTCACGTAGTTCTGCCACTGCTTCATCGCTACCGATAAACGCATCGCCGGTACAAATTAAACCCGTTGTAGATTGCAGCGAGACAATACTTGCAGCCGCGGTACGCGCGGTTTCCATTAAGTGAGTATCACAGCGGAAATCCTCTGGCATGCCAGCACACTGCCCTAATTTGTAACCGAAATGGGTAAGGTCTGCATCGTGGTGGATAACGTGACTTGCTATCACTAAATCACCAATGTTTAAATTCTTGTCGAAGCCACCTGCGGATCCGGTGTTAACGACTGCATCTGGCGCAAATTGCTCAATAAGTACGGTAGTCGCGATAGCTGCAGCAACTTTACCAATACCGCATTTTACTAACACCACTTCCATATCGTTTAGTGTGCCTTCATAAAACGTAAGGTGCTTCCACTTTGTTTCTTTCACATTCCAAAGAGACGCTTTAAGTAGCGCTACTTCTTCGTCCATTGCACCTAAAATACCAATTTTTTTCATAACTCTACCGACGGTGTTGTGGGTTTCTTTGCGTGAACACGCATGTGTTTGACGTAATTGTATAAGGAAATATGAAAAACTGACAGAAAAATGCCTTTGTTGCTGCTACAGAGAGTAAGAAAATAGCAAAGCAACAAAGGCTAGGGGAAGTGGGGACGAGTACTTTATGCCGCAGCAGGTCTACTCGAGCGCACGGGGCGAGTAGGGCGCTTAGGCGGCTCTGGGTTATGAGTAGGAAGCTGCGCCATTTTATTTTGTAAACGGCGATAAGGAATCAGTTTGTTTTCCAAGCACTCGCGAATATCATCAACGGTATAACCAGATTTCACTTTTATTCTTGCGTGAGGAAGGCCAGCCGCATCGAGCGCGCCGGTTACAAACCAGTCCTTTTGGGTTTTGTAGCCGTCTTTACCTTGGCTATGAACAAGATCAATAGCCATGACGGGGCTCATATCGTGCTTGTTTACTAATACAAAGTCGAGATGTCGGCTTGACGCTCTGCTAAGGGCTTGGCTCGCCGTTTTCTTGCTGGCCGACTGTCGAACCGACACTAAGTCGTTAAGACGTACGCGGCATACTATCCGAAACTCTTTTCCCATAGCCTGTTCAATCAGGTTTAAAAAGGTGTTTTCTACTGGTGTAAATAGCTGTGGCTTCCGCCTAAATGGAAATGCGACACCACCGTCTGACAACTTTATGGCACCTAGCGCAACGACTATAAGTAACATCATTAGAATAATTGCCAATTCCATCGTAACCCTCGCAAAAATCATTAGTTAAAGCCCATGACAGGCACAGCAACGTGAAGCGCACTAGCTTATGTATCAGTAATTAGCGTACTTCTTGCAACTTCGCAGGTGTCAGAAAAATGACACCTGGCGTAGTCATGGTGTTGTTATTGATGAAATTGCAAAGCAGATGCCAACATGAGCAATCTATATCGGTATTTTAAAAAGTCGCAAGTTACTTTGATTTTGATGTGACTAGGATATCCACTTGAGAGCCTGTTTTGTCTGGGCTAACAATGACTCTAATGGCTTTATCGCTAGAAGAAAGTAAGGTACGGCCGTTTACTGGAGAATGAGCCTTAAGGGCCGGATGCGCTGTTTGATAAAGGTTTACCAGAGCACCAGGCTCAGCGGGGGAGTGATACACCATCACCGCCGTCATGCTTTCGTCAAACGACTGGCATTGACGAGCATCACTGGCAATTTTCACCTGTTGAAATTGGGCAGGACAAGAGACAGTATTAGGTTTAGACACTGATGTCGGCAAACTTTGTACTTTAGCAGGCGCGTTCACCGAGGATGCTTCTACCGAAATGGTATCGGCAAAACACACATTACTCACCGCACAGTTCAATGCAAAACAAAGAGTGAGTGTTTTTATGTCGACGTTCTTCATGGGGCGGCTCTATCAATTACGTAATGATATTTTGTTGTTCGTACGATAGTAGAGCCGTCGCACCTTCGGTTCAACTAAACCTTGGTCTATTAACGTATGCCATCGACGTTTTCCGTATTTCCTGAGTGAGCCAAAACTAAAAAAGCTCGATAGCAGGGCTATCGAGCTTTTGTCAAAGGTCTTGTTAGCGTAGCTTAAACGCCAATGTAGTCCATTATACCTTCTGCGGCTTTACGGCCTTCGTCGATTGCGGTCACAACCAAGTCACTGCCACGTACCATATCACCGCCCGCAAACACTTGTGGGTGCGAAGTCTGGAATGCAAACTTACCTGCTGAAGGTGCGCGAACGCGGCCTTTTTCGTCAAGCATAATGCCAAAGTCGGCAAACCATGGCGCAGGACTCGGTTGGAAACCAAACGCGATAATAACCGCATCAGCCTCTAGAACATGTTCTGAACCTTCTACTTCAACAGGACGGCGGCGACCGTTAACATCCGGTGGTCCCATCTCGGTTTTAACGAACTTAACGCCACAGGCTTTTCCGTTTTCATCAACGGCGATGTCCAAAGGTTGAAGGTTGAATTTAAACTCAACACCTTCTTCTTTAGCGTTAACTACTTCGCGGCGTGAACCCGGCATACTTTCTTCGTCACGACGATATGCACAGGTTACCTGCGCCGCTTCCTGACGAATAGAGGTACGCACGCAGTCCATGGTGGTATCACCACCACCTAACACCACAACGCGCTTACCTTTCATATCAACAAAATCGGCTGGGTCTTTTTCAAGTCCCATTACGCGGTTGGTATTGGCAATAAGGAATGGAAGGGCATCGTATACCCCTTCTACGTGCTCATTGTCGAACCCACCTTGCATAGACTTGTATGTACCCATGCCTAAGAACACCGCGTCGTACTTATCGATTAAGTCCTGGAACTGGATGTCTTTTCCAATTTCGGTGTTAAGTACGAACTCAACGCCCATTCCGGTAAAGATTTGGCGGCGTAGCTTGATAACGTCTTTCTCTAATTTAAAAGACGGAATACCAAACGTGAGTAGGCCGCCAATTTCTTCGTACTTATCGTAAACAACAGGTTTAACACCGTTACGTACTAATATATCAGCACAAGCAAGCCCTGCTGGGCCAGCACCAACAATGGCGACTTTCTTGTCGGTCCATACCACGTCAGACATATCTGGACGCCAGCCCATTTTGAAGGCTGTATCAGTAATGTACTTCTCAATACTACCAATGGTTACCGCACCAAAATCGTCATTCAGTGTACACGCACCTTCGCACAGTCTGTCTTGTGGACATACGCGACCACATACTTCCGGCAAACTGTTGGTTTTATGAGAAAGCTCCGCAGCTTCTAAAATACGGCCTTCGTTTGCCAAGCTTAACCACTGAGGAATGTAGTTGTGCACGGGGCACTTCCATTCACAATACGGGTTGCCGCAGTCCAAGCAGCGGTCTGCTTGGCCTTCGGTTTGAGATTGGCTGAGCGGTTGATAAATTTCCGCGAACTCTTGTTTACGTACCATGATCGGCTTTTTCGGCGGATCGATACGTTCAACGTCGACAAATTGATATACGTTCTTTGCCATAAACTAAATCCTCCTACTGAGCCTGAATGCGTAATTCAGCACTTGAACGACTGATGTGACCAAGCAAGTTTTTCACATCACTGGTTTTTGGCTTAATAAGCTTAAAGCGTTTCAGCGTTGCGGCGAAATCAGTAAGCAGAGACAACGAGTGATCGCTACCGGTTTCTTCGTAGTGCTGGTTAATTAAGCCGCGTAAGTGTTCAGCAAGAATCGCTTTATCTTCAATTGGCATAACATCAACGAGTTCGGCGTTTACGCGGTTATCGAGGTCGTCGCCATCATCCATAAGATAGGCAAAACCACCTGTCATACCGGCACCGAAGTTAACGCCAACTGGGCCAAGTACAGCTACAATACCGCCTGTCATATATTCACAGCCGTTATCGCCAATACCTTCAACTACCGCGATGGCGCCTGAGTTACGTACACCAAAGCGTTCGCCTGCACGGCCTGCCGCAAAGAGCTTACCGCCAGTGGCGCCGTATAGGCAGGTATTACCCATAATGGCACTGTCGTGGGCATCATAAGAGATGTCGCGCGGCGGGTGGATAACAAGCTTGCCGCCTGTCATGCCTTTGCCTACATAATCGTTGGCATCGCCTTCAAGATGCATGTGTAAACCGCCAGCGTTCCACACACCGAAGCTTTGACCTGCCGTACCGGTAAGTTCAACTTTGATTGGGGTATCTTCAAAATCGTGATTACCGTGATGTTTAGCAATTTCACCTGATAGCAACGCGCCTACAGAGCGGTCGGTATTGCGTACAGGGTATTTAAGCGTAATAGACTCACCGTCTACCACTGCTTGCTGGGCATCTTTAAGCATCTGTGCATTTAACTCACCCTTATCAATAGGCGCGTTTGTGGTTTGTGAACAGAACAAACGGGTATGTTCACCGGCCTTAGGCTGCGCAAGTAGAGGCGATAGATCTAAACGGTTTTGCTTAGCAGTAATGCCATCTAGTACTTTAAGTAGCTCTGTGCGGCCAACAAGATCGTCGAACTTAGCAACACCCATAGATGCCATGATTTCACGTACTTCCTGAGCAATAAACTTAAAGTAGTTCATTACCATGTCAGGCAAGCCGATGAAGTGATCATCACGCAATTTTTGGTCTTGGGTTGCAACACCGGTCGCACAGTTGTTTAAGTGGCAAATACGTAGGTATTTACAACCTAGTGCTACCATTGGGCCAGTACCAAAGCCAAAGCTTTCGGCACCTAAAATACCCGCTTTAACCACATCAAGGCCAGTTTTCAAACCACCGTCGGTTTGAACGCGTACTTTATGACGTAGGCCGTTTTCGATAAGGGCTTGTTGCGTTTCAGAAAGACCTAGTTCGAACGGGCTACCCGCATATTTAACTGACGTTAATGGGCTTGCACCTGTTCCGCCGTCGTACCCTGATACGGTAATAAGGTCTGCATAGGCTTTTGCTACGCCCGTTGCGATAGTACCTACACCCGGTTCAGATACCAGTTTTACTGATATTAGCGCCGTTGGGTTAACCTGCTTCAAATCGAAAATTAGCTGAGCCAAATCTTCAATTGAATAGATATCGTGGTGCGGTGGTGGTGAAATAAGGGTTACACCTGGCACAGAGAAACGAAGCTGTGCGATGTATTTATTCACTTTATCACCAGGAAGCTGACCGCCTTCACCCGGTTTAGCACCTTGAGCCACTTTAATTTGAATAACGTTAGCGTTAACCAAATAGTGAGGTGTCACACCGAAGCGTCCTGACGCAACCTGCTTAATCTTAGAGTTCTTTTCAGTCCCAAAGCGAGAAGGGTGTTCGCCACCTTCGCCCGAGTTAGACTGACCGCCCAAACGGTTCATTGCAATAGCCAGCGCTTCGTGGGCTTCTGGGCTTAATGCACCAATTGACATAGCCGCAGTATCGAAGCGTGGGAACAAGTTCTCAGGCCCTTCAACGTCGTCAATATCAATAGGATCGCAGTCTGGGTTAATGGCCAGCAAGTCGCGAATGTGTGCAGGGGCACGCTCGTTAACAAGCTTGGCGTATTGCTGGTAGTCGTCATAGTTACCCGACACAACCGCTTTTTGCAGTGTGCTAACTACGTCTGGGTTGTATGCATGGTATTCGCCACCGTGCACATATTTAAGTAAGCCACCGTGATCAACCGACTTACGCTTAAGCCATGCAATGCGATTCAGGTTGATGAGATCTTGATGGAAATCATCAAAGCCTGCGCCTTGAATACGTGAGGTCACGCCTTTGAAGCAAAGATTCATTACTTCATTGTTAATCCCCACGGCTTCGAAGAGCTTAGAGCTACGGTAGCTCGCGACTGTACTGATACCCATCTTAGACATGATCTTATACAAGCCTTTGTTGATACCTTTACGGTAGTTCAACGTAGCCTGCATAGGAGAAATATCTAACTCGCCTTTTTCGCAAAGCTGCTCGATAGTTTCATAGGCAAGGAATGGGTAAACCGCCGTTGCACCAAGGCCAATAAGTACGGCAAAGTGATGCGGGTCACGGGCACTCGCTGTTTCTATAACAACGTTCGCGTCGCAGCGCAGTGATTTTTCAACCAGTCGTCGCTGTACCGCACCCACGGCCATCGCGGCTGGGATCACCAAGCGGTTTTGCTTGATGTTTCTGTCAGACAGAATAACAAACGCAGCACGTTTATTCTTAACCAGCATTTCCACTTCGTTACACACGCGCTCAATGGCTTTCTTCAAGCCCTCTTGCGGTGCGTATTGAAGTTCTACTACTTCTGAGTAGTAGTTGTCTGGGTTAAATTCACGCAATTGTTTAAGGTCGGTATACATTAATACCGGCGAGTCGAATAACACGCGGTCAGCGTAACCCGATGTTTCGCTAAATACGTTTTGCTCGCGGCCAATACAGGTTGCCAACGACATAACGTGGTTTTCACGCAGTGGGTCGATAGGTGGGTTGGTTACCTGGGCAAACTGCTGACGGAAATAATCATAAACCGTGCGCTGGCGCGATGACATTACCGCCATTGGCGTATCGTCACCCATTGAGCCAACGGCTTCTTGACCATCTTTTGCGAGTACTTTTACAACTTGCTGAATTTCTTCGTAGCTGTAGGCGTGTAGCTTGTGGTAGACCGCCATGGCATCGTCGTCAAACACGCGCTTACCAATAAGCGAGGCATCAAGCTGCTCAATAGGCGTAAGGCGACGAATGTGCTTATCTAACCATTCTTTATATGGGTGGCGAGCTTTAAGGTCATCATCAATTTCCGTAGAACGCCAGATTTTGCCTGTGTAAGTATCTACAGCAAGCATTTCACCTGGGCCTACGCGGCCTTTCTCAATCACGTCAGCTTGCTCGTAGTCCCAAATACCCACTTCAGAGGCAAGAGTAATAAACCCATTTTTGGTAATGACATAGCGAGCTGGACGCAAGCCGTTTCTATCAAGGTTACAGGCTACGTGACGGCCATTCGTTAATACGATACCGGCAGGGCCATCCCATGGTTCCATGTGCATTGAGTTGAACTCGTAGAATGCACGAAGGTCATCATCCATGGTTTTGTTGTTTTGATAGGCTGGTGGAACAAGCAAGCGCATGGCACGGAATAAATCCATACCACCGGCTAGGAATAGCTCCAGCATGTTATCCAATGACGATGAGTCTGAACCTTCAGTATTTACGAAAGGTGCAGCATCTTTAAGGTCGGGGATAAGCGGCGTTGAAAACTTAGCGGCACGTGCCATCGCCCAGTCGCGGTTGCCTTTAATGGTGTTAATTTCACCATTATGCGCAAGGAAACGGAAAGGTTGAGCTAGCGGCCAGCGTGGTAACGTGTTTGTCGAGAAGCGCTGGTGGAAAACGCAGATCGCGCTTTGCATGCGCTCATCGGCAAGATCGTGATAGAAGGCTGGCAAGTCTTTTGGCATCACCAAGCCTTTATAGATCGTTACCAAGCCTGATAAACACGCTACGTAAAAATCTGGATCTGCTTCAAGGCGTTTTTCAGCACGGCGACGGATCATATATAAGCGACGCTCAAGGTCGCGTTTTCTCCAGCCCGCTGGTGCGTTCACAAATACTTGTTCAATTTGTGGAACGCCTGTAAGCGCTAACTCACCCAGTACCGAGCGGTCGACAGGCACTTCGCGCCAGCCCACTACTGAAAGTGTTTCTTTTTCAAGTTCTTCATTAAGTACTTCACGCGCGGCTTGCGCAAGTACAGGGTCCTGACTTAAGAAAATCATGCCCACGCCGTATTTTTTGCTGAGTTTCCAGCCATTTTCTTCGGCGATTGCATGGAAGAACGCATCCGGCTTCTGTAGTAATAAACCACAGCCGTCACCGGTTTTCCCGTCTGCGGCGATACCGCCACGATGCTGCATACGGTCAAGGCCGTGTATTGCAGTGGTTACCAATTCATGACTGGCTTCCCCGTGAGTGTGAGCGATTAAGCCAAACCCACAGTTGTCCCGGGAATCATTGGGATTATATAAACTCATCTCTTAACTCCTTCAACCTTAAGACTGGGCAAGGTATGCGTTGCGTGTAGATGCGCCTAGGTGTGCGTATCACAACATTGTTAGACGTCTTTTTTGCTTGCGCGCGGTATTGCTCGCAATATGCGTCTTTCTTGTCGTTTATTTATTATTAGAGGATACCAGTCGTTTCCGCATTTTTATGCATTATTGCCATGCGGGCCGTACAAAATACCCACATTGAAAACTAAAATCAAACGCTAAAATTGTAAGCGTTATATAGTTTTTGTATAAATATATTTAATTTCTTTAAATACAGGCATTTATATCCCGCTGCTTACGTTTGTAATAAAAATGTTATCAAGTGAGAAAATTAATAATTGACCAGTACATAAATGATATTAGTTCTCATTTGAGTTTTAGTGGTGAATAAATATTCTTTATTTTCGTTGTTTTATGTTGTCAATGTGGGTTTGCTGTGTATTTTTATTAAATTGTAAAGTTATGGTTCCACAAATATAAGCTGTTTGCTATATTGATTAAAAGTTGTTCAAATGTGAGGCTAGGTAAAAACATAGCCTGTAGCTCGCAGTGTGCCCACGCACGCTGAGAGTGCAAACAATGCGTACGCTCTAGTGATATGAAAAGAATAAAAATTCACTGTAGGCGCGTGCAAACTAATCAACAAGGAATATTGAATGACTATCCTACACGCGACCCCTAGGCTCTCATTTGATGTATACGAACACCGCCTCATTGGTGAAAATGTCAAATTTACTGCTTCACCGAATACTTCTGGGGCGTTTCAGACTGGCGCTCCCGATACCATTGTCATTCATTTCACTGCTGGAAGTAGTTTGGGTTCCTCTGTCAACGTCTTAACTAATGCTGAAAGTGGTGTTTCAGCGCACTTCGCTTTAGGGCGTAACGGCGATATCGTTCAAATGTTGCCCACCAACAAAATAGGGTGGCACGCTGGCAAAAGTCATTACAAGGGGCGAAGCGGGCTAAACAGATACTCCATAGGAATAGAGCTAGATAATGCCGGGCAACTAAAGCCTAGAGGCGACGGTACGTATGAAAGCTGGTTTGGGAACGTTTATGGAGAAAGTGAAGTGATAGCTGCACAGCACCCCAACCAATCAGTTTTAGGCTATTGGCATAAATATACTGATATTCAGATTGCCTCCACAATAAGCCTGTGCAAAGTGCTTTGCGAACACTACCCAATTTCTGTTGTGGTAGGTCACGATGAGATAGCGCCTTCGCGTAAAGTTGACCCTGGCCCTGCATTTCCGATGCACCAAATCAGAGAACAGGTACTGCTTGGAAAAAGTGAAGACGAAACGCACACGGAAAGTAGCGGTGTCCATACGGGCAGCTTACAAAGAGAAGCGCACGATGCCGTGCCGCGACATATTGCCAGCTCGGTAAATCGCGTGGCTAACGTAAGTGCTAACGCACTCAATGTGCGTAAAGGGCCAAATGTCTCTTTTCCTCTTATTGAAAATGGGTTGCACAAAGGTGAAGTATTAAAGGTGCTAGAAAAGCAGGGAGAGTGGGCGAAAGTCTCCTTTACAAAAGTAGGTTGGGTTAACACCCGTTATATTAATGAGATTACAGAAAAGTCGCCGTTTAAAACGTAGCGTTACGTTATGAGGTTACAGTTAGCGTGTTTAACGCATTCCCGTAGTGGTGAAAGCCTGATAGGATAAAGGCAAAATAAGCTTATATTAGACGTACATGCATTCAGATTCACCCAACGATTCTTGGGCAATTCGTTTTGCTCAATTTGTGCAGCGTTTCGGCACGCTAAAGCTCAGCATACTATTTGTTGTTCTTTCGCTTGTATTTACGCTAGGCGGCTCATACGTAATTCGCGTTAGCATGGGCAGCCAAGTTCAACCTGATGACTTCATCAGCGCAGTTATTCTAACTATGCTGTCGGCACCGTGGGTGCTGTATTTCTTTAGTGAGTTAATTAAACAGTTAGAAAACTCACGTACCAATCTTAAAGAAGTAGTGAGTCAACTGGAGAGCTTGCGCGAAGAGGATGTTTTCCTTAATCGAGAACTTCAAAGTAATATTCGCCAGCTTAATCACGAGATTGAGCAGAGGAAACAGGCGCAAGAAGAGCGCGAAGCGCTGTTCAAAGACTTAGAAAGAGAGATTCAAGACAAGTCAGAGCAAGAGGCACAAGCACGCCGCTTATCTACTTTATTGCGTTCAATTATTGATGCCTCTCCCGACCTCATTTACTACCGCAACGAAGAGGGCCGTTTTGCAGGTTGTAACCGTATTGCAGAGTTAATGACGGGGAAAACTGAGCAAGAGCTTCTGGGGTTAACCCCTAAAGACGTGTACGAAGAAGAACTGGCCCGACAAATTGTTGCCAGTGATCACGAGGTACTCGAAACCAACGCTAGTATTACGGAAGAGTTATGGCTGCGCTTCGCCGATGGCCGCCGACGCTACTTCGAAATGAAGCGCGTTCCTTTCTTCGACAAAGAAGGCAATCGTTTGGGGTTATTGTCGTTTGGTCGAGACATGACGGAACGCAAACAAGCCGAAAATGCCGCTGCTAAAGCCAGTACTGACAAAACCCGTTTTATTGCCACGATTAGTCACGAGCTTCGCACGCCGCTAAACGGTATTGTGGGCTTAAGCCGAATGTTGCGCGACACAGAATTGTCAGATGAGCAGTTCAGCTGGGTAAGCACTATTTATGCAAGTGCGATTACTTTGGGCAATATTTTCAATGACATTATCGACCTTGATAAGTTAGATAGGGACAAACTTGAATTAAGCCTTAAAACAATCTCGCTCAAAGACTTCACTGAAGAACTTAGCAGTATTATCCGCTTACTAGCTGCAGATAAGCAGCTAGAGCTTAAAACCAGTATTAATGAACCGCTGCCACGTCTCGTTGAAATAGACGGGACACGCCTTCGCCAAATACTCTGGAATATATTGTTTAATGCGGTGAAGTTCACGCAAAAAGGCCATGTGAGTTTATCGGTGTCATCGACTAAACCCGATGGTGACAAGGCCTACGTCACCTTTGTTATTGAAGATACAGGTGTTGGTATTCCTGAAAGCGAAATTGATAAAATTTTTGCTATGTACTACCAGGTAGACCACCCGGATCATCAGTCGGCTACGGGAACAGGCATTGGCTTGGCCATTTGTAAGCAAATGGTCGATTTAATGAACGGCGAAATTCACGTTTCGAGTAAAGAGGGTAAAGGCACCCGTTTTGAGATTGTACTGCCAGTACAAATTTCTAATAGCCCAATGAAAGTGGCGCAGCTTCAAGTTACAGGGTTAAATATCTTACTGGTAGAAGATATCGAGCTGAACGTAATGGTGGCTAAAGCGTTGCTTGAAAAGCTGGGTCAAAAAGTGGATGTCGCTATGACGGGTCAAGAGGCGATTGATAAAGCAAGAGCTAATCAATACGACCTTATTTTACTTGATATTCAATTGCCAGATATGACGGGCTTTGACGTGGCGAGTACTTTGATTGAAGAAGATTTGGTCATGCAGACGCCTATTGTGGCATTAACGGCTAACGTGATTAAAAAGCGCGACGAGTATCTTGAAAACGGGATGGACGATGTCATCGCTAAACCCATCAAAAAATCTCGTGTCATTGAAGTGTTTAACGACCTGTTCCACGCACCGCCAGCGCCGCTTGAGGTAGACGGTGAAGTAGAGCGCCCTGAGCCAACCAAAACATTAAGTAACATTTTAGATATGGACTTATTGCAGATGTTGGTAGATACAATAGGGGACGAAATGGTACGCGCGAGTGTTAAAGTTTTCCAAGAAAAAATGCCCGAGTACATGGAAATACTGCAGCTCAGCTTAAGTGCGGACGAAAAGTCAGAAGTGTGCTCTCAAGCCCATAAAATAAAGGGGGCCGCTGGCTCTGTGGGCTTAGCTCGCGTTCAGCGTATTGCTAACCAAATTCAACAAGGTGACCACCCTACATGGTGGGAGAACGTGCATGATTGGGTGGAAGAATTGCAAATGGCAGTTCAACACGACATGAAGGCCCTACACGATTGGTTGAACGAACAGCAAGTCGATGACTAAGCGGCTGTAGGCCCGTTAGCATTTAAAGAAAAGAGGGTTCGCCCTCTTTTTTGTTATTAGTCTTTCATTGAAACGCGTAGGTTATTTCTGCGCGTTTTAATCAAGGTAAAAGGAATTATTGTTATGACAGATAGCGTTCAAAGTACGGCTCAAAATCCCGTGTTTTCAAATAACCAGCTTAATGTAGAAGATATTCCTAACCTTCAAACGTTAGCGTTATTGCCAATTTCTAAAAAGTACCGTGCTATCAATATTTTCTTCATTGGGCTAATTGCGCTTGTTTTACTAAGCATTGCTACTGGGCTTGAATACCAACCATTTTGGTCGATACCTGAGGATTTACTGAAGGCCTACCCATACATTGTTACGGCTATCATTGCTTTAGCGACTATCTGGGCGCTCTACCACGTTTTTGCAGATGTCCGAATATTCTATGCAATAAGAGAGCAGGACATCAGTAAACAATCAGGGCTCATTTTTCGCAAACTTTCTTGCCAACCTATTTTGCGCGTTCAGCACGTTGAAGTAAATAGAGGGCCGTTAGATAGATGGGCTGGGCTTGCTTCTTTACAAGTGTTTTCAGCCGGTGGAGAAATGCACACCTTTGAGATACCAGGGCTTACGTTGGACAAAGCGGAACAGCTACGGGAATTTATTTTAGCACACAAGGATATAGGAGCTCGCTAATGTCTGAGCCGGTATCCTCTGCGGTGTCACAACCGAATGTTAAAGTAGAGACGGGGGGCGAATGGCAGCGCCTTGCACTTATATCCATTTTATATTTTACGGTACGTAATATCAGTAACGCAGGGCAGGGATTGATATACGCGGTACCAGCGTTGGCCGTATCCTTTAATATTTGGGACAACCTTTTCTCGCCAGAAGTATTAGCCGTTGCTGGCTTTTTGCTACTTTCTACGGGAGGGAGCGGCGTCATTAGTTTCCTAATGTACAAGTTTCGGGTGCATAAGCAGCATGTAGAAATACATCATGGCGTGTTTCAGCGTCGCTATACCAACTTACCGTTATGGCGAATTCAAAATGTGAAAATTGAACGCCCCTTCTATTATCGCCCATTCGGATATGCACTGGTGGTGTTGGATACCGCAGGCAGTGGCAAGGAAGAAGCTAAGATAGTTGCTGTGCCTGAATCCTATGCTGAAGCGCTTAAAAAACAAGTACTGTACGAGAAAAAAGCGCACGATTCGCCAAGCCCTGAACGAACGATTAGCTATGGTGATAGTGAGGGTAGAAGCATGTCAGGGGCTGAAGTTCCCATCTTGGCAAGCGCTGAGCATAGGAATGATGCCACAGAAGAGGTGTTAAATCGTCGTTCAGTTAAAGATATTATTATTCACGGCATTACCAACAACCGCGTATGGATCATTCTGGGTGTCGCCGCTCCGTTTTACGATGATCTCTTTGGTATAGTGTCTGAGTGGCTTGCTGATAAAGGGCTACAGCTTAATCAACTGGTGGGTGAGCAAACCGTTGCGTGGTGGCAATTTGGGCTGTATGCCTTTGTGCTGCTAATGATGTTAATGGCGTTAGTTGCACTATTAAGCGTAGGCGGTGCTTTATTTACGTTCTATGGCTACACCCTTTCTCGCGCTGAGGACAGGTATATTCGCCGCAGCGGACTTTTAAATAAGCTGGAAGTTAGCATGCGTTCATCGCGCATTCAGATGATCACCGCGAAACAAGACTGGTTAGATAAAATACTAAAACGGGTAAATTTATACTTCGAGCAAAACTCTACCGCAAGTCAGCAAGTGCAAGAGTTGATGTCGCCTAATAAGCTCATTGTGCCGTCAGTTACCGAAACCGAGGCTATTGAACTAAGCCAAGAAGTGATGCCAGGTTGCGATTTAAAGGGCCAGTCGTATCAGGTTATTAGTAAGCGATTTATTCAGCATTGGCTGCTTGCTGTTTGGTCCATCCCCTTCTTAGTTTTCTTTGCTATTGGCGCCATATCCCTTCATTTAGATATCGTTGTGGGGGCGTTGGTTATTTATAGCGTAATTGGACTATTGCTCACGTTAAGGTGGTGGCGGTGGGGAATCTCTTACGACAATAAATACGTGTATATAAGAAGCGGTCGGATTGGAATTGACTATCAGTGTTTCGAACCTCACAAGGTGCAGCAGGTCATCGTAAAGCAAAGTGTGTTCATGAAGAGAAGGAAGCTAGCAACAATTAAGTTTGTGCTGGCGTCTGGCGCTGTAACTGTTCCTTTTTTACCTGAACAATATGTCTTTACGCTTGCAAATAACGTGTTGTTCGAAGTTGAGTCTACGCGAAAGTCTTGGATGTAATTGGTGGTATTTTTTGTGCAAACGCTGAACGTTTATGTAAAGGTAGTAGAAAGGCTACCTAACTCTAAGATTATATGGATATTCTTGATTACAGTGTTATCGCGATTTACCTTGTTACTTTGCTCGCCATTGGTTTTCGATTAAGAGGGCAGCAAACAAAGCAGGATTATTTTCTTGCCGGTAGAAGTTTAGGCTGGAAGCCGCTTCTGCTTTCAGTAATGGCTACACAGTTATCTGCTGTAAGTTTTATCTCTGCCCCCGCATTTGTAGGCTTTCGAGAAGGCGGAGGCCTCATTTGGCTTTCCTATGAGCTTGCTATTCCCCTAGCAATGCTTCTTCTACTTACTACTGTACTCCCTACTCTTTATCGCAGTGGTGTCGTCAGTATTTACGACTACCTTGAGAAGCGCTTTTCTACCTCTACCAGAATATGTATCAGCGTGGTTTTTCAAATTAGCAGAGCTTTCGCTACTGGGATAATGGTATATGCGCTTTCAATTATCTTGCAAGGCACGATGGAAATAGCCCCTTGGCAAGCAATTATGTTAATTGGTGTCATCACCGTCTTATACTCTCTTCAGGGCGGAATGAAAGCAGTGGTTTATGGTGATTCTGTTCAAATGGTGGTTATCGTATTAGGCACTGTTATTTGTATAGCATTTGCGCTTTTTTCTCTTGGAGGGTGGGAGTCATTCATACAGTTGCTGCCCAATGAACGTTTAACTACCATTAATTATTCATCATTAGGTTTCGACGGTGATGGTTTCGGATTCCTTCCCATGGTACTCGGCGGTATCGTTTTATATGCATCATATTACGGATGCGACCAATCTGAAGCACAAAGAGCGCTATCTGCCCGATCAGAAAGTGATTTGAAAAAGATGATGGTGGCTAACGGGGTGTTGAGATTTCCAATAACCTTACTTTATTGTTTTGCGGGACTCATCGTCGGTACATTGGCATTTAACGACCCACAATTGTTATCTCAGATACCAAAAAGTAACCCAGACTGGCTAATGCCAATATTTATTCTAAATTACCTGCCACATGGCTTAATAGGCTTACTTGTGGTAGCCATTCTTGCTGCCGCGATGTCTTCGTTAAGCTCAGCTATTAATTCTCTATCAGCAGTGTCTTTAGAGGATTATTTTAAACTCACTCACAATGGAGAAAAATCGAATCACAATCTTGTACACGCTAAAATTGCAGGACTAGCTTGGGGTTGTATCATTTTGTTGCTTTCATTTAACGCCGGAGACATCGCTCCTACGGTAATAGAAGCGGTAAACAAAGTTGGATCTGTATTCTTTGGGCCTGTTTTAGCGGTATTCCTTTTAGGAATGTTAACCCGCCGAGTGAATGCCAAGCAGGTCAATATTGCGCTTTTCTGCGGTGTTGCAACAAACTTAACCTTTGCGTTTTTTATAGAAAATGTATTTTGGTTTTGGTGGAACGTAACAGGTTTTCTCAGTACGGTCATTCCCGCAGTTCTATTAGCTATGACTTCGAAAACCGATGAACGTCGACCTGTAAATCACGCTGTCGCAAGAAGGAAACCTTTCCATTTTGATAAAGCAATAGCAGTCTTATTATTCAGTTATTTTGGTCTACTGATTGTAGTCTGCTATTTGCTGCCTGACTGGCTTCGATAGTTTGTTAGTTTTTAACCGTTTCACTTTCAGACTAAGACGCTTGTTTTTCGGTATCCCTGAGCATTATTTGATCTCGGCCTGCGCGTTTCGCATTGTATAAACGGGCATCAGCTACCTCTAATTGTGACTCTAAGCACGGGTGTTCTTCAGCGCAAACGCCAATACTACAGGTAATGTTGAATTTGTGACTGGTGAATTGAGTTGTGCGAACTGCATCCATAAATGCAGAGAGCGCAGAAAGGTAAACTTTGGGCGGTCTCACTGACACCACCGTGAACTCCTCTCCCCCGTAACGCACAATAAGATCGTCTGGGAAATAGTCCTTCATCAAGGCCGAGAACTCTTGTAAAAGCACGTCACCGGTTTTGTGTCCGTAGGTATCATTGACGCCTTTAAAATTATCAGCATCAATCATGGAAACAATCACATTGCTTCTCGTGGCCTCGCGCGAGAAGAGCTCGTTTGCTTTCTCATAAAGAAAGCGACGATTGTAGACCTTGGTTAGCGGATCTAAATTAGCCGAATTGCGAATAGTTTGAATCATTTCCTGAGACTCAAGGTTCTGCATGATTCGGCAGTAGAATTCTTCGTGATAAAAAGGCTTAGAAAGAAAATCGTTAGCGCCGCTCTTGATAAACTTAGAAGTTAAAACGCTGTCACCGGAAGCTGACAGACCGATGAAAACCAAATCTTGTAAGCGTTTCTCATGACGAATTGTCCTAACAAGCTCATAACCATCCATATTAGGCATACGGTGGTCAGCAATGACCATTTTAATATCTCGATGGTTATCTAGCACTTCCAGCGCTTCTAAACCATCGTTGGCTTCGTGCACCTGAAATTGAAATTTACGGAGTAACGAGCAAATGTGGTTACGGCTGGTTTTTGAATCTTCTACCACGAGTACTTTTGTGGTTAAGTTCTTTCTTAAGCGATCCACAAGTTTAGAAACTTGAAGGTATGAATAGCGAGACTCTTTGGTTATGTAGTCTAATACCCCTTGATCGAGCAATTGTGCGCGGGTGAACTCATCGAAATTACCAGTCAATACAATCGTTGGTAAGTTATAAGAAAGGGCTAACTCAACGCTTTCTCCGTTAGGCGCATCGGGAAGGTTTAAATCAACAATAGCCGCTAAATATTCATTGTCACTTTCAAGAGCACTTTTCGCCTCAGCCAGATCTTCACACAGATCACACGTAAAGTGAGGATTATCCTCAATAAGTTTATTAACTATCTTTCGGACAGTCGAGCTGTCTTCTACTACAAGAACTTTATACATGTGATCTACTCTTAATATCTTAGCTTTGATAATAACCAATAAAAGAAAAAAAAGCCCTCTTACAGAGGGCGTTTCATACTTATGTCTAAATCAATTGGTAAAGTGGAATCACTAGGTTGTATTAACTTTGCTCAACGGGGACGCGAACAAAGCCTTCCATTAAAACTCGTGCACTTCGGCTCATGACAGCTTGTTGAATATGCCATTGGTTATTATCAAAAGTCGCTTTCGCGCCAACCCGTAAAGTACCAGAGGGATGGCCAAAGGTAACCGACTCTCTGTTCTCCCCACCTGCCGCTAGATTAACCAGCGTGCCGGGAATAGCGGCTGCTGCAGCTATAGCAACGGCTGCCGTGCCCATCATCGCATGGTGCAGTTTACCCATAGACAGGGCGCGAACGAGTACATCAATATCTGAGCCCAA
>Ga0105227_100015_pt1 | contig 84699 bp, 70 predicted proteins | sample Virmet3734_803_FD_89585 | JGI IMG/M metagenome (GOLD analysis project Ga0105227, IMG submission 89585) | Marine viral communities from the Southern Atlantic ocean transect to study dissolved organic matter and carbon cycling - metaG 3734_803 | ecosystem: Environmental > Aquatic > Marine > Oceanic...
CTTCATTCTGGGAAATTGAAAGGGAACAACCATTCCTGCATTCCCACGCTTCGCTAGGAAGCTTGCCAGACCTTCCCGAAGGGCGAGTTTAAAATGTCCGTACTCTTTGTTGTGTCACCTTGATGTAGAACCACTATACCTGCGGTAACACGCCGCGATTCCAAACATTTTAACTCTCGCTGAGAGGGTAATCATCTATGCGGACTGGTATTATTAAGCCCCAGGTTGAAAATCAAATGCAACCATTTGAAGGGAAACAAACGGGATATTTTAGGATAGATAAAATAGCATCCAAAAAATAAAGGCCCAGAAACGCGAAAGGTGCTGCAATTGCAACACCTTTCAGACTCGTTACTTAACCCTATATTAGTAGAGTTTTACGCGACGTGCGTTTTCACGAGCTAGCTTCTTAAGATGACGCTTCTTAGCGGCAGCTTTCTTGCGCTTGCGTTCCCAAGTTGGCTTTTCGAAGAATTCACGACGACGAACTTCAGAAAGAACACCTGCTTTTTCACAAGAACGCTTAAAACGACGCAGCGCCACATCAAACGGCTCGTTTTCTCTAACTTTAACGATAGGCATTAAACACTCACCTCAAAACTTTTACTGTGTAAATCCGGGTAAAATTGTGCGCTAAAAAGGCCACCCGGGTTAAAAATGGTGCGAAATTCTAATCATATCTACAGAGAAAGTAAAGGATGAATTGCCAAAAAATAGACAATATTGTGCAATTACCATTCATTTACCCGTTCGCCGGCATTCCATGAATGCAGGATTAAAGGTAAACTCTGCGCTCGTTAAGCACTGTGTTGTTTAACTCGGCTCACATAAGCGCCCTTATCAGAACGTGTTCACCTTGTTTTTTCTTTGATTAATACATCATTGATCAAAAATAAAACGTGGACAGATCTTATTAAGGGTAGTGTTAAGATCGCGGCCGGATCATAAAGATCATCGCGCCGGATCGCCAGAATTATTTATTCAGTTTTTGATCGTGCGTTTTATCGAAGTGGCTAACTCTACTTTATCGCTGAGCGTAGTAAAAAAACAGGCACCGTAGTTTGTAGTAAAAGGGTACTCCCCATGCGTATTTTAGGAATAGAAACATCTTGTGACGAAACCGGCATCGCTGTCTATGACGATGAGAAAGGTTTGTTGTCCCACGAATTATATAGCCAAGTGAAGCTACACGCCGATTATGGTGGTGTAGTGCCAGAACTTGCGTCGCGGGATCACGTAAGAAAAATTATTCCTTTGATAGAAAAAGCCATGGAAGATGCCAACACGCAACCATCAGACATCGACGGCGTTGCTTTTACGCAAGGCCCAGGTCTGGTAGGCGCATTATTGGTCGGTTCATCAGTGGGTCGTTCATTGGCCTATGCGTGGAACGTACCTGCGGTAGGTGTTCACCATATGGAAGGGCATTTATTAGCGCCTATGCTCGAAGACGACGCACCGGCATTTCCTTTTATTGCGCTTTTAGTATCTGGCGGCCACTCGATGCTGGTTAAAGTAGAAGGTATTGGTCAATACGAAGTGCTTGGGGAATCTATAGATGATGCGGCGGGCGAAGCCTTTGACAAAACCGCTAAACTCCTTGGCTTAGATTACCCCGGCGGGCCGCTTTTGGCGAAGCTGGCTGAAAAAGGCGAAGCAGGGCATTACAAGTTCCCTCGCCCTATGACAGACAGACCTGGTCTTGATTTTAGCTTCAGTGGCTTAAAGACCTTTGCGGCTAATACTATCCGCGACGCTGATTTAACAGGCGATAATGCAGAGCAAATTAAAGCCAACATTGCTTATGCGTTTCAAGAGGCAGTGGTTGATACACTAATAATAAAGTGCAAGCGGGCGTTAAAACAAACGGGAATGAAGCGCCTTGTTATAGCAGGCGGCGTAAGTGCGAACACCATGCTACGCAGTGAGATGAAAGCGCTAATGCAAGCGCTAAAAGGTGAAGTGTTTTATCCTAGCTTGGCGTATTGTACTGACAATGGAGCCATGATTGCTTATGCCGGCATGCAGCGATTAAAAGCAGGGGAAACCTTAGCGCTTTCCTCTCAAGCAAAGCCGCGCTGGCCTCTTGACACCTTATCGGCAATTTAATGGGCTTGTGGTATCGCTGCGGCTATACCCAATGAAATAGGTAACAAGGAACAATAAACGGATGGGCTCAAATACATTGGCAACGCAGAAAAACACGTTATTCGCATTTACGATGCTAATTTTTTCATTTTGCTTTATGTCGTCTGATGCCGTCGCCGCCGAGCAAGCCAGCTCAGCCCAATCAAACCCCGTGGGTTTGAAGCAATTGCCGATAGAGACAGTGCATGAAAGTGAGCAGGCAAAACGCCATGATGAACAATATGTGGTACTCATCTCCCTTGATGGTTTCCGCCATGACTATATTGAACTGCACAATGCTAAGTACTTAGGCGCGATTGCTAAAGAAGGGGTAAGAGCCGCTTCAATGATACCGGTTTACCCTTCCAACACGTTTCCTAATCACATTTCGCTGGTAACCGGGTTATTGCCTAAACACCACGGCATTGTAAACAACCGCTTTTATGATAAATCGCGCCCCGCCAAAGACGGTTATGCCAAATACAAATTAGGTTACGGGCGCATGGATAGTACTTGGATAACCGCAACACCTTTTTGGAATTTAGTGGAATATCACGGCATGAAAGCGGCCACGTTTTTCTGGCCAGAATCCGATGCACGTATTTCGGGCGCGCAGCCCAGCTATTTTTTCCACTATTCAAAATATGCAGATTATCAGCAGCGCATCGACCAAATTATACATTGGCTTAAACTTCCTGAGGGAGCTCGCCCTCGCTTTATCGCAGGCTATTTTTCTTTAACCGACACAGTGGGTCACGACGAAGGGCCCTTCTCAGAAAAAACGCACCATGCAGTGCAAAACGTCGATGCGCTTATCGGTCAGTTACACCAACGTATAAAAGCACTTAATTTGCCGGTAAATCTCGTGGTGGTCTCCGATCACGGCATGACACCGGTGGATGAAGCGCAACTAATCGAAGTGGAATCGTTATCTATTCCTGATAGCTTCATCATTGAAAATGAAGGCGCTCAGGTTCACCTGTACGCAAAAGAGAGCGTATCGAGAGAAGACATCACAAAAGAGTTCGACCGCCTTACCGCCATTGCGCAAAACCGCTACCTTGTTTTAAACGAACAGCAGCGTGCTCTGCGTCATATGGAAGCGGGAAATAGAACAGGGGATATCATTTTAGAAATTGCGCCGCCGGCGCGATTTAAAAACGCCGGTAGCATGCATACAAGCAAGGGCGGTCATGGGTATGAGAATACGCTGCCTGATATGGGCGCAACCTTCGTCGCTACAGGTCCCGCCTTTAAAATAAATAAGACATTACCGGCGTTTAGCAATTTAGAGGTTTACCCTGCACTGGCAAAAATATTGGGTATTACGCCACTAACTCCTATTGACGGTGAGCTAGACGTCTTGGCACAAGGTCTTACTCTTTAACTTTACCCTTGTCCCACACTTTACTTTCATTACCTGCCATTAGACGGGTAATGTTGTCTTTGTGACGCAGAATAATAAGCAGCGAAAGCATGGCTACCGGAATGGTATACAAAGGCTTAATCAAAAAAGTAAATAGGGGCGCGAGCGACACGGCAATAAGCGCCCCTAAAGAAGAGTAACCGGTGAGAAAGACGACCACCACCCAGCTGAGAACGAGTAAGCCTGCTAGGTCGAGGCCAATAGGAAGCATAGCGCCAAACGCGGTTGCGACGGCCTTTCCGCCTTTAAAACCGAAATACAGTGGGAAAATGTGACCTAAACACGCCGCGATGGCAATGACACCCAATACAATGGGGTTTAGCCCTAAAAAATAGCTGCCGTAGACTGGGATTGTCCCTTTTAAAATATCCATAATCAGTACTAACAGCGCAGGAATGCGACCGCCTAAGCGGTAAACATTGGTGGCACCGGGATTTTTGGAACCTGCGGTTCTCGGGTCGGGTAAACCGAATAGGCGGCTTATCACTACTGCGCTGGAAAGCGAGCCAAAGAGATAGGCAACAGTAATCATCAACAGAGTTAGCGGAGTCATTTTATCATTCTAGTTATAAAAGGTTTTGTTTAAAGACCGTTGCTTTTTATCGAGACTGAAATTCACACACTACAGGTTAGCAGGCTTTGCGCTTATTAAAATTATAAAACCTTGGTTGCCCCCAGTTGTCATACAGCGGTATAGTTGTGCCACACAAGCGTAAAGCTACTCCATCCAAATGCGATATACCACTGTTTACCTACAATAATGTGGGTAAAAGCGCAGTAGTAAGACCAGTATCACAGTGTTTAACTGGTTGATAACAGTACAAGATGAAAAAATCCATGGGTAAAATTTATATAACAGGGCTTGAAGTCGACACCCTGATTGGTGTTTATGATTGGGAGCGAGTACGCACAACGCAACTGCTGCTTGATGTAACACTTGACGTTGACCTGTGCGCCGCAATGCAAAGCGATGACGTAGCAGATACCGTAGATTACGCGAAAGTGGCAGAGTGTATTGTAGATGTAGGTAAACAAAGTACGTTTGAACTACTCGAAGCGTTTGGAAGCAAAGTGATGGACGCCGTATGTGAACGCTTTGCGGTATCGGCCATAACGCTTAAAATAGTAAAACCAAATATCCTTCCTAATGCGAAAACCGTGGCAGTTGAAATGAGTAAAGAGCGCGTTTGATGTCCTCACATACCGTTTTAATAAGTATTGGCTCAAACATTGAGCGCGAGCGTTACACTAAACAATCTTTAGTGGCACTAAAGCAGCACTTTTCCGATGTAACCGTGTCTTCTGTATACGAGAGCGAAGCGGTAGGATTTAACGGCAGCCCTTTTTACAATGCGGTAGCGAGGGCTACGACGTCTAAAAATATTGAACAGGTGTGCGCCACACTCAAAGGCATTGAAAAAGACAATGGTAGGGTACACACAGACAAAAAGTTCTGTGCAAGAACCCTTGATTTAGATCTGCTTACTTATGATAGTAGAGTAACAACAACACCTGTGGTTCTGCCTCGCGAAGAAATTTGCTACAACGCCTTTGTGCTCTGGCCGTTAGCTGAGCTTGTGCCAAATGACGTTCACCCTGAAACGCAAGAAACCTACGCCCAAATGTGGCAAAAATTTGATAAACAGAAACAGCAATTATGGCCAATTGACTTTACTTGGAGTTAAGCAAAGGAATGACACTTTTTGAAATCATTATTTTAGCAATTATTCAGGGCGTAACTGAATTTCTTCCTATTAGCAGTTCTGGGCACCTACTTTTGCCTGCCGAATTGCTGGGGTGGGTAAGCCAAGGGCTAGCCTTTGACGTTGCCGTGCACGTGGGGAGTCTATTGGCCGTGATGATTTATTTTCGTCAAGAGATAGGGCAAATGACGGTTGCGTGGGTCACGCAAGGCTTCAGTAAACAGCAGTCCACCGACAGCAAGCTGGCGTGGTATGTGATCGTTGGTACGATTCCGGCTGTTATTATCGGCTTTCTTATGAAAGGCTGGATAGAAGAAAACGCTCGAACTGCCCTTGTTATTGCGGGTACGACGATTATCTTCGGGTTATTACTTTGGTATGCCGACGCGACCGCAAAACGAGAGCAAGAGCTTGAAGGCTTAACCCTAAAGCAAGCTATATATATTGGCTTAGCACAAGTATTGGCTTTAATACCGGGCACGTCTCGTTCAGGTATCACTATGACCGCGGGTCTTATGTTAGGGCTAAAACGTGAAGCGTGCGCGCGATTTTCATTTTTGCTTTCTATTCCGGTTATTCTAGGTGCCGGGCTTTTAGCAACCCTCGACCTGCTAAGTGCCAATGAAGCGGTGGATTGGTATGCGCTTCTTTATGGTGCCGCCTTTTCATTTGTTAGCGCTTATTTGTGTATTTATTTATTCCTAAGCTGGATTGCACGCATTGGTATGCTGCCTTTTGTTATTTACCGTTTAGCGTTAGGTGCTGTGCTTTTGTGGTTTGTCTTTGCTTAAGCGTGAGCGAATAAAAGATAAAACAGCGAAAGCGTAGTAAAGAATTGGATATGAATTCGCACAGGGCATAGTGCCTAGCTTCAAAGCTATAACTGAACACTTGTACTTAAGCCCTAAAGTTTGCGAGAAACAACATTTTGATAAGGGAAGTAAGATATGGCAGAAACTATTTTCGATAAAATTATCAATAAAGAAATCCCAGCAGAGATTCTCTATGAAGACGATTTATCGCTGGCGTTTAAAGATATTAATCCTCAAGCTCCTTATCACTTTCTGGTAATTCCGAAAAAGCAGATTGCTACAGTCAATGATATTGCTGAAGAAGACAGGGAAGTGGTGGGGCATCTTTCTTTTGTAGCGGCTAAAATCGCCAAAGAAGAAGGGTTTGCCGATCAGGGTTACCGCACTGTCATGAACTGTAATGAATATGGCGGGCAAACGGTTTATCACATTCATCTTCACGTGCTAGCGGGTAAGCCTTTGGGGTGGCCTCCGTACACGGAAAATATGAAACAACACGTTGAATAGCAAGGTTTCACCCTGTCATATAAAAAGGCCGCTTTAGAAAGCGGCCTTTTTGGTATTTAAGTAAGCTAACGAAGTTACTCGCTAAGCCCTAGTACTTTTTTACCTTGGTTGAAGTGAATATCAACCGGAATACTCGCTGCCTCTAAGCGCGCTAAATCTGATGCAAGGTCAGGTTTAATCACACCCATTGTCTCAACCAATTCAGCCACGCCATCGTAATCGCCATCACCTTGTAAGGTAAGAATAAGTTCCGATAGCGCTTCTACCGCAGCGCCCATTTTCTCCATATTAACCCGGTATAGCCCGTCTTCGGTCTTTTCAAATGCGCCCTGTTGAGCAAAGAAGTTAAAGCGAATCATGTTGGCTTTGCCATGTGCAGAACTTGCACCAAAACGCACTGAACGGAAAATGCCTGCCATAAAGGTTACGTAGTAATCCTCTAATGCGCCTTCGGTAATCTCACCTTTTTCGAGAAGGCTTTGTACCATATACAGGCCAAGAATATCTGCTTTACCTTCTTCAAGGGCTGATGCATGCTCTTTTAGTGCGCCGCGCACGGTACCTGAACCGTCTAGGGTGTTTTTAATCCCTAAACCGTGGGCCACTTCGTGAAACATGGTGTTCGCGAAAAAAGCGTCGAATGTGATGTGCTTGCGCTGCTCAGGTACAATGAGCGTATCTGCGATAGGAACGAGAATGGTATCAAATTTTGCACGCATAGCGTTTTTAAGCTGCAGACGGCGGGTCCCTTTTTCTAGCTGAACCCGTTCGTCGTTAGGCAGGTTTATGGCAATGGTTTTACTGCCTGCATTAGAATGGCCCGCATAGTAAATGACGTCGTATGCGTTAAGGTCCGCGTCAGAGCCCGGCATTTCGGCTTTGTAGGCTTCAGCGACGGGCAGGCCTTGCTGTAGTTCAGGCAAGAAAGCCGCATACTTTGCGAGCTTTTCACTCCACGCTAGATCTTTAATAAGTACGTAAGCTTCAAACGCAGCGCGATAGCCAAAAAGTTGGTCTTCATAGCTTTCAATGGGGCCGATAACAAGCTCAATCGGGTTGGTTTTCATATCCATCCATGCCATGTCAGAGGCAAGGTAGTCATTGGATAAAAGTGCTTCGGCGCGAAGCTGCAGGTATTGCTTGAAGCTCTCATCTTCCGCCAGCTCTGATGCTTTTTTAAGTAAATCAGAGGCTTTCATTAACTCGCTTTTAAATGCTTCTGAATAAGGCACTGAATAAAGGTTACCTGCTTCATCACGTTTTACCATAGAGTAAAGGCCTTGTTTGTCTTCAAAGCTTGCCGTAGCGAATTCGGCTTTATCTATGTCATGGGGGTAAAATTCAGCACCGGGCGCTTTGTCATCATAGCCACTAATAAAAGGGGTATCTCCGTTTAAGCGGTCCCACGGCCCGTAGTTAATGGCAGCAAAGTGGCGGACGTCTTCATCGTCTATTGATGAAAGAAATGCATCTTTATCTTCAAAAAACGCTTGTTTCCAGAATAAGTCATCCATGATTTTTGATGCATCGATTAACAGCGAAAGCATTTTGTGCTGATTGTCGCTAAGGTGTGACAAATCGCTAGTAAGGTCTACACCGTGATAAATAGACAAGCGAGATTCGTCAACTAATAAGGTTTGCTCGGTTGTCGTCTCGGGTTGTGCCGTTGTTGCTTGTGTTGTGTCGGCGCTTTTACCGCACGCTGTAAGCATAAATAACCCTGCTATTGCGGCAGCAATAGGAGTGTAATGTGAAAGTGTGTTTTTCATAATGAAGGTTACCGTGTTATCTGTCGAAAAATAGCTAGCTCACTATAGCTATGCTTTTGATTTTATACAAAAGTATGAAAATTATTTGTGTAATTTGAATAGTGCTTTGCTACTGGTTGTCTATACTTTTAAAAGCTTTGGTTACTCGGTCGGTGCGAAAACCCCGGTTAGATAATTGCTATTTTTTAGTTGGTCGAAACCGAAGCGCTACTATAGTATGGTGATAGAAATATCATAATAAAACAATAAACCTCCTGTATTTTTGCGTAACGAATAATGCCTTATGCTAATAAAGCAGGGAGAGCAAAGCATAAACGGTCATAGTTGATGCTGGTTTACGAGTACCAACTTGATTAACTGATACAGCAACTGATTGCCTTCTGGGCTATTTGGAACTTCCTAAGGGTAGAAATATGTCTACACAGAACGCGCTTTCAACCATCTTGGTTGAAAAAATTAACAACGATACTCTCGTCCTTCCTACACTTCCTGCTATCGCATTGAAAGTTCGTAAAGCAGCTGACGACCCTGATATAAACCTAAACGCAATGGGCGAGGTTATAGGTCAGGACCCGTCATTAAGCGCAAGAATGATTAAAATTGCTAATAGTGCTTATATGGGGCGTAGCGTTAAAGTGACTTCAGTTAGTCAGGCGGTAACGCGTATTGGTCTGCGCCAAATTAAGAACATTTCTACTGCCCTGGCAATGGAACAGCTATTTGTATCGAAAAACGACGTGGTTGCTCGGTATTTACAGCAGGAATGGGCCAATACTGTGAACATAGTGGCTAGTGCCATGGCGGTTTTACAGCTTTATATCGCCCGGACTAAAAATCGTGAAATGAGCATGGATACTATGACTTTGGCAGCCCTTGTTCATAACATTGGTGTGTTGCCTATTTTAACCGAAGCAGAGCGCCACCCTGAAGTATTTGCTAACCCAACATTTCTTGAAGTTGCGATAGATCAATTGTCGGGGCGAATCGGCGCGAGCATAATGAGAGAATGGGGCTTTGGCGATAGTTTCGTTAATGTGGCTAAAAACTGGAAAGATTTAAGCTACCTGCCTGATAACCTGAGCTATATCGATTTTGTACGTGTTGGCGCGGCGGTGTCAGGGGCTGCCGGCAGTCAAAAAGATGCTATTTTAAACTTAGCGATACAGCGCGGTGTTGTAGAAGATATGGGTGAACTACACTCTGATGAATTCGAAGAGCTAACAAGCGCAGCGAAGCAAATTTTCTTATAAGCAGTTAAGCTACCCCCAGATCTACACAATAATGTTAGGCCGATACAGAAGTGAATCTTCAAAACGTATCGGCCTTTTTGTTATGTAAGTTGCTATGGGTACAGCGCTAAATAAGCAACACTAGGCGTTAGCAGGTTTCTTTTGAACATACAGCAATATTAAGCCTAGCCCCAACCCCCACACTGCTGAAGTCATAGAAAATAAGCTAAAGCCTGACGCAGTACACAGCATAGTAAGCAGTGCAGGGGCCCTGTGATGTTCTATTTCCATAGCACGAACTACCGCCCCTTGAAGCGTAGCTAACAGAGCTAGCCCAGCAAGTAGGTGAATAATGATACTGGGCATGCTAACAAATAATGCTACGACCACAGACGCTAACAGCCCCATAAATATATACGCCACGCCGGCTGCAATAGCCGCTTTATAGCGCTGTGACTTTTCACTATCCGCTTGTTCACCCATGCACAATGCTGCTGTGATAGCGGCTAGGTTAAAAGTAAAGCCTCCAAATGGTGCTAATAGGGCTTGAGCAATGGCGATACCTGATAAAATAGGCTTATGGTCGGGTGTATAGCCGTGGGCGTGATGAATAGCAATACCAGGTAAGTTTTGAGAAAGTGTAGTAATAAGAAAAAGGGGAAAGGCTAACCCAATAGTGGCACTTAGCGAGAAAGTGGGTGTTACCCAAATAGGCTCGGGCAGGGTAAATATTGATGACAGCCCTGATGAATCGCTTGTTAAAGCAACACCACCGTCTGCACTGCTCATAAACATACTAATGCCCACCGACATAACCAGCAGTAACAGCATTAGATAACGGGGAAATAGCCGGCTTCCTATTAGATAAACCGCGAGAAATAACGCGACTAAGTGCGGCGCATCGTTCACATCACTGAATATAGCAAGACATATAGGTAAGAGAATACCGGCCAAAAGTGCCGATGAGATTGCAGGCGGAATCCGACTAATTTGTTTAAGCAGGCTACGACTTTGAGCCGTTACAAGAGAAAGCATTGCGCATATTACAAAAGCACCAATGGCTTCGCTTAAACGGTAATTACCGATACTCGTTAACAAGAAAGCGGCGCCAGGGGTAGACCAAGCGGTAACAACGGGCAGCTTGGATAGCCACGAAAATAAAATACAGGTAATACCCATGCCTAGTCCAAGCGCGAATAACCAGCTTATTACCATGTCATCGCTAGCGCCGGCCTTACGTGCCACATCAATGATAATAACGACAGAACTACTGTAACCTACCGTAACGGCGGTAAGCCCTGCGCTGATATGACTTAACTTCCATTTACTCATGAAAACCCTCGTGATGGAATTTCGATTTGGAATCGACTGAGTGATAAAAACACGCTTTTAGCGTCTATTGATGTGCTACTCTACCTTTTTGTGCGCTATAACGTACAATAGGTAACTTACCATTTGTGCGTTATAGCGCACAACTGCTTTATCAACATTAGAGACGAAGTAAAAGGCCTTCATTACATGACAAAAGCAAATGCGCAGCCTTCTGCTATTTCAAAAAGCATTGCTCAACACCTGCAATCAGTTCGTACAGGGCGAGGCCTTTCACTTGATAAAACCGCCAAATTAACAGGGGTGTCCAAAGCCATGCTTGGGCAAATAGAGCGAGGTGAGTCTAGCCCAACTATCGCTACCTTATGGAAAATAGCCACAGGTCTTGCGTGTTCTTTTTCTTCTTTCTTGTCTGGTGACGAAACAGCGCCTACGTCTCAACACGCAGATGATAAGTTCGCTAACGACCCAAACGTAACCATTAAAACGCTATTCCCGTTTAATGCAGTCACTCAGTTTGAAATGTTTGAGCTTTGCTTGAAGGACTTTCATGAGCAGCACTCTTCGGCGCACCAAATAGGTGTAACAGAACACATTCACGTATTACAAGGGAAGTTAGGGGTTTTGCAAGATGGTCAATGGCAAGCCTATCAAGCGCAAGAGCAATGTATATTGCACGCAGATCAGCCACACGGTTATCGAGATGAAGTAGGAGAAACGCGCTTTGTTGTGGTAATTCACTACCCTGTTTAAAGTGGCTAAGTAATGTTTTTTGAGCGGCTAGAAAGCTTTTGTAAAAAATCGCTTCTACAAAAGCAAGCTAATTAGAAACGGTACTCTAGGGATATTTATGAAAAGCCTAATTACTGTAATAGTGATTAGGCTTTGAATTAAATGCTCAATTGATATTAGAGAATAGATTGCGTTCTACTGATCGCTCGCTCACAAACTATCGTCGTTAAGATTAAGCGCACCACGAAGGAAGTTTAGCAGCGTACAAATTTCGGCTGACATCAGCGCAAATTCCGCGTCAAGGCGCGCTTCTACCTGATCTTTTGGTACGTCGTCAGTTTCTTCTTTAATGCGGTCGGTGAACTTAATGCGTTTAATGGCACCATCTTCACACATAATAGCCGTTAGCGTCTCTGCATATTCAAATGCGACTTTTTGGACCAGCTTACCTGCATCTAGGTGAATAGTAATTTCTTCGCTGTCTAGCGGCTGGTTTTTACAGCGGATAACGCTGCCTGTGTCATCAGTTGATTTAAATTCAGCTTCTTCAAGTAAGCCTACGCCTTCAGGCGTTGCCTCAGTAACCCAATGGGTAAGTTCGCTTTGAAGGCTTCTGCGCGTAAACGGCACAACAGGCAGCGAGCCTATGGCCTTTCTTACCATGGCCAAAAAGGCTTCGGCTTTGCCGTCAGAAGACGCATCAACCACCACCAAATTGTCGGCTAACGAGATAAAACCATGAGTGTAGGTGTTTTTTGTAAAGGCCTGAGGCAGCAAGCGGGTTTGAATTTCTTGCTTAAGGTCGGCTTTGGCTTTTTTGCCAACCGGCGAGCCTGTTTCCATTTCTATCTTGGCTGCCATTTCATCAAGTTCAGCATTAACCACAGCAGAAGGAAGAATCTTTTCTTGTTTCTTTAGCGTTATCCAAAAACGCTGTTGAACAACGTGAAACATGGTGCCTTGCTTACCAGCCTGAGAAAACGGGGAAGCAAACCCCATAGTTGCCATATCTTGGCTGCCGCACGGGCGGAAAGCATGCTTGTTAAGGGCACGCTCTAAATCGCCCTCATCTAGCGATAGCGGTTGAGTAATTTGATAGGCTTTTACATTTTTAAACCACATAGTGTAAGCATTCTCTTGATAAAAATAGGGCGCAAGCGTACCAATGTAAGTGGCACTGCGCAATTGAATAAAAAGGTATTAAGTCATGATTGTACGCTTAACGTGCGACCTGTCTAAAAATGAATACTAGGCGTGTCACGTACTCTTTTTGGGGAAGCGAATAGTATAATGCAAGCCTTGCTCTGGCGCACTTTGCGCTTCAATATGCCCGTTTAGTGACTGCGTCACTAAGTTATACATAATATGCGTTCCCAAGCCACTGCCGCCTTGTCCACGTTTTGTTGTGAAGAAGGCGTCAAACAGTTTTTCTAATGCCTCTTCATTTAGCCCGTTACCATTATCGGTGTAGTCGATAACCACATTGTCACCCGCGTCTTTCACCACTAAATTAATGGTGCCGGTGGTTTTACCTTCAAAGCCGTGGGTAAGCGAGTTCACAACCATATTGGTAACAATTTGTGCAATAGCGCCAGGCGCACATTTCACTACTAAGTTGTCGGGGCAAGAGACATTAATTTCATACTCGGTATGTTTAAAGCTTGGTTTAAGCGACAGAATAATCTCATTAATGTAGTCGCCAAGTACAAATTCTCGTTCTGTTTCACTTGTCTGGTCTACCGCTACTTGCTTGAAACTGGCAATGAGATCAGAAGCGCGCTCTAAATTGTTCAGTAGCAGTAGGGCGGTTTGTTCTGCTTCATCAATAAAGCTCGACATGCTTTTACTGGTTAGGCTTTTATCTTCAAAGTCGGTTTTTAGGTTATTTAGGCGCTCTTGAAGAAAGCTTGCTGCGGTAACGCTTACGCCTAACGGCGTATTCACATCATGGGCGATACCTGCAACTAAACCACCAAGCGACGCCATTCGCTCAGACTCTACAAGTTGTTCTTGAGTCTGACGAAGCGTATTCATGGAGTTAGCTAATTCTTGATTACGTTTTCTAAGCTCAGCTTCTATGTACTGACGGTTCTCGTTTTCTTGGCGCAACTCCCGCTGATGGGCGATAAGTTCGTCTTTTTGCTGCTCCAAATCCAGCATAATTTGAGAAAGAGAAGCGGTTTTCTTTGCCACCTCTTGTTCTAAAATAAGGTTTTGGTCGTCTAACTTTCTGTTGGCGAGGGTTAATTCGCTTTTGGCGTCGTTAAGATTGTTTTTCGAAACTATCAAATCGTCAATGACGCCGTTGTACGACTCTTTGAGCTGTAAAAGCTCGTTATCGTCTTCTAGCTCTATATTGATTTTGCTGTCTCTGAGGTGCTCGGGGTCGAAGTTACCCATTTGTTCGGTAATACTTTGAAGCGGCTCTGAGAGCATAGTGCGAAAGGCTGTCATGAACAGAAATACAAGAAATGTGGTTTTTACGATAGCGTTTCCGATAAGGAAAAATACGCCCACCTCTATGCGACTAAAAATAGTATCAAAACTAGAATAAAGGGTAACATCACCCACCGTTGATTCGCGTCCCGAAAACTTAAAAACGAGAGGGAAACTGTAGCTGAATACCCCGCCAGAATGGTCTTCGATAACTTCGCGATCAATGGGCGCAAGTGAACGTTTTGCACGAATACCATAGTCTGCAATGTAGTTGCCGTTTTCTCCGCGAACCTGCAGGCCTTCAACGATGGGCAGTGACATCAGCCCTTCGGAGATGGCGCGGACCTGATCGTTATTGAGCTCCCACATTGCGCGGGTAAGGCTAGAGGAAAACGTGTTCTTCAAAGTTTGAAGTTCGCTTTCTACGTGATTTTTAGTGCTGAGGTACTCTGTGAAGATCTGTCCTATTGTTACCAGAAGAGTCAGCGAGAAATACACCGATAACACTCTGGCTAAGAGCTTCCTTGATAACCCTGTCTTGACCGCAGTCATTGATAAACATACCCCTGTTACATCAGACTCTATATTCTCTATACATAGTTTCGAGCGTTGCGTTTTAGCATAGAGTGATTGGTAATTTCGACGATTCAAGAATATGCGTAAAAGAAATAATAAACAAGATTAAGCGCTTAAACTTTGGGCGAAGTTGTTTTATTACCGTATTAAACTTGACACATTAATGTAATCGTTTTAATAAAACTGTCACAGACCACATTAATAATAACGGCGTTTAATAATGAGCAGGAATATAACGATGTCTCGTACAGTGTTGGTGGTTGAGGACGAAGCGCCTATCCGTGAAATGCTTAAGTTCGTACTTGAGCAGTCGGGCTTTAATATTATTGAAGCCGAAGATTATGACATCGCGCAAGAAAAAATTTGCGAACCCTATCCGGATTTAATCTTATTAGATTGGATGCTGCCGGGAGGAAGCGGTGTACAGCTAGCGAAAAGTTTAAAGCAACATGAATTTACCCGTGATATACCGGTAATTATGCTTACCGCACGTGGCGAAGAAGAAGACAAAATTCGCGGCCTTGACGCAGGTGCTGACGATTACGTCACCAAGCCTTTCTCTCCTAAAGAGTTAGTGGCGCGAATAAAAGCGGTCATGCGCAGAGTAACACCGACCTCAAACGAAGAGCCTATCGAATTTAACGGGCTTAAGTTAGAGCCGGTTTCCCACCGTGTTATGGCTAACGAAGAGCCCCTAGACATGGGCCCAACTGAGTTCAAGTTATTACACTTTTTTATGACGCACCCAGAGCGTGTGTACAGTCGAGAACTTTTACTTGATAACGTGTGGGGAACAAACGTGTATGTAGAAGATAGAACGGTAGACGTTCATATCCGACGCCTGCGCAAAGCTATCTCTCGTCATGGCCATGATGCTATGATCCAAACCGTACGCGGTGCGGGCTATCGTTTTTCTACTAAACTGTAATTAACGAAGATGTTAAGGGAGTGGCAATGCGCTATTCCCTCTTGCCTTTACGCTTTTTGAGCGAATGTATTTTCCACCATTAACAACGCGAGTTATTTCATGTATTACCCTTTCTCTTGGTTGAGAAGTACACTGCGACTAGTGCTATTCCTTGTGGTTTTTGCGCTGGTGGGGTGGTATTTGGATGACATGTTGTTCGCAGTAGCAATAGGTGCAACCCTGCTCTTATTGTTTAATTATTGGCACCTTTATAAACTTAACCGTTGGCTATGGCATAGCCGTAAGATGTCTCCACCTACTGTGCGTGGCGTGTGGGAGCATATCTATGAAGGCATTTACTATCTTCAGCGCCGTAACCGCAATAAGCGCAAGGAATTGGGCGAATTGGTTAAGCGCTTCAGAGAAGGTTCTGAAGCCCTGCCAGATGCCGCTGTGGTAGTTGATGCTAAGGCGTGTATTATTTGGTGTAACCGCCTAGCGCGACTAGATTTAGGGCTTAAGTGGCCACAGGATTCAGGCCGTCGAATAGACAACTTGCTGCGACATCCTGAGTTTATTCAGTACTTTCATGCAGGTAACTATAAATACCCGATTGAAGTACCGTCGCCAACTAATCCGAATAAAACCTTTGAATATCGCATCATGCCCTACGGGGAAGAGCACTTGCTGCTTATTGCCCGTGATATAACACGGGTTTCTCAACTTGAAGAAATGCGCAAAGATTTTGTGGCCAATGTATCTCATGAGCTTCGCACGCCGCTAACGGTGATTAATGGATATTTGGAAATTCTTCCTGTAGATGAAGAATCAGACCCGTTTATGCATAAAGCGATGAAGGAAATGACATCGCAAACCCATCGCATGCAAAACCTGATAGAAGATTTGCTGGTATTGTCACGCATTGAGGCAAGTTCAGAACGCATTTACGAAAACGTGGTCAATATTCCTACAGTGCTAGCCCAAGTGGAAAGAGAAGCACAGGCGCTCAATAAAGAAAAGAACCACAAAATAAACTTTCATATTGATGAAGAGCTTTATGTATTTGGCGTAGAAACCGAACTTAGAAGTGCGTGCTCAAACTTGGTGTTCAATGCGGTGCACTACACACCCGCCGGCGGCGAAATTAACGTCTATTGGCAGCGAAAGGCAAACGGCGTGCAATTTTCTGTTGTGGATAATGGCGATGGTATTGAGCAAAATCATCTTAACCGCCTTACCGAACGTTTCTATCGCGTTGATAAAGCCCGCTCAAGAAAAACCGGCGGATCGGGGCTGGGCCTATCCATTGTAAAACACGTGCTAAGTCATCATAATTCTCGCCTAGAGATTACGAGTACACTTGGCGAGGGCAGTAACTTCTCGTTTGTATTAGATAAAGAACTTATTGCTGAGCAGCTGTAGTGTTTAAGGTTTTTAAAAGTGATAGTTATGCAATCAGAACACCAGGTGATTACGGGGGAGTATCAGTGAGCGTACATCGTTTTAGCCTGTTAAGCTTGGTCTTTTTTGGTTGTACTCTATTGTCGTTAAAAACGCCAGCCGTGGTTTTAGAGCAAGAGCGTGAACAGACCGTGACGAAAGCCTATCAAGTGCCGGCTTACGAACGTGTACCGGGCGTAGCGGGGAAGATATCTTCAGTAGGTTCAGACACATTGGCGAACTTAATGACCTTTTGGTCTCAAGAGTTTAAAACGCTTTATCCTCAAGTAGGCTTTCAAATTCAAGCTTCGGGTTCATCGACTGCCCCTCCAGCGCTTATCGAAGGCACCGCGACAATAGGGCCAATGAGTCGTGAACTAAAGCCTAGCGAAATAAGAGACTTCACCCGCACACACGGTTATCCACCCACAGTATTAAAAGTGGCAATGGATGCCATCGCAATTTTTGTTGATAGACGCAACCCGCTACCGGGTATGACCCTTGATCAGGTGGATGCGGTTTTTTCCGAGACCCAGTTTTGTGGTAGCGATAATGAAATTACGACGTGGTCTCAACTCGGGGTGAATGACGTAGCGTACCGTTCTCCTATCCGGCTATATGGCCGGAACTCAGTATCGGGAACCTATGGTTTATTTAAAGTCATGGCGCTGTGTGACGGCGATTTTAAAAATACGGTGAACGAGCAGCCGGGTTCTGCATCGGTGGTGCTGTCGGTAGCCAGCGGTACTGGCGCCATCGGTTATGCTGCCTATGGTTATAAAACCGCGGGCGTGCGCGCACTGCCATTAAGTGAGTCTATGGACAACTTAATCCCCCTGTCTATCGATACTGTTCGCAATGAATCCTACCCCTTTGCTCGCTTTCTTTATTTAGTTATCAATAAAAAGCCGGGCGAACCGTTACCCACCCTAGAACGAGAGTTTTTACGGTACATATTATCTAAAGAAGGGCAGCGACAAGTATTAAGGGATGGGTATTTCCCCATTCGTGAAGATGTGCTTGTTCGTCAGCGTCGCTTGTTGAGTGAATAATTAAGCGCCAAGCTATAGTGCTTACACCGCTTTTTGCCATAGCTCGCCCTGTCATAATAGCGTCATAAAAAATGCGTCCATGCGCCCAATGGCATCTATCTTGTGCTTTTTTAACTTGAACCGACGTTGAGTAACCTCTTTCACATCACAGCCATAAAGACGACGAGTAGTTTGCCAGCATCAAAAAAATAGTTAAAAACTAAAAGCTTGAACAGAGTTAGCGGTTTTAACTTGCTTTTTTTAGCTCAAAAATGAACTTTTTCTGTGAAACTTTTGTTACAGCGCCTTAATGTAACAAATGTGTCATCTACCTTAGGTAAAGTTTCCGCGTTTTCAAAATCCATAATTATACCGTACTTGGAGAAACACATGGAACTTAAGCAACTTTTCAAAGCTTCGGCTATCGCTACAGCGCTTGTGCTAGCAGGCTGTGGCGGCGACATCAATATCAGTGAAGGCGATATTGATAACAGCGTAACTAATAACAACGGTGGCGACACTGGTGGTGATACAGGTGGCGATACAGGTTCAGATGATACAGCTCCAGGTGAATCAAGTACTTTCCTTAGCGGCGAAGTAAGCGACGCATTCGGTCAAGACGTTGAAGTTCGCGTACTTACCGGCCGTTTAACTGCAGATGACGCAGACGACCAAGGCGTAATCACACTAACTAACGACACAGTATGGGCACTTGAAGGTCCAGTATTTATCGGTAACGACAAAGCAGACAGCGTAACGCTTGCTATTGAAGAAGGTACAATAATCTTCGGTCGTACTGGTGCAGATTATCTGGTTGTAAGCCGTGATTCAAAAATTGAAGCAGAAGGTACTGCATCTGCTCCTATCATCATGACATCATTCAATGACGTGGTAGGTGATGAAGTTGGCGCAGGCCAATGGGGTGGCGTTGTTATCCTTGGTAACGGTACGTCAACTAAGTGTCCACAAGATGGTTCTGACTGTGCGCTTCAAGTAGAAGGTGCAGAAGAAGGTGCGGTATTCGGTGGTACTGACGATACAGACAACTCTGGTATCCTTAAGTACGTTGTTGTTAAGTATGCGGGCTTTGAAATTGCACCAGACAATGAACTTAACGGTATTACTTTTGGTGGTGTTGGTTCAGGTACAGAAGTTGATTACGTACAGGTTCACAGCAACGCTGATGACGGTGTTGAATTCTTCGGCGGTGCGGTTAATGCGAAACACTTAGTACTTACTGCTAACCAAGATGACTCAGTAGACTGGGACAACGGTTATAAAGGTAAGCTTCAGTATGTTTACGTGCAGCACGCTGCTGACAACTCTGACGCTAACCGCGGTATCGAAGGTGACGGTGACGGCGGTGACGGCCTTGAATTCTCTAAGCCAATGATCGCTAACATGACAGTTATCGGTAACACGTTCGACACAGCCGATGCTGACTCTGAAGGTCTTCTACTTCGCGACCAAACTGGCGCAAATCTAATGAACTTCCTTATCACTGGTCCAGAAGCAATGGGCGAGTGTTTAGAAATGGACACTGACGAAACGGTTCAAGCTAACCTTTCTGACGGTGACCTAACCATGACTTATTCAGCAATTGCATGTTCTGAGCCGTTTAACTCACCTGAAGGTGCCGTTGATCTAGAAGCGTGGTTCACAGGCCAAGACGGCAACCAGCTTATCGCGTTTGAAGACCGTGCTAACCTTGGTCTAAACCCTGACGGTACATTAACCGCAGAAAGCGCGCTTCTTACAGCGGGTGGCGACGCGTCTACATTGCTTGATACTTTCTTTGAAGCGAACACATTTGTTGGTGCGGTTGGTGAAACTGACTGGCGTGAAGGTTGGGCATTTGGTTTCGGTGGCGGTAACATCGAGCTAGTACAATCTGCTTCAGGCTGTCCATCAGGTACCACTTCAATTACACCAGTAGACGGTTCAACCACTACGTGTGAAGTGTCTGGTACTATTACATCTGACCTTACGCTTACAGAAGGTAACTTCTACGCGCTTTCAGGTGCAGTATTTGTAGGTGGAGATAAAGAGAACAGCGCAACCCTTACTGTTGAGCCAGGCGTAACCGTTTACGGCGCGTCGGGTAACGACTACCTAGTAATCAGCCGTGACTCTGAAATCAACGCAAACGGTACTGCTGAAAACCCAATTACATTCACTTCACGTGACCACGTTGTTGGCGGTCTAGAAGCGGGTGAAGCTGGTCAATGGGGCGGCATGATCGTGCTAGGTAACGGTGAATCAACTAAATGCCCTCAAGACGGTACGTCATGTTCACTTCAGGTTGAAGGTGCACAAGAAGGTGCAGTGTTTGGCGGAACTGACAACACAGATAGCTCAGGTACACTTCGCTATGTACGTGTAATGCACGGTGGTTTTGAAATCGCACCAGATAACGAACTAAACGGTATTACGTTTGGTGGTGTGGGCTCTGGTACTACTGTTGAGTATGTACAGGTTCACAAAAACGCAGATGACGGTGTTGAGTTCTTCGGTGGTGCAGTAAACGTTAAGTACCTTACGCTAACCGGTATTCAAGATGACTCTGTAGACTGGGATAACGGCTATAAAGGTAAGCTACAGTTTGTTCTTGTTAAGCACGCTGACGACAACTCTGATGCTAACCGCGCAATTGAAGGCGACGGTGACGGCGGCGACGGTACAGCGTTCTCTAACCCAATGATTGCTAACATGACGATTATTGGTAACGAGTTCGATACTGCTGACGCTGACTCAGAAGGTGTTCTACTTCGCGACCAAACTAATGCACAGCTTTACAACTTCGTTGTAACAGGCCCTGCAGGCATGGGTGAGTGTTTTGAAGCTGACCTAAGCGATGGCGATACTACGCTACTTGCTAACATGGATGGCACTAACACGCCACAGCTTACTTTTGAAACGTCAGTACTAGCTTGTGCTGAAAACATCAATAACTCTGGTGATTTCGACCAAGAAGCATGGTTTACTGCGCAAACTGGAAACACATTGCTAGATAACACTGCGACCGTACTTAACGGTATCTACACAGTAGATGCAACAGTTGCAACAGATGTGTCTACACTAGATAGCTTCTTCTCTTCAGTAGACTTTATCGGTGCAGTAAAAGACGCTGACAACGATTGGACAGCGGGTTGGACTGTAGGTCTTGAATAAGGCCTAATCCATTAAGCCCTAGACAAGCAAGTGCGTTGCAAAAGTAGCGCACTTGCTTTTAAGTTTGTAAGACACGAATTTTATTCGTGACAGTATTCCTTTCTAAAGAGGTTCATCATGAACAGACCTGCTAACAGGTTTCTTCTAAAACCCATCAGCTTAGCCGTTGTTGCAAGCATGTTGCTTCCAACGTCTATAGCTTTCGCTCAATCAAATGAAGATGAAGTGATTGAGGAAGTTGTCGCTACTGGTACACGCCTAAAGGGTACCGCAACGGCAGTAATGGAAGAACGTAAAAACCAAGCTTTCGTAGCAGATATTATGGGTGCTGAGCAAATAGCTCGTACCGGTGATAGTGATGCAGCGGGAGCGCTTCGTCGTGTAACTGGTCTAACATTGGTAGATGGTCGATTCATCTACGTTCGTGGTCTTGGTGAGCGTTACTCATCAACACAATTAAACGGTGCCATTGTTCCAAGCCCAGACCCTACGCGTAATGTTATTCCTCTCGATTTATTCCCATCGAGTATTATTGAGAGCCTAGCGGTTCAAAAATCGTATTCACCGTCAATGCCTGCAGCATTTGGTGGTGGTAACGTAAATATTCGATTGAAATCTATACCTACACAGCGTGTTTTCAACGTATCAGCTGCCGTTGGTATCGATACGGAAAACTCTGGTGACGTGTTAGATTACGCCGGTGGCGGTCGCGATTGGACCGGTGAAGACGACGGCACACGTGCTGCGTCTGCCGCTATTCAAGAACGTTGGGATTCAAAGAATTTCTTAGACGACCTGGAGCCAGAAGAAGCACTAGAGTTGTTTAAAGGCGTGAACAGAGAATACGGGCTAGAAAGAGAGTCTGCTGATCCTGATATGCGCGTGAACGTCACTTATGGTGATAGTTACGATTATGATGACGACTGGCGCTTTGGCTTTTTGGTAACTTCACGTTATTCAGCCCAAACCCGCTCTTCTGAAGAATACGAACTACAAGACCCTGACTTAGTGGGCGATGACATTATTAATGTACGCTTCTTTGATGATATCCAAGGTACTGAGCAAACGGTTACCTGGTCTTCACTATTAACACTAGGTGTAGACTATAACCGTCAACATCGTATTGATTATAGTCTTATTGTGCTAAACGATACCCGCGATGAAATTCGTGAAATGTTTGGTAATACGGAAAACTTGAACCAAGCAGAAGGGTTGCGTATTCGCGATATCGACGTTCAATATGAAGAGCGTTCGCTTTATACCAATCAGCTTAAAGGTCAGCACACCATCCCTGAACTAAACTTCATGGGCATTGATTGGACATACTCTTTAGGTCGCTCAGTACGTCACGCACCGGGTAACTTCAACGCGCGTTTCGTAATGGAAGACGCGAATGAGGACGGTATCTTCGACGCCGAGAACGAAATCTTCTTGTCAGATGCACAAACTGCTGCACGTTATACTTTCCAGGACCTTCACGATCGCTTGGAGAACTTTGGCTATAACGTGACTTACCCAATGTCATTCGGTAAGTGGGAAACTGAGTACAAAGTGGGCGCAAGCTTTGTTACGAAAACGCGTACTGCTGAAAACCGCCGTTTCGACATCAATACACTTGGTGTTGAAGACCGCTCTATTTTAGATGGTAACGACTTTAGTGAAATCTTCAGCGACGATGTGTTAGACACGCTTTCACTGTCTAGCCGCCCACTTATTCGCGACACGACCATTGCGGGCGATGATTACGTAGCAGGTCAAAAAATCGATGCTTACTATCTAGAAGCTGATTTCTTCTACGACAACAAGTGGCGTTTCACTGGTGGTGCACGTTATGAAGACTTCCGTCAGGTAGTGGCGCCATTAGACCCGCGTACTAATCAGTTTGATTTAAGTGACGAAGCCGATCGTTCGCAGTTAGCGTTCCAAGAAGACGGGTTTTATCCAGCGCTTGCTGTAACCTACTTCCTTGAAGATGATATGCAACTGCGTGCAAGTATTGGTCAAACGGTAGTTCGCCCAGATCTTCGTGAAGTATCTTCAGCGACTTACCTAGACCCGTTAACTAACTTCCCAATCGCGGGTACGCCGGGTGTAAGTACGACTGATATTATTAACTATGACTTACGTTGGGAATGGTACCGTGAAGCAGGCAATAACCTATCGGTAGGCTTATTCTACAAAGATATGGAAGCGCCAATTGAATCGGTACAGTCTCCGGCACAGGATGGCCCACCGCTTATTCGTATTGCTAATGCTGAATCTGGTGAAGTTTACGGGGTTGAAGTTGAGTTCCTTCAAGACTTAGCCTTTATTGGCGATGGTATTTGGGACAACCTATTTACTACCGGTAACATTACCGTGAGTGACTCTGAAATTGTACTTGACCGTCAGAACATTGTAGAGCAAACCGGTGTATCTGCGGCGATTACCAACGTTGAACGTCGTATGACGGGTCACTCTCAGTATGTGTTAAACATGCAGTTAGGTTACGACTCAGACAACGGCGAACACTCTGCGTCGTTGGTATACAACGTATTTGGTGAGCGTATTCTCATTCCGGGTATCGATGGCTTCGACGATAACTTCGAACAGCCATTCCACTCACTGGATATGGTTTACAAGTACTACCCAGACTTTAATAGCACTGTCACATTACGTGTTCAGAATATCTTAGGTGAAGATCGTGAAATTGAGTTTAACGATACGCTGCTTAGGTCTGAGACACGCGGGACAGGTATTAGATTGTCGTTTAAATACGACTTCTAAATCTGAACTTGATACAAAGGCCGCTAATCAGCGGCCTTTTTTATATGCCATAGATGACACTTTTGGTTTATTTATGACAGTTCCGTAATAAAACTGTCACAGAAAACTCCTATCCTACGCCCAGAAATTTATAGTCGGATACAACCGATTTCTTTTAACTTTAAAGGTTTGAATGTATGAAGCTTATCAATGCCTTGCTTGTAGCTGGTGCGCTTAGCGCGACACCCGTGCTTGCACAAGACGATGAAGTCTTAAAACCCGTTGTCGATGAGGCAGCGAAAATAAACGAATCAGCAGCGAAGTCGCAAGAAAAAATCAACGGCATTACTGACCAGATTGACAGCAAACTTCAACAGTTCAAAACATTGATGAAAGAAATCGAAGGCCTTGAGGTTTATAACACTCAGCTTCGTAAGCAAATCAATAACCAAGAACAAGAAATGGCAGACCTAAACGCTGCTATTGATGAAGTGTCTGTTGTTGAGCGTCAAATCACGCCACTCATGATGCGTATGATTGACGGTTTAGAGCAGTTCGTTGAACTAGACGTTCCTTTTCTTCCAGAAGAGCGCGCGAATCGCGTAGCTGACCTTCGCGCCATGATGGACCGTGCCGACGTTGCTGCGTCTGAAAAATTCCGTCGCGTAATGGAAGCTTACCAAGTAGAGATGGACTACGGCCGCACAATGGAAGCGTACAGCGGTATTCATTCAATTAACGGTCAAGAGCGTGATGTTGAATTCCTACGCCTTGGTCGTACAGCGCTAATTTATCAAACACGCGATGCGAGCATGCAGGGTGTTTGGAACAAGCAAACCCGTCAGTGGGAAGAGCTTGATAGCAGCTATCGTACACAAATTACAAAAGGTCTGCGCATGGCGAAGAAGCAACTTGCACCAGACTTGCTAATGCTGCCAGTGGCAATTACAGACTAAGAGGTTGATGAGAATGTTTAACACAGTAAAACGTATCGCTGTTGGTCTAGCAGCCCTTAGCATCAGCGTTGGTGCTTTCGCACAAAGCGACCGTGCAATGGACTTAGACGCACTTCTTAAGCAACTAGAAGAAGGTCAGTTTGCACAGTCACAGCAAAATAAACAGCGCGAGCGGGACTTCCAAGCGCAACGTGCAGAGCAAGATCGCATTCTTCGCGAAACGCGTCAGCAGCGCGATCAAATGTTAGCGCAGTCTGAGCAGCTTGAAACTCAATTCGAAGAAAACGAATTTAAACTAGCAGATCTTAACGGTGCACTAGACACCCGTCTAGGTTCACTTAAAGAGCTATTCGGTGTGTTGCAGCAAATTGCTGGTGACACGAAAAATAAATTCTATAACTCAGTTATTTCGGCCCAAATCCCAGGCCGCTCTGATTTCCTAGATCAGATGGCACAGGACATGGGTTCAAGTTCTAAACTTGCTTCAATTGAAGAAATTGAGCGCGTGTGGTTCGAAATGCAGCGTGAAATGACGGAATCAGGCAAGGTGACTACTTTTACCACTGACGTTGTTGAAGCAGGCGGCGAGAAAGTGAACAAGTCTGTTGTACGTGTAGGTCCGTTTGCGCTAGTTGCCGACGGTAAATACCTAGACTACAACGGTGTAACAGGCACAGTGTCTGAACTAGTGCGCCAGCCAGCTGACCGTTACAACGATTCTGCGGCAGAACTTCAAGCATCAAATGGTGAGCTAGTCCAGTTCGGTATCGACCCAACAGGGGGTTCTATCCTAGGTCTTCTTGTTCAAGCGCCTAATCTTAAAGAGCGTGTAGAGCAGGGCGGTGTAGTAGGTTACATCATTCTTATCGTTGGTGCGTTCGGCTTATTACTTGCACTTGAGCGCCTAGTAACACTTACGCTAACGCGCATGAAAGTGAACAAGCAGCTTAAGAGCAAAGAAGTGAATACAAACAACCCGCTTGGCCGTGTACTTAAAGTGCGTGACGAGTATCCAAACGCAGACGTAGAAGCGCTTGAGCTTCACCTTACTGAAGCGATTTTGGGCGAAGTGCCTAAGCTAGGTCGCAACCTAACTATCATCAAGATTATCTCTGTGGTAGCACCGCTTATGGGTCTACTAGGTACAGTAACCGGTATGATTAACACCTTCCAAGCGATTACCTTGTTTGGTACAGGTGACCCGAAACTAATGGCTGGTGGTATTTCAACAGCACTTGTAACAACAGTACTAGGTCTTGTTGTAGCGATTCCGATGACACTGCTTTATGCAATGCTAAACACACGTTCTAAGAACATTGTGTACATCCTACAAGAACAGGCGTCTGGCGTAATTGCAGAGCGCGCTGAGCGAGGCTAATCATGATCGAGTTTCTAGAAGCAATTCGCGACTTCACAGAAACAGGTGGCCAGGTTCTCCTGGTCATCGGTCTGCTGATATTCGTTATGTGGCTTTTGATCCTCGAGCGTGCGATGTATCTGATGGTTTGGCACAAGCAGGCCAAGAAAGAAGCGATAGCAATGTGGACAGCACGTGCCGACCGCTCTTCTTGGTTCGCTGAACAAGTTCGTCAGAAAACGATTTCACAGTTAACCATGCGCCTTAACGGCAGCATCCCCATTATCCAGTCACTGGTTGCGCTTTGTCCGCTACTGGGCTTGATGGGAACGGTTACCGGTATGATTGAAGTGTTCGATGTAATGGCGATTGCGGGTTCAGGTAATGCTCGTTCAATGGCGTCAGGTGTATCGAAAGCCACTATCCCGACAATGGCGGGCATGGTTGGCGCACTCTCAGGCGTATTCGCCGCTACTTGGTTAACTCGTATGGTGAAATCAGAACGCACGCATCTTGAGGATGCATTGATTATTCAACGTTAATGCTAGTTAAGCGTTAAGGTAAGGTATTTATTATGAAGCAGCACTTTCAAAACCTAGTCGATGAGGAAGAAGCAAACATCGACATGACGCCCATGCTGGACGTTGTATTTATCATGTTGATCTTCTTTATCGTGACTGCGTCATTTGTGAAAGAAGCCGGTATTGATGTTAACCGTCCAGAAGCAGCCACGGCTGTGAAAAAGGATCGCGCCAACATTCTTATCGCCATTTCAGATAAAGGCGAAATTTGGATTAACAAACGCCGCATCGACGTTCGTGCAGTACAGGCGAACATTGAGCGTCTGCACGCTGAGAACCCACAGGGTACTGTTGTTATTCAAGCTGATAAAAAGGCCACAACAGAAACTTTGATTAAGGTTATGGATGCGTCGCGAGCCGCCGGCGTTTACGATGTTTCGATTGCAGCCCAAGAGCCATAAATCATGCCACGATATTTAATCGCATTTGCACTATCCCTTGCGATCACGTTAGGCCTGTTCTTCTTGATGCAATCGCTGATCAAGATGGGTGGCAGCGCACTAACTGAACCGCCTAAGGGAAGCGTGCTTGACTTTGTAAGGGTCAAGCAGGATGAACAGGTCGAGAAAAAAGATCGTAAGCCGAAGAAGCCACCTAAGCCAGAAGAGCCGCCACCGCAGATGGAGCAGCCTCAAATGGACTCACCTTCTCCTGATGCAGAAGGCACGTCGATGGACTTTGGCGCTGAAGTGGGTGATGACATCTCTTTAGATGGGGGCCTAGCCCTTGAGTCAGGCGACGGTGAATACTTGCCTATTGTTAAGGTTGCGCCGGTATACCCACGACGTGCGCTTCAGCGCGGTATCGAAGGCTTCGTTATTGTGGAATTTACAGTAACTAAGCAGGGCGCGGTGCGCGACCCCATTGTTGTTGAAGCTAACCCTTCAGGTATTTTTGAGCAAGCGGCCATTGATGCAGCAATGAAGTTCAAATATAAGCCTCGGGTAGTAAATGGCGAAGCAACAGAGGTTTCTGGTGTGCAAAACCGTATTACGTTCCAAATTGACGGGTAACAGAACATGATGAGAAAACAGACGAATACATTGCTTAGTGCACTGGCGTTTGCATTTGCATCGGCCACGGTATCTGTACCTAGCATGTTGGTTGCCACCGACGCTGTTGCGCAAGAGCAAAAAGCAAGCGAAAAGAAAACCCGTCGCGTGCCTACGCTACGGGGCAAGGTGTACGAGCAGCTAGCCCGCGCACAAACGGCAGCGGATGAAGCGGGTAATGTTGAAGAAGCTATCGCTATTTTGAAAGAAGTAGAAGATAAGTCTGATTCAATGAATGCCTACGAAAAAGCCATGATGTATAACTTTTTCGGCTTCATTTATTACAATAATGAAGACTACGTTAAAGCGCTGGAATCGTTTGCCAAAGTGGTAGAGCAGCAGCCTATTCCTGAAAAATTTGAAATGACCACACTTTTCAGTTTGGCGCAGCTTAACCTAATGCAGGGTAATTACGACGAAACCATCACCTATTTGGAGCGTTGGGAAAGTCTAAACACCGGTCCAGTACCTGTAAAAAACAAGGTGATAAAGGCCCAAGCGTACTATCAAAATAAACAGTACGACGAAGCGGCAATGTGGATTTCTGAAGCCGTTGCTGATCACGAAGCAGAAGGCATGATCCCTGATGAAGGTTGGTTAATTCTTCAACGCGCTATTTTCTATGAACTAAAGCAGCCTCAAAAGGTTAAAGACGTTCTTATTAAAATGGTGAAGTTGTTTGACGAACCTAAGTATTGGATCCAACTAGCCGGTATGTACGGTGAGTTAGGTGAAGAGCGCAAGCAGTTGGCTATCATGGAAACCGCTTATCAGCGTGGTTTTGTTAATACGTCAGCTGACGTGTTCAACATGGCGCAGCTTTATTACTATCACCGTGTACCTTATAAAGGTGCTAAGTTGATGGAACAAGCGATGAACGATGGTGTGCTTGAGAAAAACTTGCGCAACCTTAAGTTCTTAGGACAAAGCTGGTCACTTGCTAAAGAGCAAGACAAAGCCATTCCAGTAATGATGCAAGCGGCTGAACTGTCTGAAGATGGCGAGCTAGACGCGCAGTTAGCGCAAATTCTTCTTAATGAAGAGCGTTTTGATGACGCAATAGCAGCGGCTGATCGAGCGGTTGAAAAAGGTGACTTAAGAAACCCTGGTTTGGTTTATTTAATCAAGGGCATGGCGCTTTACAACACGAAGCAATACGCTCTAGCACTTAATCAACTAGCAGAAGCGGAAAAGCATCAGAAAAGCCGTGCTATGGCACAGCAGTGGAAACAGTTTGTTCAAGGCGAAAAGCGCCAAGCTGACGCACTGGCTTCCGAGCTAGGTGCAAGTTAAACCGTGAGCTAAAGCTTCACACGATAAAAAGGGTCGAGAATTCGACCCTTTTTTCTTGCCGTTGACCCGTCCTAAATAGCGTTGATACTTAATGTAAAGTTTGCTAGGTGATTAACTATCTTTCCTGTTAAAGCAAGCTGCCTATCGATATCATCGACCCCTCTGCCTCTAACGCATTCCAGTAACGTTTAGTTTCGATAATTTCTTCTTTAATTGATAAAAAACAGTCGACTAGGTCTGGGTCAAAATGGTCTCCGGCACCATTTGTTAAATGTGCAAACGCTTCATCGTCAGTCCATGCTTTCTTATAAGGGCGTTGCATGGTTAGTGCGTCGAACACATCCGCAATTGCAACAATACGCGCACTTTCGGGAATCTCTTCGCCAGTTAATCCTTCTGGATAACCTGTACCGTTCCATTTTTCATGGTGACATAGGGCTATTTCGGCGGCGAGGTTAAAAAGCGGGGTTTCACATTGAGAAAGAATTTTATGCCCTATTTGTGCGTGGGTTCGCATTACTTCCATTTCGCTGTTTGTTAGCCGGCGTGGGGCTTTCAAAATGGAATCGGGTATACCAATTTTCCCGGTGTCATGCATAGGAGCGGCTTGCGCAAGCAAACATGCATCGTTATAAGACCACCCCGATGCAATAGCTAAACATTTACTGTAAGCCGCCATTCGCCAAATGTGGTGCCCTGTGTCCGTATCATTGTAATGCCCTGCTGTTGCCAACATGGTAATGGCGCTCTGTTGACTTCTCGTTAGCTCTTCTGTGCGCGCGACTACAAGGTTTTCAGTTGTCTGCATTTGGTGCGCAAGGCTAATGTGAGTTTTAACTCGGGCTAGCGCAATACTGGGGGAAACGGGCTTAGTGATATAGTCGACCGCACCTAACTCAAAACCCTTTTCTTCGTTCTCGCCTTGACTTAGCGCGGTTACAAAAATAACGGGTATACGGCTCAATAGTTTATCCGACTTAAGCTGCCTACAGACTTCAAACCCGTCCATTCCCGGCATCATAATATCTAGCAGAATAAGATCGGGCGTGAACTGCTGCGTTATTTTCAGAGCGATGGCGCCAGATGGTGCTACTTTAACGTCATAAAAAGGGCCAAGAATTCCAAGTAAAATATCGATATTTGCCGGCTCGTCGTCAACAACGAGAATACTAAATCTATGTTTTGTTTTATTCTGTTCGGTCATTATTAATTTCATCTATCAGTGATTGCGCTACGACCAAAGCCCCTTCAAAATCATATATAGAGGCAAGCTTTTTCAATTGATTTAACGTATGTGAATGACCCAGCCCGAAGTGGCGAGCTGCAAGCGCTGTTATTAACTCAAGTGCCCTAGCATCGTAGGCTTCAAGGGCCTGTTTTACCTCTTTTAAAGAAGAGCGTAGTGATGCATTGTCCACATCGCTGTTTTCATTACACTCATTGCCCACGTCACTTTTATCAATAGTATGAGCAATTAAGCGAAGTGTTGCATCTAGCTCGAAGGAGATGTCTGATATGTGCTTTGCGTTGATAGTATCAGGCCTCTGCTTCGCCTCCATAAAACGATGTAAACACCGTTCTAATGTTGTTGCTCCTATTTTCTGGGCGTCAGCAAGTAATTCGGTTAATAGCTGACTGGTGTGTGTCGGTTCGTGAAAAATATTGAGTAAATTAGACATTACGCTACGCTGGCTATAAGTATCGTAAAAAGACAGCAGTGAAGCGATAAATGCGTCTGTCTCGCTTGGCGGGGTAATTTCCATGTATCCGGCGTGTATGTGAATATCGATTGTGTGTACAATCTCGTCTGCGGTTGCGGGCTTTACTAAGTGATGACACATGCCGGCAGATAACGCTTTTTCAGACGCTTCATTCGTTTCATCCGCGCTCAACGCAATGATTGGGGTATAACACCCTTCTTTATGTGTAAGCGTTTCAGCGATGTCATAACCTGTTATGCCTGGAAGGTGGCAGTCCAGCAATATAGCGTCAAATGTATTCGACTTGCAGAGCGCTAGCGCTTGCTCGCCAGTCATCGCCGATACCACGTTGACGCCTAAATCTTTCAGTATCTGCTGACTTATTTCAACACTAATTAAGTCGTCGTCGACCACTAACACGCGCTTATTCAATAGGCGCTTAGTTCGCCACTTTTTACTTTCCAGCCCTTCACTCGTTTTTTTGTTCGTCGACGCATGCAGCGGAGACAAAGCGGAAATAAGTTCACCTTCCGTGAAGGGAAGCTCGATAATCCGAATATTTTTAGAGAGGGATGTTCCGATTCGCTTTTGCACTTCTTCTTTGCTAAACGGACTTATTAGCACATTGCAGTTTAGCTCGTGGTATTCACCAAACTGGACATGACGTAAAAAGCTTTTCCAGCTGGACTCATCGACAGGTAAAAAAACAATGCTAAAGTCTGCTTGTTTAGTTAGAAGGTTCTCATTTGGGTCAGCTATGAGGCAGTGAATATTGAACCTTTGTAACGTTTGACAAAGGATTTGACAGCCTTGTTCTACGCTTTTATGTGTTTGAATACAAAGTACTTCAGAAGGGATGGACACAGGAAGAAGAGAGTCGCTTGGTTCAGTGTCTTCAATACAAATTGGCAGTGAAAATGCAAAATTAGTCCCTTCGTTAACCTTACTTTCAATGGTTAGTTCGCCACCCATTAGCTCAACGAGTCGTTTACAAATAGCAAGTCCTAACCCTGTACCGCCAAACTTTCTCGAGATTGATGCGTCTGCTTGTTCAAAAGCATTGAATAATTTGGTTTTACCTGTATCGCTAATGCCCATGCCGGTATCGCTTACGCTAAAACCGAGCTCGTTACCACGCTTATCAATTTTAAGCAAAACATGGCCTGTTTCTGTGAACTTGATGGCGTTACTCAAAAGGTTGAGCAAAACTTGGTAGATTTTCTCGCTATCACCACTGCACCGTATCTTGGTACTGCATCGAATATCGAAAAGAAGCTGAAGCTGCTTTTGTTGTGCCTTTACCTGAAATACTTGAGCCAGTTTATCTATGGTTTTCGTAAGAGTGAAAGGCTCGTCAAGAATGTCTATTTTATTGGCTTCAACTTTGGAGAAATCCAAGATGCTATTCATTAACTCAAGCAGCGCGTTAGAGCTTTTCTGGACTTTTTCTAAATATTGCTGGCGTTGGTCGTTATCCTGAGTCTCTAACGCCAAGTGCGTTAGACCAATTATTGCGTTCATCGGTGTTCTGATCTCGTGACTCATGGTAGCGAGAAAATCAGTTTTCGCTTTATTCGCACTTTGTGCTTCGTCATACGCCTTCTGTAGCTTATGCTCAATCGCTTTTTGACTGCTTATATCGTTGAAAACACCTACGTGCCCATCGGGTTTACCTTCGTTGTTAAGTAGTGGTACTGCTACAATGGAGATGGGAAACAGTCTCCCTCGTTTGTCGGTAAAAAAATCTTCGTAGGAAGTATAAGATTTCCCGTCGCGTATAGTGAGATTAACGGGGCATTGCTCTCTTTTAAGAAGGGTGCCGTCGCCTTTTTGATAGTGAACCGTATCGTGAAAACGGCGGTCTTGAAGTTCTTCTAACGTCCAACCTAGTAATCGAGAAGCGGCCGGGTTGAGAAACTGGGTCTTGCCCTCTGCGTTTACGGCGTAAACCCCTTCGCCGATGCTATCGGTGATGCTGCGGTAAAATGCTCGTCCTTCAGATAAGCTTTTCTCTAAACGCTTTTGCTGGGAAATGTCGGTAGCGATTACGATAAGGTGATCGACAAGAGGGGCTTTCTTTACAACAGGTACGACGGTGGCAAACACAAACCAAGGTTCGCCCGTTTTTCTTAAGCTGTGTACTTCGCCTTGCCAAATATTCCCTAAGGCAAGAGCGCTAAAAATTGCGCTTATATCTGAATTTGAAATGTTAGTAATATCGAAGGCTGTAATGTATTTACCAACAATTTCATGTTCTGCAAACCCTGAAAGTTCGCTACACTTTTCATTAGCGCTAAGAATTTTACCTTTTACATCCATGGTGACGACCATGCCATGTTTGTCCATGGCTTGTCGCTGCAGTAGCATAGCGTTCATAGTTCGATCCCTTTAAAGGGACGTCTTATAAAGCGAGTGGTTCGGTACTTGTTGACTGAGAATGTCATAAATTGCATAAGTGCAACGAAAGTGAAAAGTGTAAGGTTAAGTTTTAGCCAGAACTAAAACTTTTTCAATAAGCTAAGCTTATTCTTTGGTAGCAATAATCTGATTTTTATGTGAAAAACGCATAGGAAGTTATCACTATGCGTTTTCTGATTACTTCTCTCTTCTAAGCTTACGCTGAACGTAATTCTCGACGTAAAATTTTACCCACTGTGGATTTGGGAAGTTCTTCTAATACAGTGATAGATTTTGGGATTTTGTAGTTGGTTAAGTGCTTTTTGCAGAATTCGGTTACATCATCGGCGGATACTTCACTGGATAACGTAATGTAGGCGCATACCCTTTCGCCAGTTTTATCGTCGGGCTTTCCTACCACTGCAGCTTCCATAACATTGGGGTGAGAGGTTAATACGTCTTCTATTTCGTTCGGGTACACGTTAAAGCCAGACACAATGATCATGTCTTTAAGGCGATCTACTATTTTTATAGCACCAGATTCTGTGCGTATGCCGATGTCTCCGGTTTTAAAAAAGCCATCTTCGGTCATGACTTTTGCCGTCTCGTCATCACGGTTCCAATATCCCATCATTACTTGTGGCCCGCGCACCGCTATCTGCCCAGAGTCGCCTTCTTCAACTGGTTTATCTTGGCTGTCTAACAACGCGACTTCCGTGCCTTCAAGTTCGTGGCCTACGGTGCCAATTTCTTCTTTGCCTGGAATATTAAATGACACAACAGGGGCTGTTTCCGATAAGCCGTAGCCTTCAGTAATGGTGTTACGCGTCACATCTTGCCAAATAGATACCGCAGCTTGTGTAAGAGCCGTACCGCCTGACATGGTGAGATGTAAATTAGAAAAGTCTAATTTGGCAAATTCCGGGTGACGACCAAGGCCAACAAATAACGTATTAATACCCATGAAGGCGGATATTTTATGAGGTTTTAAGGTTTGTATAAAGCCGTCAATATCGCGAGGGTTTGGAATCAGGATAATTTGTGTTCCTTTGGCGAAAAGCGCCATCATTCCTACGGTAAAGGCATAGATATGGTATAGCGGTAATGGGCACACCAACACTTCTTCACCGCCTTTAAAGCCATCGCCAATACGGTCAAGCATTTGAATACAGTTAGCAAGTACGTTTTTGTTACTTAACGCTGCCCCTTTCGATACCCCGGTGGTACCGCCTGTGTACTGCAGCATGGCAAGATCATCTAACTGAATCTCAGGGCGTTCGAATTGCGGAAGACTTTTGCCAATTGCTACCGCTTGGCTAAGGGATACTGTGCCATCTAATGCGGGGGCCGTATTGGGGTCTAAGAGCTCTGTTGCTGATGTGGTAATAACGGTATTGATACTCGTATCATTTTTAATATTAGTAAATTTAGGAAGTAAATCGCCAAGTATGACTAAGGCTTTTGCGCCGCTGTCAGTAAATTGATGCTTCATTTCGCGCTCTGTGTAGAGCGGGTTGGTATTCACTACCACTAAACCTGCGCGTAATGCAGCATAAACGGCAATGGGGTTTTGAATTAAATTAGGAAGTTGAATAGCAACTTTGGTTCCAGGGGTAAGCTTAGCTTCGTGAACAAAGTAGCGCGCTAAGGCTGATGACTTGCTATCAATTTCAGCAAAGGTAAGGGTTTGCCCAAGGGCCGTATACGCGGGCCTGTCAGCAAATCGCTGCATTACGCTTTCAATGTAGTCGGCAAGACAGGTCACATTATCAGGGTAAGTTATCATGTTGCTTGTTCCTAGTAGGGCGTAAAAATTCGATCTACGCCATACAGTAGCAAACTTAACTTTTTATTTACATCTGTGTTGGGTTATTTAATTCTATAAGTTTTAGTTATTATTTAAGCGCAAATTTATTACTTAAATAGGTGTAAACACTGCCAGCCGCCACACCAGCCAAACATTGGGCGCACAGCCCTGCGACAGAGCGCGCGCCAGCAATTAGCGTCACGTTTAAGATAGGCTGCATCGCTAGCAACATGATTAAAAAAGATAGGCCGCCGGCAGCGCCAAATAATAACAATCGGGTGCTCACAGTGGTGCGGCGCTCTAAATGTTTCTCGACTCGACGGGTAACCTTATGAGCAATCATAAAAGCTAAAAACAGAGAAAACCCTATGATAAGCCCGTAGGTAGGTAACAGCCCTACTAGGTCTTGGCTTATCATGAACCACCAATCGCTTGGCTGCAATTTAACGTGAATGAGCGAAAGGTTGATTAAAACGGCAATGGAGTGAAATATACTTGCCAGCAAAAAGCCCACGGCCCATGCAGGGATAAAGCTAAATAGAATGTGGCGAATGGCTTTGTTCATAATTTACAACCTAAGGTCTGTCGACCTTATTTATCCGGTTAAGCTAAATAGCGTGAAATCAGTGTCATCATTATGCGCGTATCAATGGGATATGCCATAGTATGCTGATTAAAAGAGGACAATAACAATGAAATCATGGCTCGCGCTAAGCGCTCTGTTATTTAGCACTGCCTTGTTAGCAAGTGAGAGTGAAAGTGTTAAAAACAGCACATTAAATAGTACATTAAACACCACGCAGCCGAGCGTCTTACAAAGTTTGGCTGAGCGCGTAGAAATCAACACGGTTATTGACGCGCTGTCCTATCCTAAGGCAATAACAACCGTCGTGGATAAAGAAAAATCAACCACGCATATAATAATAACCACCCGAGACGGTGAGCTAATTGTTGTTAATGATGAACGAAAAGTAAGCCGCTTCACTTTGCCCTTAGATAACCTTTATACGAAAGGGCAGGGCGCCGTATTAGATATACTGATCCCTTTTACTTATCCTCAAGATAAAAGCGTGCTGCTGAGTTATTCGAAGGGAAGCGATGAAGCCAATCATTTAGCTGTGGTCAAAGCACAGTTCTCTCTAACCACTGGGATCAGTGATGTGCAGCCAGTACTCGACATTGCTCAATCGAAAGATACACCCGTTCATTACGGTGGAAAACTACTTCAAATTGATAACGTGACCAAAGGAGAAAATGCTAAAGAGCATGCCTTCCTCGTGACTACCGGAGACGGTTTTGATTATCGCGAACAGGCCCAAGTTGTCACTTCCCAGCTTGGAAAAGTGCTTGGCTTTACAATTAATGGCAAGCCGCTGGCCGCGCCGGCCTTTCCAGAGGCGCCTTATGTGTTTACGCTCGGACATAGAAACCCACAAGGTTTAGTGCATGGCGCTGACGGTCAAATCTTCTTACACGAACACGGACCTGATGGAGGCGACGAACTAAATCTTCTTCAAAAAGGGAATAATTACGGTTGGCCTGTGGTTACTTTAGGAAAAGATTACTCGGGCGCAAGAATCTCGCCCTTTTCGGAGTATGCCGGCATGACCGGACCGCTTGTAGATTGGACGCCCTCTATCGCGCCATCTTCTATGCTTTACTACATAAATTCAAAGCAGCCTCATTTCAGCAATACGCTGCTGGTTACCAGCTTAAAAGCAAAAGCCTTGTTCGCAGTATCGCATGACAAAAATGGTTATACGTCAACGAAGGTCTTTGACGCGCTAAATGAACGATTAAGGGATATTGCAGTAGATAGCGACGGTAATATTCTACTTCTTACAGATGGTGAAAGCGCGAAGGTGTTCAAACTCTCATTCAAAGAAAGCTACACGGCCAAAAACTAACGATTAATTGAAACTTTGTTTCAATATTGATGGTAATTTGTACTGGTAGCACCATAAGTAAAGTGAATGTCTGTCATAAGTGCAACACTATTATTTATCGGTATTGGTTTTACCAATAGAGGGTGGAAGTAGGGTCCATTTAGCTTTTATTTTTCATAAGTTGCTGTAATAGCATGTTTATTTTTGTTTGTTGCAAAGTTTCGGGTTTGCTGCCATTTTTCTCGGCGCGCAAGATAATTACACGCTAGCGAGATGTTTACCTATCTGATTACTTTCAGTCATTACGTAACTGCTAAAAATCGGTTAAAATATCCCTCATTTTTATATGCGTATAGCTAAGACCGACTTAACACTACGCTCAAGTAAAACTAAGACCGAGAGAACTATATGAGTTTGTATTCAGAATATCTGGCAGAGATCGAAACCCGTAAAACGGAACTAGGTCTTAACCCTAAGCCAATCGACAGTGCTGAGTTGCTGTCTGAAATTATTGCTCAAATTAAAGATACAACAAACGAGCACCGCGAAGACTCTCTAAAATTCTTTATCTATAACACCTTGCCGGGTACTACACCTGCTGCCGGTGTTAAAGCACAATTCCTAAAAGAAATTGTACTTGGCGAAGAAAAAGTAGAAGAAATCACCCCTGAGTTTGCACTTGAGCTTCTTTCTCACATGAAAGGTGGTCCATCGGTAGAAGCTTTGCTAGACCTTGCGCTTTCTGACGATGAAGCGGTTGCAAAGCCTGCGGCTGAAGTACTGAAAACGCAGGTTTATTTATACGAAGCTGATACTGAGCGTCTAGAAGCAGCATACAAAGCGGGTAACGCGATTGCTAAAGACGTACTAGGAAGCTACGCGAAAGCTGAATTCTTCACCAAGCTGCCTGACGTACCAGAGAAAATCGAAGTCGTTACCTACATTGCTGCTGAAGGTGATATCTCTACAGACCTTCTATCTCCTGGTAACCAAGCGCACTCTCGTGCAGACCGTGAACTTCACGGTCAGTGCATGATCACGCCAGAAGCGCAGCAAGAAATTGTTGAACTAGGTAAAAAACACCCTAACGCAAAAGTTATGCTTATTGCTGAAAAAGGTACCATGGGTGTAGGTTCTTCTCGTATGTCTGGTGTGAACAACGTTGCACTATGGGCCGGTGAGCCAACAAGCCCTTACATTCCTTTTGTAAACAAAGCGCCAATTGTTGCTGGTACTAACGGTATCGCACCAATCTTCCTTACTACTGTAGACGTAACCGGTGGTATTGGTCTTGACCTTAAAAACTGGGTTAAGAAAACAGACGAAAATGGCGAAATCGTTCGCGATGCAAACGGCGACCCAGTGCTTGAAGAAGCTTACTCTGTAGCAACAGGTACGGTACTGACCATCGATACCAAAGCGAAGAAGCTTTTCAATGGTTCAGAAGAACTTGCTGACGTATCTGCGTCATTTACTCCTCAGAAAATGGAGTTCATGAAAGCGGGTGGTTCTTACGCCGTAGTTTTCGGTAAGCAGCTACAATCTTTTGCTGCACGTACACTAGGTGTTGAAGCACCAGCAGTTTACGCGCAATCAAAAGAGGTTTCACACGAAGGCCAAGGCCTTACTGCTGTAGAAAAAATCTTTAACCGCAACGCGGTAGGCGTAAACTCAGACGCACCACTTCACGCGGGTTCTGACGTACGCGTTAAAGTAAATATTGTAGGTTCTCAGGACACTACCGGCCCAATGACGTGCCAAGAGTTAGAGTCAATGGCGGCATCGACTATTTCACCTACTGTTGACGGTGCATATCAGTCAGGTTGTCACACGGCGTCGGTATGGGATAAGAAAGCACAGGCTAACATTCCTAAGCTAATGTCATTCATGAACAACTTTGGTGTAATCACAGCCCGTGACCCTAAAGGCGTTTACCACGCAATGACTGACGTTATCCACAAAGTGCTTAACGACATCACGGTAGACGACCGCGCTATCATCATTGGTGGTGACTCACACACGCGTATGTCGAAAGGCGTGGCGTTCGGTGCTGACTCAGGTACGGTAGCACTAGCACTTGCGACAGGTGAAGCGGCAATGCCAATTCCAGAGTCTGTGAAAGTGACCTTTAAAGGTAGCATGAAAGAACACATGGACTTCCGTGACGTGGTTCACGCTACTCAAGCGCAAATGCTTAAGCAATTCGCTGGCGAGAACGTGTTCCAAGGTCGCGTAATTGAAGTACAAATCGGTACTCTACTTGCTGACCAAGCGTTTACGTTTACTGACTGGTCTGCAGAAATGAAAGCGAAAGCGTCAATCTGTATCTCTGACAATGAGACTATGGTTGCGTCACTTGAGCTTGCTAAGAGCCGTATCCAAATCATGATCGACAAGGGTATGGATAACGAAGCGAACATGCTTCAAGGTCTAATCGACCTTGCTGACAAGCGTATTGCTGAAATCAAGTCTGGCGAAGTACCAGCGCTTGCACCAGATGACAACGCTAAGTACTACGCAGAAGTGGTTATCGACCTAGATCAAATCGACGAACCAATGATTGCTGACCCAGACGTAAACAACGAAGACGTGTCTAAGCGTTATACCCACGACGTGATCCGCCCGGTTTCTTACTACGATGGTAAGCCAGTAGACCTAGGTTTCGTTGGTTCTTGTATGGTGCACAAAGGCGACATGCAAATCATCGCGCAAATGCTGCGTAACCTAGAGAAGCTTAACGGCTCTGTAGAGTTTAAAGCGCCACTTGTTGTTGCGCCACCTACATACAACATTGTTGACGAACTAAAAGCTGAAGGCGACTGGGAAGTACTTGCGAAATACGCAGGCTTTGAATTCGACGATGCTAAGCCAAAAGAAGCAGCGCGTACTAAGTACGACAATATTCTTTACCTAGAGCGTCCTGGATGTAACCTATGTATGGGTAACCAGGAAAAAGCTGAGCCAGGCGATACCGTAATCGCAACGTCTACTCGCTTGTTCCAAGGCCGTGTTGTTGCTGACTCTGATGAGAAAAAAGGTGAGTCACTGCTAGGCTCTACGCCGCTAGTAGTACTTTCAACTGTACTTGGTCGCTTCCCAACCACGGAAGAGTACAAGCAAGCGGTTGAAGGCATTGACCTAACTAAGTTTGCTCCACCATCTGAAGACTTAGCTGTTAAGCCTAAGTTCGAAGCAGACGTAGCAGTTAAGCGCGTATAAGCACTTACCGCTAAACAAAACATTAAAAAGCCCCAACCAAGGTTGGGGCTTTTTTATCTCTGACCCCATTTATTATTTACTGAGGCTCGGATGCTACGAGCTCATCGAGTATGCCAAGTAGTAGTTTTGTGCCGGTGCCAGAGGCAATTGCGTCAAATACATTTTCAACATTTTTACCGTGCTGCCCACCCGCTAGGTCGCTAATTGAGCGGATAATTAACCAGTCCACGTCATTAACAAAGCTCACCTGTGCAACGGTTGCTGATTCCATTTCTGCTACATCGGCAGTGTAAACATCGCGAAGCCATTCGCGGTATTTTGCGTTATCGACAAATACCGAACCTGTCACCCCGTTGCCGCCAATATCCACCAGTATTTCTTTACCCGATGGCATAGTAATAGGCGGGATTTTTTTCAAAGCAAGCTGTGCCATCGCCAATAGCGCTTTGTCTGCCGTAAAATAGGGCATTCTTTTGCGGGTGTCCCAACCTTCTTTAACTACAGCAACCTCGGTAGGGTGAATAAACCCAATGTTTTTATAGTCAGGCGAGTGCTTATCAGTCTCCCGTCGCGCTTTGTAATATTCGAGCTGCTTAGCGTAATAGTCCGGTAGCTCGTAGACGTTAGCGTCATCTTTCTTCGGGTTGATATAGACAGATTCATCGTGGAAGTACCAACGTTCAGGTACTGCGATATCGCCCGGCGTGTATTTCGGGTTTATGGCCCCTGCAATCCCCATCATTACCAGTTTATCAATAGGAAAGTAATCCAGCGCCATCTGTACGGTCATCGCTGCGTTGGTAATGCTGACGCCCGTGCTAAATACAACAATGGGCTCACCTTTATAAGTACCTAACTGATACTTAACCCCTTTGATATAAACCGTTTGCGTAATCTGAGCATCGTCCATGGTTGCAAACGCGGCGTCAATCGCTTCAATTTCTGGCTCGTAAGCAGCAACCACGGCTGTCCATTTGTTTTTAACATTGGAAAAATCTTTAGGGCCGTACTGGCTGGTATCGTCATTTGCTAAAGACGACAGCGATATACACACGAAAAAAACAAAACTACTTAAGCGCATAGTGACCTTATTTAATTTATTATTTGCACCAATAAGGTGCGGTTGATGAGCGAGTACTGCACGTAATTGCGATAAATAGCTATTAGCACAGCCTCAGATAGACACTAGGGCAAAGTTCGAGCCAACAAGGTCGCTAAATGTTAGCAACTTTATTAGGGCGATGATAGCGATTGATAAAGGTGAGAACTCATGGCAACGTTCTTCGTCTATTGCTTAAAATTTGCATACCAAGTAATGTTAAGTAAACGCCCACCTGAATAGCTAAATGATTCAGAAAAAGCAGCCTACTTAAGCATTTAGCATAGCTTTTGATAAGGTGCTCTCGACACCGCAGCACGAGGGTCACCAAGTTTATCTAAATAGACAAAAGCGCTTACAATCTTTACTAAAGGAATAAGCTACCTTGAAACACAAAAGCAAATTTAAACATTTAAACTGGACTAGCACTGCAGTTGTCATGGTTGGAATTACCGCGGGAGCAAGCGGGTGTACTACCGTCACGACAGGCCAAACCGATCACTGTATTGAGCAAGCTAATAACGCAGATGTCCACGGGGTGAATACGGCCGATGAACAACTCAATGCCTGCTTAGAAACTTACCAACTGCGACGCAATAAAGAACGAACGGTAGGTGAAGCCTTTGCTGAAGACGTGCTTATCTCTGTTATTAATATTATTACTGACTAGAGCCGTTTCAATTAAACGAAAAAACCATCTTACGTACAGTTAAAAAAACCAAGAAGGCAGAGTAATTTACTCTGCCTTCTCTGTTTTAACGTCTCTATTTTGAAGCGTTGAAGCGGGTAACTTTTAACGAACTAAGGTGAATTTAGTGCAATTTTTTCTAGCAGTATTTTGTCTTCTTTTAATCACTGCTGTTACCCACGTTAATGCAGAGGATAAGCTTGATATTGTCGATGGTTTACAGCTTGCCAAGCAATATAGCCACAGCCGACAAGATATAAATATCGCCGAGTATTGGGTGAGCGAAAAATTAGACGGCATTCGGGCACGATGGGACGGCACTGAACTGAGAACCCGCAATAACAACAAAATAGCCGCTCCGGCATGGTTTACTGCCAATTGGCCTAAAGCAACCATTGATGGTGAGCTCTGGATTGCGAGAGGGCAGTTTGAACGTACGGCTTCCATTGTGCTTTCAAAGTTAACGAGCGTTGCGCCTCAATCTGTAGCCGGATCTTTACCTCGTACTGAATCTACAGTCGATGCCATGACCGCTACACATTCCCTACCAAGCAAACGCTGGGCTAAGGTTAGGTTTATGGCGTTCGACATGCCTGTAGCGGGCCAGTCCTTTGACAGTCGACTCAACATGCTGAACTACCTTAACGAAGCTACGCCCAATCCTACGTTTGCCGTTGTTCCCCAATTTACCCTTTCTTCTGTTAATGCGCTTGAAGAAAAGCTTGAACAAGTGACATTAAGCGGCGGGGAAGGGTTAATGCTTCACCACAAAAAGGCGTTTTACCATTCAGGGCGCAGTGACAAACTACTTAAGGTAAAGCAGTTTGAAGATGCTGAAGCGAAAGTACTGGCGCACCTTGCCGGGAAAGGAAAATTTAAAGGCATGATGGGCTCGCTGCTTGTAGAAACGCCCGCCGGCGTTCAGTTCAAATTAGGAACGGGCTTTTCTGAAAAAGAGCGTCGAGCGCCGCCCGCTGTTGGCAGCTGGGTGACCTTTAAGTTTTACGGTGTAACGAAAAACGGGAAACCGAGGTTTGCGAGCTTTCTTCGTGTAAGGCCGCCCTCTGATTTACCCAAGTAATAGCTTGCCTAAATGTTTCAATAGACCTAACGAATCGTGTTAAAAAGGCTGTTTTCTACGGTTTACGTTTTTCACTGCTCTTAAAAGGGTTATCTAAAGGCTACCCCTTGTCTTTACCTCATAAAGCCTTATACCTTATTCATATGTCAATTGTTAACGTTGATTTCGAGGCTTTTATTTAATCGATTTTAGCGTTTAAAAGTAACGCTATGAATAGTGATTATAAGTGAATAAAAAGGGCTTAAAATTTAAAAATCTAGCCCTTGAAGTTATACTGATGATGATTTATTAAACACTCCTTGCGTCAAGTGCGTACAAGACCGTTTACTCCCATTGCGCAAGCTAACTTAGAGGAAGAGACTGTGTTACAAGACTATCGCAAACACGTTGAAGAACGTGCACAACAAGGCATTCCCCCAAAAGCGCTTAATGCCGAACAGGTTGCTAGCCTCGTCGATTTATTAAAAAATCCGCCAGAGGGTGAAGGCGAATTCTTACTAGAACTACTTTCAGAACGTGTGCCGCCTGGCGTCGATGAAGCGGCCTACGTTAAAGCCGGTTTTTTAAGTGCCATCGCAAAAGGCGAAGACAGCTGCGAGCTCATCTCTAAGGAAAAGGCAGTAACCCTATTGGGAAACATGCACGGCGGTTACAACATTGCCACGCTGGTAGAACTGCTTGATGACGAGAGTCTAGCGCCGTTGGCTGCCAAAGAGCTTAAACACACGCTGTTAATGTTCGATGCTTATCACGATGTGGAAGAGAAACACAAAGCGGGTAACGAGTACGCTACTGACATTATCAAGTCTTGGGCCGAAGGTGAGTGGTTTACTTCGCGCAAACTCATGGATGACAAAATTACCTACTCAGTATTTAAAGTAACCGGCGAAACCAATACTGATGATTTATCTCCAGCGCCCGACGCATGGTCTCGCCCTGATATTCCTCTGCACGCCCTTGCGGCTTACAAAATGCCTCGCGAAGGATTGGAGCCCGAAGAACCAGGCGTTAAAGGCCCAATGACACAAATAGAAGAAGTCAAAAGTAAAGGATATCCGGTTGCTTTTGTGGGTGATGTTGTCGGTACCGGATCGTCACGTAAGTCGGCGACGAACTCAGTGTTATGGTTCTTTGGCGAAGATTTACCGGGCGTGCCGAATAAACGTGGCGGTGGTGTATGTATCGGCTCAAAAGTTGCGCCTATTTTCTTTAACACCATGGAAGATGCTGGCGCACTGGTTTTCGAAGCCGATGTGGAAAAAATGAATATGGGGGATGTGATAGATATCTACCCATTTGAAGGCAAAATTACCAACCACGAAACCGGTGAGCTTCTCGCAGAATATAGCTACAAGTCGAAAGTGATTTTAGATGAAGTTCGTGCGGGGGGACGCATTAACCTGATTATTGGGCGCGGTCTTACTGAGAAAGCGCGAGAGACGTTAGGTTTAGGTCCAACAGATCTTTTCCGCACGCCTGAACAACCAAAAGACAGCGGAGCGGGTTTCTCGTTAGCGCAGAAAATGGTGGGCAAGGCTTGTGGTGTTGAAGGCATTCGCCCGGGCACTTACTGCGAGCCTAAAATGACAACTGTGGGCTCGCAAGATACCACAGGGCCTATGACCCGCGATGAGCTCAAAGACTTAGCTTGTCTTGGTTTTACTGCCGATTTAACCATGCAGTCATTCTGTCACACAGCGGCTTATCCTAAGCCGGTGGATATCGAAACCCAGCACACATTGCCTGATTTTATTATGAATCGCGGTGGGGTATCGCTTCGTCCCGGCGATGGCATTATTCACAGCTGGTTAAACCGCATGTTGTTGCCTGACACAGTAGGAACAGGCGGCGACTCCCATACCCGTTTTCCATTAGGTATTTCATTCCCAGCGGGCTCAGGGCTGGTGGCGTTTGCTGCGGCCACGGGCGTGATGCCTCTTGATATGCCTGAATCTATTCTTGTGCGCTTTAAAGGGGAAATGCAGCCAGGCATTACCTTAAGAGACCTTGTACACGCTATTCCTTTGTACGGTATTAAACAAGGGCTATTAACGGTAGAGAAAAAAGGCAAAATAAACGCCTTTTCTGGCCGTATTCTAGAAATTGAAGGGTTAGAAAACCTGACGGTAGAGCAGGCGTTTGAGTTATCCGATGCATCGGCAGAGCGTTCAGCGGCAGGCTGTACCATCAACCTTTCTGAAGAATCGATTGCCGAGTACCTGCGTTCAAATATCACTATGCTTCGCTGGATGATTAACGAAGGTTACGGCGATCCGCGCACATTAGAGCGCCGCGCTCAGAAAATGGAAGAGTGGCTCGCAAATCCAGAACTAATGCGCGCCGATGCCGACGCGGAATATGCTGAGGTTATCGAAATCGACCTTGATGATATTAAAGAACCCATTGTGTGCTGCCCGAATGATCCAGACGACGCGAAAACCTTGTCTGAGGTGGCGGGTGATAAGGTGGATGAGGTCTTTATTGGTTCATGCATGACAAACATTGGTCACTTCCGCGCTGCCGGTAAATTGCTTGAGCAGTTTAATAAAACCTTGCCAACTCGTTTGTGGATGTCGCCACCAACGAAGATGGATAAAGCCCAGTTGATGGAAGAGGGGTATTACAATATTTATGGTCGTGTTGGTGTGCGCACCGAAATGCCTGGATGTTCTTTGTGTATGGGGAACCAAGCCCGTGTAGACGCTGGCGCTACCGTACTTTCAACCTCTACCCGTAACTTCCCGAATCGCTTGGGTGATGGCGCAAACGTGTACCTGACATCCGCTGAACTTGCTGCAGTAGGAGCAATTGTGGGGCGCATTCCAAGTGCCGAAGAGTACATGGAGTACGCCAGCAAGATTAACGCTATGTCGGGTGAAGTATTCCGCTACTTAAACTTCGACAAAATGCCAAGCTTTAAGAAGGCAGAAGAAGAGGCAAAAGCGCGCATTATTCCGACATTGAATGTTGCTTAAAATAGTGTATAAACTACAAAGCCGGTTCCCCTTGAGGTGACCGGCTTTTTTTATGGCGAAAAGGAATGTCTAATGGGAAAATCTTTCTTTATTGTTGCTGCACTTGTATTAACCTTAGGGTGTGCAAAAGCGCAGGTTGACCCTGCATCGTCGCTCGATTCGGTGAACTTCGATTCCATATCACTTGAAATTGGCGATAAGCACTATGAAGTTGAGTATGCCAAAACCTTTGAGCAACGCGCTCAGGGCTTGATGTTTCGCAAAGCCCTTTGTGAAGATTGCGGTATGTTTTTTAAGTTTTCCAGCCCCAAATTTGCGGGGATGTGGATGAAAAATACTTTTGTTCCGCTAGACGTAGCATTTATCGACAGAAATGGCGTAATAACGGATATAAAACCTCTCACTCCCCATAGCTTGGAGTCGGTCGGATCATCGAAAGAGGTACTTTACGCATTGGAAATGAACCAAGGGTGGTTTGCCGAGAATAACATTAAAGTAGGCGACCAAGTAACGATTGATTGACCGCGCAAAACGCGCGGTTTCGCTAGCTGTAGGCTAGTTTTATTCTGGAGTTTAATATAGTGACAAATGCCTTATCGATAGCCAAGTTCGGTGGAACTAGCGTAGCGAATTACGAAGTAATGCAAAACTGCGCCCGAATTGTTGCCGGTAATGACAAAACGCGCATTGTGGTAGTGAGTGCCTCAGCAGGGGTAACTAACCACCTGGTGAGTCTAGCGCACACGCCGATGACGCAACAGCAAATTGAAGAAACCTGCCAAGCCATTGTCGACATCGAGCACGCTATTCTTAACAAGCTTGACGACAAAGCGGCCGTTGAACCTAAGCTCAACGATTTACTTGAAGAGATGCGAAGCTTAGCGTTTCACGAAGAAATTCTTCATAGGGACGACTTAAAAGATCAGCTGCTTTCTATGGGCGAGCGTATGTCCTCGCTTATGTTCTCATCAGTGCTTGCTGAGCAGGGCGTGAAGACCATGAACTTCGACGTTCGCAAGGTACTTCGTACGGATAGCGAGTTCGGTGAAGGCGCGCCGCAAATCGAAGAAATTGAAAAACTAGCGAAGCAACTGCTCACGCCTGAAATCAAAGAGGCCATTGTGGTAACCCAAGGCTTTGTTGGCGCAGATGAAGAAGGTCGTACTACAACACTTGGTCGTGGTGGGTCTGATTTTACGGCAGCGCTACTTGCTGAAGCCCTTGATGCCGAGGCGTGCGAGATTTGGACCGACGTAACCGGGGTATACACAACCGACCCGCGGATTACACCAGCAGCACACCCTCTGCCTGAACTGAGCTTTGAAGAAGCGGCAGAAATGGCAACCTTTGGTGCAAAGGTACTGCACCCTGCCACCATGGAGCCAGCGCTTCGCAAAGACATTAAAGTGTTCGTAGGGTCAAGCAAAGAGCCTGAAAAGGGCGGTACGTGGATTGTACGCAATTGTGAGCACGAGCCACCATATCGCGCTATCACCCGCCGTAAAGAGCAGGTAATGGTAACGGTTAAAACACCTAAGATGATGTACGCTCAGGGCTTCCTACAGCAGGTATTTGCGATTATCGCTAAGCACAAACTGAGCGTTGACTTGGTAACCACGTCAGAAATCTCGGTATCGTTTACCCTAGATAACCCAGCAAACTCGGTAGCCCAGCGCCTGAATAAAGAGACCATTGCTGAACTTGAAACTATCTGTGATGTAAAGGTAGAGAAAGGGTATGATTTAGTAACCGTTGTGGGTAACAACATGCAAACGGCTATTGGCGTTTCAAGCAAGATTCTATCTGCGGTATCAGATTTTAACCTGCGTATGATTTGCTTTGGTGCAAACCCGCATAACTTGTCGTTCTTAGTAAACGAGACAGACAGTGATGACGTGGTTCGCAAGCTTCACAGCGCATTGTTTGAGTAAGCAAGTGTAAGATAAAAAAACGGCCGATATGATATCGGCCGTTTTTGTTTGTATTACGCGTAAATTATTACACTTTAAACTGTCTGATAGACTGTTGAAGTTCGTCTGCCAGACGCGCTACTTCATGGCTAGATTCAGACGTTTGCTGTGCACCTGCTGTGGTTTCTTCTGCAATACCCACAATGGTTTCAAGCTTTTCACTGATTTCTTGCGAGACCGTGTTCTGTTCGCGGGCAGATTGCTCAATTTGCGAGCTTACATCATGCGCTTTGTGAACCGCGTCTGTAATAATGTCTAACGCCTGCGTTGCTTTCTCTGTTTGCTCAACACATGCCGCTGTTTGGTCTTTGCCTTGGTCCATAACCGCTACCGCTTTTTCGGCGCCCGCTTGAAGCACCTCAATCATGGCATTGATTTCTTGTGTCGACTCTTGGGTTCGGCTAGCAAGGGTTCTTACTTCATCAGCAACTACCGCAAAGCCTCGGCCTTGTTCACCGGCACGGGCAGCTTCGATAGCTGCGTTCAAGGCTAGCAAGTTAGTTTGATCGGCAACACCGCGGATAACGTCCAGAATACCGCCAATACTAGCGCTGTCTTGATGCAGCTTGTTAATAACGTCGGCCGCTTCTTGCACGTCGCGAGACAGAATTTCGATGGTGTTCTTATTCTCTAACGAAATTTGACGCACGTTTTCGGCTTCAGCATCAGCATGGCGAATTTGGCTAAGCGTATCTTCAGCATTTTGCACGACCAGCTGAGACGTAGAGTGCATTTCTGTTGTTGCTGTCGCTATTTGGCCAATCTGAGACTTCTGATCCTGAATTGAATGAGTAGTTTGCGCGGTGACTGCCGACGTTTGCTCTGACGCCGCAGCTAACTGCTCAGCGCGAACATTGATGCCGGTAATCAGCTCTTTAAGGCTGCCTATTAAAGTATTACAGTTGCGAGCTAACAGACCGAATTCGTCTTGTGCTGAATCATCAAGACGATGAGTTAGGTCACCCGATGAGGCAACAGTGAGTAACTCATTGACGCGATAAAGTGGGCGTGTAATAGCGCGTACTGTTACGTAACCTATGAACGCAGCAACGGCGATAGAAATGATCACAACAACAATAACAAACGTGTTGCCCGTTGCAATGGCACTGTTTACTTGGCTTTCTACGTGTGACGCTTTTTTGTCAGCCAACGTTAGCAAGTTTTCAAGTGCAACCACACCTTGCGTAATGTTTTGATCAGATGCGTTCAGCGCTTTCTCTGCATCATTTCTACGCTCTAAGCGGTCCACGTGGAGTTGGACTACGCCATCGTTTGCTTTTATTGCATTTATTGCGTCGTTTACAAGGTCATTAATATCATCTAGCGTACCTGAGTCGTCACGACCGCCAGCAGCTTGCATCATGTCGCTTAACTGGGTAACCACTTTCTCAACAACAAGGTCTACTTCGTTACCTAGCGTCTGTGAACGCACTAGCGTCTGGGTTTTAATGTACTCGTAAGATACGGTGAGTAAAGACAGCAGTGACGTTTCAAGTTGACCGCCAATCTCAGCTGCACGTCTAAGGTTTGAATCTTGTTGAACGCTATCTAAATCTGAAAAGTCCAGAAGGTAGGTTGAAGCATCATCGGCGTTATCTTCCGCATCACCTAGTCTATCTTCAATACTGTTGCGTAAATCAAGATACATTTGGTGGTTTTTATACATAGCTTCAACGTTGTTAATATACGTTTCGTATGACTCACGCACACTGTTGAGTGTGCTTTTTAACTCTGGCTCGTTGTTAACAGCCTGCGCTAACTTTTTATACTCGCTTTCAAACGTATCTTTTGCAGAGTTAAAAGACGCTCGTTTGTCCTTTAATTCACTGACGTTTTCTTCGATATAGCTTTCAAAAGTTAGCCGCCCCATGTTGAGGAAGCTGGCTTTTAATGCGTTGCTGCCCGCTACCGTAGGTAGAGCAACGTCATTAACTTCTTCTGTAGCAGAGCCTATTGAGTTGAGGTTGTAAAGTGAAACAACACTAATGACGATTAGAAGTGCGCTAATCGCGACAAATCCCCCGATTACGCGTGTGGCTACCGTTATTTTCATCGGAACTCCTGGATGAGTGTTTTTATTTTTATCCCTAACGATATTACCCGTCTCAGTTAACAAAATATAGCGCTTAAGCGCAAGACTTTGCCCTCAACGAGAGAAGGTAATGAAACATCATCGTTACTAACTTACGTAAGTGTATCGGCTACAATAACTTAATGTTTATTTTATTTAGCAACTTGGTATAGAAATAGTAGCGTAATTATAGGTGGTAATACCAGTTTGCGCTTCAAATAAGGTGGGCAAGGTAGGCAGACTTGCTCGTAAAGCCTGCATTTTTGTCTTTAAGCTTTTACGGTTACCAGCGTATCACTGCTAATGTTAAGCATGGTCATACTTTGCCCCCACACGTAGCCCGTATCTAAGCCAATAAACTGAGCGCTATTAGTTTGGCCTGAAAGAGCCGCCCAGTGGCCAAATACAACGCGCTGATTGGCAAGTAGCTGTTCATTCTTTCGTTCGAACCACGGCATAATTGTGCTACTTGTACTGTGCGACACTGCGCTAGGGTGAGATTTATTGTCGAAATCGAGCGTTCCATCACTGTAAACAAAGCGCATTCGCGTGCAGGCATTAACAATAAAGCGCAGCCGCGCTTCGCCGGTCCATTTTTCAGACCAGTTATCGGGGCTATTTCCATACATGCTGCTTAGAAAATTAGCATAATTATCTGACTTCAAAATGGTACTGACTTCGTCGCTTAACGACACGGCCTTATCAATTGACCATTTAGGATAAAGCCCAGCATGGACCATAATAGAGCGCTTATCTATTTTCATGGCTAAGGGGAATTGTCTAAGCCAGTCAATCATTTCCGGCAAATCAGGCGCGCTTAATAAGTCGTCTAACTTGTCTGATTTCTTAGGCTTGCGAATGCCGTTGACTACGGCGAGTAGGTGGAGATCATGATTACCTAAAACGCTATTAAAGTTATCTCCAAGCGATTTTAGAAAACGAAGGGTGCTTAAAGAGTCTTCACCACGAGCGACAAGGTCGCCCACGGCAAGCAACGTATCGTTTTCTTCATCAAATTGTACTTTATCTAAAGCGCGTCGAAGACCGTCATAGCAGCCTTGAATATCGCCAATGACGTAGGTGTTACCTTGTGACATAGAAACCTTAATGAAGAATGCTTGGAATGGCTAATCGAAATACATTGATAGGAACTCGAAAGCGTTCTTTGCTCTCTAGCTCCATCTCATAATAGCCTTCCATATTCCCCACAGGTGTGTCAATAACCGCACCACTGGTATATTCAAACTGTTCACCGGCTTTTAAGATAGGTTGTTTCCCTACTACCCCAGCACCTTCTACTTCAGAGGTTTTACCGTTGGCATCGGTGATCTTCCAATAGCGGTTGATCAGCTGAACGGTATGATTGCTCTTGTTTTCAATAGTGATGTGATAGGCAAAAGCAAACTGCTTTGAATCTGAAGGAAGGTGGTCTGGAAGGTGGCGGGTTTTCACCCGCACCTTTATATCAAGTACATCCATAGATGGCTATTGCTCTTGTTGACTCTCTTTTGCAGACACTGCGTTGGCAATGGTGGCAAAATCATTGAGAGATAGCACTTCAGCGCGACAGGTAGGGTCAATACCTAGCTCACGAATTTCTTCCTCGCTTAAGCTGTCCTTAAGTGAGTTACGAATGGTTTTACGGCGCTGATTAAAAGCCTGTGCACAAACCCGCTCTAGCGTACTAACAGACACAACGTCAACCGGTGGCGACTGATGCGGGACAAGTTTCACTACCGCTGAATCTACCTTCGGCGGCGGCTTAAACGCACCGGGTGGAACATTCAATACGGGGATCACATGGCAGTAGTACTGCGCCATTACCGAAAGTCTACCGTAGTTCTTTGAACCGGGACCTGCTGCTAAGCGGTTAACCACTTCTTTTTGCAGCATAAAATGCATATCTTCAATGCAATGAGCATGATCAAAAAGGTGGAACATTAACGGCGTTGAAATGTTGTAAGGCAAGTTACCAAAAACACGCAGCTTTTTATCTTTGAGCGGCATCTCTTTAGACAGCGCGCCAAAGTCCATGGTCATTGCATCTTGCTCTATAACAGTCAGCTTTTCACCATTAAACGGATGATGGCGCAAACGTTTGGCAAGATCTCGATCTAGTTCTATAACCGTTAATGCGTCGACTTCTTCGCAAACGGGGTCTGTTAACGCGCCTAAACCCGGCCCTATTTCCACCAAGTTCTGTTCGTTTTTAGGGGCGATGGCCGCAACAATTTTACCTATCACGTAGTCGTCGTGAAGGAAATTCTGACCGAATCGCTTCCTGGCCGTATGGCCTAAATGTGTTTTACTCATTGTTGATGATGTGCAAGCTCAATGGCTTTTTCCAATGCTTTTCTGAAACTACCGGCGTCGGCTTCTCCGGTACCGGCTAAATCTAATGCAGTACCGTGATCAACTGAAGTACGAACAAAAGGTAACCCTAATGTGATATTCACTGACGCCCCAAAACCTTTGTATTTTAGCACGGGAAGGCCCTGATCGTGATACATAGCAAGCACCACGTCGGCATTTTCAAGGTATTTAGGTTGAAAAATAGTATCTGCAGGTAGAGGACCCGTAATATTTAGCCCCTCTTCCCTCAATTCATTTAGCGCAGGAATAATAGTATGGATTTCTTCAGTACCAATATGACCGTCTTCACCGGCGTGAGGGTTCAAACCACACACATAAATATGAGGCTCTTTAATACCAAACTTCAGTTTCAGGTCGGTATTGATAATATGGATAACTTTGTAAAGTCGCTCGCGGGTTATGGCTTTTGCTACATATTCAAGAGGGATATGGGTTGTAGCAAGCGCTACATTAAGCCCTTCAGTGGAAAGTAGCATCACCACGTCAATGGTATTAGATTGATACGCAAAGAACTCGGTATGACCGCTAAACGACACGCCAGCTTTGTTAATAATGCCTTTGTGAACCGGGCCGGTAACAACGGCGTCGAAGTCGCCATTAATATTTGCCTGACAAGCCTGGCGCAGCGTTTCTACTACATACAAGCCATTTTCACTATCAAGCTCACCCGCAGTCACTTTCACTGATTTATCTATTTGCTTTATAAACAACGAACCCGCAGCTTGTACCTGCGGGTTATTTTCATCGTAATCGATAAGTGTAAGAGGAAGGCCTAACGTGGCGGCTCGGTCTTTGAGCATGTCACCGTCGGCGAACACGACAAGCTGAGCTTGCCATGCTTCTTGGGCCAGTTTGATAATTAAATCTGGCCCGATACCTGCCGGCTCTCCCGGTGTAATTGCTATTTTAATTGGTTTACTCATGAATAACTTATTGTTATGAATCGATAACTTCTACGTAAGCGGCATCGCGCATTTCACGTAACCAGTTCTCGGTTTCTTCTGAAAATTTTCTATTGAAGATTAGCTGGTACGCTTTGTCTTCTTTTCGCTTATCTGTGGCGTCATCCATGCGGCGGTCGATAAGCTGTATTAAGTGCCAGCCGTGAACTGTGCGCACAGGGTCGCTATACTCGCCAGGCTCAAGCTGCGATAACGCTTCTTTAAACTCAGGTACATAATTGCCTGGGTCAGACCAACCTAATTCGCCACCGCGAAGGGCTGAGCCTGGATCTTCTGAATGCTCTTTAGCTAGGTCGGCAAATTCCGCTTCACCGTTTTTCAATTCTTCTTTGAAGCGCGTTAACATGGCTTTTGCTTTGTCTTCGCTAAGAATAATTGATGGCTTAACAAGGATATGGCGTGAATTTACTTCCTCCACAGTGACTTTTTCAATACCGCGCGTATCGAGCACTTTCAAAATGTGAAAGCCAGCACCGCTTCGAATAGGGCCCACAAGCGCATCTTTATCTTTGTTTTGGATAGCTTCGGCAAATAGTGTTGGCATGGCATTGATATTAAGCCATCCCATATCACCGCCTTCTAGCGCCTCGTTACCTGATGATGACGCAATGGCAATTTTTGCGAAATCAGAGCCTGATTCTAATAACGCGATTACTTTGTCAGCACGCTCACGCGCTGCTTGAATGTCTTCGTCTGTCGGTTCAGGTGGGAAACCGATAAGGATATGGCCCAAGCGATATTCTGCTTGCTGCGCGCCCTGCTGCTCGATAAGGTCAACAAGGGTTTCAATTTCCTGAGGCGTAATATAAACGCGGCGGCGCACGTTAGCGCGGCGCACTTCACCCATAATGATTTCTTCACGAATATCTTCGCGGTAATCATCGTAAGCAATCCCTTCTGCGGCTAATTGGGCACGAAGCTGCTCAACGGTGGCGTTTTGGTTAGAAGCGATGTTGCCAATGGTTTGTTCTAACTGAGGGTCGCTAATACGAATACCCATGCGTTCAGCCATTTGTAGCTGCAGGCTTTTGGTTATTAAACGCTCGATTGCTTGTGTACGAAGCGCACGATCAGAGGGCAGCTGTTGATCATTCGCTGCAGCGTTGCGTTTAACTTCTTGTACAAGGGCATCAATTTCGCTTTCAAGCACTACGCCTTGGTCGACAATTACAGCAACGCGGTCAAGCATAACTTCTTGCGCAATACTGTTAAACGAGAGTAGGGCACCTAACATCAATGCACGGATAATGAACTTCATACACACTCTTTTATTATTGGTTAATTGCACTTAAGCGCTCATAAACGCTTAACTGCGGGTTAATTTAAACTATAAGGCTGACGATAGCCAAACATACCGTCTTGAAGCATGCTTCTTTGGGTTCCCGACGAACCTATTCCTTTAAAGATAAATTGCAGCGAAATACCGGAATCGAAGTCGTCCGTCGTTTGTTGGCCGCTATCATTGTAGCGGTTGTTCAAACTGCGCTGCGCTACTAGTCGCACGGCCCAACAGCATGATTCGTATTGAATGCCTGCGTAAGTCTCTACACTTCTGTTGCGCTCTAGATCGCGATAAGTACGACCTACCCACTGCCAATTTTCAGAAATAGGCCAGCTAGCAGAAATACCAATTTGGTCTATGGTTTCGCCACTGAGATCGCGAACATAGCGATGACTTAATTGAATAAAGCGCGAATCGTCTTTGCGGTATTCAATACCCACACTGCTTAAGTCAACTTTGTCTGTGTCAGTGGTCACTTGCACATCAGAATGGAAAAACCAGTTATTGTTAAAGCGCCAGTCTACTTCAGCCGCTAAGGCGGAGCGATCTTGATTTTTGGTCGCTGCAACGACTTCGTTATCTTCAAGGTAGAATATCTGACCCACGCTAAGAACAAATTGTTCCCGATTGTTTTTATCTAACATGCGCGTGGTTGCACCAAGGGTAATTTGGTTGTTGTCGCTAATTCTATCAAGGCCAGTAAACTCCTGACCTCGAAACAGCCCCTCAACGTCGGTTAAAAGGGGCGTAGAATCGTAAAAACCAATCGCCGTTTGGTCTTCATATGACGTATATAAATACTGAACTTTCGGCTCTAAGGTCATGGACATGTCGTCACTAAACCAAGAGGTATCTCGTTCAAAGTACAGGGCACCATAAAGGCGAGCCTGACCAAGGGTTCGTTCTACGTCTTCTTTTAGGTCCGTTCCTTCCACATTATCTTGTTGGTAGACCGTTTGAAATAAGGTGGTTTCGGCAACAAATTCGCCCCATGCTGCTCTTAGCGGCATGGCAAGTGTTGGCGCTACGTGAAAACGGGTGGCGGTGGGGGCCGTGTCTAGCGTATTGTCGAAATGGGCGACTTCAGAGTCGAGGTTGAATTCAAAGTATTCGCCCAAGGGCTTTGTGTAATTAACTTTGATTTCAGGAACGGCGCGATAGCTATCAGCGGTGTCGCCAAGTACTTCAAAATCTTTTATGTGCATATTTACCGATAGATTGGGCGAGTAATAACTCAGGCCCACACTACGGTAAAGATGTGTATCGGCGCGACTGTAATAGTCTGAGCCTAAATCGACAAGGTAGTTGTCATCGCTCAAACCGTTAAAATCTACATTTAAGAGCCAGTTATCGGCTATCAGGCCCTGATGCTCAAAACGATAAAAGTAGCGGTCTGGGTTACCTGTAATGTCAGAGTCGCTAGGCAAGTATTCTACGTATGCTTTACCCTGACTGCGGGCTGTTAAATAACGAAACTCAGTATTTAGCTGAAGGCCGCGAAGACTCATCAGGCGAGGCGAGATAGTCATGTCGTAGTTAGGTGCAATATTCCAATAAAAAGGCTGGGTATAGTCGACGCCCGTTCTACTTGAACTCGTAAGCTCGGGAAACAGTAGGCCAGTTTGACGTTCATTACTGACAGGAAAGGCAAAATAGGGCAGATAGAAAACGGGCACATCGGCAATGTAGAAACGAGTGTGCTTGGCTTGTCCCCACACCGTTCCTTTTTCCAGGCTTATTTCACTCGCGCGAATAAGCCAGTCTTCATCCCCTTCGGGGCATGTTGTGAAGCTTACTTCTTTTAGTACTATGCCGGTATCGGTATCTAACACAATATCTTTTGCTGAACCTTGACCAACAAAGCCCGTTAACTGGTAACGGGTGTTTTGCATTTCTAAACGCTCTTCTTCAGAGCGCAGCGTTACCACATCACTTTCTACTTTTAGCTGCGCATCTTGATAAGTAACGTCGCCTTTCGCTATCAAGTCGCGACCGCTTCCGTTGACTTGCGCCTGAGAAGCGCTGATAACCGCAGTGTCTGAGGTAATATCTACATTGCCGGAAAACAGCGCTACGGTATCTTGGATAATTTCAGTACGGTTGGCTTCAACCTTCACGTGGCCTTTAGGCATTAACGTTTGGCTGCTGAAGGTAACAGGCTCGACTGAGCAAAATGCTAGAGGCACTGCATCTGAGTCTGGTTTAGAATTTGAAGCTGTCGTTTCCTGTGCAAACGCGACTGTAGGCAAAAGAGTCGCGGAAACAAGCATGGCGCAGGTCTTTTTCATGCGTTAATGGGTGGCCTGTTTTGTTGTATGTTGCTTATAAACCCAAATAAGACGGCACGCGTCTCGGTTAGTTCGACATAACGTTTAAAAAAACCAGTGATAGTGCCCTTTATCCACTTATGTTTTAGCAGGTAGGGATGAATCACTCGCTATTACTATTTATTTAAGCGCCCAATTCTAAGCACTTCTGGCATAATTACCAACCATTCAGGCAAAAAAATGCACTTTTATACGTACAACTTATCCAAGTGCTGAATAAATATTGCGGTGTCGCTTGATTTCACAGGGTGCAGACCAAAGGTTAAACGGGTCTTTTGACAACGAGTTTTTGGTTTGCAGCACAGGTCATTAAGCCCTAGTTTATTCACTTATGTATTTGATATGATGGATTACTTAGCGCGCTGAATGCGGCGTGGATAGGTAATTCAAACATCACCTTTTTATATCGTGCACTAACGGAGTATGACGAGATGTCAATTTGGGGAAAAATCCTCGGCGCCTTATTTGGTTTCATGTTTTTAAAAATACCCGGTGCCATTTTAGGGCTGTTAGTCGGGCACTTTTTTGATAAAGCATATCGACAAGATTTCAATCAGCTAGGTGGCTTTGGGCGCTTTTTTACCGACCAAGATAACCTCAAGCAGCAGGCCATTTTCTTTCATAGCTTATTTAGCGCACTTGGGCATTTGGCAAAGTCGGATGGCAAAGTTACCGACCGTGAAATTCAAATCGCAACGGCGCTGATGGATGAGATGCGCCTGACCGGTGATGCCCGCCGTGAAGCGCAAGATGCATTTAGAGAAGGCAAGGCACGAGACTTTCCTTTGGTGGATACGTTAAAAGGCTTTTACGATGCCAGCCACGGCAGAAGAGATATCCTTCAGGTATTTCTAGAAATCCTTATACAAGCGGCTTTTGCTGACGGACAACTTTCTCAAGAAGAATACAACGTACTTGAAAAAGTAGCGAAACCACTTGGATTTAGACGCCGTGATTTAGATTACTTAATCTCGATGTACGAAGCGGAAATCCGCTTTAGACAGCGGGGAGGGCAACGCACTCATTCTGGTGCGGGTCAGCGTCAACACGGCCGCGCAGGTCAGCAGTCGGCGTACTCGGAGCAGCAAAGCCTGGACGATGCCTATCGCATATTGGGTGTTGCTTCATCTGATGATGAAAAAACAATAAAACGGGCATACAGAAAAAGAATGGCCGAGCATCACCCTGATAAGTTAGTGTCTAAGGGTTTACCGGAGCAAGCCATGGAAATTGCGAAAAAGAAGGCCCAAGACATTCAGTCGGCTTACGAGTTGATTAAGCAAAAGCGTGGCTTTTAAATGGCAAAAACAAAGCGTGAGTTAACCTATGTGCCGCCAGCAAGTCAGGCACATATTGATGGCTTTATCGAAATGCTATGGCTGGAAAAGGGCTTGTCAGAGCACACCCAACAAAGCTACCGTACTGACCTTAGTAAGCTTGCTGTTTTCAGCAACAACCAAGGCATAAAAGACATTGCAGTGCTGAGTACTGAACAGCTTCAAGACTACCTTGCTTATCGTCATGATAAAGGCTTATCTACCCGAAGTACTCAGCGCGCGCTAAGTGCTATTCGCGCCTTCTTTGTTTACCTTATTAGTAAGCAGATAAGAGTGGACAGCCCGGTCTCTGCCTTGTCGAACCCGAAAACGCCTAAAGCGTTGCCTGCTTCACTTAGTGAACAGCAGGTAGAAGATTTACTTAATGCCCCCCAAACCGACGACCCCATTGAATGCAGAGATAGAAGCATGCTTGAAGTGCTATACGCTACTGGACTTCGAGTCAGTGAACTTATCGGTTTAACGATGGACCAGATAAGCCTTCAGCAAGGTGTGGTACGGGTGGTAGGCAAAGGTAATAAAGAGCGTTTAGTTCCGTTAGGTGAGGAAGCTATAGAATGGCTGCTTACCTATATCAAAACAGCGCGACCTATACTCGCTACTAAAACCTCTGATTTTGTGTACCTCAGTAAGCGGGGTCAAAAGATGACACGGCAAACTTTTTGGCATCGCATTAAATATTATGCAGGAAAGGCGGGAATAGAGCAGCACTTGTCTCCTCACACCCTAAGACATGCTTTCGCCACGCATTTGCTCAATCACGGGGCTGATTTGCGAGTGGTTCAAATGTTGTTGGGACATAGCGACCTATCGACAACCCAAATATACACGCACGTAGCCACTGAAAGGTTGCAAACGTTGATTCACAGTCATCACCCAAGGGGCTAAAGTGGGGCATTAATGCTACAAGTTGGCACCTATGTACGATGAGGCTCGGTATGGCCGTATATAAAATTGCAGCGCGTATGATAGGATTGAGGTAAGTCAAATATGGCCGTAAAGTAACGCAAAGCGCTTTCAGTAAAATAAAAGCATAGTTAAATTTAATGCAATTATTTTGCGCTTTGTACGCTCTTATTATTGCGGGGCTTATGAATTTCGGCCTAAAGGTTTATAAAGTGAAGATTATCAGCAGGTGCGCTAGTTGCCTTGGGCGAAAAGATGAAGCATCTGCGTAGCAGCCAAATTGGCGCAATGGAGTAATTTGAAGTGAAAGCAGTACAGAAAATGTTGTTAGCCGGCGCCTTTGCCGTAGGTTCTTTGTTGAGCATAAGTACACAGGCTGCAGATGAAGCCGCCATTCGCGACAAGCTAACCTCAATGTTAGGGTTAGACGTGGAAACGATTGCTGATTCACCCGTTTCAGGCTTGGTACAAGTCTCTACTAACCGCGGGTTATTTTATGTGAGCGAAAACGGGCAATACTTGCTTCAAGCGCGGGTTTTTAACATTGATGAAGAAATGCGTAACGAAACAGAGCTTGCCCTATCAGGATTGCGTAAAGACGGCGTAAAACAAATGAAGTCGTCGTCAATTACGTTTAAAGCGGAAAACGAGAAGTACGAAATTAGCGTGTTCACCGATATTACCTGCGGTTATTGCCGTAAATTTCATAACGAAATTGATGAGTTGAACGATGCGGGCATTACCGTTCATTATCTTGCCTTTCCCCGTTCTGGTTTAAACAGCCAGAATTACGACGATATGGTATCGGTATGGTGTGCTAAAGATCCTCAAAAAGCGCTGACTAAAGCGAAAGCGGGAAGCGATGTTGCAAGCGCAAGTTGTAAAAACAAGGTCGCTGAACAATATATGCTGGGGCAAAAATTAGGGGTGAACGGCACGCCAAATATTGTGTTACCTGATGGTTCACTTATTCCAGGGTATCAACCTGCTAAAATGTTAGCGAAGGCATTAGCAGCGACAGAGTAACGCGTTAATACACGCCTTAAGTTTATAGAAAAAACGCACTTGTGCGTTTTTTCTTTTTCTGCGGTATGATTTCTCCAGTTCTTCCCTAAAAGATTTTCATCACAGCTTTCGCACAGTGAAACTTTGACTTATTGAATAAGCAATCTTGTTTGGGGGTATCAGCACCTTCATCCTGTGCATCGTTAGCTGTAATTACAATTTTGGTTTAGTGGTATCTCATGATTTTGCCTATTGTTCGCCGCGAGATAAGCGGTGCATCCTTAAGTTCCGACTTACACCCCGTTATTGATAGAATTTACCGAGGTCGTAATATTGCGAATATCGATGATTTGGAAAACGGGCTTAGAGGGCTTACTCACTTTAACGCGCTAAAAGGAATGCCTGAGGCCGCGCAAATTCTTGCCACAGCGATAGAACAAAATAAACGCATTATCATTGTTGGCGATTTTGATGCCGACGGTGCAACTAGTACGTCGGTTTGTATTTTGGCGCTACGGGCAATGGGCTTTGATAACGTAGATTTTCTTGTGCCTAACCGATTCGACTTTGGGTACGGGCTCAGCGTTCCTATTGTTGATGAAGCAGCCAAGCAGGGCGCAGATATCATTGTTACCGTGGATAACGGCATATCGTGTATTGACGGTGTTACCCATGCAAAAGGGTTAGGACTACAAGTTGTCGTTACCGATCACCACTTGCCGGGCGATGTGCTTCCGCCAGCTGATGCGATAGTGAATCCTAACCAACCTGGGTGCGAGTTCCCTTCTAAAAATTTGGCAGGGGTGGGCGTTGCTTTTTACATCATGCTTGCGTTAAAAGCCAAGCTACAGCAGCAAGGGTATTTTGAAAAAGCTGGCATAGCTCCACCTAACTTGGCATCACTGCTTGATATCGTTGCTGTAGGTACGGTGGCCGATGTTGTCGTGTTGGATAAAAATAACCGAATATTAGTACATCAAGGCCTTCAACGTATTCGTGCAGGGCAGTGTAGGCCTGGCATTAAAGCGCTGGTGGAAGTGGCAAATCGGGATTGTGCCCACTTAACGTCAACAGATTTAGGTTTTGTGGTAGGCCCACGACTTAATGCCGCTGGACGCTTAGATGATATGTCTCAAGGCATTGCGTGTTTATTAGAAGATAACACGATTCAAGCGCGTATGATTGCCGCCGAACTCGATGCACTCAACAAAGAGCGACGAGAAATAGAAACGGGCATGAAAGCGCAGGCAGAAATGGCACTAGAGCAAATGGTACTTGATGAAGGCGATATGCCAAGCGCACTGGTGGTCTATCGCGAAGACTTTCACCAAGGTGTTATTGGTATTGTCGCTGGGCGTTTAAAAGAGAAGTACCTTAAGCCCGTGATTGCCTTTGCGCACCAAGATGACCTTATTATTAAAGGTTCTGCTCGCTCTATTCCCGGCGTTCATATTCGAGACGTACTCGATGAAGTTAATACACGATACCCTGGCGTTATCGAGAAGTTCGGTGGCCATGCGATGGCGGCGGGTCTTAGCCTGCCGGTAGCTAAACTGCGTGACTTTGAGCGTGCGTTTATCGACATTGCCGGTAAACATTTAGCTAAATTAGATGGAAACCATGCCCTGCTTTCTGATGGTGACTTATCCGCCAGCGAACTGTGCTTACCCTTCGCCCATTTGCTTCGCCAAGCGGGCCCGTTCGGACAAGGTTTTGAGTCACCGCTTTTTGACGGTGAATTCTCGCTTCTTGACCAGCGCTTAGTTGGGCAAAAACACCTTAAGATGGTGTTAAAAGGCGACGGGGCTAATGAAGTCGATGCTATAGCGTTTAATGCGGACTTGAAAGCGTGGCCTAATGCCATGGTTAAGCGTGTGCATATAGCTTATCGCCTTGATATTAACGTATTCAGGGGACAAGAAACGGTTCAGCTTATTGTTGAGCAAATAGAAGCCCTGTAGTTTTAATGTGGGCGCAATACTGGCGGGCCGATGGGCTGGGTTGTGCGCAAATAATACCGGTAAGTTAAAAGATTGCACGTATTATGAGTGTGGGTAGAAAGTAAGGTAAATAGGTAACTCGACGGTGAAGAGCGAAAGAGAAAAGCTGGTTGAAAAACACAAACAACTTAACCAGACAGACAATGCTAAAGTGATCTCTCACGTGCAGCGGGAAGAGAAAGACAGTGATTGGGTTCGCCACACCATTATGTTGGAAGGTATTGATGTACCGTTTATTTACCGGCGTAAGCAGCAATACCAGAGTCTAAAAGGCGCGCGGGTTAATGTCACTTACTATCGGCACGTAGAAGATGTGGCGGGCATAGAGTTTGAAACCATGAAGGTAGTACGTATTAAGCGCAGTTAGCACGGCGCGCCCACCGCTGGCTTGAGCCTTCCTGTGCTTTGCTTTTAAAGCTGACAGCGAATGATCCCGCCGGTTAAACATAAACGGCCTTGTTATAACCCCCTACTATTACAGAGAGCAACAATGAATAACGAATGGTTAAACGCCTATGTATTGCATAGACGCCCTTACAGGGAGACCAGCTATATTGTTGATTTTTTCTCATTAGAAGAAGGCCGTATAAGTGCCGTCGCAAAGGGGGTAAAAAACAGCAAGTCTGATAAAAAGAGCCTGCTTCAACCCTTTCAGCATTTGCGTCTGCAGCTAAGTGGTAAATCTGATTTAAAGAATTTACGTCACGTGGAAAGTGTAGCGCCGTCAATTTCCCTTACTGGCACCGCTTTATTTTGTGCAATGTATGTCAATGAGTTGACCAATAGAATAATGCCCCAGGGGCTGGCCAGTGATGGTGTATATAGCGCCTACGAAGCTGCGCTTTTGGCGTTGCGAGATGAAGCTGACATTGAAGTGACGTTACGGCAGCTAGAGTTTGCTCTTCTTGATGAAATGGGGTTGCTTCCTGATTTCACCAGTGATGTTGAATACGAAATGCCTATTGAAGAAAACGGTCGCTATCACTTTCAGCTAGACGCTGGTTTTATACAGATTCCCGATGACGTAGTAGGGGCTAGAGGAATTCCCGGTACGGCATTACTTAGCCTATCTCAGGGGGAATTCACACCATTGAGCAAAAAGGTCGCAAAGGTACTGTGTCGCGATTTACTCAAGCCGCTTATTGGGGACAAGCCGTTAAAAAGTCGTGAACTCTTTATGACTAAACCGCGCTAATGAAAACCCTAACGTATCGTCGCTGTTTGCCGGATTATTTTCTCGTAACACAAGCGCTTAATCGACACCTTAGATAAAAAAATTTGCTACAATTGCCGCACGTTGAAACGACGTGACCCCGTTGTTAATAGAAATTTTTATATGAAGGGTACAATTGTCCATGCCCTTACATGCTAGGTGGTGAAATGAGCACGATTTTATTAGGCGTTAACATCGACCATATCGCAACGCTTCGCAATGCGCGCGGTACCCATTACCCTGATCCAGTGCATGCTGCAGATATTGCAGAAAGAGCTGGTGCAGACGGCATAACTGTTCATTTGCGTGAAGACCGCCGGCATATTAAAGACCGCGACGTACGCATTTTAGCGCAAACTATCAATACCCGTTTGAATTTAGAAATGGCAGTAACTGATGAGATGCTAGCCATTGCTGAAGAAGTGAAGCCGGTCTTTTGTTGTTTAGTGCCTGAAAAGCGCGAAGAACTGACCACAGAAGGTGGGCTTGATGTCGCGGGTAACGTCGATAATATTAAAGCGGCGTGTGATAGGCTTGCCAATGCAAATATTCTTGTATCTCTGTTTATCGATGCCGACAAAGCGCAAATTGACGCTGCCGCTGCCTGTAATGCGCCTTACATTGAAATTCACACCGGGCAGTATGCAGAAGCCACCAGTGAAGAAGCGCAGCAAGAAGAACTTGCGCGTTTAGTTGAAGGTATCGAATACGCCGATAGCCTTGGGCTGAAAGTTAACGCCGGACACGGGCTTCACTATCACAACGTGAAACCGATAGCGGCTATTCCTCAGCTTATTGAACTCAACATTGGCCACGCCATTATTGCACGGGCGGCGTTTGACGGATTGCACAAAGCCGTTGCCGATATGCGTAAGCTAATGCTTGAAGCGCGAGCGGGCATTTAATAAAGGTAAGATAAAACGTGGCGATTGCAGGGCTCGGTACTGACATTGTTGAGATTTCGCGTCTTGGAAAAGGCGAGACCGCCAACGAACGTTTGGCAAAGCGGGTGCTTACACCTGCTGAATGGCAACAGTTCTGCGAACATGCCAGCCCGGTACGTTTTTTAGCAAAACGGTTTGCAGCAAAGGAAGCGGCGGTGAAAGCGTTAGGGACGGGCATAGGAAACGGCATAAGCTGGCAGCATATTGAAGTACGCAACAATAACCTTGGCGCGCCAGAACTACACTTTTCTGGCGAGTTCGCAGCGATGTGTGAAGCCAGGGGGATTACGCGAAGTGTGGTGAGTATTTCAGATGAGCAGCATTATGCGGTGGCCACCGTTATACTAGAGACAGTATAGAAAAGTGCAGCTTTTCGTTACGCAGCGTTCTCGATACGCGGCGCTTTTACCTACAAGGTAGGTTTAGCCTTAGTCTCTGTGGGCTAATATCAACGGTCAACAGACCCTATTTACACCTAATTACGTCAATACAGGTATCCGGAGTCGCCCTTGGCAAACCTTTTTAAACAGTCTCGCGCTAAGCAAAAAAATAAAACAACCCCATCCCAAGCTCAGACAAGCACGAAGGGAAGTGCTAGGGCGAATGCGCAAGTCGCCGGGATTAGGTTTAAAAAAAGCAAGCAATCAAAAGAACACAATACCGCGCAAGACGCCAATAATAATGCCATAACCATCCAGGAATTAGATTGGATGGGACAGGGCGTGGCTCGCGGCGCTACGATGTATTTCGTTGAAGGTGCACTACCCGGTGAAACTTGTGACATAGAGGTGGTATCGAGCAAAAAGAAGGTTGTTAGTGCTAAAGCAATTAGCATCCAAGGGCCAAGCGAATTGCGGCAACCCCCCTTCTGCCCGGTATTTGAAGCTTGCGGTGGCTGTCAGTTGCAGCATATTGATGCCGACGCTGCGTTAGCGTACAGAGATAACGCGCTTAAAATTATGATGGAGCGTCAGCTTTCTATAGGTAGTGGCGTTTGGCAAGCTCCACTGGTAGGACCGCGCCCTCAATATCGCAGAAAAGCGCGGTTAGCTATTGATGCCCGCAACCCAGATAATATTAAATTGGGTTTCAGAGAGGCCAACAGCAACAAAGTAGTTAACCTTGACACCTGCCCTATACTCGTTAACCCACTATCAACGGCTATAGGCCCGTTGCGTAATGCGCTAGAGGGGTATGATAGCGCGCGCCATATTGGGCATATCAGTCTTATTGCTGGCGACAACAGGGCGCAAGTAGTTATTAAACACACTAAGGCACTAGAAGATGCGCTTATCGAAACGGTAGATGCTTTTGCTAAAGCTCACGGTTTAGATGTGGTGCTTGAAAATAAGCAAGGTCGCCTGCGCAGTTTAGGGGAAGCTCAGGGCTTAATTATGCATACCGTTGACGGCTGCTCAATTTCCCCCAGTGCTAACGACTTTATACAAATTAATAAAGTGGTTAACGAAAAAATGATCAATCAGGCTTTAGTATGGCTAGACCCGCGCCCTAATGAACGTATCGCTGATTGGTTTAGCGGCTTAGGGAATTTTACCTTGCCTATTGCGAAAAAGGGCGCCTTGGTACAGGCAATTGAAGGGGTTGCAGAGATGGTGCTCCGTGCTAAAGATAATGCACAGCAACAGGGCATTGAAAACGTTGAGTGGTTGCATTTAGACTTGGCCAATAAGGCTAACGTCGAAGCGTCTTTGCAGCAGGGTTTTGATAAAGTATTGCTCGACCCGTCAAGAGAGGGAGCCTTGACGGTTTGTCACGCGCTTGTAAAAGCACTACCAAAAACGATAGTGTATGTTTCTTGCAACCCAAGTACGTTTTCTAGAGACGCAAAAGTGTTGATAAACGGGGGGTATGAAATGGAAAAAGCGGGCGTAGCAGAGATGTTCCCCTTCACCCATCACATGGAAATGATGGCCTTGTTTACGCAAAGGCAGCAGTAACGAGTAACGGATATGGTATCGACAAGAAAGGTCCACGAAGCCGACCGGCCACCCTTCGAAGCGTGGCTAGACAGCCTGAATTTACACGCAGAAACGAAAGACAAGCTTAGCGCTGTATCGTCTATTCCTGAGCGCTTGTTAGTCGGTCAGGAAATGGTAGAGATTCTGTGTCAGCTCAATATGGACGACGCGACGCTTCAGGCCGCCTTAGTATTTCCTTATTGCGAACAGCACGCGCTAAGCGAAGACGACATTCATGAAGAATTCGGCGGCGAAATTCGCGACCTGGTTGTTGGCGTGCGCAGAATGGACGCTATTAAGTCTTTACATGCCCGCAAAGTAAATGGGTCTGGGTTTGCAGAAAAGTCAGACGAACAGCACATTGACAGCATTCGCCGCATGCTGCTTGCCATGGTTGAAGACGTGCGTGCGGTGGTTATTAAAATGGCCGAGCGCATTTGCGCACTGCAACAGGTTAAAAAAGCGGATGAAGAAACCCGCGTTATGGTGGCTCGAGAATGCGCTAGCATTTACGCCCCGTTGGCAAACCGCCTAGGCATTGGCCAGTTAAAGTGGGAACTTGAAGACCTCGCCTTTCGCTACTTGCACCCTATTACTTATAAACAAATCGCAAAGCAGTTAGACGGAAAGCGCAGAGAACGCGCTGAATACATCAATGCTATTGTTGACGACCTTCAAGGCCTGCTAGACAAAGAGCAAATCCGTGCTGAGGTATACGGTCGACCTAAGCATATTTTCAGCATTTGGAAAAAAATGCAGAAAAAACGGCTTACGTTTGAACAGCTATTTGATATTCGCGCGGTGCGCATTATTGCCGAGCGGCTACAGGATTGTTACGCAGCGCTAGGAACGGTGCATGCTAGCTACAAGCATTTACCTAACGAGTTCGACGATTATATCGCGACCCCAAAACCCAATGGTTACCAGTCGATTCATACCGTTATCGTTGGGCCTGAAAGTAAGTCGGTTGAGATTCAAATTCGCACTCAGAAAATGCATCAGGACGCAGAGCTAGGCGTGGCGGCCCACTGGAAGTACAAAGAAGGCAGCACGGGTAAACAGTCGGGCTATGACGAGCGCATAAACTGGTTACGTCGCATACTCGCGTGGCAAGAAGAAGTGGCTGAATCTGGCGATTTAGTTGAAGAACTACGCAGCCAAGTGTTCGACGATCGGGTGTATGTGTTTACGCCGAAAGGGGATGTGATTGACCTGCCACAAGGCGCTACGCCTCTTGATTTTGCCTATTATATTCACAGTAATGTGGGCCACCGCTGCATTGGCGCTAAAGTGAATGGGCGTATAGTGCCCTTTACTTATTTGCTGCAAAGCGGCGATCAAATAGAAGTGCTTACGGGTAAAGAGCCAAACCCTAGTCGAGATTGGATGCACCCCGGCCTTGGCTACGTGCACTCATCACGGGCTAGAGCCACTATTCACTCGTACTTTAAAAAGCAGGACAGGGACAAAAACCTTGCTGCAGGTAAAGAGCTTTTAGAGCGTGAATTACAGCGGGCCCATTTACCCGCCAAAGTGCCACACGAGGCTGTCGAGAAGTTTAATCTGCAAACGCTTGACGATTTATATACTGCCGTAGGCGCGGGCGACGTGCGGGTTATGCAGGTGATTAACTTTATCCATCACCTTCAGGAACCGCCAGCGCCAGAACCAGAAATAAGTCCTAAGGTGAAAACCCGTAAAACGGCAGCGGGGACGGGCAAAAAAGATGCGGTGGTCGTACAGGGCGTGGGCCACTTAATGAGCCAATTAGCCAATTGCTGTAAGCCTGTGCCCGGCGAGCCTATCCTAGGCTACATCACGCAAGGGCGAGGTGTTAGCGTTCATAAAGAGAGCTGCGATCAGCTGCAGCACTTGTTGTCACAGCACCCTGAGCGTCAGATAGAGGTTAACTGGTCAGAAGAACTTAAAGTAGGGTTTGAAACCGGCATAGACATATTCTGCCATGATAGAAATGGTTTACTGCGTGACATTACCACTGTGCTTGCCAATGAAAACGTCCCGCTACTAGGGGTTAATAGCTTAAGTGATAAAAACAGGCAAACGGCGCTTATCACGATATCCATTGAAGTGCAGGATTTAGAAACGGTATCAAAAGTACTGACAAGATTAAGACAGCTTAAAGGCATTACTGATGCAAAACGCAAGCAAAGTTAGGCTTAGCGAAATGCAGCGGCTGCTTGAAATTATGAGGCAGCTGCGCGACCCGGAATCTGGGTGTCCGTGGGATGTAAAACAAACCATGGAAAGCCTCACTCGCTATACGATAGAAGAAGCTTATGAAGTGGCTGACGCTATAGCCAGCGGCGATATGCACGACATAAAAGATGAGTTAGGTGATTTACTGTTTCAAGTGGTGTTCTACGCGCAGATCGCCAGTGAAACGAGCGCATTTTCTTTTGATGACGTGGCCCAAAGCATTAGCGACAAGCTAGTGCGTCGCCACCCGCATGTTTTTGGCGCGCAGTCTGTCGATGATGGGAAAGGCAGTGAAAAGGGCGGCGAAGCGCTTCAGCGAACGTTGCTCAGCGACACTGCCTTAAACGCACAGTGGGATGCGATTAAAGCGCAGGAAAAACAGCTTAAAAAGCAGCGTTCTAAGCAACGTGTTCAAGCCGCAGAAACCAGTATTCTAGACAGCGTTCCCAAAGGCATGCCGGCACTCATGTATGCGCAAAAGCTACAGAAAGCTTGTGCAAAGGTAGGTTTTGACTGGGCTGATGTCGCACCTGTAATTGATAAAGTGCGCGAGGAAGTAGAAGAGATTCAGCTAGAATTGGATTACAAACAGCGAGCAGAAACCGCTGCCGAAACAGCGTCGCAGTATGTCAATAGCACGTCCGATGGCGAAGCGCTTCACGACAATCAAAATGCCATAGAAGAAGAAATTGGCGATGCACTTTTTGCTATGGTTAACTTGGCAAGACACTGCAAGGTAGATGCTGATACCGCACTTCGAAACGCCAGTAACAAGTTCGCTAACCGTTTTAAAGGTGTAGAGCGTTTGGCGGCAAAGCAAGGCGAGACGCTTGACGCATTGACCTTAGATGAAATGGAAGCTTTGTGGCAGCAGGTCAAGCAGTCTTCAAGTGCTAAGTAATTTGCACGTCTTGCGAACTAAAAACACACCTTATTCATAAACTCACTCGTCATTTTTCATGCCAGTAAACCCGTAGTGCAATGCTGAGATGCGCTATGGGTTAATGCTAACCCTACCGAATTAGCCTAATGTAGATGGAAACTTCTTTATTTTGGCGTATGGTTATTAAGTAGGTTTGATTTATGGCAAAGGGATGTAGATCCATTTTGTCTACAATCTGTGTATAAAAAAAGCACGTTGGAAATGTGCGTAGCCGGTGTTGAGTAATAACACTTACCACGGAGTTGGACTGGATTGGGCGTGACTGTTTTATGAAAAAAGTACTGTATTTAACGCTGGGATTGTTTTTAACGCTTCTAGGCATTGTCGGAGCCTTCTTACCTGTAATGCCAACCACAGTATTTTTGATAGGTGCGCTTTTCTGTTTTACAAAATCTTCACCGCGCCTTGAAAGTTGGCTAATTCAGCACCCCAAATACGGCCCGAGTCTGGTTGCGTGGCGCAAGCACGGGGCAATATCGAAAAAAGTGAAATGCATTGCCTGCTGCAGCATGTTGATAAGCTTTATTCTTGTTTGTCTATTTGCATCTATGCCCATTCCCGCTTATATAGGCATTGCGATGTTTATGGGAGTAGGCGCGTACTTTGTGGTTACACGCCCCAGTATGTCAGCCGTTTAGTATTGTTATCAGTACCCACTAAATCTTTGCTCGCGCATGCTTTCCCTTTCTTGACGGTAATCGTGCCGCGACTAACCTGCTAGTTCTAACGGTTCCTACCTAGTCGCTCGTGACTGCTCACCCATTCATCCGCGACCACAGCAGAACCCAAAGACAGATCGCCGCACAACACAGTCGCCGCAACAATTTCAGCAAACTTATTCACGCTACCTCTTTGTGTACAGCCAAGTACGCTTAAACATTCGTTTTGTGTAGCTAAACCGGTTCCACCACCGTATGTAGCAACGATTAACGATGGAATAGTCACAGAGAAGTAGTAGTCTCCATTTGGCGTAATTTCAGCGTAAGTAAACCCCGCCGACGACTCAGCCACATTAGCGACATCTTGCCCGCAAGCGATGAACATGGCGGTAATGCCGTTAGCGAAGTGGGCGCCATTGTTAACGCTACCGGCCATTAGTGCGCCCATATTTGAATACTGGCGCTGTTTAAATAATGCTTCTGGCGGGCAATGCATAATGTCCGTCATAAGTTTTTTTGGCAGGGTTATTTCTGATACAACGCGCTTTCCGCGGGTATGCAGCGAGTTTAAGTGAGAGTGCTTTTTATCGGTATCAAGATTAGCGGCCAGTACAAAGTGCTCGATAGGGCGTGGGTAGTTCGCTTGTATCCACTCACAACCCGCTTTAGTGGCTTTACTTACCATGTTCTGACCAGCCGCATCGCCGCAGGTGAAATTGAATCTTAGCCAGCGAAGCTTAGACGCAGCGTACTGCTCGATATCCCTTAGTTTGCCCACGCTGGTGGTGTTATCACTGGCGCGTTTGATGGCTTCAAAGTTTTGCTCAACCCATTTGCCAAATTCGAGGGCTTCTCTGGCGTTAGAAAACGCGAACATAGGCGCTCGCTGCATGGCATCATCAATGACTGTTGTAGTTATGCCCCCAGCCTCTCTTGTTAAGCGCATGCCTCTACTGTAGCTGGCTGTTAGTGTACCCTCTGTTGTGGCCATTGGAACGTAGAACTCGCCTTTGGCGTGCTCTCCGTTCACTAGCATCGGGCCTGCAAAGCCGATAGGAACCTGTGCAACGCCTGCGAAGTTTTCTATGTTTCCCGACAAGGTTTCGGGCGGTATGGAATAGTGTCCTAAGTGGTTTAGCTGAGTGCCGGTTTCGCGCGCAATAAATTCGCGGCGTGTTCGGCTCATGTCATCGGTATAGTCGTTGTCTGAGGAACGTGGGATTTTAGGCATTGGGCCACTCCTTTTTTCTTTCATAATAGGAGTGCTGATACCGAATGAGAACTGTTTACAATTTATACATGAGGATAAGTGCCACCTATGTATGTGCTGTTTATGTAGAAAGGCGTTAAATTCACCTTTCTACACGCAAAAAGCGAGGATGTTGCTTATTTCGAACTCATAAGCGACGCGCGATAGCCCCGCATAAAGCAAATGATACTATGCTTTTTTATCCAATTTTGCCTGAAGTATAGCAATCTCTTCTCTGCGTTTTTTATCGGCTAGAGGGCGGTTGGCTTTTTCAGGCGCGTTTTGAGCACGGATTAAAAAACCTTGGGCTTCTTCGTATTCACCATCGTCGAAAAGAAACTCAGCATAAAAGAAGTTTTGGTCCATACCTTCTGGGTTAATTTCCAATGCGCGCTTAAATAATTGTTTTGCTTTCTTATCGCTTCCAAAGCTAACTGGCCAGCCTGGTACTTTATGATAAAGTGCCGCTAATACAGTGAGTGCCGTCCCCTCTAATACCGCTTCCTCTTTTTCAATGGCACGTTCTAAGTTTTCCTTCGCACTTTCAGCAAAGTCCAGGGCACCTAAACCGCCTTTCGCACTTGCAGTACTTGATTGAGAGATAGCTAGCCAGGTCAGTGCTTCAGCGCTATTTTCTGATTGCTCGACTAACACTTTCGCCTGCGCAATCAGTGCAGAAAATGCCTCTAATTGGGCTTTACCTTCAAGCTTATAGTTCGCTTTTGCCCACGCGTGTTGTAACGGTAGTAAATCAGGGGTGCTTGCATGAACCGTAGATATCGACAACGTAGTAATAAGGATGAATAGAAAAGGAGAGAAGAAATTCTTTTTCTGCATGAAAAGTCGCCTTTATAAAATAGAAGTAGTTAGGAATAAACGAGATAACTCGAAGAAATTGTTAGTAATTTCATGAATTATCGTTGAATCGGCGGCTAATCTAACGGTATTTGCAGTGAAAATCTAATACTTGTTGAAAATGGAAAGGCAATAAGAGCATTGCCTTTCCCTGTATACCTTTGGGGTGACTAACTTTTTCTCGCTATTTTCGCTTCCAATAAAGCGCTCTCTCTTTTGCGACCTAAGTCTGCAAGAGGGCGATCTGCACGACTTGGAGCGACCTGCGCCTTTTTGGCGAATTTAAGGGCTTCGTCATATTTACCGTTATCGAATAAATACTCCGCGTAGAAATAGTTGGGATCTATTCCGTCAGGGTTTATTTCAAGCGCATGCTTTAGCAATTTCTCAGCTTTTTTGTCGCTACCGAAACTAATAGGCCAGCCCGGAAGTTTATGATACAGCACACCTAGACTGGTCATCGCAGAGCCAGAGAGTGCGTTTTCGTCCAATCGCATTGCTTGTTCAAAACTCTTACGAGCATCCTTTGCGAAGTCCAGAGCACCAAGTCCGCCCTTGGCACCGGCTGTACTGGATTGAATTATGCCTTGCCAAATCAATAGTTCAGGGTTGTTGGGTTCTGCCTTAACGAAAGATTTAGCGGTATTAATAAGGGCGACGAATGCTTTTTCCTTTTCTGCATCATCAAGTTCATAGTTAATATGTGCCCACTGATGCTGAAGTGTCTTTAACGGGTTGGTTGCTGTTTCACTTAAGGCAGATGTCGGCGCTGTACTTTCTGTGACCTCGTTAGCTTGAGCCATAGCCGTATGGCTTAATGCCAGACCGAGTCCTAGAATTACCGTGGTGCTAAGCGTGGTTAATTTCTTCATAGTAATGTCCTCGTGTTAAATCAGCTTATTACCCAGGCGGGTATCGTTTTGAGCGCTGGTTTGTTTGTCTTGTGATCGCGATTTTTGAAAGGCATAGCGTTTAATTATTGGAAGTTTTTTTGCCAACGCGTTGTCAACAACACTGGGAACTAGCGCGTTAAGTTTGGTAAAAAAGCGTTCAGCACGTCCTAGCGCCACTCTTGGCAAATTGTTTTCTAACTGTTTAATAAATGCTTGTGCTACTGCATCAGGTTCGTCTGTCTGGTTGCCTAATGCGTCGTTTAGCGCAATAGCGCGTTGGTCGTTTATGTCGGTGCGCGTTGCACGTGGCGCTAGATAATGAAATTTGATTTTGCTATCGCTGAATTCTCTGTGCATGGCTTCCGTCCAGCCTTTCAACGCGAATTTAGTTGCGCAGTAGGTTCCGTGCGCAGCAAAACCGATACCTCCAAAAGCAGAGCCTACATTCACAATGTGCGCAGACGGTCTACGTTCTAGTAACGGCAGCAGGCGTTGGGTTAGTAGCATGGGTGCCAGCATATTTGTCGACACAATCGACTCGATAGGGGTGCCCACAAACTCGCCAACATAGGTAATGCCGGCATTGTTAACCAGAATACTTAAAGGAAGTCGTTGGCAGGCACTTACTACTCTATCTCTGCCTTCATCTGACGTAATGTCAGCCATAACGGCGGTATGATGAAGGGTTAAATTTTGTTGCAGCTGTTCGAGCTTCGCCTTACTTCTGCCAGTTAGGATAATGTGCGCGCCTTTTTCATCAAGCGCCTTGGCTATTGCTTTACCAATACCGCCAGTAGCACCTGTAAGAAGCACCACTTGATTACGCCACTCAATATTCATTGTATTTACCTTAACGTGTTAGCCGTTTACCTCAGGAGATAAGCACCAGAGGTAAACCCTTGAATTTAAGCAACCTGTTCCAAGCCGTGTTCGGGTGTTAATTCGCGAAAGATATCTCCGTATAAGCGATAAAACATGTTCGCGCTGTGAATGATCATTTGTTGCTCTTTGGGGGCGGTAATTTTGTTCATAAGCCCTTCAAAGAAAACAATGTGCTCTTGGTCTAGCGCACCGTGAGAGGTAAGGTATTTAAACGCTGATTTAGGCAGTGATAACTTGTCTTTGATTTGTTTTGCAGCGGCGTCGGCAAGCGCGATACTTGTGCCCTCTAAAACGAATACCATGCCGAAGAAATACAGTGGACTTTTGCGAGCTATTGCATCAAAAGCATAGGCAACCATTAATTCGGTGGCGGGTGCAGGCTGACTATTCCTCGCCTTTTCTTTATCAACGCCACAGGCTGCAAGGTCGTTAAGGATCCACTCCTGGTGACCCATTTCTTCTTCAATGTATTCACCAATTGCTTCTCTTAGCCATTCCTTATCTTCGTTGAGTTTGGCACCTGTAGCCATAAGCAGTGGAACAGTAAACTTAACGTGATGATAGGCCTGTTGAAGAAAGGCAATATAGTCGTTTAGGTTAAAATCACCGTTAAAGCAGCGTTGTATAATCGGCGCCTGTAAGAATGACTGTCTGGCATGTTCGGTGTTGCTTTGAAGTTGCTGATAGAAATTCATAAATTATTCCTTGATAACAAATTGAGAAGAAAATGCTGTTGTGCTTTGAACGCTGTACTGGTGTTGATCTTGGCTCTGGTAGAGCATGTCTAAGTCAGTCGCGTAGCGGGTAATTATTGCGTCACGTTTCAGTTTTCCCGTTGGGGTAAGCAGTTGGTTTTCTGGCGTGCAAAGACCGATGGTGGCGAAACTAACAACTTGCGCATAGTCAGGTAACTGCTTATTGATAAGCGCCACGGTGCTTTGAATCTGTGAATTAGAAATAGTATTGGAAGCGGGTACGAGGAGCGCGACACAGTAGGGTTTAGCTTCGCAATACACCAAAGCCTGCCTAAACAGTCCCGTTCCCAGCAATAAAGATTCAATCCACTCTGGTGATACATTTCTGCCAAAGCTGTTCACCATTATGTTTTTTATACGCCCATTCAGCGTAAGTGTGTTGTCAGAAAAAAAGCCTAAATCGCCGGTTCTGACCTGGGTCGGATAGAATGAGGAAGGTTGATTCAAATAGCCCAGAAAGTGGTTACCTGTAACTACAATTTCACCCTCTTCGATGTGCAGTTGATTATGACCTAGCGTTTTTCCGGCACTGCCCATCGTATTGCAATTGGGCGTGTTCAATGTTGATACTGATACCGCTTCAGATAAGCCATAACCTTCAAATACTGGTAGTCCCCTCGCTTGAGCTTGCGCCAGCAAAGTGGGCGCTACATGTGCACCGCCAACAGCAATGAACATTAGTGATGAAGGTGGTATCCAGCCCTGATTACATGCCTGTACTAGCACCATTAGCAAGTCGGGCACCAAAATCACAGACGATGGTTGAACGCGGTCTATCAGTGACAGCAGTGCGTTTGGATCGACGAGTTTGCTTCCTTGAAATCCGCGCTCACATGCCGTGGCTAAATAAACCGTGCCGCCGTGGTACAGAGGGGCGTAGACACCTGCAATATTTTCAAGAAGGGTAGACAATGGAAGTAAACACAGGTGGTTCACTATTTCAGGTTGAACAGCACGCTCAATAGAATGGGCAACTTTCCATTGCGATTCAGTTGACAGGCACACGCCTTTCGGTGAGCCCGTAGAGCCAGAAGTAAAGGTTATTTTATTGGTTCCTACAGGTGTGTATACACGAGAGTCATGTTTGAGTGGATGAGCGACAATGTCGTTTTCGCTATCAAGAACAGCCGGTGACTCACTCCATTCACTTAGTTCACCACCGCGATTGGTCAATAAAAAGTGACACTGGCTCTCATTTAATACATGTTCTTGTTGGGAAGCGGTAAAAAATAGCGGAACGGGGACGCAGCAAACGTTAGCCTGTTGGCAGGCTAAATCAGCAATCACCCATGCAAAGCTATTGTCAAAGGCAATGCCCACCCTCTCGGCATTGTGGTTTGTTATCCAGCTTGCGAGGTTCTCGACGGCGCTCAAAAGGGCGCGGTAAGTTATTGAACCGTGTGTGCATTTAAGCGCAACGTCATTATCGTGCCCATTTATATACTGATTAAGCAACATACGCTGTTTCCTTTTTTGTGCAGGTATTTTGCGTTAACGCATCCACATTTGCGGAAATAAGCTCAATTGCACGTTGGTAATGAGCATTAAGTTCAGGGCAGCCAATAATGTGTTGGGTTACGTGATTTAGCGACAGGGCAGTAACCTGAGGAGCGGTGTCATAATAGGTGCCCCAATCATCGCCATTCCCTTTAAGTTTTGACACATCTGCTTTAACAAGGGGGAGGAGTTGAATACCCGTGCCCATGAGTAAAGAGGTGAGCTGTGAGGTCGCACTGAAAACCAGATATTTGCTACCACATCGTTTTAAAACGAAGAACAGGGCAAATAACAAGGGGAGGGTATAGCGCGATGCACTGCTAAAAAGGTTACCAACTTCAGCAATATGCGCTCTGTTTACGGTTATCCCTTGTAAGGTGAGGGCAGTTTCTACCGAAGTGTTAAGGTATTGCTCTATAAAAAGAGAATTATACTGACCATCATAGGCGGCAAATCTTGCGCCTGCGGCGGCTTTAACTCCCTTAGCGTCAAGAGCAAACAGCATAGGCATAAAGGAAGTCACTCGTGCGTTGTAGCGAGCTTTAAAACCACTCGCAATAAACGCTTCAATACGGCGGCGGGCATTATGTCCATGTTTTGCCGCGATAAAGGTTATAGTGGGCTTTTTCTTTGAGACAATCGCAGATTGCTGACCAGCAAACTGGGTTGAAACTGAAGCTAAAACGTGACTCATAAACATGCTCATTGGTTTTGCGATGTTATGAGTATTTACGCGAGACCTTAAGAGAACCTTAAGTGGGAAAAACTTTTATAAATGTCAGTACAAAATGTTAAGAACGCCCAAGCTAATTAATCGCTTGAGCCGTCATAGCTATTAAAAACTGGGCCGTTAGCCGGTAAATCACAGGTAGCGCTCGCAGCAGTGGCAGGAAGCAATAACCATTCGTCACGGTGGACTACGCCCAGTGATGTGGCTTGTGATAAGTCTGCACATTGAAATTTGTAGTCACTTGGAACTAACAAAAAGCGTTGACGCATTGGCGGTCTAACCCGCTGGCCTGAAACCTTTGTCTGCTCGCGGGAAGGCTCGGAAGTATTAGCCAGCCAAGCCCACGCTGTACCGTTTTCTACTTCTTTCGGGGTATGGTAACCAAAATGAGCCATTTCAAAGGGTGAATAAAGCAAATACTGTTCTTTAAAGCTGACTATCCCTACCTCGAAGGCAGTTGAATCCTTCGTCAACATATTACTTATTTGGCTTTCTGCATTTTGAAGGACTATACGGGGAGTACGGTAGTCATTTAGCAGCCATGCACCGAATGTGGAAGGAATTACAGTTAAAATGAAAAGCCATGCCAGTAATTGGCGGGCGAGTAATTCTCCATCCCCTGCGTTGCGCTTTTTATTGTAAACATAGTAGACAATATGAGTACAAAGCCCAGCGAAACCGAGTACAAGTAATACTATGCTTAAACGAACAAGGGTTTCGCTGTCGCTGTCAAAGCGCGTCATCAGCTTAACAGCGGTGGGCTCGTGAAATAGCAGTGCTAAGCCAGCAATCAATAAAACGGCAGAGATTAACGAAGTAACTGCGCGCGCAAAAAGCACCAACCCTCTTGATACAGTTGAATTCGCAAGTACCAGGCCTGCAACCATACTCAACGCAGGCAGTGCCGGTAGAACATAAACACCACGTTTACCTGGGCTGATACTAAAGAAAATGACAACCAATATTACCCATATCAACAAGGATGAGTAAGCGTGGTTGTGAGTAAGTGCATCTTTTAACGACTTAGCTTTTGATACAAGTATGGCAATTGGAGTTATCCAAAATACAGGAATAACTTCAACAATATAGTAATACCAGGGCTCTATGTGGTGCCAGGCATTGGCATATCGCTCAGCCGTTTGTTTAAACAAAATGTTCGACAAGTATTGTTGTATTTGAGGATCTTGTTTTATCAAACCAAGATAAAGTAGAGGTGCAAGCCACATCGCCACAACTGATAGCATGACTAAGGGGCCAAACAACATGCGCAATGACCACTTGCCGCGATGTGAGCCGCTGGTAAATGCGAAAAATGCAATGGGGATAAATAAAAGAACAGGTAAAAAGCCAACGCCTTTGGTTATGATCCCAAGCCCCATAAAGAACCATGCTGCAAAGTACCACCGCCAATTAACATGCACATAAAAGTGCTGAATGAGTCCGTAGACGCTAATCCAGATAAAGCAGGCGACAAGGGCATCTATTTGAGCAAATTTGGCTTGAATAAGAAACTGAGGGCTCAGTAGAAGTACGAGCATACTCAACATTGCCGCTTTTTCACTGGCAAGTCTTAGCGATAGCTTGTAGGTTAACCCCAAAGTGACAAGGCTTGCGATAGCGTTAGGCAGGAGCATAGCCACCTTCAGGCTACCCGTTATAAGGTAAAAGAAGGCAATACACCACATAAACACAGGAGGCTTGTCTGGATAAATTTCGCCACCGCGCATGGGCACAAGCCACTGTCCGCTGTTCACCATCTCTTTTGCGACCAAGGCAAATCGAGGCTCATCGGGTGGCCAAGCATCTCTGAAGCCTAAACCTATCAATATCAGAGCACAGGCGAAAAAGAACAGGGTTGATGCATGGTTATTTAAGTTAAGCACAAGCCTCACGACGGCTCACTCCTACGAGAAATGCCTGATAAGGATAGAAGTAGAAGAAGGCTTATGATCAAGCCACCTATTTGTAAAGGCTGTCCAAGGGAACTGACAAAGCGAGAACCGCTTCCAAGTAAAGTAAACAAAAAAGTTTGAGGCGCAAAACCGATTGCACTTGCAAGAATAAACGGGACAAACGGAACGCTTAGCACACCTGCGACAGCGTTTGTGATTAAGTTAGAGCCTACAGGGAATAAACGAACAATTAACACATTGCGAAAACTTCGCTTGGCCAGTTTGTTTTCAACTGGTTTTAACTTTGAACCTAAAAGACGGACAGCGAATGAGCGCAGAGGGCCATTTGCTAATGCGTAGGCGATACATGCAGACAATACCGTTAGCAACAAAGCAATTAATCCTCCCTGCCATGCGCCAAAGCCCACTCCGCAAAAAAAGCTGACTGCCTGACGGGGAAAACCCATAGTTAAAAGCACAACACAGCCACTTAAAATCACACTCAGCGACTGCCGATTTAAATTTGAAATATAGGCATTCAACCAATCTGTATCATCACCGTGTTTCCATACTTCACCTGTGACCTCAAGCGACAAATAGCAGATAAGCGCGATGCTAGCTGCACCAATTAAAAACTGTATGACGCTTTTGAGGCGGCGAACATTAGTCTTCATGACCCATTCCGCTGACAATGTGATTAAGTTTGTTTCTGTACATTAGCCATCTGACGCCAAGCATATCGATGATCCCTGCCCAGCCACGATTCCATGCTGTGTAATTTGATTTACCTTCTAAACGCGCGCGATGATTGACCGATACACATACCACCTTTCCCCCAAGCCTTTTAGTTAAAGCGGGAATATATCGGTGCATATGGTCAAAGTAGGGTAAAAGTAAAAAGGTGCTTCTTGGGAGTAGCTTCAAGCCACAGCCCGTGTCTGGTGTGTCGTCTTGTAGGATCCACTGGCGAACACGATTGGCAACTTTAGACTGAAATCGCTTCCACGGGGTATCTTTTCGCTTCTTACGATGTCCGATAACGCAGAAGTGCGCTGCGTTAGTTTCTTTAGCTGCGCGAATAAGTCGCGGTATATCAGCAGGATCGTTTTGCCCATCAGCATCAAGGGTGATGATCCACTTTCCTTTTGCCTGCAAAACACCGTGAAAAACGGACGTGCTTTGACCGCAGCTCATAGGGTGGACGATGACCCGACAACTTACCGGCAAGGTGCTTGAAAGGTTACGCAGTAAGGATAGAGATTCGTCGCTGCTACCATCATCTACAACAATAATTTCTGTTGTTGCATTAGGGACCACCTCTGAAATTTCTAGCAACAAAGCAGAAAGGTTTTTGGCTTCATTTTTAGCAGGTAAAACAACACTGACGTCAAACTGGCGCATAAGAATATTTGGTAAATCATCGAATGACGTGCACTTTATAAGTCGAACCTTAAGGGAAGCTTAAGTTGGGCGCTAAAGTACAAACTTACACTAGAATTCGTATTCCAACGACATGCGAAGTGTGTGATCTTTACTGTCGCCGTTTAGTCCAGCTATAAAGCCCAGTTCCCACTTTAGCTGCTTCTGTCTGTCATAACGCTTTATGCCCATGAAAGCTGGACCTACGCCAATAAAATCCTCAGCAACATAAACTTCAACGCCAGGCTGTATTTCGGGAAGCCAGCGGTATCTAAACTTGGCTTTAAATTCGCTTTCCCATTCGTTAGCAACCGTTTCGCCCCATTCATAAACGACGGTAATGTTGGTGGTAAGGCTAAATTGACCAAACTCTTTTTCAGTCAGCAAGCCAGCCTTTACTTCCCAGTCATCAGTATTGTGTTGTTTTTCAAGCTCAAACAATGTGCCCCAGTCAGCCCAATACTGTCCCTGTTCGGTCATCATCCAACGTAGTTCTAATTCGTAACCCTCTACGCGAAAATCTTCATTCTCATCACGCGCTCCTACCACATAGGCCTCTAAAATTAAAAATTCGGAAAGTGCGTGCCCGAATGAAAAACGTTGCATTAGCACATTTCCATCGTCGTTTTGTCTCGATGTTAGGCGCCATTCGAATTCTCGCTCAAACGGCAGAACGTAAGGATGATATACCTTATCGACGGTAAAGTTATCTGCGCGTGCCTGACTGGCAAACAGTAACAAAAACGTGATTAAGGAGAAAAAAGCACGTTTTAACATGCGGCCTCCTTGAGAGGGGTAGACCTTTGTCTTATACACAAAAGGGTGATGAGATTAGGGACAATCAAAGCAATCAAAAAGACAACGATATAACTTAAAGAGGGCGTGGCTTCATAGCCAACAAGCGCGTTAAGCAAGTGCCCGTATTCGCTGTTATCGCTCACAATTTCGCTGCTATCCCAAAGTTGGTTTGGCGAGGGAAACGTATCGGTTTGCTCCAATAATAAAGCGATATTGGCTGCCTGCGCTGCAACAAAAACAGAAACAAAGAAATGCGTTGTTTTTAAACTAACAAATTGAGTGAGAAAAATATTGAGCAAGATAGCAATACTGATGCTTATACCAAGCCCAATAGTGGTTCCCAGAAATAGCAAGGTGCTATCGCTGTTTCTCGTCAGTTCAGAGATGAAGTAAACTAAAAAGTGCAGCGAATTGGGTAATCCAATGCCCAATACGAGCAGCGAGATTCCAATGCTAAGCAATGATGAACTCGATGTGCCGGATGACGCGAGAAAGCACATGCCAATCCACGCAATAAAAAATAATAACGTCTTAAGAAGTTCAAATCCTGCGCCTTCGTAAAATTCTGACACCACGCCCAGCTTTGGATAGGTCAATAATGCGATAAATATAAGCGCAAACAAACGCCATAAGAGAGTGACCGCGGAAACGCGAGGTAGGGCCAACAGCACGCTAATAAGTAAGAAAATAGGTAACGTATCACGCAGAAAAAGCACAACAGTATTAATGAGCATATTGATTGTCCTCTGCGCTTTTCACTACCACTTTACCCACTGCGGTGTTGGGATGAAATTCTCCGAAGAAGGGGTATTCTCCTGGTGTGAGCGGTCCGATAAATATGGTGCCTCTGCTATTTGCAAATATCACTTTCTCTCTGTTTAAAGAGAAGCTATCGATTTCCTCTGGTGTATTGTCAAAGTTGATAAAAGTAAGTTTTACCTTTTGCCCAGCTGGAACAGTGACTTCTTGGGGGTAAAACAAATGTGATTTAATTTCAACTACAACCTCAGGTAGCGCCCAGGCACTTGGTACGTGGCAGGCAAAAAAGGCAAAGGCAAGGGATGACTTAAAGTACGAAGTCATTTGAAAAATTCACCCTTACTTCTAAACCGCCCATCGAGCTTTCGTGCAGTGTCAGTTCTGCATTATGTAAAGCAACAACTTGCGCAACAATTGTGAGACCTAGTCCACTCCCCGAAGTGGGTTTACTCGTAGGCCCCCTTTGAAACCGTTTTATAACCTCAGGTCGTTGATCAGCGGGAATGCCAGGGCCAGAATCGCATACACTTAATGAGACACCACGGTGATGACATTCTACTTTAATTAAAATTTGCGCATTTTTAGGCGAATAGTTACTCGCATTACTTACCAAATTCTGAAGCAGCGTATATAGCATAAACTGCGAGCTTTGAAGCCAAACCTCATCTCCTTCCAGCGCAATTTCCTGTGCTTTATTTTCTATTTTTCCATAAAGGTCACTAATAACCTCTTGAGCGACATGGTGCACATTAATAGGCTCTCGTTGTTCAACAAAGGTCTCTGGGCTTGTTCGCGTTAGCAAGAGAAACTGGTTTACTGCGTGGATCATTCTGTCAGTATCAGCCTTAAGTGTTTTAAGTGCTTCACCCTTTTCGCCCAATTCGTTTGCGATGTTGTGAATATTGATTTTCATAACACTTAAAGGCGTTCTAAGTTCGTGCGCCGCATTGGAAGCAAACTGTTGTTCACGCTCAAATGCAGCGTTAAGACGATTGAACATGGTATTCAGTGTGGAAACCACAGGTGTAAGTTCACTTGGTTCTCTGTGCAGTGCAATGACAGAAAAGTCGTTTCCTTTTCGCTTTGCTAGCAATCTAGATAAATGTTTTAAAGGTGACAAGCCCCATGTTATGCCAAAGAACAGAATAAGAGCGAGTAAAGGCACACTCAATATGAAAGGGGTAATGGCCGCTACGGTGAGTGAATCGGTAAGCATAAAGCGGTTGCTTACCGGCTGGGCGACCATGTACCAAGTGGCAGTTTGTTCCTGGTACTTAGCAAACACACGCCAACGAGTGCCTAACGCGTTGACTTCAGAAAAACCGGGTGTGAAGGCGGCTATTGGGGTAGTGAGTTCAGCTGAAGAGGTGCTTATTAGTTCGCCCCTCTTCCAAATCTGAAACAACAGTTCATGCTCTTCTTCCTGTTGATTACTATCGAAGTAAGCAATGGCGTGGGAGAGTTCAATCAATTCGTCGTCTAAAAGTGCACTTGAGATATTTAGAGTCGCGCGATAGCCATGAAGGGCTGCGCTAAAAATCACCAATACGAGAGCACTGATTAGTGTAAGGATTAGAAAACGGCGAATAGACGACAACTCATTCTCCCGATTTAGATATACAGTAACCCACGCCGCGAATGGTTTTGATAAAATTATCAGGCATTTTTTTTCGCAAATGACTCACATGAACCTCTATTGTGTTACTTGCTACTTCTTCGCCCCATTCATAAAGTTTGTTTTCGAGTTGATTTTTGCTCAATACGCGCCCGGCATTTTCTACAAGCGCTTTAAGTACCATAAGCTCGCGTCTCGGTAAGTGGATGGTCTCATTATCGATTGTCAACGTGTGGTGTGCGGTATCAAGACTCACATTTTTAATCGTAATAATTGTTTGAGAAGCCGTACCTAGGCGGCGTTCAAGAACGCGTAATCTGGCGAGTAGTTCATCAATTTCAAACGGTTTTGGTAAATAATCATCAGCACCTGCGTCTAACCCAGAGATTTTATCGGATACTTTATCTCGTGCAGTAAGAATTAATACCGGGAGTGTCGCATTCTTTTTGCGTATCGATTTAAGCACATTCAAACCATCTGTATCGGGTAAGCCTAAATCAAGAACTACGATATCGGTTTGCCCGATACTAAGGGTTGTCATTGCGTCTGCACCTGTATAAACGCAGTCAACAGCATAGTTTGCATTTTTAAGGGACAAGGCTAACGCATCAGATAAAGGCCTGTCATCTTCAACCAATAATATTCGCATTCAAACACTCGACGATATGAGATCCGTAAAAGTGTATACCAGAAAACTTAAGAAAACCTTAAGAACTCTATTGTGCGGGCAGACAAGTTACTGTTTTAGTGAAAGTTACGAAAGCTTATTTGTTAGTTAGCCAGCTTTTTTTACTTACTTCCCGTTTCTGCGAACGTTAAACACTGATTAGTGCTCAACTGTTGTCTCGTCAACGCTAAGTAGAATGGTTAAAGCGGTCATAGATTTTTATGTGATTTTTCCATGACCAAATTTTATCCATATTTTTTATTCTTAGGGGTTCGCATTTATGTCAATTCCTGTATAATTCGCGCCCTGCCCAGTTACGCCCACCTTTGGGAAGGTGGAAGAATCAGCCGGCTCGAAGGGGTCTTTGTGTTGATTTTAAGGTGATTTCTGGTGTTCAGAAATCAGTAACGACGATATTATTCGGGTGAATTTGAAAATGAAAACTTTTGTTGCTAAGCCAGAAACGGTA
>Ga0105227_100017_pt1 | contig 82362 bp, 68 predicted proteins | sample Virmet3734_803_FD_89585 | JGI IMG/M metagenome (GOLD analysis project Ga0105227, IMG submission 89585) | Marine viral communities from the Southern Atlantic ocean transect to study dissolved organic matter and carbon cycling - metaG 3734_803 | ecosystem: Environmental > Aquatic > Marine > Oceanic...
ATTTTAGCGTACTAATTGTTATTAATTCTAAACTTAAGAGAGATTATGAGTATTACTAGCTTGCTTGGCGACAAGCAAAGATTCGATGTAAAACCTGATGATACGACTATGAAGGCTGTGGTGACCATGGCGAACGGTGGTTACGAGCAGTTAAATTACACCGATGTCCCCATGCCAAAACCACTTGCTGGCGAGGTGCTAGTTCAGGTTTTAGCAGCTGGTGTCAATAATACAGAAATTAATACTCGATTAGGTTGGTATTCTTCTAAAGTCACTCAAGGCACTGACGCGTTGGACGCGAATGACGAAGAGAAATCAAGCGCAGCAGAAGAGTTAGACGGTGGATGGAATGAACAAACCCCGTTTCCGTTTATTCAAGGGACTGACTGTTGTGGTCGAATCGTGGCAGTTGGGGAAGGCGTGGATCCTACACGTATCGGAGAGCGAATTTTAATACGTTCTTGCATCCGTAAAGATTCTTGGGACTCACTAGAAAATATTTGGATGGCGTCAGACTTCGATGGTGCTTTCGCCCAGTACGTAAAAATAACGGCGAGTGAAGCGTTCGCCGTCGAGTGCGATTGGTCGGATGCCGAACTCGGGACTATACCTTGCGCTTATGGCACTGCTGAAAATATGGTTCACCGAGCCGGCGTATCTAAAGGGGAGCATGTTTTGGTGACTGGGGCTTCCGGCGGTGTAGGTTCTGCTGTTGTGCAGTTAGCTAAACGCCGTGGTGCGACAGTTACCGCCGTTGTTGGTAAAAATAAAATGGACGTGCTTAAGGAAATAGGTGCAGACCGCGTTATCGAACGCAACAGCGACCTCGTTGAAGTGTTAGGAGAAAAGTCCGTAGATGTAGTTGTCGATAACGTTGCAGGTGAAGGATTCACTCAAATGTCCGTGGTTATGAAACGCGGTGGTCGCTACGCTTCTTCCGGCGCCATCGCAGGGCCAATAGTCACGCTTGATATGCGCAACTTTTACTTGAAAGATCTTACCTTTATTGGTTGTACTGCGTGGGACGAGCCGGTTTTCCCGAATCTTATTTCATATATCGAACGCGGTGAAATAAAACCTATGTTAGCTAGAACCTACCCGCTGGAAGATATCGTAACAGCACAAAAAGATTTCTCTGAGAAAAAACACGTGGGTAAAATTGTGTTGTTGCCTCCTAAGCAGACGTCACCGCAACAGGATTTTATCGATAGCTTGAAACAATGAGTACTATGTTTCAACTACGGTTAAATTGTTTTAGATGACATTAAAATGCCCGCTAAATGCGGGCATTTTATTTTTTGCTAGTTGCTAAACCTTTTATTGCCCCCGTACCGGCAAGGTTCATCAAACGACGAAATCTTGGGCATTCTAAGTGGCTTGGTGCTGTACAGGCGGCCGCATGTTTCAGACCATCGCGCATGGCTGTGAGCTTTTTTATTGTTCTGTCTAGTTCGTTGGCTTTTCTCAGTAGTAGTTCACGATTAATTTCCGGCTTTGCCTCGTTCCCCAAAATACCCGCAATCTCTTCTAAAGAAAAACCTGCAGCACGACCTAATGCTATTAACTCAAGGCGCTCTAGTACATTCGGGCTAAACACACGACGTATACCTTGCCTACCAATAGAACTGATAAGACCTTTATCTTCATAAAACCTAAGTGTTGATGCTGACACTCCTGACTTTTTGGCAACTTGAGATATTTCCATACATTTTTCCAAAGGATTGCTTGACTTAAAGTTAACTTGAAGTTGTAGGCTAGCATCTCTAACTAATTGAAACTAGCTATTGAGTGTGGATATGCAGAATATTGTTTTCATCGTGCTGATTGGCATTGGTGCTACCCTAGTGATGGATTTATGGGCGCTGCTAAGGCAACAATTGTTTGGTATTGCTCCAACAAATTGGGGCATGGTGGGGCGTTGGATAGGGCATATGAGAAAAGGGCGGTTCTCGCATTCTTCTATTGCAAACGCCGATGCTGTGAGTGGTGAGAAGATCATTGGGTGGACAGCGCATTACGTGATTGGTATTGGCTATGCGGTGTTACTTTTTCTTTTATTTGGAGAGACTTGGTTGCTTCAACCCACGGCTGGGCCAGCTTTAGCACTAGGTATAGCCACAGTAGTTGCACCGTTTTTCGTATTGCAGCCTGGTATGGGCGCAGGAATTGCTGCGTCGAAAACGCCTAATCCTAACGCTGTTCGCCTACACAGCGTTTTAAACCATGCAGTATTTGGCTTAGGGTTGTACCTTGCGGCATTGGTTCTGAGGCTCGCCCTGTCCTTATAGTCATGGAATTGGTCGAGCGGTAAATACAAATAGAAGCTGCAGATTGCCAGACAGAATCTGACTAGGGAAGGCATTTGCTAGTAAAATAAGCGGCGGCTGGGGTTATTCAGTTGGCGATTATTACAGTTGATGCTTTACCTTTTCTGACGCCAAGAAATGTAGCAACGTGTTGATTATCTTCACTGTATAGCCTAACAAAGCCTCCTTTCATACTGGAGGAAATGTCTGCATCAAACATTAAGTCATCTACTAGACTATTTAATATTTCAGCGTCATCTGACGCCACCTCTATTGCACAAAGGTCATTATTGCAAACGGCCTCTTGATACAGTGCTGCGTCTTGCCCATTTAGTTTGTCGATAAGTGAATCTTGCAGATCGCTTTCTATTGAAAGGGTCTCACTAGTTTTTGGAGCAAACTTTATCGTCTCTACAAGGCTCCTCAATTCTGTAATAGTTAAAGAGCCTAAGCGCTTAGTATCTAATGTGGCAATGTCGTTATTGACCTGCAAAATGTGACTTGTATCGTCAATGGGCTCTTCTGGTTCAATCAAAGCGTGAACATTGGTTTCATCACTAGTTAACTTTTCATTTTTTAGCTCAGTGTCAGTATCGACTTTCGTCACCGTAAGTTCTTCCGCTGAAGTCATTGCTTGAGACGAAGTTGAACCTGACTTATCCGCGAGGGGCACTGCTGTATTGTTCAGGTTAGTTGCTTGGTCTTTCTTCTGAATACCTGGCTCACTGGTTAACAAACCGATAAAGTAACCCACAGTAGTGAACAATACTGCGGTCAAAACAAAAGAGAGTTTTTTCAATATAAATATCCTTATTTCAATAACTGAAAGATGTTGTGCTTGTTGTGGGGAAGATTACCTCTGTCAAAAGCGCTATTCCGTATGCTCCTAACCAACAGTTCCTGTAAAGCGTGTCACTGTACTATAAAGATAAAAACACGAACCAAGAACAACATATCACAATGAATAACGAAATTACTTACCTCAATTGCTGATAAGAAAGTTTAAAATACCAAAACGGCCACAATTATCTATTTGTTCTTAATAATTAACCGGAAAAAAGCAGGATGAAAATTTCACTGGAAGAAATAAACAAATCTAACTATGAGCAGGTTTGTGACTTGGACGTGGCGGAAGAGCAACAAGCATTTGTTGCGTGCAATATGTGGTCGCTGGTTGAGTCTTTTTATAATGATAACCATACCTGTAAAGCCATTTATTGCAACGACCAGCCCGTAGGATTCTTGATGTGGGTTCAGGAAACGCCAACTAAGGTGTCTATTTGGCGCTTTATGATTGATGAGAGCCATCAAAATAAAGGAATTGGCAGAGTTGCTTTATCTCAAGCTATCACGCTTATAAAGCAAACTTCTGAGCTCAAATTTATTGAGATATGCTATAACCCTAAGAATCCTGTCGCCAAAACCTTCTATTCAAGTTTTGGTTTCGAAGAAGTGGGTTTAGATGAAGATGGCGAAGACATGCTTGCTGTTATTGCCATTTAGCCACGGTTAAAAATAATGAAACAGAGAAGCTTAAGGGATCTTAAGATATGGACGTCATAGATATTAAGACTTTTATTCCAAGCAAAAACTACGACATTTCTAAAGCATTTTATTCTGAGATTGGATTTAATGCAGAATACGTAAATGAAGATCTAACACTGTTTGAAAATGGTGATTGTCTCTTCTTTCTTCAGCGCTTCTATAATCCTGAATTGGCGAATAACTTTATGCTACAAATCTGTGTGGCAGACATTCAGGACGCTTTTGAATTGTGCTCGCGCTCTTTACATAAAACGAAAATTTCATCAATTGAGCAACAACATTGGGGAAGCATTTTCTATCTATGGGGCCCGTCGGGCGAACTACTTCACATTACTAAATTAGGTAGCTAGCTTTTGCGAAAAAGAGGGGCAGAATGACGAATGATGCATACGAATTACACCGTTAAAGAAAGTCCTCCGTCAGCTGAAGACTTTGCCAGTTTAAGAAAATTGATTGGATGGAATAACCCGTGTTTATCGGTTGTTCAAAAAAGTATTGATGCCTCGTTGTTTTGGGCAACAATTTACCTCGACAACAACCTTGTAGGCTGTGGTCGGGTGATTGGCGATGGCGCAATGTATTTTTACATTCAAGACGTCATTATTCATCCAGAACATCAGAATAAAGGTTTGGGATCGAAAATAATGAACACGTTGATTACACATTTAGAGTCTTGCTGCGCACCTGGCGCAACGATTGGCTTGTTGGCTGCGCATGGTAAAGAAAGTTTTTATCTTAAGTTCGGTTTTGAACCTCGTGATGGTGAAAGTTTAGGTCTAGGCATGTGCAGGTTTATTTAGCTACCTGGTCATTAACGCGACATGCAAGTCTTAAGAGTTCTCAAGTTTATTCAAATCACTATGTATCGTAATTATCGTCTTTCAAACAACGGCAGCTTTCTGTCCTAAGGCGGCAAGTCGCCTCCGCTTTTCATGCACGGCCTGACGATAAACATCAAGTTCTTCTAACACTGAGAAAAGTACATCTCCTGAAACTAGGCGCTTTACGTCACTTGGTTATCAGCAATTTTTTTCAATGTAACCTTCAATGTAACGGTCAATGCTGCTTGTAGTCTCTCTTTGGTGTGAATTTTGCAAAAGCCTGTTTAAAGACACTGAAAATGTCGGTTTGCGTAGTAGCTGATCACTGTTTTTCGATGAGTTTTTGCTTCTTTCCGATAGAAATTTGACGTTTTTCACTGGACACGTGTAATGAAAAGTATGACAAAACCTGTCTCTCACGCTTTGCTGACAGAAAATGGTCGCTTGGTCGCGAAAGCCTTGGCATATACCGCGCTTATCTTGGGCTTACTCTCTGGTTGCTCTTCATCTGACGAACCTAAGAGTCAATTTGCGCAAATCGATACCAGTGAGGTAACTGCCTTAGGCAATGTGGAATATCACACATACATGTTGGCCAACGAGCTTTTTGCTGATGTGGGTCCGGCACGTCAGTCACGCTACGCGGTAGTCGGCTTTGTACCTGCCGATACCATGAAATACAGTGCCGACCATCAACACCCGTTAATGTTGTTGGGCCATCAACTTGAACAGGGAATAATTACTGAGGCGACGAAAAGAGGCTTTTCTACTCAAGAATTTAAGCTTTCGAACGATATAATTGTTAGTAACGAAAGCGACAGAGTGTTAACGCGCAATATCGACCAGCTTTCCAACATTGAGCGCGTCGATTTTTATATTACCGGCACTATGGTGTACCAAGAGTCTGGTGCGGTGGTTAACGCTCGAATTATCAACGCTAGAAATAAAAACATTGTCGCTGCGGCAACACGCTTTTTCCCTGCCGAACTGTTTTGGCGAGAAGAGCAAGTAACCACCAGAAACGGCAAGTTATACAGAACTGAAGGTACGAGGTAACCCCATGAAAAGACGAAATCAATACGCGGCGCTTTCGCTCTGTGCCTCACTGCTAAGCGTTAGCGGGTGCTCTATGATGATGGGGGAAGAAGAGGTAGCAGAACAGGCGCCTCAGCGCCCGGCCATGAATGTTATCGATATTACAGCCGCTGACCGTGCTCCCTCAAAGCCAGTCGAAAGTACCAATGATACCCAATCTCAGGGTATGGACGCGTATGGCGCCATTGGTCAACCTCCTTTGTATTCGAGCGTACAGGGCGCGTATAAAGGTCGACCTCTAACCAAGCACATTGGCGACTATGTGAAGAACATGGCGCAAGACTTAATTGCGAATATGGAATATGTGAATAACAAGACACCTATCGGTGTAACCCATTTCGCATTGTTAGACACTGACTTGCAGAAAACGGATTTGCTAGGCCGTCAGATGGCGGAATCTTTTGTTCACGAACTGCATAAATTCCGCGTGCCGGTTATCGACTTCAAAGCCACCGAGTATATTCGCATTACTGACGATGGCGATTTTGTATTAAGCCGAGACTATTTGGAATTGAGCAGCAGCCTTCCTATTGAATATGTGCTAACCGGAACCATGACCAAGCATCAAGGTGGCGTTTTGGTTAACGCGCGTATTTTAGGCATGGAGTCACGTGCCGTCGTAGCAACAGCGCAAATGTTAGTGCCGTTCTACGTGGTAGATGCACTTATTCCAAGTGACGGTAGTCAGCAAAACGGCATGCGCGATGGCGTAAAGTTAAGTCGAGGCTAGGAGCAGCAACATGATGTTTAGCCGTAACCTCAATGTAGCGCTTAAAAAGCGACTGACCTGCGCGCTGGTGTTTTGTGGTTTGTCGCTTAGCGGTTGTACAAGCACCGAATCCATAGGTTCTTTTTGGCTAGGTGAAGATGGCGAAATTACCCATCATGAAGAGCCGGTCCCTGTGCCCAGCCGTTCAGGCTTACAATACACACCAGACTCGCGAGATAGAGAATATCAGCAGCATGTTGCGGTAGAGCCCGGCTATAAAGACCCGCTACATAATGGGTACTCACCGTCCCAAACCCACAAGCGGTTGAACGATTACGCCTCGCAGCTGGCCATGGAATTAATGGAAAATACAACCCGGTTAACTCAACAAGACATGGTAGGTGTGGCGAGTTTTGTTCGGCTTAATCAGTCGCTCAACAACAGCACAGTGCTTGGGAATCAACTTTCTGAATATTTAATTGCCGAACTTCAAGATTTTGGATTAGCGATTGTCGATTTTAAACTGGCAGGTGGGATTACCGTTACACCGGTAGGCGATTTCGTTTTAACTCGTGATGGGGCAGCCCTTGCTAAACAGATTGAAATGGATCATGTGGTAACCGGCACTATTATCGAGGATGACCGCGGTGTGCGTGTTAATGCGCGTATTGTGTCGCTAAAGAACAAGCAAGTTGTGGCAAGCGCAAACGTGTATATTCCTGCGTTTATCGTAATGGACTTAAACAAAATGGCGAGGGCCGTCTCGCCATAATCCTATCGAGTAACGCCCACCTAATGGCGTTACTCATTTCTTTAGCATAACCGCTATCTATCTACGTTCAACTAAGAACGCTATACAGTGCGTAACATATTCTCTAGCCTAGCCCTGGCTTCTTATCATCTCTCTTGTCATAAAGCGGCTTGTGTTCACCGCATTGAGAAGGTCATTGCTTAGTGGCAATGGCTCCTTGCATAAACTGCTTACTAGTACCTCAGCCATCAATGGCGCCGTAGTTAAACCACGTGAGCCTAAACAGGTTAGGGTACTGACCACGCTGTTAGGCAGCAACGGCGCGCTTGTCAGTGGTTTACCTACGCTTAACATGGCGAACTGGCTTTTGATCACGTCAAAGTTATGCAGAGCACCAACCACAGGCTGATGGTCAGGCGAGCCCAAACGCGTAGCCGCCCTTGCTTTGCCGTCGTGTTGTAATGCCTGAACTATGCTGGTGTTTGCCAGTGCCTGTTCATGTGTGGCAAGGTTCGTTTCAGTTTCTTCGTTTCGAACCTCCGTAGTTAAGTCGTTTTTCACGTAGGTTGAACCTAGCGCATGCCTACCCTCTAATGCCGGAGTCATATAGCCCTTGTGACATAAAACCGTATTAAGACCGTCGATAGGAGGTTGCGTAGGAATGGCTTCTACTTGGCCGCGAACAGGGCGAAGAGAGAGACTGTTAAAATCTTCTGAATTTATTGCCCCTGCGCCCAACGCAAGGATAAGGTGATCGGCAATAACGTTTTTTTCATTACCGCTGAGTGCCGGCTTCTCTTGGGGTAAACCGGCATTGGCAGTAGCGCACGCCGTTTCATTTCCACCACATTTTTCAGGCTCACTAACATTAAAACGAATTTGTACTTGCTGTCTTACTGCCCCGTTAACGGCCTCGCCTGAAGCTATTTCCACATCATCCGCATCAAGAACGCCGGGTGAAGCGCCACCTTCTTGATTGTGTGGCGTTCCCTCAATCACTTTATGCGATACATAGGTGTGATTGGGTTTCAGCGTGAGTTTGCCGCTTTGAAGTGCTTCTTCAATCATGGCATTAACTAGCTGTGGAGGAGAAAGCCATCCGCCCAAGCCAATGTACAAGCCAGAGTAAGGAAGGGCTAGGTTAGCGATATCGCTCACTTCTTTACTGTCCACGGGCTTAATCAAAGCTTCAGGCCATACATCGGCTGTCGCAAGTTTATTTTGGCGCTCTGCTACTTTGTCGTTAAAGCTTAGTTGAATTACGCCACAGAAATCATGGGCAACGTCGGCTAGACCATTGTTTTTTACATGTTTAATAATATGGTCGTAGGCTTGGCGCGCATATAAAAAACTGTGTGCCTGAATGCGGCTAGCAATACTTGCTTCACTGTGAAGCTGGGGGTAAAACCCACCTTGCGGGTTGCCAGACGCACCACTTGCAAGGGTGTCACCATCAAAATATAGCGTGGTGTTAATGCCGCGCTTCACTAACGCAAGGCACGCCGTGGCTGCCGCAAGGCCTGAACCAACCACTGCAACTTTGCTCGCCTCGGTAACTGCACTATTAACGTAGCGGTAGTATGGACCATTTGGCAGGCGAAGCTTATGTTGTACACTGTCGTTAGCGGTGTTAAAAACGCCGGTCAGCATGTCGCGCTTACGGCCAAACCCCTTACGCTTTTTGATGTCAAATCCTACGCCAGCAAGCCCACGCTTTACGATGCCCGCAGCGGTAAATGTGCCAAAGGTTGTGCCGGTTTTTGACAAGCGAGCCATTTGGCTAAACAGAGCATCGGTCCACATGTCAGGGTTTTTGCTAGGTGCGAAACCATCTAAAAACCAAGCATCAATCAACCCTTCTATAGGTGCGTGCCACTGGGGTAAGAGTTCATGAACATCACCAATCCACAGGTCGAGTGTGGTTGAGTGGCGTTCGAAATACAAGCGGTGACAGCCCTCGAGCCCCATGGGGTAAAGCTCAGCTAGCGCTTCCGCTTCTGCTTTAAGGGCAGGAAAAGCTTCTAGTGCACGTTGCATATCCTGTTGAGGCAGTGGAAACTTTTCTGTGGTAATAAAGTAAAGGTGCTTAAGCGGATGATTCGGGTTCGCTGCTTTAAATTCGTTAAAAGCACGCATAGCAACTAAGAAATTAAGCCCAGTCCCGAAGCCTGTTTCAGCGATGACAAAAGTAGGGGCGCGCCACTGTTGCCAGCGTTCAGCAAGGTCGTTGCCAGCAACAAAAACGTGTTGGGTTTCATCTATGCCGCTGTCGTTAGAAAAATAAACGTCGTCAAAATGGTCGGCGACAGGCGTACCGCTCTCATTAAAATGAACCTGTGCATGCTTAGATTTCACTGTTTATTTTTCTCCGTTTATGTTGTTTTGGTGTTGGCACTCTAAATTGGGGGTTGTTTTTACTCGTTCATCAGCTTGCCCATCCGACGATTGACTTGAAACGTCAGAGCTAGTTTGTTGTGTTAGTGAACAAGACGCCTCTGCGAGTGCTGAAAAGTGCGAGGTGACTTTACTAGTAACGCGCTGTGCGCCAAGCATACCGCCAATGGTGACCCATGTACCGTTAATGTCGATTAATCCGCGGTGATCCATGGTAGGCGCTACAGCTTCTGTTTTTGATATAACCCAGGTTTCTACTGCAATATCAAAGGTCCAAATTGCGCTATCCGCATTTGAAGGCTCGCCGTTATAGCCAATGCCATTGTAGTTGTAGGGGTTAGTCGAGCCACCCACAAAATAGATTTTGTTCGTTGCCTTGTCGCCAGCTGCCGCCATTCGATAGCGCGTAGTACCTGTTGGATGCTTAAGTATACGCCAATCAATTTTCAAAGGGTTTTTATTATCAATTACACCTTTAAAGCAGGCGGTTTCAGCAGCAAAGCTGCGGCGTTTATCGCTGTGCGGTGTTACCGATACGCCGTCACAAATTACCATAGTGTTATTAACGATGCCGCCAGCTTGTCCGAATACCGGATTACCTAAGAATGGGCTCGCCTGTTGCCATTGACCGGTTTGCGTATCGTAGGCCTGCACAAGATTTACGTTGCCATCGTTGTGCCAGCCAGAAACTAAGTACACGTAACGGTCTTGGTAAACCAGTGCAGTTGCATCATCAACAGGGACGGGCATAGGCGCCAAAAGCGTATATTCCCCAGTTGTGGGCGAATATTTATAAACATCTGGCGTACTAATTTCATTGTGATGTTCATCCACCGTGTAGCCGCCAAAAATATAAACGCTGTCTTTAACACCCACGGCTACGGATGCCAAGCGGCCTTTTAGCACAAGGCTGGATGGAACTGGGGGAAGGGCTTGCCACTGCAAAGGTTTATCTTTGTTGTTGATAACAAGCTGCCAAGCACGGTTGTGAACATCGTTATGGGTTTTACCTTTACCCAGTCCCATAAAACTAAATACATATTGTGTGTCGTCTATGGTGACAGAAGCTACGGCATTGTTTGAAACTGGCTCTGGTAGCGCGGGGAGGGCGATAGGCGCAGCTGTTGCTGAGACAGTCGCTGCAGAAGCAATGATAAAGGCAGCCACCACGAAAGAAAGTCGGGGCACCGCACTTAGGAAAATGCGTAGAGCAATGTTTCTTGGCTTTTTTAATAACACAGCAATCTTCAGTTTTATATAAATTTCGAACGTTTAGCCGCGTATTCTACCTGTCACCTTTTTGTTTTTCCGCAAAAGTTTGTACCTGCTTAAAACTCTTCTTTTCTTATTGCTTCTGTAAATAACAATCTATCAGTAAAAACAATACGTTTATTGAATTGCTGTTGTAAGTAATTTGTTAAATTTAACTGTGAGTCTATTGAAGGTAGTTCAGGGAGAAGGTATGGCGGGCGTGTTTCACCAATGTGGTCAAAGCATTTGCAAACGCACTAGAGACGAAATGGATGCTCGTGCACGTATCATCGCACATGCACTTGCTGAGCAATGTTGCAAATACTCGATGCTCTGCCCAGAGAAGATACGGGTAAAATATTTAAGAACAAACTTAGAGCTCAATTTAGTCAATAAAAGAAACCACTAAAGCTATTTTGAAGGTTTTGTGAAGGTATAAATTAACGCTGGTCATGACCCTGTGCATTCGTGCTACATTGGACTTATTCCTAATAGGTAAGCTTAGACAAAGACGGTAAAAACGAAAAAGAAGGGAAGTGGTAAACCACCTGTTTGTACACTTAAGCCCACAATTGAAACAGGTACTGCAACGCTGAAGTTTGGCTAACTTGAGCTTGGCTATTGGCAGAGCAGACCACTTTACCATTCAAAATCGTTACCATAAGCCGCAACAACGCAAAGGGTAAACTATGAGAAGAGCAGTTATCACCGGTCTTGGTATCGTATCAAGCATCGGCGTAAATAAAGAAGACGTACTTGCTTCACTTAAAGCGGGTAAGTCTGGAATTACATTTTCAGAACAGTTCGCCGAAATGGGCCTTCGCAGCCAAGTTTGGGGCGACATCGAAATCGATTTAAAAGAGCACATCGACCGTAAAGCAATGCGTTTTATGGGCGATGCAGCAGGCTATGCATACGTGGCAATGCAGCAAGCCATTGCAGACTCTGGACTAGAAGAAAGCGATATTTCAAACGAGCGTACAGGTATTATTGCTGGCTCAGGTGGCGCGTCTTCTGAAAACCAAGTGCTTTCTGCGGATATTCTTCGCGAAAAAGGCGTTAAGCGTGTGGGCCCCTACATGGTGCCTCGCTGTATGGCTTCGACGGTATCAGCTTGCTTAGCGACACCGTTTAAAATTCGCGGCGTGAACTATTCAATTGCCTCTGCGTGTGCCACCAGTGCCCACTGTATAGGTAACGCACTAGAGCTTATTCAACTTGGTAAGCAAGACGTAGTATTCGCCGGTGGCGGTGAAGAGCTACATTGGTCACTATCAAGCCAATTCGACGCGATGGGCGCGCTAAGCTCGAAATATAATGACAACCCAGCGGTTGCATCACGTACTTATGACGCAGCACGCGATGGCTTTGTAAGCTCTGGCGGCGGCGGTATGGTTGTTGTTGAAGAACTTGAGCACGCGCTTGCACGCGGTGCAAAAATCTACGGTGAAGTCGTAGGTTACGGCGCTACATCAGACGGTTTCGACATGGTTGCGCCATCGGGTGAAGGCGCAATTCGCTGCATGAAGATGGCAATGCAAAATATCGATGCACCAATCGATTACTTGAATACCCACGGCACATCTACGCCTGTAGGCGACGTGAAAGAGCTTGCCGCTATTCAAGAAGTATTTGGTCAGGCAGGTGTGCCAATTAGTGCAACCAAATCATTAACGGGCCACGCACTGGGCGCAGCGGGTGTAAACGAAGCTATTTATAGCTTGTTAATGATGGAAAATAACTTTATCGCGCCATCAATTAACATAGACACGCTGGACGACGCGGCACAAGGCTTAGATATTGTTACCCAAGCACGTGAAGCAACGCTGAACACAGTGATGTCAAATAGCTTTGGCTTCGGCGGCACTAACGCAACGCTGGTTATGCAGCGTTATAATGGTTAAACAAAACCGTTAGAACCAATAAGTTTTTAGCTTCATTTAAGAAGCTTCAAAACAAAAAGGGCGTAAACCTGAACACCACGAGTGTTTGTGTTTATGCCCTTTTTTATTGGTGTTATCTATAGCTTTCTAAAGTAAAGATTGCGAACACGACCGTTAGATATCCTAAAGCCATTCACCTTGCCGTGAACATCACGCTCAAATAGGATATCGCCAATTTGTGAGCTAAAAAAGTCATCTTTGACTGGCGCAATATAATGGTCGCTTAGACGGTGATGAGAAATTTTCAGCTGTTTATTTTCTGGTGAAAAGTGATAAGTGGAAGAAAGTTCAGGGCTGAAGTAACTGCCGGCGAATTGCGATAACCAGGTTTTGGTTATTTTGACTGGTGTATAGGCAACCGACACATACGTATCGACATTGTCTACTTTCACTGTCATTAAGCTTTTCTCGTCATTTTTAGTAAATTTAACATAAATCTCTCCCTCTACATTCAGCATCTTGAATGTGTTTTTGCTGATAGGAGCGAGGGCGCTTACGTCGTCTTGGCCCCTTGAATACATTAATTTACCGTTTTCTAAATATATCTCTCGTGAGTACGTTTCTGGTTCATACCAATAGTGACCCACAAAGGCATTTAGTATGTCTTCACTTAACTCAAGAGAATCAGATATTTGTTTAGGTGAGATTGACTCCAGAAATGCGTCAGCAATCGCGTTCTGAGGGGGAGGGTTGTTTTTCTTTATAAGCCTGTCAGCAATTTGCAGAGCCAATTCCCAAGGTCTTGCATCTGCGCCATTATTCAATATTGCTATTGCTAAATTTTGTTTAGGAAATCGAGCCAAATACGAACGAAATCCTGCGTCTCCGCCGCTATGCTGAATATATTTGGTACCTTTGTAGTAGCTAATAAATTGCCCATATGCACCACCAAATGTTTCTCCGTTGTTTAAGGACGCAAGGGTATTCATTTGCTCGATTACGGCAGGGCTACCCACAGTCGGTTCGGTGAAATTAGCCGACCATTTCAGCAGATCTTCTGCTGTCGTAAACAAACTTGTTGCACCTACATTTGAAAAGTTCAGCACACTTTTTTTGTAACCATTGCCGCTGCGTTCGTATGAGTAGGCCCTATTGCTAACGATCTTTTGATGGTCGTCGTAAAACAAGCTGTTACTCATATTCAATGGCGTGAACAGCCTTTCCTGTGTGAATTGAGCAAAAGATTTACCACTAACACGTGCAACAACCTCTGCTAATAGTGTGAACCCGGTATTTGAGTACAGAAACTCTTCTCCCGGTTTGAAGTTTAGCTCTTTCTGTTTTGCTACCATTTTTAGTACGTGTTCGGTAGTGATTACGTCATCTAATCGCCAACCAGCCATACGCAACAAATTCCATTGATCACGCATGCCGCTTGTATGTGATGCTAAGTGTCGTAAGGTTATAGTGTGACCAAAATCCGGTACTTCTGGAATGTATTGTCGTATGTCATCATCGAAATTTAACTTACCTTCTTCAGCAAGTAGAAGAATGGCGAATACGGTAAATTGCTTCGATACAGATGCAACGTGAAACATAGTTTCTGGCGTAACAGGTATATCGTATTCTAGGTTTGCGCTGCCATAACCTTTTGAAAATATAATCTCTCCATCCTGCATTACTGCAACTGAGGCCCCTGGCTTATTAATATCATCGAATTGGGTAAATAGCCGGTCAAACTCGAGTGTTTGTTGTGAAGGGCCATTAAGAGGCTTTTCAGGTTTTGAAGATGGTTGGCAGGCGCTTAAACCAATCAATAGTAGTAAACTAATGACTAGACGCGCTGCAAGATTAGGCATTTTAACGATTCCTTGTTATCACTTATTTTCAATTTTTTCCGACGAAGAGCAAACGTCAATACGCTGTAGAAAAACGCAAAAGCTATTAAACCGCATAATAAGGCAGTGACTCAAATATAACACACGATTTTTGTTCGACAGCTGCTTTTACGCAATCCTTGCGCTACTTGCTACTTGCTACTTGCTACTTGCTACTTGCTACTTCTCAAACAACATAAGATTGCTCGATACCGGTCATGGCTGATTTGAGTGTTAGGCCACTTTTTGTCTTTTGAAGCCAGTGATTTTGAGGGGCCGACGTGTACGTGAAGCAGAAGGTCGGATTTTGATTAAGTGCAGTGTTTCGAGTGGCGCTAAACTAGTCGTTTAACGAAGTGCTCTGGAGCCACCTGTTAAGCCAAACTTTTATCACTTCATTGGCAGTCTTTGCCAATATCTGCCATAATTTACCAATGGTGAATATTCGGATATAGACAATGGCAACTTTAAATGTATCACTTCCTGACGAAATGCGTACGTGGATTGATGAACAAGTAAAAACTGGCAAATTTGCTAATGCTAGTGATTATATTCGCGATTTAGTACGTCGCAATCAGAGTGAGCGAGAGGCAATTAGCTTAGCTCTGATAGAAGGTGAATTGAGCGGGAAAAGTCATAAGAATGTTTTGGATATTATTCAAGCTAAGAAAACTCGAGCTTTAAAATGAATAAATACACCCTCTCTAACAAAGCAGAGGAAGATATCTCCGGGATTTACGATTATTCAGCCAATATTCATGGCGTAACTCAAGCTGAAGCCTATCTTGTTGCCCTACATGAAGCTCTCGTTATTTTGGCGGAAAACCCTAGTATCGGTACTTCAGCGGAGGATATTAGAAAGAATTACCTCCAACTCCCAATTCATAGGCACATAGTCTTCTATAAAAAAGTCGATGACGGCATTTTCGTCATTAGGGTGCTTCATCAACAAATGAAATACTCTATGCATCTATCTGATTGAAACTCTCAGGAAAGACCTAGTAATGCGGCGAAAGTGCCAAGTCAAATAGAGAAACAAATTACTCATTAAATGTCTGCTCATTTATTTCGAGCAACAATCACTACAGTAAATGAGCGATTCCGCTAATTATTTCGGTCAAATAAACTGGTAACGACCAAACAAAGTATCTGGCTCGGGAATAGTGATTTTCCCGTAATGCCGTTTCAGTAAACCTTCATTTTCTAGTTCACCTAAAAGCTGATTAACCGTTTGCCTGCTGCTGTTTATCATTTGCGCTAAAGACTCTTGCGAAAGGGTGAGGGTAATCGCATTGTTTCTTGGTAAGTGCTGACCGTAGCTGGTGGTAAGCATTAAAAGCCGCTTTACCAGTTGGTGCTTAAGGCTAAGCCCTGCGCTCGAGTCAATAAACTGAAAAGCACTGCGCACCCGTGTGCATAAAAGGCGAGTAAAATGTGGGTAGAGTTCAGGGTACTGCTCGAGCAGTGCTTTAAACGCGTTTTTCTGGATAATAGCCACGGTGCAGTTTGTCTCGCAGAAGTTGTCGTGAGTTCGAGGAAGGTCGTCAAACATCGATATCTCACCAAACCAGGTGCCGGGGCCCAATAACGCAAATAGCATTTCGCGACCATTTACACCCACAGTAACAACCCTTAAACGCCCTTCGCACACACCGTAAAAACCTACGCCATCTTCACCTTTGGCATGCAGTTGCTGCCCTGCTTTTAGGTGTTTTAGGCGCATCTTGTCGAACATAGCGTCCTGTAAATAGGAAGGAAGCGCGCTAAACCACGTAGAGCTCGCCAAAATCGGCTTAAATTTTTCCATTTAACAAATATCTTACAATGTCGTATATCCGACAGTGTATAGCAATTACTGCGCGTAATGTAGGCGGTAAGAAAAAGTAAATGGAAGTTTCATTGAAGCGCATATGGTGTCGGGCCTAAAGCAGACGGCTGACACACCTCAATGAAATCACTTTAGACATAAAAAGAGTAAAGCTATGACAGATTCAGTAAAGTCGAAAGTAAGCAGTGAAGAATGGCAAACACGTGTTGATCTCGCCGCATGTTACCGAGCAGTTGCCATGTATGGTTGGGACGATCTCATTTTTACTCACATTTCTGCCCGCGTTCCTGGGCCTGACCACCATTTTTTGATAAACCCTTACGGTTTGATGTTTGATGAAGTTACCGCATCAAGCTTGGTCAAAGTTGATCTTCACGGTAATAAAGTAATGGAAAGTGAACACGACATTAACCCAGCGGGTTTTACAATTCACAGCGCTGTTCATGAGGCTCGAGAGGATGCCAAATGCGTGCTTCATTTGCACACAGCAGAAGGTGTGGCGGTTTCTATTCTAGAGGACGGGCTACAGCCATACTCACAGCAATCGCTTTTTCCGCTGGCTTCACTTTCTTATCATGCCTACGAGGGCGTGGCGTTAAACCCAGAAGAGAAAGCGCGATTGGTTCGCGACCTTGGCGCTACCCAATTTATGATTTTGCGCAATCACGGGCTTTTAACCTGTGCAGACAATATTCCCGATGCGTTTTTGTTCATGTTTATCATGCAGCGTGCCTGTGAAATTCAGTTAAAAGCGCAGGCAACAGGTAAACCGCTTATTCCAATTCACTCGGCTATTCTTGATGGCATTCGTACACAGGCCGATCAAGTCACCCGGCAGGCAGGTGGTTCATTGGCGTGGCCGGGTATCAAACGTCGCGTTGAGCGTCGCCTCCCTGGGTACGATAAGTAACGGTTTGAAGTTGAACGTTATCTAACGCGGTGCTCGCAAAAAAGGAGGTGAATAAAAAGAACGAGCTTAAGAGCGCTTGTCTTGAAAGCTCCCGTCTTAAAAGGTTGTGTGTATTTCGGCCGTAACTTACATGTAGCGGCCAAACGTGTATCAAAATGACGTAAATAAGAGCCAATTACTGCCAAGATAAATTAAGGTCGCTGGGTTACTAAAAGCCTGACTTGAGGTACACTTAGCGCCATGAAAATACTTCTTGAAGATACCATTCCGTTTGGCACCGATTACCTTAACAGCGTAGGTGAGGTTGAAACCTATGCTTGGCAGTCTCTTGTTCCAGAAATGTTACGCGATGTCGACATTCTTGCGCTGCGTTCTACCACTAAAGTTACGCCTGAACTGTTAACGAACGCCAACAAGCTTAAGTTTGTTACTACAGCAACGGCGGGAACCAATCATCTAGATAAAATACATTTGGACAAGGTCGGTATTGCACATAGCAGCGCAGCAGGCTGTAATGCCGTTGCAGTTGCCGAGTATGTGTTAAGTGTTTTGCTGCACGCGCAAAAAGCCCAAAAGCTTGATTTATATAATGCGACAGTGGGAATAGTAGGCGCTGGTAATGTGGGGACTGCACTATCACGTATTTTAACGGCAGTTGGCATTGAACACTGCTTGTACGACCCTCCGCTACAGCAAGCGTTAGCCGGTACTGGTAAAACACAGCACAACGGTCAGTCGTTTGTAGATTTAGCACAAATAGCACAGTGCGACGTTGTCTCGCTTCATGTGCCTTTTATTAAAGGCGGCGACTATCCCACTTATCAGATGATCGACCAAACTTTTCTTGAAGCATTAACACCTGACCAGCTGCTTATCAATGCATGCCGGGGCGAGGTTATAGATGAAGAAGCGTTACTTAACCTGCTTCAACAAGAACAGACGCCAACAGTAGTGCTTGATGTATTTGATAATGAGCCTGCCATAAACACAGCACTATTTGACCACGTTTGGTTTGTTACGCCACATATCGCGGGTCATTCTGTAGAAGGAAAAGTTCGCGGTACGCAAATGATTTACGAACAAATTTGTGAGGTAGTGGGTACAGCACCAAACAAAGCGCTTAGCGACTTTTTAGAGAAGACCAACCCGATCAAAGCTGCGTTAAATTCGCCCGAGGCAACGCGGTTGTCGGTTGATGATCTCGTTGCCGTATTCCACAATGTGTATGACATTGCCATAGACGATGAGATAACGCGAAACGCATTTGCGTCAACGTCAGGCCATGATGAAACGCCAGACGCACACATTGCGAATACGTTCTCGGCACTGCGCAAGCAATACAGAGTGCGTCGCGAGTGCAGCGCCTATGCGTTACACTTGCCACAGAACACCAGTAAGCAAATTCAAAACACATTCACCGAGCTTGGCTTTCAGGTAAGCTTGGTTTAGTTATATATAAATTAGGAGCATAAAGCATTATGTCGCAAGCGTTTGACGTCGCGGTACTTGGCGCCACAGGTTTAGTGGGCCAAACCATGATTGAACTATTAGAAGAGCGAGACTTTCCGGTAAACCGTTTGTATCCGCTTGCCAGTAAACGTTCAGCTGGTAGTACCGTATCGTTTAAAGGCGAAGACATTGAAGTGTTAGATGCTGATGACTTCGATTGGTCATTAGTGCAGTTCGGCTTTTTCTCAGCGGGTGGCAGCATTTCTGCAAAATTTGCCCCGCTAGCCGCAGAGGAAGGCTGTATTGTTATCGACAATACTTCAGAGTTTCGTTACGAGCCAGATATCCCTCTTGTTGTGCCAGAAGTTAACGCACATGCACTGGCAGAATTTCGCAATAGAAACATTATTGCCAACCCTAACTGCTCGACCATTCAAATGATGGTTGCGTTAAAGCCTATTCAAGATGCTGTAGGTATCGACCGCATTAACGTCTGTACCTATCAATCAGTATCGGGTGCTGGCAAAGAAGCAATGGAAGAACTGGCTAAACAAACCGCTGGCTTGCTAAACGCTCGAGAAGTTAAAAATGAAGCGTTCAGCCGTCAGATTGCGTTTAACGTTATCCCTCAAATCGATGTCTTCCAAGACAACGACTACACCAAAGAAGAAATGAAAATGGTGTGGGAAACGCAGAAGATAATGGGCGATCAAAGTATTTTGGTGAACGCAACAGCGGTACGTGTACCCGTGTTTTATGGGCACGCTGAGGCACTCCATTTAGAAACTAGCTCACCCATTGATGCGCAGCATGTTAAAGAGCTATTAGCTGATGCTCCCGGCGTTACTGTTTATGACGGAAACGAGCAGTTTCCTACTCAGGTAAGCAGCGCGAGCGGCAATGATATCGTGCACGTTGGAAGAATTCGCAACGATATTAGCCATCCATGTGGTTTAAACCTATGGGTTGTTTCTGACAACATCCGTAAAGGCGCAGCGACAAACAGCATTCAAATCGCAGAGACCTTGATTTGCGACTATCTATAGTTAGTAAAAGCGGTTAATTTTTTAGCCGCTTGTTCGGCTAAGCACAGGAAAAGGTAAATATTTTTCTGTGCTTGCCGATACGCAATGAAAGGGCTGTTATTGAAGTAACATAGACGGTTAACTTAAGGGGCATAGTAAGGCAATACTGTCGCCAAACTAGATCACCCTTGATAACTGGTTTATAGTTTGTAAAGTTAGGAACAAAACAACGTTAAAAAACAATAGACAGTCAGACACTTAGGCAAAGTGTAAGAACACTTAAAAGCGCAAAAAAATCTTACCGCCAAGGTCATAACAACTGTTAAACGCCAACTTGATGAGAAACACGACAAGGTGGCTTCAGAATAAAAATAAAAGCCAATATTTTCTTCAGTACTGATTGGCTAAAAAATCCGCCCACACGTCACGGGTGGTAAAGACGCTTGAGGGCATATAGGACTGCTATGAAATTGCATTTGACGGGCTTACTTTTACTCACACTATGTTTGTCTGGCCCTATTATTACTGTAGATGCACAGGAACGTGTTACCTTTCTAAAAGGTCCTAAGGACGCTACCGACCAATTTTCAGGGTTGGAATATGGCCCTATAGATGCCAACGACACTCTGTGGCGAATTGCCGAGCGTTACCGCCAGAATATTAACCTGAGTGTTTATCAGGTGATGGCTGCCATTTATGAACTTAACCCCAACGCTTTTGAAAACGGCAATTTAAACCTATTGGTTGATGGTGCTGTTTTGAAGCTGCCATCAGAACGCTACATAGCTCGCATTGATAAGCAAAAAGCCCAAATGCGCGCTGAACAGGACGATAGGGCATTTGCAGAAATGCTTAACCAGCCTGGCAGCAGTGTCAAAAACATTAAACCGGCGTCTCCTTTAGTTAATCAGCAAGACCTTACCCAAACACAAACTGACATTGAGCAGAAGATAACCCGTCTAGATGCAGAGCAAACACGTCAATTCGATGAGTTGCGTATGCAATTTGCTGCTTCATTGGAAAATGTAGAAGCCATTCTTAACGAAAACAGACGGCTGTACGAGCGCGTTGAAGCAGTGAATGGGGAGCTAGAATCACTACGAGGGCAAGTTGAAGGCGACGTAAAATCACAGCTTGATATGCAGGTAGCGCTGCAGCAAGAGTTGCTGGATATGATTAAGGCCGAGCAAGCACAGCGCGAAGCAGAGAAGCAGTCATCTTTTCTTTCAGCACTAACTAGCCCAATAAGTTTAATAACCGGTTCGGCGCTTCTCTCGCTATTGCTCGTGGGTGGCTTAATCATGTGGCTATTGAAACGCAATAGCAAACCGGAAGAAGAACCTTCGCCCGGCCCTACGATTACTTCCGATAGTGATGATGTACCTGTGCCTGACGCGGATATCGGCGATCTTTCAAGTGCTCTTGCGCCAGATTTAGACGATAACGCAGCGTTGTCAGACGATGATTTATTTAACGACGATGATTTACTTGATGACGTACTGACATCTGATTTAGAGGAAAGCTTGGATGACGAACTTGAAACGTTTGCAGACCTTGAAGACGACATGTTGGTGCCAGATGATGGCGGCGACGATCTATTTGAGGCCGGTGACGACGAGTTAGACCAAAGTGAGTTAGACAGCCTGTTCGATGACGATGACTTATCAGATAAAGTCTTAAATGATAACGATGATGATGACCTAGAAGGTTTCGACTTATCAGGCGATGACGATGTTTTCGAAGAGAGCGGCGACGACAGTAGCGAGCAGGAATCAAGCGAATCTGACGATGAATTAGCAAGCGATGACGTTGAAGACTTCGATATCGATGACTTACTCGACGATGTGCAGAGCCAAGAAGCGAATGAGCCAGATACCGACGAACTGGCGGATGTCGATGATATAGACCCTGATGAGATTTTAAATGAGGTCAATGAAGCATCTGAATCAGGTAACGTTGATGAAGATGATATTGACGCGTTACTAGCAAGCTCTGTGGAAGAGGTTGAAAACGAAGTTGATGATAAAGAAGAAAGCGAAAGCCTAACCTCGCTTCCGAGTGTGGAAGATGAGGATGATAAGCCCGAGATAAGTATTGACGACTTGCTAGAAGAGCATGGCGTTGACGCGGGGCTTACCGATGAATTAGATAGCAATGATGACCTCATTAACGAGGATATGCTGAGTAAGCTTGATGACGAGATTAATCAGCAGAACAAAGAAATAGACAAAATAACCGACGATTTGCTTAATGAAATTGAGCAGATAGAGATGATGGGCGGTCTCGGTGACGATGATGAAGATGACGATTTTGATGAAGAAATAACGACAACGTCTCCTTCGCCGCAGTCTATTCAAAGTCTTGACGCTATCACTGATGATTTAGATGAATTTGATAGCGATGAGATAATTGATAGTGACGAGATAGAGTTGGATGCTGATTTTAGCGACCCACTATCCGACGATCTTATTGCAGAGCTACAGGCCGAGGATGAAGCTGCTGAACCGGATGGTGAAGAGCCTTCAGCGGAAAAACAGCCTTCAGCAGAAAAACAGCCTCTTTCTTCTGACGCCCCGTCAGAAGAAAGCGCCCCTTCGGATGTGTCGGAACCAATGTCTGAAAGCGATGATGGTGAATTCGAAGACCCATTTACCGATGAATTACTTGCTGAACTTGAAGCTGAATTAGAAGAAGAGCCTGAGGTTAGTCCTGAGTCTGATGACGAAAGTATAGACATTTCAGACGATGTAGATACGGACAATGCCGAAAGTACCGAAAGTGAAGACAATGAAGGCAGCGAAGATAATGAAGCAGACTTTAGCGACCCATTAACTGACGAACTACTCGCGGAACTGGAAGCGGAAGAGTCGAAAAGTAGCGAAGATGTAGACCTACTAACCGACGAATTATTGGCGGAACTCGAATCAGACGCAGTACAGGACAGCGACGAAGCCGCCGAGGATGAAGCAGAGTTAGAGCCTGCGCTCGAAGAAGACGAATCAGCAGGCGAGGCCGCAGATGAAGCAGCAGAGTTAGAGCCTGCGCTCGAAGAAGACGAATCAGCAGGCGAGGCCGCAGATGAAGAAGCAGAGTTAGAGCCAGCGCTCGAAGAAGACGAATCAGCAGGCGGAGTCGCAGGTGATGAAGTAGAGCTAGAGCCAATGCTCGAAGAAGACGAATCAGCAGGCGAGGCCGCAGATGAAGCAGCAGAGTTAGAGCCTGCGCTCGAAGAAGACGAATCAGCAGGCGAAGCCGCAGATGAAGAAGCAGAGTTAGAGCCTGCGCTCGAAGAAGACGAATCAGCAGGCGGAGTCGCAGGTGATGAAGTAGAGCTAGAGCCAGCGCCCGAGGAAGACGAATCAGCAGGCGAGGCCGCAGATGCTGAAGCAGAGATTGAACCAGCGCACGAACAAGGTGAAACATCTGGCGATCCACTAGATGATGCTATTGAAGCGTTTGAAAGAGAAATGATGGATGATATTCCATCGTTTAGTCAGATGGATACTGATGCTGTTGACCAAGAAGAAACTAGCTCAGCGCAAGAGAGAACCTCACAACAAGATACGCCTATCGAAGATGAGCCGTCTTCCGATAATGATGAATATGACGATAGTTTATTAGATGCGGCGTTTGATGACATAGACAGTTTTGAACTTGAACAGGAAGTTGATGGTGTTGTTGACGATGAAGCGCCACAAGCAGAAGAAAGTGTCGAAGATGATGCGCTTTCAATAGATGAAGAAATTCCTGCTGCTGCAAGTTCAGACGAAGAAAACCCAATTGATGAAAATAGCGTTCAGGATAGTAAACAAAGCGAGTTTAACGAGCTTGACGATGTACCAGGCCTTGATGATTGGTTAACTGGTTCAGACGATGACGATTCGGTGGACGACAATGAAATACTGGACGATTTAGATAGCGCAGAGTTTGATGAACTACTTCAAAGCCTTGAGTCGGACGGTTTAGCTGAACCTGCTGATATTGATGATGAAGATGAATCCACGGATTCTGAGCCAAAGCAAGATAACGAGGCTGAAGATACCTTCGAGCTTGAGCAAGATGATGAGGCCGAAGATACCTTCGCGCTAGAGCAAGATGACGAAGCCGAAGACACCTTTGAGCTTGAGCAAGATGACGAAGCCGAAGACACCTTCGCGCTAGAGCATGATGACGAGGCTGAAGATACCTTCGAGCTAGAGCAAAACGACGAAGAAGAAAGCACCTTCGAGCTTGAGAACGACACAGACGAGTTAGATGATCTTGCCATTCCAGATGACGTTGATTTAGATATCGCCACGCCATCTGAGGTCGAGCCCGATGGGCCGCTGTCAGAAGAAGTACAAACCTCTGAAACGCAAGAGAACGACCTGAAGCTTGATAACCCTGACTTAGATCTAGCAGCATTATTAAGTGACGGAGAAAGTGAAGGTGATTCGCAAACGCCAGCTGAAGATTTTCTAGACGTAGAATCGTTAATGGATGACGGTGATGATGGAAATACAGTAGACCCAGACAGCCAAATGCTAGACCTTGACGTGAGTTTATCTGATTTCACAGGCGTATCTGATGAGGATACTGTTATTGATATTGATAAAGACGCAGGTCAGAACGCTAACCTTGATTTGGCGCGAGCTTATATAGAAATGGAAGATGTGGAAGCGGCAAAAGAGTTACTTGACGAAGTAATAAAAGAGGGTAGCGAAGAGCAAAAGCAGGAAGCGGAGTCCATACTGGCTAAAATCGTATAGCGGACAATAGTTTTTAAAAAATTAATGAATATCGGCCTGTTTACTTTTACGGTATACAGGTCTTTTTATATGGGGCTTTTAGGTAGTCACATCGTTGCAAGTTGCTAATGAGATGACTACACTTAGCGCCTTTTTAGCGAAGGGGTAACACAGACATGGGGCGAATTGCCTTAGGGATTGAATACGATGGGGCTGCTGTTTACGGTTGGCAACGCCAGCGGGAAGTACCCAGTGTTCAAGAGCATCTTGAGAAAGCATTATCAACGGTGGCCAATGAGCCTATTGAGGTGCAATGCGCTGGACGCACCGATGCAGGTGTTCACGCCACTGGCCAAGTTGTTCACTTTAACTGTGACGCACCTCGGTCAGAGCGTGCATGGACGTTAGGTGTAAATGCTAATTTACCAAACTCTGTTGCCGTTACATGGGCAAAAAATGTGGCTGATGATTTCCACGCACGTTTTTCAGCTACCCATCGCCGCTATCGCTATGTTATCCACAACGCCAAAATGCGCCCCGCCATACTCAGTTCGGGCGTTACCCACATTCATCGCGAATTAGACGAAAAAAAAATGCACCTTGCTGCTCAAGCACTATTGGGTGAGCAGGATTTTACGTCGTTTCGCGCCGCGCTATGCCAAAGTAAAACGCCGTTTCGCAACGTTACCAATGTAGGCGTGTACCGCCAAGGTCGCTATGTGATTATAGATATCCGTGCCAATGCTTTCCTGCATCACATGGTTCGCAATATCACTGGCGCGCTTGTTGAAATTGGGGCAGGGGAGCAAGATGTAAACTGGATTGCTCACCTGTTAAGTTTAAAAGATAGAAGCAAATCAGCAGCCACGGCGAAGCCAAACGGCTTGTATTTAGTCGATGTAACCTACCCAGAAGAGCACGGCTTGCCTAAGCCGCCACTAGGGCCGCTGTTTCTTCCAGAGACCTAAACGTAAGGCTCTTCACGGCTAAGTTAGCTGCTTTACAGGTAGCAGCTAACTTTGATAGCGCTAAAGCTAACCCTCTCATACCACCTCTTACCAACTTCTTAGACCAGTTTTGTTTTTTCCATTTCGTTGTATTGTGGTCTAATAGCGCGCTATATTAGGTAGCTGTTCTATTGTGTTACGCATTTTTTCTTTGTAATACAGTATGAAACTTAAAAATTTAATGTGTTGTTGACCACAAGTATGAACAAATATTAATCGTCACGGTCGGCAAACAAAAACAAAGGATTCAATTTCCATGAGCTGGATTCAAAAAATTCTTCCTCGCACGCAAACATCGCACAAAGGTAATGTACCTGAGGGTATTTGGACAAAGTGTGGTTCGTGCCAAGCTGTGTTGTATAAAAGCGAACTGGAGAAACTTCAGGAAGTTTGCCCTAAGTGTGATCATCACATGCGAATTACAGCACGCCGCCGCATTGATGCGTTCCTAGACGACGGCGATCGCGTAGAACTCGGTGCCGAGCACGAACCTCAAGACGTACTTAAATTTAAAGACTCAAAGCGCTACAAAGACCGTATAGTAGCTGCGCAAAAATCCACTAACGAGAAAGACGCACTAGTGGTCATGCAGGGTAAGCTTAAAGGTATGCCAGTTGTAGTTGCCTGCTTCGAGTTCGCCTTTATGGGTGGCTCAATGGCCTCGGTTGTCGGTGCGCGTTTTGTTGCCGCAGTGAATGCGTGTTTAGAAAACGACATGCCGCTTATTTGTTTTAGTGCAAGTGGTGGCGCGCGTATGCAAGAAGCCCTCATGTCACTAATGCAAATGGCAAAAACCTCAGCAGCCTTGGCCAAAATGAGTAAAAAAGGTCTGCCTTACATCTCAGTTTTAACAGACCCTACAATGGGTGGTGTTTCTGCAAGCTTAGCTATGCTTGGTGATATCAACGTGGCAGAGCCAAAAGCGCTTATTGGTTTTGCTGGCCCTCGCGTAATTGAACAAACGGTAAGAGAAAAACTGCCTGAAGGTTTCCAGCGCAGTGAATTCCTTGTTGAGAAGGGCGCAATTGATATGATTGTTGACCGCAGAGATATGCGTGATAGATTACACAGCCTGTTGGTTAAGTTGCATTATAAGAATTAGTGAATAACGAAAACAATCTAAAAGCTGGCTCGGCGCCAAACGCAAAAGAGGGCACATTGTCTTCAAATACGCAAAAAAGCCTGGGCCAGTGGTTATCCTACCTCGAATCTATTCATCCTAGTGCCATTGATATGGGGCTAGACAGAGTTAAAGCTGTAGCACAGTCTATGGCGCTTTCTTTATCGCAATCGCTTGTTATTACGGTAGCTGGTACTAACGGTAAAGGCACCACGTGTCGTTTGCTCGAGCAAGCTATGCTGTCGCAAGGAAAAAGTGTTGCGGTATACAGTTCGCCTCATTTAACCGATTATCGAGAACGGGTTCGTTATAATGGTGAGTTACCGCCAGCGAATGAGTTCGTTAAAGCTTTCGAGTTTGTTGAAAAGTCGCGAAAGGAAACGGAAGGCGACCCCATCACCTTAACCTATTTTGAATTCGGCACCTTAGCGGCAATGAAAATGATGCAGTCGTGGGAAGTGGATGTGGTTATTCTAGAAGTAGGACTTGGCGGGCGACTCGATGCAACCAACATTATCCACCCAGATCTGGCCATCATCACTACTATCGACCTTGACCATCAAGATTGGCTAGGCAATACCCGTGAAAAGATTGCCCGAGAAAAAGCAGGCATTATGCGTAAAAACGGTAATGCGGTGGTGGGCGATTTATTCCCGCCATCTTCGCTTTACGATGTGGTAAACGAGCTACAGGCGAATGTGCGCTGGGCAACACAAGACTTCGTTACTGTAGTAGCAAGTGATTATAGCGAGTGGAGCTGGAAAGGAAAAAACAGCAGCTATGCATCGTTACCTTATCCAAAGATCCCACTTCAAAATGCAAGTACTGCGCTTGCCGCATTAGAATTCCTAGAGTTATTGCCTGAAGAGCAAGTGGTTCGAGATATTATTAAAAACACCACTATGCCAGGGCGACAGGAAACCATTAGCGAGTCGCCATTAGTGGTTGTAGATGTGGCGCATAATCCACAAGCAACGTCTGAGATGCAAAACTGGCTAAACCGATACGATGTAAGCAAGATGCGTATTGTGGTAGGCATGCTTAAAGATAAGTCTATAGCGGAAACATTGGCCCCTTTAGCAGCGCTGAATGCTGATTGGTATGTAGCATCCACAAGTGGCCCGAGAGGGTGTGAGGCAGAAGTACTTGAAAATGCACTTGTTAATGCCGGCACAACCATAGAGAATATAGATACGTTTCAAACCGTGGCCTCGGCATATCAACGCGCGCTTGCAGATTATCAAACCGGTGAACTTATTCTCGTTTTTGGTTCTTTTGTTACCGTAGCAGACGTGCTTGCTGAGCAAAGCTAACACGGTCTTAGTAGAGTAAAAATACGTGTATTCGAGCAGGAGAGCACAGTGACATCGGCATTAAAGAATAGACTGGTAGGAACGATTATCGTCGTTGCTTTAGCGGTCATTTTTTTACCAGACTTTCTTGATGGCAAAAAGCAAACTAACAGAGAACCTTTCGCCTCTGTCCCTGCTAACCCTCCCAAGAAACCAATTGTAGATCCTGAACCTTTTCCTTCTGAGCGGGTGGCAAAAGCGGCGGTTCCTGCTGTAAAACTAGAAGACGAAAAGGCGATTGACGATGAGCCCGCACAGGCTCAGTTGTCTGAAAGCTCGAAGGCAAACGTAGCGAAATCGCCACAAACGAAAGTTACTGAAGAAGATAAGCTTGCTAGTCAAACCGTTGTCGATACGAAAAGTGCTACGGCCGACGACGATGCGGGTTGGGTAATTCAACTTGGAAGTTTCCGCCACGAAAAAAATGTTAAGGCGCTACTAGCTAAGCTGGAAAAAGCAGGCTATCGCGCGTTTAGCCGTAAAATCCAAACAAGCTCGGGGCCACTTAATAAGGTTTTTGTTGGCCCTGACCTAGATAAAAAGAAGCTTGAATCAGCGTTGCCACATTTAAAAGAACTCACGAGCCTTAAAGGTAAAGTCACCACGTTTAAAGTGGAGTAGCTCCTTCGCTTTAGTGTGACGATTAGCATTACAGACTAGTAATATTTCTATCTTCTGTTAGAATGCGCGCCATCTCGCCAAAGGCTCGTTGCTTCACAACTGAAAGCAACATCAACGCAATAAAGAGACGATGAACTGGGTAGACTTTTCCATACTGGGTATCATTGCGGTATCTACCTTAATAAGCCTTATTAGAGGGTTTGTTAAAGAAGCCATCTCATTAGTGGTATGGTTTGCTGCACTCTTTATTTCAAGCAATTTCTACGCTGACCTCGCCGTTTACTTCACGGCCATTGACGATCCCTATCTAAAAAATGGCGCTGCCATTGCCGCGCTATTTGTCGCAACGCTCATTTTGGGCGGTATGATCAATTATGTAATTAGCCAGCTGGTACTGGCCACCGGGCTGTCTGGTACAGACAGAGCCCTAGGTATAGTTTTTGGCGCATTGCGTGGCGTGCTTATTGTTAGCGCATTGCTCTTTTTCATGGATACCTTTACTAGTGCAGCCACTGCAGCGTGGTGGCAAGCGTCGGTACTCATCCCAGAGTTTGGTGTTATTATTGAGTGGTTTTTCAGTTATGTGAAAGACTCCTCCAGTTTTTTAAATCCCGCTTGAAATAGGTAACGCACATGTGTGGTATAGTCGGAATAGTTGGTAAAACGCCCGTAGCTCAGTCACTGTACGACGGTCTAACGGTTATTCAGCACCGTGGACAGGATGCCGCAGGCATAATGACTATCGACCAAAATATGTTTAATTTGCGTAAGGCAAATGGCTTGGTTCGGGATGTTTTTCATACGCGTCATATGAAAAGGCTATCGGGCAATATGGGAATTGGTCATGTACGCTACCCAACTGCCGGTACATCAAGTTCAGCTGAAGCCCAGCCGTTTTATGTGAACTCGCCGTTTGGTATTGCCTTTGCGCATAACGGTAACCTTACTAACGCCCATGAGCTTCAAGAAGAAGTTTTCCGCATTGCTCGTCGCCATATCAATACCACCTCAGATTCAGAGCTTCTACTAAACATTCTTGCTCATGAGCTTCAGCAGGTAGCGGGTTTAAGCGTAAGTGCTGAACACATATTTGAAGTGGTAACTAAAGTTCACAAGAAAATACGTGGTGCCTATGCCGTAGTGGCTGCCATTATTGGTCAAGGTATTGTGGCGTTTCGCGACCCGCACGGTATTCGCCCATTAGCGCTGGGCAAGCGTATGAGCGAACTGGGTGAAGAATGGATGGTCGCCTCTGAAAGCGTTGCACTTGATGCGGTAGGCTTTCAGTTTGTACGTGACGTTATGCCGGGTGAAGCGGTATTTATTACCGAAGAAGGTCAGCTACACACCAGACAGTGTGCTGAAAACCCAGTCACTTCACCTTGTATCTTTGAGTTTGTTTACTTTGCACGTCCAGATAGCTTTATTGACGGTATCTCAGTTTATGCGTCACGTGTAAACATGGGTCGTAAACTTGGTGAGAAAATAAAACGTGAGTGGGCTGACCTCGATATCGACGTGGTTATTCCTATTCCTGAAACATCCATGGACGTCGCGCTTCAAATTGCGAATACACTAGAGCTGCCGTATCGCCAAGGCTTTGTTAAAAACCGCTATATAGGGCGTACATTTATTATGCCTGGCCAAACCATGCGTAAGAAATCAGTACGCCGTAAGCTCAACGCCATTTCATCTGAATTTAAAGGCAAAAGCGTATTACTTGTCGATGACTCTATCGTTCGTGGCACAACATCAGGGCAAATTATTGAAATGGCCCGAGAGTCTGGCGCGAAGAAAGTGTACTTCGCATCAGCTGCACCAGAAATTCGCTTCCCGAACGTATACGGTATCGATATGCCTTCGGCTAACGAACTTATTGCCTACGGCCGTGAAATCGATCAAATTGCCGAGCTTATTCAGGCGGATGGGCTCATTTTCCAAGACATTTCTGACTTGGTTGAAGCAGTTCGTGAAGAAAACGAATCAATACAACGATTTGAAACGTCTGTTTTTGATGGCAACTACATCACTGCCGACATTGACCAAGAGTACCTTGAGCGCATCGACATGTCGCGCGGGGAGCAGTCGCGAAATGCGCCTGTTGTTCAGGCTGAGCTAAGTAATCTTGATGTACACAACATTGACGCAGCAGACTAATTACAGTTGATATGCCTAATAAAGAAAAGCCGCTTTAAGAAGCGGCTTTTTTACAGGTATTAGTGAACAAATACTGGCCCGCCAGTTACGCCCCACAGCAGAACTGACCCTGTCATAAGAATAACAAGCAGCACTAAACCACAAGTTACCACCGAGCTTGAATAAATAAACCCTTTGTCTTCTGGCATGTGCATTAAAATGGGAACGCCTGAATACAGTAGGTACACCGAATAGCTGATGCCTACTAATAACGCTGTCATCACAACCCATAGCTCGGGGTAAAGACCGGCAAAACCCACCATGAAAAGTGGCGTTGCGGTATACGCGGCAAGCTCTAAAGATTGGGTATAAGTTGGCGTAGCGTCAAATGCTTTCGCTAACTCATGAATGAGGACGGCTAGGGCGACTACACCGCCAATTAAGCCGAAGTACATGCCTATACCCATCATAATAGCGGTATTTTCGCTTAGTCTTATTACGTCGCCAGCTCCAATGCTCCAACCGGAGTGAGCACTTGAATAGTAAGCAACGAGTGAAGGAATGAGCGCTATAAAAGCAATATGGGTAAGCGCGTAGAAATAGGTTTCGTGCTTGGTATCAATGGTTTGCCACTCTTCTCTGGGATGAGTGTAAATACCAATTAAATGATTCAAAATCATAAAGTCCTGCCTTGTTCACCAACGTTATTTTAAGAATATTGTTGTGAGGCAGTGAAACACACGAATAAGCCGTAAATTCGAATACTCACGGACACAGCGCAAAGCGCTAAAAAACTGCCATTAACAATACATTTACAAATCGAGTGTGCAGCAGAAACGCAAAGCCGTCAATATAAATTGGTTGATTTATGAACGAGGCAAGCCTGTTAAGTAAAGTCTGGTGCACCTGAATGGAAGCGCAGTTCATTATCGTCACTTTCAATCAATGATTTTTCTACGCTGCCAAAGTGGTTAATGCGCTCGCTGATGTCGGTTTTAGATATCTGACTGGCTAAGGTTAAATAATCTTCGAAATGGCGTGCCTCTGAGCGCAGCAGTGACACATAAAACTTACCTAAGTCTTCGGAAACATGCGGGGCTAGCTTGGCAAAACGCTCGCATGAGCGCGCTTCGATATAGGCACCACAAATGAGCTTGTCGACAAGTTTTTCTGGTTCGTAAGTGCGTACGTGACGGAGTAAGCCGTTGGCATAACGGCTAGATGTCACCGATTTATATTCGAAACCTAGCTCGTGCATAATTTCTAGCACTTGATAAAAATGATGTAGCTCTTCTTTTATCAGCATTACCATTTTATCGAGCATGTCTTTTTTGAACGGGTCTAGGCCTTCTACATTGAACACACTTTTTGAAAGATGCTTAGTGTTTAGGGATTGCCAATCGCCTTCATGGCGATACGTGAAATCTTCATAAGGCTTAAGCCACCCCAGTAGTACTTTACTGGTTTCCTCGTCGGCCACATAGCGGCGTAGCAGGTACATGGCCGATTGTGCCGCTTTAAGCTCACAAATTAAGTGATCAGTAAGAATAACCCGTAAGTTTTCTTCTTTTTGCGCTTCATTTATCCACGACTGCGGGGTCTCGCAATGTAAAAACGCATTGACGGGTGAAAGAAGAGACGTTACTTCAGAAGGAGAAATTACAGACATGTGGGAGCTCGGTTTAAAGTGCTACAGATTTTCAGATACTTATGAATTTGGCATACTGCCGTGATTCGTTTCGGCAAACCTATGTTCAAGGCGTCTGAATGAATGCTAATTTTACTTGATACCCACAAGCCCTTACAACTTAAAATCGAGGCCTTTAAATTACAAAATGAATTATCTTGCCCATCTCTTTCTTGCTCGCCCCACTGCCGACTCTCATTTTGGTAACTTGTTGGGAGATTTTAGAAGGGGCGTTGATATCAACACGTTTGGAAATGCAGTACGGCTAGGCCTTAAAAATCACTACGAAGTTGATAGATTTACCGATAGGCACGAAACCGTACTAGCGGCGAAAACATTATTTCATAAAAGTCGCAGGCGTTTTGCGCCTGTAGCACTGGATATCTATTTCGATCATTTACTTATCAAACACTGGGCTACATTTACACCACAAGGTTTTGATGATTTTCGGGCGCAAAGTTTTGCATTATTAGAAAAGCGCCTACCTAGTATGCCAAGAACGATGCAGGTGAGCATAGGGCACATGATCACTCACGATTGGTTTGAGGATTACGCGAGAGAAGATGGGATTGCGAAAGCTATCTCAGTAGTGGCTAAACGCATTCGCTTTGCCAATACATTTCATAAAAGCGTTGACGACATCAGTGATCATCAAGAAGAGATAGAGCAGCTGTTTTTAGCATTTTTTCCAGAGCTCATTGCGCATATTGAAAATGAGGGGCCAGAAAATAAATCTGCGCCTCGATTTAAGTAGGTAAGCTAGATTACGAAGAGTATCGACGAAATTCGGCGATTTATCGTTGATTACAAAGCTGTATTATTAACCGCTATATAGTGTTATCAGCAGATGATACCTCAAAGCTTGCAAACTGAGGCATACATCTACGATTACTTAACTAAAAGTACACAATAAAAGACAGATAAAAAATAATGATGAAAATATATCCCTCAACGCTATCTGCATCACACCATAAAGGTGCCAAGTCAGGCAAAGCCGTTTCATGGTTTACTGCTACTCTTCTCGTTTTTGCGAGTTTAACTGGTGTTGCTACCGCGAAAGATGAAGGCCCCGTAACGCATGCTCGTTCAGTTGAAATAGACAGTAGCGTGGTAACTGAGCATGAAACAAAAATTTTGGGTAAGCGCGTGAAATACAGCGCTACCACAGGTACGCAACCGGTTTGGAACACAAAAGACGAAGCGGTTGCGACCTTGTTTTATACTTACTATCAGCGAACTGACGTAAAAGAGAATACCGAGCGCCCGCTTATCATTTCATTTAACGGTGGCCCGGGTTCCGCCTCTGTGTGGATGCATGTCGCGTATACCGGCCCGCGTATTCTCAATATCGATGATGAAGGCTACCCGGTTCAGCCTTATGGCATTCAAACCAACCCATATTCGATTTTAGACGTGGCTGATATTGTATTTGTTAACCCGGTAAACACGGGTTATAGCCGTGTGCTTCCTAAAGCAGACGGTTCAATGCCATCGCAAGATGAGCAACAAAAAATGTTCTTTGGGGTAAATGCAGATATTAGCTATTTAGCAGATTGGGTGAATACCTTTGTAACACGCAACAATCGCTGGCGCTCCCCGAAATACCTTATCGGTGAAAGCTACGGTACAACTCGGGTTTCGGGTCTTGCATTAGAGCTTCAAAACCGACAGTGGATGTATCTAAACGGTGTCGTGTTGGTATCGCCAACCGATATAGGTATTGAGCGTAACGGCCCAGTAAAAGCCGCCAACCGACTACCTTATTTTGCCGCAGCAGCCTGGTATCACAATAAGCTAGACCCAGAGCTACAAAATAAAGACTTAACTGAACTCTTACCCGAAGTCGAAGATTTCACTATCAACACGCTTATTCCGGCGCTGGCTAAAGGTGGGTTTATCGGCGATAAAGAAAAGCATGAGGTGCTAAAACAAATGGCGCGCTATTCTGGTTTAAGTGAGGCGTCTATTGCTCAAAATAACCTAGATGTAAGCACCGCTTTTTTCTGGAAAGATTTATTACGAGATGAAGGGAAGACCTTAGGCAGATTGGATAGCCGTTATTTGGGTATAGACGCGAAGCAAAGTGGTGACCGCCCTGATTACTGGGCAGAGCTAACGTCATGGCTGCATTCCTTCACACCTGCTATTAACTACTACCTGCGCGAGGAGTTAAACTATAAAACCGACATGAAATACAACATGTTCGGAAACGTGCATCCGTGGGATAGAAGTAACAACCAAACGGGGCAGAATTTGCGATTGGCGATGGCGCAAAACCCATACTTAAATGTAATGATTCAAGCAGGTTATTACGATGGTGCAACGAATTACTTCGATGCTAAATATACCATGTGGCAACTCGATCAAAGTGGCACCTTAAAAGACCGTTTAAGCTTTAAAGGATATCGCAGCGGGCACATGATGTACCTGCGTCGCGATGACTTGAAACAGTCTAACCAAGATTTACGTGAATTCATTAAAGCAAGCACGCCGAGCAAAGGTGAACCTGCTGAATACAAGCGATAGTACAACTAAAAGGCAGGACAAGGATGTCAGTTTCTTTTACATATGATTTGCTTTATAAATTTAAGTTGCTTTATCTTGTTGATTTTTAATGGGTAAATTCTTTGGTCTGGATTTTGCTAACGTTTTGCTGACATATAAGAAATTTAATTAACAACAATTACAAGGACGTACCCGTGAGTAAACCTTCGCGTTTTAAACTATCTCTGCTTGCAAGTGCTGCCCTAGCATTTTCTATCTCAAGTACCACTGCCAATGCTTCTGTACTCCTCTCCGGTTGGGATGGCTCAACTGACAGCGGGGTTGGCTTTTTGGCGATGGAAAGCAATGATGATGACTCCTCTGGCCCTGTAGTTTTCGACTCATACGAAGCTTTGGCGTTCAATAGTGGTTTAAATTTTTTTGGAACGACCTACGATAGGTTTTTCATCAACAATAACGGCAACATTACCTTCAATGGTCCTGTAGGTACATTTACGCCTAACCCTTTTCCTAACAGCAATCAGCCTATGATTGCGCCATTTTGGGGGGATGTAGATACACGCTGCGCAGAATGTGGTGATGTATTTATTGGCTCTCCCAATGAAGATACCCTGGTAGTAACGTGGAATGACGTTGGTTACTACAATGAAAATAGTGATCCGACCAACACGTTTCAATTAGTATTAATTGATAGGGAAGATACAGGGGCGGGTAACTTCGACGTTGAATTCAGATATGAAGATATCGGTTGGACGACGGGAGACGTGTCTAGTGGTATTCCTGCTCAGGCTGGATATGACGCCGGCGATGGGGAAAACTTTTTTACCGTACCTGGTTCTCGAACTTCCGCCATTGCAGATATAGACGAAAGTAACAGCAATACGGGTACGCCGGGTATCTGGAAATTTGCTATTCGCGACGGCGTGCTACCGGGTGATAATCCGGAAAATCCTATTCTGCCAATTGTTAATCCAGAATCACCAACAGACTATGAATTTGAATTCTCTATCGATGATCCAGACGAACTTGTTTTTATCGATCCGGATGTAGCAGTAGGTTATGACTATATTGTAAATAGTGGCCCAGATATCGCTTCGGTTCTTTTGCCAGAAGGTTATGATGACAACCTGTTTGACCTATTCCTTTGGGATGATGGCCTTATGGATTGGTTAGACACAGGTACAGATATTACAGGAGGTGTAGAGTACGACTTCACTTCACCTGTAGATCGTTTCAGAATTATGGGGATTGACGTTTCGAATATGCTTGAACCTACGCCAGATGCGTTTGTAACTGGCTTAACGTTCGATGGTTCAGGTGTTATTAACATGAACCAAAATGCAGTGACTGTATTTGTACCAGGCCCGACCCAAGTTCCTGCGCCTAGTACCTTGTTCCTTATGCTAGGTGCGCTATTCAGCACTTTCCTATTAAGAAAGCGTAAATAGTAAAAACAAGTACAATAAGGGGAGCATAAGCTCCCCATTTTCGTTAAGAGGTAGAAGTGAAATATTTAGTATTAGTTAGTTCGATACTCGCATCGTTTTCTGCATGGCCTGTGACAACGAATGATTTTGGTAGCTGGAGTTTACTGTGCAACGATTCATCAGTTTGTACACTTAGCCAGTTAGTTGCAAAAGACGAAGAAGCTACAAAAGTCTTGCTGGGCGTCAATGTTGATTATTCCTATTCGAAAAGTTTCCCAGTTTTAATAATAAAACTGCCTCAAAATACGATAACGAAAAATGGGGTCGGAGTAAAAATAGACGAGTTTGCACCTTTACAAGTCCCTTTTTCCGGGTGTGACGAAAAGGCGTGCCAAAGTATTATCAAAATCGATAGCCAGCTATTAGAGCAAATGCATAACGGTGAAACCATGCTAATTGCATTTCAGAAGTCTGAAAGCCAGCAGGTTACCTTACCCGTATCATTAGCAGGTTTTGACGAAGCATACGCGCAGCTTACTTCAAGAGTTAAACGATAAGGCTAACGTATCATTATTAAGCTAAGTTTTAATATATACCTGCTTTTTTAAGCTGTGCCAAATACTCGGCACAGCGCGTTTTTAACATGTCTCTTAACAGCCTAACCGCTGGTGTAATAGACTGGCGGCTCGGGCAAATTAGCCAAAGTTGCGTGGGTTTCGGTTGGTAGTCTGACAATAACGTAATAAGACGTCCATTTAGAATGTCATCGCAGGCGTCTAAGCTTGATTTAACAGCTACTCCTTTACCTGCGACAGCCCATTTTCTAACCATTTCACCGTCGTTCGCCGTCCTGTTGCCCTGCATTTTAATCTTTAGCGGTTTACCGTCGTGCACGAATTCCCATTCGTTATACACTTTATCGTGCAGTTGATAAAACAGCCCATTGTGAGCTTGTAAATCTTCAAATTGTTCAGGGGCACCATAGGTGCTGATATAAGAGGGCGAAGCAACAAGTAAGCGTGGTACATCACATATCTTAAACCCGTAAACGCTTGCATCATCAGGCGAGCCATAACGTAAAGCTAAGTCAATTGGGTCGCGATAGAAGTCGATATTACTGTCGTTCAAATTGAGTTTTACGCTTATTTTCTCATGCTCATTCATGAAATCATCAAGCCATGGTGCAATGACGTTACGGCCTAAGTCAGAGGATAAACCTAGCCGTAATTCGCCCTCAATAACGCCAGTTTCACCTTTTAAGTTTTGTTTGGCGTTTTTTAGCATCGACATGGCTTGTTCACACGTTGGCAAGAAGCGCTCACCAGCAGAAGAAAGCCTAAGTGATCGGGTGGTGCGTACAAACAACTCAGCACCAACCGCTTGTTCTACCCGTTTAACAGCTGCACTCGCCGTAGCCGTACGCATATTTAAGTGGGTAGCTGCAGCGGTAATGTTTCTAAATTCGGCTACTTTTATCACAACGTTCAAGTCATCGAGTAACATGATTTTCAAAAACTATTTGATAATGTTTCTTATATTGTGCTGTTTATCGAAATTTAATCAAGAGTATGATGAGAATATTACTCAAAAGGAAAAACGAATGATGAAAGCTATTGGTTATACCCACTCACTAGACATTAACGAACCTAATGCACTAATAGATTTAGACGTAGACAAGCCCAGCGCATCGGGTAGAGACTTATTGGTAAAAATAAATGCGATAGCGGTAAACCCTGTAGATTACAAAATTCGTCAACGAGTAAACCCTGAGGGTGGCGATCCTAAAATTTTAGGCTGGGATGCGGTAGGTGAAGTCGCAGAAATTGGCGCTGATGTAACCCAGTTTGCGGTAGGTGATAAGGTGTATTATGCCGGAGACCTAACGCGGGCGGGCTCTAATGCAGAATTCCAGTTGGTTGACGAGCGCATTGTAGGTAAGGCGCCGAGTTCCCTTTCTGATAGCGAAGCGGCAGCGCTTCCTTTAACCACCATCACAGCTTATGAGCTACTATTTGATCACTTGGCGCTGAAGCAGCAAAGTGAGAAAAGCGATGAAGTTGTGTTGGTAGTAGGCGCTGCCGGTGGCGTAGGCTCTATTATGCTGCAGCTGCTTAAAGTCCTGACCGGCGCAGTGGTAATAGCAACGGCGTCTCGTGAAAGCTCTAAAAACTGGGTGCAAGAACTCGGCGCAGACTATGTCGTTGATCACAGTAAACCTTTGGCCGAGCAAATTAAGTCGCTCAACATTGGTGAGGTGACCCACGTAGCCAGTTTAAACAACACGCATCAATACATTGACGAGTATGTTGAGGTGATGAAACCGAAAGGTAAACTGGCGTTAATTGACGACCCAGAAAGCTTGGACGTAGCAAAGTTAAAACAAAAGAGTCTATCGTTACATTGGGAATTTATGTTTACCCGTTCAATGTTTGAAACCGAAGATATGGTTGAGCAGAGTCGGTTGCTAACGCATGTTGCTACACTAATTGACGAAGGCAAAATAAAAACCACGGTAGGCAAGCACTTAGGTAAGATTACGGCACAAAACCTTATTGCGGCCCATAGAATACTTGAAGAAGGGCGCGCAATAGGCAAATTGGTATTAGAAGGGTTTTAAGGCGCATTTAATCACTATTGGCACTCACTAAGCCCTCTCAGAGGGCTTATATCTTATCGCGTCACTAAAAGCGGTTTAGGCGGCATCGCGCTCCCTTGACCGCTTTGTCTTATTTGTAATTCTTTCTTCTAATTTTGTAAGAATGCCCCGGTAATCTATTCTTTATTATTTAACGCGTTGAAATTTATGTGAATTTTACTTGGAATCTAACTTGCTGTAACAGTGGCGAATAGCATTAAACATTGATGTGTGTTTAAACTTTAACCACAAGGAATAATCATGGCTGAATCATTCAAGTATGAAGGAAATAAAGGACAAGGCGGCGAATTACATCAGAAGGCTGGCGACGGTTACCCTACAATGACAACCGCGCAGGGTTGTCCTGTACACGATGACCAGAATTCACTAAAAGCTGGAGCAAGAGGGCCTTCAGCACTAGAAGATAACGTGATGCGTGAGAAAATATTTCACTTTGATCACGAGCGCATTCCCGAGCGCGTGGTGCATGCTCGAGGGTACGGGGCCCACGGATATTTTGAAACGTACGAGTCACTATCTGACATCACCTGTGCTGAAATTTTTCAGGAAAAAGGTAAAAAGACCCCGGTATTCACTAGATTCTCTACCGTAGCGGGCAACCAGGGTTCTCCAGATTTAGCGCGCGATGTACGAGGTTTTGCTGTTAAATTCTATACTCAAGAGGGCAATTGGGATTTAGTTGGCAATAACATTCCCGTCTTCTTTATTCAAGATGCTATCAAGTTCCCAGATTTAATTCACTCAGCTAAACAAGAGCCTGACCGAGGTTTTCCACAAGCGCAAACCGCGCACGATAACTTTTGGGACTTCACAAGCTTAAGCCCAGAGTCTGTTCACATGCTTATGTGGGCGATGTCAGACCGTGCTATTCCGCGTTCATTCCGCTTCATGGAAGGTTTTGGTGTACACACCTTTAAGCTTATAAATGCCAAAGGTGAAATGAAATATGTGAAGTTTCATTGGAAACCGAAACAAGGTTTGCAGTCAGTCGTGTGGAATGAAGCACTGAAAATTAATGGTGCAGATCCCGATTTCCACAGAAGAGACCTTTGGAATGCAATACTTGCTGGCGACTTCCCAGAATGGGAGTTAGGAATGCAGGTCTTCGACCAAGAGTTTGCAGATAATTTTGAATTCGATGTTTTAGACGCAACCAAGCTTATACCCGAAGAGCAAGTACCAGTTAAAATTGTAGGTAAAATGGTGCTTAATAAGGTGGTAGATAACTTCTTCGCTGAAACAGAGCAAGTTGCATTTTGTACACAAAACATTGTACCTGGTATAGATTTTACCAACGACCCACTACTACAGGGGCGTAATTTCTCTTATTTAGATACTCAGTTGAAACGATTAGGTAGTACTAATTTTACGCACTTGCCCATTAACGCGCCTAAATGCCCGATGCGTCATTTCCAGCAAGACGGCCATATGGCAATGCATAACCCCAAAGGTCGTGCTAATTACGAGCCAAACTCTTGGGAAGCCGATGAGAATAATCCGCGCGCGTGTCCAGCACATGGATTTAAATCGCATAATGAAGAAGTATCAGGTGAAAAGGTTAGACATCGCTCAGAAACTTTCGCTGACCATTACAGCCAAGCTCGTCAGTTTTATATCAGCCAAACTGAAACCGAGAAAGAGCATATTCGCGACGCATTCGCTTTTGAGCTATCCAAAGTAGAGCGTTTGTCGATTCGTGAGCGAGTAGTATCACATCTATTAAATGTAGATAAAGACCTTGCGAAAGCCGTGGGTGAAGCGCTGGGCTTCTCAGAGATGCCAGAGCCAGCAGAGGCTGCAATGGAAACTAGAGAAGACCTCGTTGAGTCTGATGCGTTAAGTATCTTAAAAAATGCGCCGGATACGTTTAAAGGCAGAAAGCTGGGTATTTTAGTGAGTGATGACCTTGACGGTGAATTGCTTGGGAAAGTAAAAACTGCTTTAGATAATGAAGGCGCTATGTACGAGGTTGTTGCGCCTCAAATTGGCGGCGTTACTTGTGATAAGGGTAAAAAAGTAGATGCACAGCAGAAGGTCGATGGTGGGCCATCAGTATTATACGATGCGGTGCTGTTACTAATGTCGCAGTCGGGAGCCGAAAAGTTAGCGGGCAAGCCTGAAGCAAAAGATTTTGTTTCTGATGCGTTTGCTCACAACAAGTTTATCGGCTACACAGATGCCGCAATGCCACTTATCAAGGCCGTTGGCTTAGATAGCATGATAGACGAAGGTTTTGTGGACCTTAAACAAAAGTCGGCAGACGAATTTATTAAAACATTACGTGGTATTCGTTATTGGGCTAGATCTTAATTCAGCCTTCGCAGTTTTTTAGAAATAGGAGGGCGCTTTAAGCGCCCTTTTTTATTGCGTGTCCCGTCCTGAAATTGCCGCCTCGTGAAATTATTCCGCCCCGAAATACATTGACATAAAGAGCACTTATTTAAGACCAATTCAAATAACTCTAAGGCTCAGCGGTTCTGTACTTATTTTTCAATGGTACGAATGTTTTACTGACAACAATATATTAAAACAGTTTTACTGTTAGCTGCATTCTAAAAATGGAAATTAAATTCGGATATTTTTGTTTTATTTCAATTGTCTATGTCTTTTGTGATGCTTTTGGTTGAAGTGAGCGAATCTTTAATATCTTGTCCCTTCGGCATGGGTCATGCACCCATAAGAGTGTGTATATTCATTAAGGAGGAACAAATATGTCAAAGCAAGACCAATACACAATGACCGACCCTCGTACTCAATATGATAACGATGGAACCCATTACAACGATGACCAACCTGATCCTGCATTAGATAAAAAATTAGACCCTTCAGCAGATCATGGCGAAAATACTTATCGAGGGAGCGATAGGTTGAAGGGGCGAAAAGCACTGGTAACTGGCGGAGACTCTGGCATAGGTAGAGCAGTTGCTATCGCTTTTGCCAGAGAAGGCGCTGACGTCGTCATCAATTACCTTCCCTCTGAACAGGAAGATGGAGATAAAACCGTTGCCATTCTAGAAGAAGCAGGTGTAAAAGCTAAGGGCATAGCCGGAGACATTAAAAACGAAGACTTCTGTATTTCCCTTGTAGAAGAGGCGAACGCTTTTTTAGACGGTCTCGATATTCTTGTAAATAATGCTGGTAAGCAGAAATTTATTGAAAATATTGAGGATATCACTACCGAGCAATTTAGAACTACGTTCGAAACTAACGTTTTCGCCATGTTTTGGATTACCAAAGCGGCGGCTAAACATATGCCCCCAGGTGGCAGCATTATCAATTCTACATCTATTCAGTGCTATCAGCCTTCACCCGGCCTTCTGGATTATTCATCAACTAAAGGTGCCATTACTTCGTTTACCAAATCGTGCGCCAAAATGTTGATAGAAAAAGGCATCAGAGTGAACGGCGTTGCCCCTGGCCCCATTTGGACACCCATACAACAAAGTGGTGGACAAGCGCCAGACAAGCTTCCTAAGTTTGGTGAAGATACGCCTATAGGCCGCGCAGGGCAGCCCGCAGAACTTGCGCCGGCGTATGTGTATCTAGCGTCTCAGGAATCTAGCTATGTCACTGCCGAAATATTAGGGGTAACAGGCGGTAAACATCTTCCGTAATAATCGTTTAAAAAGGGACTTTATTTCCTAAAGAGATATTATTAAACGAAGGGGCGTAAAATAACGCCCCTTTTGTTAAAAGTTATCAGCGGCACATAGCGCTAAGAAGCGCGTTCGCAGCTTGCAATTACAATCTTTCAGCAGCGTCAGAGAACCATTGCTTATGGCGTTTCTCATCTGCCCAGTGCCTTTCTATCGTAGCACGCTCTTGTGGTGTAAAACCGTCATGGTCTAAGGCTTTTTCATATGCTTTAGTTGTGACCTCTTCATTAACAACCATCGCTTTAAGAATCGCTTTATCGTTGATAAGCCCTGCAATGACAACTTTTCCCTTCGTCAGTACTTTCTTGAAATCAGCTTCAGTAACTCTATCCTCACTTCGTTGGACTAGCATTTTGTTTAGCGATTCGATATGCGCTTGGTGGTCGTCTCTAAACGTCGCTATTGTCTCCTTGAAACTTGGCTCTTCTATGCGTTCTAGCGTTGCCTCGTAGGCAGCAAGAGCATCAAAGTCTAATTGGCATAGTTCCGATATCACTTTTGCAGTAGATGACATAGTTCTCTCCTTAATATGTCAGTTAAAATTATTTGTACCGGCATATCGTGATAGAAGATTAACTATATTTAATTATACTTTGCCAACAATTACTGCAAGGTCAGTTAGCCTTTTGGAGCGCTGTTATAATTTCTTGGGTCTCAGCTCGCGTTCTATAATCTACATCAACGTAGCGTCAGATGACTTCACCAATTATTTTTTGCAGTGCGTTCAGCTGTAAGTGGTAATATGAGCACCAACTGCCTCAATAGAAAGTGAGTACCACAGAATCTTTGCGATAAATGCACAGGCGGGCTCGGCTGTCAGCATAAGTTTTAAAACCTTTTTATAAAATAGCGAGTTGTTTGTAGTGAATGTGATAAGGCTGTCTTTATAACAGCCTCTACATGCGATGGACTAAAGCTTTACTAATGTTCTTCCCGACAGTTCGCCTTTTAAAATGGCATCTATTTTTTGGCTAACGTCATCTAGCGAAACTTCTTCAGTTAAATCGTTAAGACATTCTAATTTCCATTCACTGGCTAATTTATCCCAAAGTCTCAATCTAGGCGGCATGGGACATTGTACTGAGTCGATACCTAGCAAAGACACGCCGCGTAAAATAAACGGAAATACACTTACATTAAGATCGGCTGAAGCAGTCAGTCCACAACATGTTACCGAACCACCATATTGGGTTGACTTAATAGCCTGCGCTAAGTATTCGCCGCCTACGGTATCAACTGCGCCCGCGTATTGTTCTTTTAACATAGGGCGCTCTTTACTTTCCAACAGCTCATCACGAGTTATTACTTTGCTTGCGCCGAGGTTTTTTAAAAATGACTCATGTTCTTTTTTGCCAGTACATGCCACTACAGAAAAGCCAGCTTTGGCAAGCAGTGCAACTGCCACAGACCCAACGCCACCCGTGGCGCCTGTTACCAAGATATCACCTTTATCAGGCGTTATGCCGTGTTCAACTAACCCTTGTACTGACAGCCCAGCTGTAAAGCCAGCCGTACCAATTACCATCGACTCTTTTAAAGATAAGCCTTCAGGTTTGGCTACTGCCCATTCGCTAGGAATTCGAATGTATTCACCGAAGCCGCCTGGAGTATTCATGCCCAAATCATAACCTGTAATGATAACCTCATCGCCTTCTTTAAACCGGCCGTCATCACATGACACCACTGTACCTGCTGCATCTATGCCTGGGGTGTGGGGAAAATTTCTACTAACACCAGGATTACCTGTTGCAGACAAGGCATCTTTATAGTTGAGTGATGAATACTCTACCTTGATGAGAAGAGTGCCGTCTGGCAAATCATTGAGTGAGCGCTCTGTGATGCCACGAGTGAATGATTTGTCTTCCTGTTTTTCTACAAGTAAAGCCTTAAACGATGTCATACCTGTCTCCGTTGGTCGAAAATTTACGCTACCCATTGTGACGATATATAAACTTTGCGCAAGTATGCACTTTTTAGTAGGGTAGTACCCTAAAAGATACTATTGGGCTTTCCCGTACATAACTTTCAAGGTTTAGACATAACCCAAAGCGAGAACGCCAGTCTCGGAGGAAAGATGACAGCAAGTTTAAAATCCGTAGACAGTACCCCAGAGAATGGTACTGTCGGCTCACTGAGTACAGATGAAAATATCGAAAAACCGAGCGGAACAGTCAGCGAACCGAAGCAATATATTTGTGGTGTTGCGGTGTCGCTAGAAATTATTGGCGGTAAGTGGAAAGGGGTGATCCTTTGGCATCTTTGCCATAAAACCCTTCGCTTTAGCCAGTTAAGGCGACGGCTTCAGGGGGTGACGCAAAAAATGCTGACACAGCAACTTAGAGAGTTAGAGCGAGACGGGCTGGTAAATAGAAAGGTGTATGCCGAAGTTCCGCCGCGGGTGGAGTATTCGCTAACCGAATTAGGTCGCACTTTAGAGCCAACCCTGCGTCAACTATGCGATTGGGGAAGAACGTATAATGACGAACATAAACCGTAAAGAATACCAATCACCTACACATAAATAAAAAAGGCGAGCATTGAAAAGAGACCCTCCCAATGCTCGCCTTCAATGTATATGTGAGGATGTACCTCTCACGGCTTAGGCTAATAGAGCGCCTATAGAAAGCGTGCTTTCTTCGCCATTGCTAACCGTGTTAATAGTCGCGTCCATTGCAGCGAAATCTACGGTTAATGATGCTGCATCACCGTCGTTGCTCCACGACAGTACAAGAGTGTTATCCGTATACGTAACGTCAAAAGCGCCGCCAAACGCTTTGTTTTCGTTTCTAAGCGTAATAAGCTGCATTAAACCTTTAACAACTGGCTTTTGAATAGCGTCTTCAACCATCGCTGTTGTTAAATAAGGGCGGTTTATATCGCGACCCACATTCGTGTTTGCTAGTAGCTCCATGTCGTTGTGCGCAGCAAGTAAGCCACCGTAATAAACTTGAGGAATACCTGGGCTGAAGAATTGGATAGCTCTCGCTACTAAGTAAGCAAAGTCGTCTTTGCCTAGCGCGTCATAGTAGGTACAGTTGACCTGATAAAGGTCAACGTTGTTGGCTGCCGCGCCGGTTGCCTTTTTAGACTCGCCATTTGAATTAACGTGAATTTGTTCAACTAATGCGTTGATAGCGTCGGCGCTAATCAGGCCTGGTTTGTCGCCGCTTGCACCCACATCAACAATACCGATACCGTCGTGCGTATCGAGTACTGTAAAGCAGTTGCGAGGAGAAATAGACAACCAATGCGCTAGTGCGCTCGCATCTTTGGTGAATAGAGTGTGCAGCACCAAAGGCGGTAGTGCGAAGTCATAAACGCTGTCACAACGCGCCGCGATATCAATTTGCGTTTGGTAATGGCTGTGAATTTCAACCAGGCATTGCATGCCCATGGTGCGAGCTCGCTTAGAAAGGGCTTCAATAAATTCAAATGTCTCTTCAAGCATGAAGCAATTTGAACCCGCGCGTTTAATAGCGTAACCGGCTGCATCTAAACGTATTAGATCAACGTTACTTTCGGTAAACGACTGAAGGATAGAAGAAAGGTACTCTTTCCCTAACTCCGACTCAACGTCAATATCAATTTGGTTCGATGTAAATGTTGTCCAAAATGGTACCGTTTCTGTCGAGTCTGTCTCTATACCAACTTCGTAGTCGCTGAAAAATGGCGTAGGGCGAGGGCGGAAGACTTTTGCGATCTGTTCGTCAATTTCAGCCTGATCGTTGCCAGAGAAAACATCTTCTTTTGTAAGGAATAGTGGCCAGTATTCAGACTCTCGTCCCTTTTTTAGCACATCTGTAAATGCTTCGCTTTGACCTGACATATGGTTCACAATGAGGTCGGCCATAATATCTACCGACTCACCAAGCTTTTTAATATTGTTCCAATCGCCTAGACGTTCGTCTACTGTGGTGTGATCGATGGGGTCAAACCCTGCATCTTCTCCGTCGTAAGGGTAGTAAAAAGGTAAAATATGAACACCTTTAAACAAGCCTTTAAGGGGGCCATCCAGTAGATTGGTTAGACTTTCGATGTTGCCGTCGCCTAGTCGGTCCGCATATGTAATTAACTGAACGCCATTGCGTATAGACATGATAACTCTCCAAAATTCAGCATGTGCTTGCTCGTACTTCTTTACATCTATCGAGCGAGCATTACCTCGAATTAAGCGCTACCAGTCTTTTTCATTCACAGTGAATTGTTAACGGGCTTAGCTTAATTCTTAACCTGCTTTTTCAAACTCAGCCACATGGGGCGAGATTTACAAAAAACTCAACTCTTAATCGATTAAGATAAGGTAACAGTAGAATGTGTATTTGTAAATGAAAAGTTTATGAAATGAGGCGGCAGGGCACGTATAACGCAGGCTTAACAATTGGTTAACAGTTGTGGCGAGTGTTTTTTATTCGCCTTTATCTAGCTGAGATGTGTCAGACGGCTGTTGTTGAGATTCTTCTTGTGCTTTTTTAGCTTCTCTCCATTTATCCAGCTTTTCGTAATACACATCCCAGATACAAGGGCAGCAAGCGCCGCCACCGCAACAGTCATCACGTAGCGGTTTTTCTGGTTCTTCAGGTAGCGTTGCCATACTAAATATCCTCTAAGCCAGTAGGTATTATAAACGAAGAGAGGGGGCGTACCAACAAAAAGCCCTGTTTAGAACAGGGCTGTATACTGATAGTCAGTTTGCAGATGCTTATTCAGTGGGGCGTTCTTCAGTGGCTGTTTTTGGGGTAAGTTTCCCTGGTTCTGCCACAACAGGCTTAGGCCTTACTGCGCTGGCTTGCGATAGTAAGTCACTATTGCCCGTCACTAAATCTTCCAAGGTGCCTTTGTCGGCCTCGACTAAACCTACTTCGCGCAACATTGAATCTACAAGAGGTGCATTAGCGCGGTAATTAAGTGCTGCTTGAGTAACTTGCTCTGCTAAGCCACTTCCTGCAGTAGCAACGGTGTGGTCGCCTTTAACGCCACTACCCTGGCCGTACCCTTGAAGAATTTTAATACCATCAATATTTTCAAGTGGCTTAACGGCATGCGCCACCAGTTCGGGCAATACCTTAAGCATGGCAAGCGACTTCTGTAGCTCAATCTGCTCATTTTTTAGGGTATTTTCAGCTTCGTAAAGGGCCTGTTTACCTTGTGCCTCAACCGCAAGTACCTTCTCGTCGGCCTCTGCTTGCAGCATTTTCGCATCAGCGGTGGCTTTCGCTTCGGTTAGGATCGCTTCAGCGGTGTTTTCTGCCGCTTCTTTTTTAGCCTGTGCTTCAACGGTAATACTTACCGCTTCACGTTCAGCTTCTTTACGGGCGTCTATAACTTCAATTTGCTTCTTACGTTCAGCCTCTGCTACTGATTTCGCGGTCAGTACGGCTTCTTCTTTTTCAACTTTTTGTTTTTCCGCTTCAGCGGCTTTTGCACGCGCTGCAGACTCTTCTTCAGACTTGGTCGCAACGGCAATTTGTTTCACTTGCTCGGAAACTTCTACTTCTTGTTGCTGGCGAATTCGCGCTTGTTCTAGCGCTTGGCGTTTGGCAATTTCTTGGGTTTCAATTTCTCGCGACTTTTCAATTTCCGCAGCTTCTATAGCGCGATTTTTAGCAATTTCTGCCTCGCGCTCTTCACGCTCTTTCATTTCACGCTGTTTAGCAATTTCCGCTTTTTGTTCCTGACGCTTAAAAGCAAGCACCTGTTCTTGGGCGAGTCGAGCTTCTTCTTCGTCCCGTTTAACGTCTAAAGACTGCTTTTCTGCGGCTAAATTACGCTGCTCAATAAAAATGCGATTTTCTTGCTGGATATCGTTGGTTTCTTTGCGTTTTTCTTCGATGATTTTGGTCAAGCGTGCGCGACCTTCGGCATCGAACGCGTTATTTTCATTAAAGAATTGCAAGTCAGTTTGGTCGAAGCCCGTTAAGCTTACCGACTCTAACTCTAAACCGTTCTTTTCAAGGTCGTTAGCAACACTTTGTTGAACCTTCTGCACAAAATCAGCACGCTGTTCATGCATTTCGGTCATGCTCATTTCAGCTGCTACGGCGCGAAGTACGTCAACGAATTTCGACTCCATCAATTTCTTAACTTCTTCGGCGCGGGTGGTACGGGTACCTAGCGTTTGCGCCGCCATTGAGATGCCGTTGGCATTAGGTGCCACACGCAGATAGAAGTCGGCTTTAACGTCAACGCGCATGCGATCTTTAGTAATCAGGGCGTCTTTTTGAATTTTCTCCACTTCTATGCGAAGGGTGTTCATGTTTACAGGAATTATTTCGTGAACAACAGGGAGCACAAGCGCGCCGCCGTCTTTTATAACTTTCTCACCGCCCAGGCCGGTTCTTACAAACGCCGTTTCCTTAGTTGCTCGGGTGTAGAGTTTAGCGAAAATAAGGCCAATAACGATAAGCCCTACAACAATAGCACCGGCAATAAAGAGTATTGACGGCAAGCTAGATGGTTGAATTGTATCCATACTTTTATCTCTTTTTAGGTTATAGGTAGCGTGTTGCTAACCAACTGTGTTTATTTTTTTGAATTAAGATTACGCGCTCTCCTTGCGAAAAAAGCTCTTCTTCTTCAAAAGGCTCTACTAGCACGAAATGAGGTTGTGAATAACAATCAGTGAACTTTGCTTCTGCGGGGTTGCCTCTACTGGCTTTGCCGATGGTAATCTCTGCTACTGACCCTACAAACTCGTCGCTGTTAACTGCGCTCGATTCTATCGTGGGAAGCAAACTCGAAATAATGTGTACCGTTTTAGCGGTAATAAATAACCCTACTAAAAACGCAAGTGGCACTGAGATGAGTGAAGGGGGAGTAACACTTAAAACCGTAGCTGACAGGCCGTTTATAAGCAAGCCACTAAGACCAAAAACGGTCAGTAATACAATTAAATAAATTAGAAACGGAACTTTATTGATATTTAAAAAGTTGGCAAAGGCCGTGTTAAGGAAACCTTCGCTATCTAACTCGCCAAAATCGTCGCCTACACCTAACACGCTTGCACCGAAAATCGTGCCAATAAGCTCTAACACAAAAACAATGAAAACGGCTATAAGCGCAATGCTGAACCAGAAGTTTGAGGGGGAAAGAAGAACATCTGTCATTTACACCATCCATGATGACTAACTCGTTTTCTTACTTTATACCACAGAACAATAATTAAGCTAGTGAATAACTTATGTACTTTCGACTAGTTTGTAACAATAAATTATCAGATTATCTGTTATTCTATTTAATGTGAGCGAAAGGGATGCTGCAGCCTTTTCGCCATTAATCATAATCCATATAGAAAACGGCTCAGGCTAAACTTTTAAAGCCCTTTCTACATGAAAATGCTCAGCTGAAGTTGTGTTTTTCCAGAAGTACTTCATCGGCGGTAACCCGTAATACGCTACCTTGATCGTACCAGTCGCCGAGAACTATACGCGTCGCTGATTTTCCGTTTGCTTTGAGGCTATGAATGTTTGGTCTGTGCGTATGACCATGGATCATGCGCTGTACGCCCCACTTTTCCATCACTTTCACCACCTCTTCAGGGGTGACATCCATAATCTCAGGTTTTAGGTTCTGTTGCTTTTCTTTGCTTTCGGCACGGCCGTTATCTGCTACACGCTGTCGATACCACAAGGGCAAGGCTAGCATTAAGCGTGGCCACCACCACCCGCGAGATTTTTTGCGAAACTTTTGATAGGCAACATCGCGAGTACAAAGCTCATCACCGTGCGTGAGCAGGGTAGGTGTGCCGTACAAATCAATAACTTCTTGTTCGTTTAAGAGAGTCATACCGGCTTTCGATAGCCACTTTTCCCGTATAGCAAAATCTCGATTGCCGTGAATGAAGTAAATAGGGCAGTGCAGACTGACTTCTTTAAAGGCTGACGCAATGGCAGTGTTAAAGGGCGTGACATTGTCGTCGCCAATCCATACTTCGAATAGGTCGCCAAGAACATAAAGTGCGTCAGCATTAATTGCATCTTCTTTTAAAAAGCGCATCAAGCATTCTGTGATATCTGGACGATCGGCACTTAGGTGTAAATCAGCGATGAAGTAGGTGAACGACATAATTCTTCTTAACGTAGTTTAAAAAGCCGCGTTAAAAAAACGCGGCTTGCTTTTAGCTTAATATTTCAAGCATGTTTTGAAAAACATGCCAGCCATACGATCAATAAGGCTATAGTTTAAGCCGCTAATTAAGCAACCACTGCTTTTTCAATGATCACTGGCTCTACAGGTACGTCTTGGTGATAGCCGTTATTACCTGTTTTAACCGCTTTAATTTTCTCTACAACATCCATGCCTTCAGTTACTTTACCGAATGCACAGTAGCCCCAGCCATTCATCGACTTGCTTGTATGGTTTAGGAAGTCGTTGTTGTTCACGTTAATGAAAAACTGAGCTGTGGCTGAGTGTGGGTCTTGAGTGCGCGCCATCGCGATGGTGCCAACTTCGTTTGCAACGCCGTTGTCAGCTTCGTTTTCAATAGGGTCTTTGGTGTCTTTTTGTTCCATATCAGGGGTGAAACCACCACCTTGAATCATGAAGTTGTTAATTACACGATGGAAAATAGTGTTGTCGAAGAAGCCGTCTTCTACATAAGAAAGAAAGTTCGCTACGGTTTTAGGCGCTTTATCTTCAAAAAGCTCTAGGGTGATATCACCGAAATTTGTTTTCAACGTAACCATTGTGGTGTGTCCTGTGTGTTAGCATATATAAAGTGCGCCGATTTTAGCGCAAAAGAGGGCGGTAGCGCAAAATACTACTACAGCGCAAAAGCCTTGTACCATTTGCATGGTGACAGTGCTAAACTTTGCGGCCCAAAAATTATGACAAATAGGAAATATAGACATGCTACATCTTTACAACACCCGAACCCGTGAAAAAGCGAAGTTTGTTCCGCTTCAAGAAGGGAAAGTGGGTTTGTATGTGTGTGGTATCACCGTTTATGACCTAAGTCACATGGGCCACGCCCGTACTTACCTAAGTTTCGACGTGTTAGTACGCTATTTGCGCCACCTTGGTTTAGACGTTAAGTACGTGCGTAATATCACAGACATAGACGACAAAATTATTGCTCGCGCTAATGAAAACGGCGAAAGCTTCGAAGCACTCACGGCACGTACTATCGCCATGATGCACGAAGACTTTGCAGCGATTAACCTACTAGAGCCAGATGTTGAGCCGACAGTAAGCGGCCACATGGATGAAATTATAGAAATCATTCAGCGCCTGATGGATAAAGGCTACGCTTATCAAGCTAAAAGCGGCGATGTGCTATTCGACGTAAGTAAGTATGAAGATTACGGCAAGCTAAGCAAACAAGACTTAGATCAGCTTAAAGCCGGTGCTCGTGTTGAAGTGGCGGCAGGTAAAGATGACCCGCTAGACTTCGTGCTGTGGAAGACCACAAAGCCCGGAGAACCTGCATGGCAGTCGCCATGGGGCGAAGGCCGTCCGGGCTGGCACATTGAATGTTCTGCAATGAACCATAAGCACCTTGGCGAACACTTTGATATTCATGGTGGTGGTTCAGATTTAACTTTCCCGCACCATGAAAATGAAGTAGCCCAGTCGTGCTGCGCATATGATACGCCTTACGTAAACGTGTGGATGCACGCGGGTATGGTTCAAGTTAACGACGAAAAAATGTCTAAGTCGTTGGGTAACTTTTTTACCTTGCGCGATGTGCTAAAAGAGCACGATTCAGAAACCTTGCGTTTCTTTTTGATGTCGGCGCATTATCGTAGCCAGTTAAGTTACTCTCAAGACAATATCACCCAAGCGAAAGCGGCGCTGGAGCGTTTATATACTGCGCTGCGTGGTGTTGTAGTAAATGAGAGCACTGACCTTAGTCACGGTGGCTACCTAACGCGCTTTGAAGCGGCAATGAACGACGATTTAAACGTACCTGAAGCCTTTTCGGTGTTGTTCGATGTGGCACGTAAGCTTAACCGCCAAAAAGATAACGTAGAAGAAGCAGGTAAACTGGCTGCTGTTCTTAAAGGCCTAGGCGCAATTTTGGGTATGCTTCAAAGCGACCCAGATACTTACCTTAAAGGCGGTGAAGGCAATGACGATGAAGCGGCTGAAATTGAAGCGTTAATTAAACAGCGTAACGATGCCCGTGCCTCCAAAGATTGGGCAGCGGCAGATGCCGCACGCGATGCGTTAAACGCAAAAGGCGTAGTGTTAGAAGACGGCCCAAGCGGTACTACGTGGCGTAAAGCGTAATTAGCAGCCAATACTTTTTAACAGAATGAAAGCCCGCATTTGCGGGTTTTCTTTTTAGTTAAGCTTAAAGCGCACACCGAGTTTTCGTCATTGAACAGCGGTTTTTGGATATACGTACGAAGCTAAACATTTGAAAGTAAGATGGTATCTCCCGAGCTAACGTTTAATGCTTGTGCTGTTTTGCGAGAAATAACAGCTATTTCGTCTTGTTCTTCGGTTTCTGCCATCATTGCATAAAAAGGCTGGCTTAACGTGGCGATAAGCTTAATTTTACTCTCGGTGACGAGCCCAGTACCTTCGCTAACTTTTATTCTTAACAGCTATTGTCGCCATTTATCCATCGATTTACATCATCACTTAAATTTAAGTCTGTGCCCAAGTTAAACTCACCTTCTCGAACAGATACCTCGCTGCCGTAGGTTGAGTGGGTAACGGTGACGTGTAAAAAAGGATATTGCGGGGTGCTCCCTTCTTTACGACTGGCCGTGAGTTTGTAGCCGTTTTGTATTGTGTACGTGTTTACGACTATATCGCTATGGATTGGCTGATGCAGTGTGGACCAGCATCGGTTTGCATTGTATTCAATGCGCTCAACTATTTTTTCAGGTTCTTGGTTGGTGGAAATAGAAGAGGTCGGCAAGATCACCATGCAGCCTGAAACAAATGCCGTTATACAACTTGCTAGTATTGCGTGGTTAAATGAGCGGCTGAACATTCTGCAGCGTTTCATTTTCATCATAAGTCCCTCTAATCGTTATAATTATATTCGTAAGGACTTTATATTAGCTTATTTGTATGAACAATGGCTGAACAGAATACTGGCTAGCGTTCACCTTGACTCTACCGCTTTGCAAATTAATTAAATTTCGGGCTTGCCAGTGGGGATAGCCGATTCTTTTTCGGTGAGATGTGACTTCCAACGCTGCTGTGCTACGTGCGCTTTCACCAGTTCTAAGCATTCGTTTACAACGTTAAGCACTTCTTTATCTAGCGCATCGGCGGTAGGGGTATAGTCGTGCATACCGACTGAAATGAAATGGTCAATGCGCTCTGCATCCAAATCGCTTAACAGGTTAACTAGCGATGTGGTTACAATGTCGGTAACCGACTCTTCCAAAGTATTCTCTATTGTTTTACCAATAACAGGTAGGTAGTGCAGGGAAGAGACTTGAGCATTGCTTCTAACCGCTTTGCCCACGCTCTTGCGCACGTGTTCGCGAATCACTTCGCCGTGCTCTTCGCTTTGAATTGACTGACCTAAATGATTGATGACACCTGCCATCCATTGAGTAATCACAGGACGGCGTGGTGCCAGCACCTGAGCATTGATGTCGTCTAATAAAGGCGAACCTGCTGAGATGTCTTTTTGCGCATCGCTGAGCACTTTTACAACAATTCGGTCGCTTAACTCTTCAACAAATACATCGTAGTAAAACGCAAAAAAGCGAAAGACCGCGGTTTGATTTAAGTCGATGATTTCGAATTTGTGCAGGCGGTGCAAAATAGAAAATATGCGCAAGAAACGAAATAGGCGGGTAGGCCCAGTAGGGATAAGGCCTATGATGTCGTACCAATGCAAAAACGGAAAGAAGTACCAGCGTAAGTGCTCTTTACGAACAATAGCAACGGCCCAACGAAAACAAAACTCGGTAAAGAAGATGGCAATAAACACTAAGTCGACCAACAGAAAGTTGGCGTGAATTGGGTCGTAAGCGTTAAGAAAGGCGGGGAAATATGTACCTAAAAGACCGTATACAAAGTCTGTAGCATAAAGCGCATCGAAAATGAGCCATGTTAGGTTCACAAAAAGTATAGCTAACATGACTAAGTCTAAAATTAACCAAGGCGTTTCGTGACTGTTTCGCAGATTTTCTCGGTTAATTCTTAGCATTTCCATATCCTGTTTGGTGCTAGTCGAACAAGGGTTAGCCTGAGGCGCTAGACCTAGTTACATCTACGTAAAGCTTAAGCTTCTGGCCTGGCTGTAAATAACGTTTGGTATTTAGTGAGTTCCACTTGCCTATGTCGCTTACTTTAACATTGAACTTGCTGGCAATACGAGACAAGGAGTCACCATTTCTGACTGTGTAAGTTAGCTTTTTGGTAACGCCGTTCTGAGGCGTTCCTTGTTGCCATATTACTAATGTTTTACCTGGATGAAGCATATCGCCAGGCGCCATACCGTTCCACTTAGCAAGTTGTTTGGTGCTTATTTTGTACTTACGGGCGATATCCCAAAGCGTATCACCTGATTTAACCGTATGGCGTACTTTCTGTTTAGACCCACTGCCACTTTGCAAACTGGCAAGGCGCTGTTCCTGTGATAACGTGTAGCTATCGAGTTCTTGCAGTGCAACGGGTACCATAATCGCTTGGCCCACTCGAATCATAGAGCTATCCAGCTCGTTAATTCTTTTTAGCACTTTCACCGTAGTGTGGTATTGCTTAGCAATTTTACTCAAGCTGTCGCCTGACTTCACCGTGTGGCGAACCCAGTTTAGGCGCTCTTTTTGATCTATTTTGGCCAGAGCTTGAGAAAACGCGGCGGCTTTTCCTAAGGGTAAGACAAGCCTATGTGGTCCATCTGGCGATGTCGCCCAACGGTTAAAGCCAGGGTTGAGTGCATGTAGCTCTTTTAACGACATGCCGGCTAGGTCAGCGGCAAAGGCAAGGTCTACCTGAGAACCAATATCTACCACTTCAATAACCGCTACGTTTTCCACTTCCGGCCAAGAATAGGCATATTCGTCTTTGTTTTTAAGAATGTCGGCTAGGGCTAACAGCTTTGGCACGTATGCACGGGTTTCTTTCGGTAAGTTCAAATTCCAAAAGTCAGTAGGTTTACCCGCCCGCTTATTCGCTTTAATCGCTCTTTGCACTCTGCCTTCACCGCTATTGTACGCGGCAAGTGCATGAAGCCAGTCTCCGTCAAACATATCGTTTAGGTATGTGAGGTAGTCTAACGCTCCTTTTGTAGAAGCAACCACGTCGCGGCGGCCATCGTACCACCAGTTCTGGGGCATACCGAAGCGTTTACCTGTACCAGGTATAAACTGCCACATTCCTGCTGCACGCCCATGAGAGTAGGCAAAAGGGTCGAACGCACTTTCTACGATGGGTAAAAGCACAAGCTCCATAGGCATGTCGCGCTTTTCAATTTCTTCAACAATGTAATACAAAAAAGGTTTGGCACGCTTGACCACGCGGGCCATGTATTCGGGGTGCTTTAGATACCATTTTCTTTGCGAACTTATCCGCTTTTCATCTGGAATAGGCAGCGCAAAATTGGTGCTGGCCCGTTCCCACACATTAGTGACAACGGCCTGCGTGTGTAAATCTGGCGTATCGGTAAGTTCTGCACCTTCTTCTAAGACGTCGTCATTAGGATGAACAACATCAATAACGCCGTCTCTTGCAATTTCGCAATCGGAAATGGCTTCTTCGGTATTGTGAATTTCACTACACGCTTCTAATGAAGCGTTCTCGTTACTTTCTAATTGCGCACTGTCGTTATTATTATCGGTTAACTGACAACCCGTTAAACCTATCGCTAATATCAGCGGCGATAGTGGGAAAAACTTCAACTGCATATATGAAGAAACCTCTTGGAGCACTGCAAACCGTCAATGTTACGATAAACGGTTTACTATTGCATCAAAACTCATCTTTCCAGCGGCGAACTGCAGCAAAGACTGCTACATCGTCGGCCAGGTTATTTTCGCAATAGGCTTCGGCAGCAGTTTTTACAGAAAGTTCATGGGCGCGTAAAAATGGGTTTATGTTTTTTTGCTCTTCAAGATTACTGGGTAACGTGGGAAGGTTTTGCTCACGCATCGATGCAACCCAATCTGCGTAGTGGTTAAGTGCGCCATTATCAGGCTCTACGGCTAACGCAAAGTTAACGTTGGCTTGAGTATACTCGTGCGTGCAGTACACTTTGGTGTCATCGGGAAGGCGCTTGAGTTTATTTAAAGAGTGATACATTTGTTCGGGCGAGCCTTCAAATAAACGACCGCATCCGGCCGAAAACAGTGTATCGCCGCAAAACAGCGCGCCATGGCCAAAGAAGGCGATATGATCGAGCGTGTGTCCAGGCACTTCCATTACCTGGAACGACAGATTCAACATAGGCAGTGATACCGTATCGCCTTGGGCCACCGACTTGGTGATGCCACGGATATGATTGCCTCGTGGGCCTATAATCGGCAACTCTGGCACCGCGGTAGCCAGTTTGGCAATACCACCAGTATGGTCTCTATGGTGATGGGTAATGAGCACCGCACTCAGCGTTAGGCCTTTCGCGTTAATAAATGCCAATACTGGCTCAGCGTCACCCGGGTCTACCACAATCGCGTTGGTATCATCGTGAATACACCAAATATAGTTATCGGTAAAAGCGGGAATGGGGTGAATGGTGATGCCTGAAGGAAATGTTTCTGCCGTCATATTTGTACCTGCTTGTGTAGGTAGAATTATGCGTTACTATAGGGGCTTGTGGACAGCAGAGCAACCAAAGAGCGCGCAGTGATAATGAAATCGGCGTTTAGAGCCAAACCTCCCCGCTACCCAACAAGTTGGAAAGACTTCCCTGCGGGCGAGCACATACGCGATGCTGTTAAAACGGTGTGCGACGATTATGCCGAGCACATATTTGGATATCACTTTGCTAAGCTAGGCTCTTTAAGTGCCGAGATTAATTTAGACACTAGCCCTATAAGGCATCATATTAACCAAGTGCCATTTGATAACCAGTTTGGCCGCCAATTAGACGCCAATAACGCATCTGAAGATATCGCCGACAATAAAGTTTACCCTTCACAGTTACATGAAAAAAGCAGCGAGTCGACAATCAACAAAGGAAATATGGTCGTAGGGCAGTCGCATTCCTTACCCTTTGCTGAAAACAGTATTGACGGCTTTTTATTGGCTAACGAGCTAGATTTTGCCCAAGATCCCCATGAAATATTAAGAGAAGTAGACCGCGTTATTACGCAAAACGGTTACGTCATTATCAGCGGCTTTAACCCTTTAAGCCTTGCCGGAATTGCCAAGTTTTTGCCCGTTAAGCGTGGAAATATTTTACACGATGCACGCTTTTTCACGTCCTACCGCATGAAAGATTGGCTACAACTACTTGGGTTTGAAATTGTTGAGCAGCGCCAGGTGCTGTTCTCTACGCTATTTTTTCAGCAACGGTGGAAAGGGGCCGCTAAGCTTCAGCACTATTTAGCGTCTTATTTGCCCTGGTGCAGCGCGGTATACGTTATATTGGCTAAAAAACGGGTCATCCCTATGACTGCTATAAAGCCTAAACGTAATTTAAAACCGCGCTTTTCTGCAGTAGGGGCAAGTGCAAGAACTTCAGCCGCGAACCGTTCGCTGCGTTAAAGTATACGTCATGCACGTGCAACGCATTTTGCTATTAGGCATGTGGTGATGACAAGTGGCTAAATATATTCAATATGTGCTGCGCTGCGATAGCCGATGTCGCCAGACTTTCGAGTTAATAAGCCAATTTTAAAAGAAAAATTGGAGATAGCTTAGAAAGCTATCTCCCTTTTGGGGGGTTAATCGTTACTTGCGTTATACAGATGTACATCTCGCTGCGGATAAGGGATGCTAATACCTTCTTCATCGAAGGCTTTTTTAACTTTTTCCTGCATATCCCAGTAGTAAGGCCACAAATCATCTGTGCCGACCCAAGGTCTAAACATCAGGTCGACTGAGTTATCACCTAATCCCCCTACACAGATCCTAGGTGCGGGTTCGGTCAATGAGCGTTCATCCTCTTCAAACAGACGTTGCAAAATTTTCTTTGCTTTGTCGATATCATCATCGTAGCCAATACCAAAGGTCATGTCGCAGCGGCGTTTATCGTATACGCTAACGTTAGTCAACGTGGCATTAGACAGATTACCGTTGGGGATAACAACACGCCTATTGTCGAAAGTGTTAAGTACCGTATAAAGAATTTGTATCTCGGCAACCGACCCGAGATAACCTTCTGCTTCAATGGTGTCACCCACTCTGAAGGGTTTAAAGATCAGTATTAGCACACCGCCAGCAAAATTAGCCAGGCTGCCTTGTAATGCAAGACCGATTGCCAAACCTGCTGCACCCACTACGGCGATAAATGAGGTGGTTTCAATACCTATCATAGAGGCAACAGAAATCAACAACATCACTTTTAAAACGGCACTTATAAGTCCGCATAAAAACTTATTTAACGTGGGGTCCTTTTTACCTAATCGGTGATCCAATAGGTTTACAAAACGATTCACTAACCAGAGACCCACCACCAAAGTAAGAATAGCCAATAGCAATTTGGGGGTATAAGTCATCACCAGTGATATCGCTTTTTCGGTTAATTCCGATAAATCGATATTAGTCCCGAAGAAATCTTCCATAAATACCTCTTTCGTTAATCAAACACGTTGATTACGTTAAAGAAAGAATGTTAGATCGCCGTAAATTAACTCAAGTGGCATTGGCTCTTTTGTTGACCAGAGGCCGCTAGCCTATTTTACTAAGGGGCGGGTGCTTTAAAGAATGTGTAAGTGATGATTGAGTTGCATAGTGCGTGATGACCTTACTGAGATTAAAAGCCAGTATGTTTGCACCATGAACCTATCTATGTGATTTTGGGTTTCACAAATGAGAGGGCTTCATCAACCGCTCAATAAAAAAGGTGACATCCCGTCGCTTTATAGCGCTGAATGTCACCTTGCTTTAATGCGAAGCGCTTTTAGGCGTTATTTAACACGCATACCCGGCTTTGCACCTTCGTGCGGCTCAAGAATGTATAGCTCGTCGCCGCCAGGGCCCGCGGCTAATACCATGCCTTCACTCATGCCAAAACGCATTTTGCGGGGCGCTAGGTTAGCCACCATTACCGTGTGCTTACCGATAAGGGCTTCAGGCGAGTAGGCCGACTTAATACCTGCAAATACTTGCTTAGTTTCGCCGCCTAAATCCAGCTCTAAACGTAAAAGCTTGTCTGCTTTTTCTACGTGCTCGGCGTTAGCAATGCGTGCAATACGTAAATCTACCTTTGCGAAATCATCAAACGAGATAGTGTCGCTGATAGGGTCTTTAGCAAGCGGGCTGTCTGGGTCGATAGCCGGTGCTGCTGGCGCTAGGCTTTCTTTTGAATCTTCAACCATGGCGTCGATTTTCTCCATTTCTACACGTTGCATCATTGGCTTAAATTTGTTGATGGCGTGGCCTTTCAATAGGGTTTGCAGTGAATTCCAGTCGAACTTGTCGTTTAAGAATGCTTCTGCTTTTTCTGCCAGTACTGGCAGTACAGGCTTTAAGTAAATAACCAACAGACGGAACATGTTAATACCTAGCGAGCACACATCGTGTGTGAACTGCTGCTTAGTCTCGTCTTTAATGGTAACCCAAGGCGCATTGTTATCAATGAACTGGTTCGCTTTGTCGGCAAGAGCCATAATTTCGCGCACAGCTTGGTGATACTTACGCTTTTCAAAAAGGGCAGCAATGCTTTCTGATGCGTTTTGGAACTCAGCAATTAGCTCTGGCTCAATCACGTTGTCAGACAGTTTTCCGTCGAAACGCTTGGTGATAAAGCTTGCACAGCGGCTTGCAATGTTAACCACTTTACCTACCAGGTCTGAATTCACTTTTTGTGCGAAGTCAGTAAAGTTAAGGTCGATGTCGGTAACACCGTCACCCAGCTTAGAGGCAAAGTAGTAGCGCAAGTATTCTGGGTTTAAGTGGTCTAAGTAGGTGCGGCCTTTAATAAAGGTACCGCGCGACTTTGACATTTTCGCACCGTTTACGGTTACGAAACCGTGAATGTTTACGCCAGTGGGCTTACGGTATCCCGCACCTTCTAGCATGGCAGGCCAGAAAAGGCAGTGGAAATAAGTAATGTCTTTACCGATAAAGTGGTAAAGCTCAGCTTCTGAGTCGGCCTTCCAGAAATCATCAAACTCTAGGTTGTTCTGGTCGCAGAAGTTTTTGAAACTAGCCATGTAGCCAACAGGCGCATCTACCCACACGTAGAAGAACTTGTTCGGCGCACCTGGAATTTCAAAGCCGAAGTAAGGCGCATCACGGCTAATGTCCCACTGCTGAAGACCTTCGGTGAACCATTCTTGTAGCTTGTTTGCCATTTCTTCTTGAAGGGCACCTGAGCGGATCCACTCTTTTAACATGCCCTCAAACTTTGGCAGGTCAAAGAAGAAGTGCTCAGACTCACGTAGTACCGGTGTAGCGCCAGAAACAACGCTTCGCGGGTTCTTAACTTCAGTCGGGCTATACGTTGCGCCACATACGTCACAGCTGTCGCCGTTTTGGTCTTCTGCGCCACAACTTGGGCATGTGCCCTTAACGAAACGATCCGGTAAGAACATTTCTTTTTCAGGGTCGAACAATTGGTTAATAGTTCGCTTGCTGATGTAACCTGCGTTATCCAAACGAGTGTAAATTTCTTCACACAACGCCTTGTTTTCTGGCGAATGAGTTACATAGTAATTGTCGTAGTTAACATGAAAATCAACAAGGTCTTGATGGTGTTCAGCACGGGTTCTAGCCACCATTTCTTCTGGCGTAATGCCAAGCTCTTGGGCTTTAAGCATAACCGGCGTACCGTGTGCATCGTCGGCGCAAACACTGTAACATTCGTTTCCGCGAAGGCGCTGAAAACGAGTCCAGATGTCGGTTTGAATGTGTTCTAGCAAATGACCTAAGTGAATAGAGCCATTTGCGTATGGCAACGCACTGGTTACCAGAATTCGGCGTTTTTCTGACATAATGACGTTATTGATTCTTTGCGTTTCAAAATGGCTGCAAATACTAGCGGAAAACCGCGTTTTTTGCATTACGTAATTCACACAATTCTACTACTAGTAAGGCATTTTATGTTCTTTTCTCGTAAAGCAAAGCCCGCAACACAAAAAGTTGCTGCTATTTTGGCCACGTATTTTAGCGTAGACGTAGAAGATACCTTGCCGTGGTGTGCATTCACTCACCCCGACAATGAAAGCGCGGGCATTACCGTTACTCTACCGTTTTGCATTGCTACACAGCTAGACGCGCTTAAACAAACAGTGCTTGAGCAGCTTGAAGGTAAGTTTGATGCAAGCAAGCTCACGTTTAAACACAAGGTTGCTAGTGGGGAAACTGAAGTTGCGCCGGTTACCAATATTAAAAACATTATAGCGGTTGCCTCCGGCAAGGGTGGGGTAGGGAAGTCTACAACCAGCATTAATCTTGCGTTTGCGCTTATGCAGGAAGGTGCGAAAGTGGGCATTCTAGATGCCGATATTTACGGCCCGTCTATTCCTATTATGCTTGGCAACCCGGAGGCGCACCCTGAAAGCGAAGATAATAAGCACATGCAGCCGCTATCGGCACATGGGCTGGTGGCTAACTCGATAGGCTACCTAGTACCGCAGGAAGACGCGGCGGTGTGGCGAGGGCCAATGGCAAGTAGGGCACTTAAACAGTTATTAGATGAAACATTGTGGCCTGTGCTGGATTACTTAATTGTTGACATGCCACCAGGCACTGGCGATATCCAGCTGACCATGGCCCAACAGGTGCCGCTAACGGCTTCTGTGGTGGTAACAACACCGCAAGATTTAGCGCTGGCCGATGCCCAAAAAGGTATAAGCATGTTTGAGAAGGTTAACGTGCCGGTGTTAGGGCTTATCGAAAACATGAGTTATTACCAGTGCAGGGCTTGCGGCACCAAAGATTACGTGTTTGCCAAAGATGGTGGAGAGGCATTGGCAGAACGTCACGGATTGCCCCTTTTAGGTCAATTGCCGCTTGATATCCACATTCGTGAACACGGCGATGCCGGCACGCCGCTTTTGATAACCTCTCCAGACAGCCCCTTAAGCGAGAGCTATCGCGAGGCGGCACGCGCACTCTCTATGCAATTAGCCTTAACCGTTAAGCCCCGCGAAGGGGCTGAAAAACACATAAAAGGCGACCCCATTGGTATAGTAGGCAAAGCCTAGCGAGTTGCTAACGTGTTGTACGTTCTCACGGCTTTAGCTTAAATTTGGTAAAACCTTATAAAAATTGCGCAAAAGCAGAGAAAACAAGCCTTTGAGCAGTTGAATGCATGCGGTGACATACGCATAATAGCGGCCTACTGAAATGAGGAATACACCATGCGCTTGTGCGACCGCGATATCTATCAACATCTTCAAGATGGAAAAATCAAAATTGACCCAACACCAGACTACGATCAGATTAGTGGTGTAACGGTAGATATCCGTTTAGGTAATAAATTTCGCGTGTTTGAAGATCACCAAGCGCCGTTTATTGATTTAAGCGGCCCTAAAGCGCAGGTTCAAGAAGCCCTCGACCACGTAATGAGCGACGAAATTGAACTAGAAGAAGGTAAAGCCTTTTTCTTGCATCCTGGAGAACTTGCGCTGGCAATTACGCACGAGTCGGTAACCTTGCCAGATAACATCGTAGGCTGGCTAGACGGGCGTTCATCGCTTGCGCGCTTAGGCCTAATGGTGCACGTCACGGCTCATCGTATTGACCCGGGTTGGTCGGGTAATATCGTGCTTGAGTTTTACAACAGCGGTAAACTGCCCCTAGCGCTTCGACCAAAAATGAAAATTGGCGCGCTTAGCTTTGAGGTGTTATCAGCGCCCGCTGAGAAGCCTTACAACGCAAGGGTTGATGCTAAATACAAGGACCAAGCCGGTGCTGTAGCTAGCCGAATTTCTTCGGATGACCAAAGTAAATAGGCTCACTTGCACAATAAAAGCGCCGTTTTTAAAAAAAGCCTAGTGCGTTACTCGAATTACTGATAGATATTATAAGAGCAAATAATAAGGGCCTGTTGACCTTTGCGTTACAGTAAAAAGTCAACAATCCCTAGCACTTATAAGAAAGCTATCAGTAAAGGGAAGCGCAATGCACTCAAACCCTCAACCTACGTCAGAAAAAACACAACGCACACCCACGCGCAAGAACACCATTATTTTGCTTGCGCTAATTGTGTCTGTAATTAGTGGCCTTGGCTTGTGGACGGCCGGCCAGCCAAACGAGATCATCTTTACCGCCGCCATTACCCTATTTGTCGCCGTTCTTTGGGTTACAGAGGCGCTACCCATTCCGGCCACATCGTTATTACCCTTCGCGTTATTCCCCTTGTTTGGTGTGCTTTCTCACAGCGAAGCGGCGTCTTCGCTTGGCAGCCACGTTATTATTCTTTTAATGGCTGCATTTATGCTGTCTAAAGGGTTAGAGCGCGCTAACCTCCATAAGCGTTTCGCAATTTATATGCTGCGGTTAACCGGCAGCGGAAGCCCGTTAAAGCTGGTCCTGGGGTTTATGCTAACCACTGCCGTACTGAGTATGTGGATCAGTAATACCGCCACCGTTTTAATGATGTTGCCCATGGCTATCGCCATTATCAATGCGGTAGATAACCCACGTTTTGGTGTGGCGCTTATTCTTGGTATAGCTTATTCGGCAAGCATTGGGGGCGTGGGAACGCCTATCGGTACACCGCCTAATATTATTTTCATGAGTGTATATGAGGAAACGCAAGGCATTGAGTACAGCTTTATCGATTGGATGAAAACAGGCGTACCTATTGTGATTCTTGGCGTTCCCATTATGGCGTTGTGGCTGGCAAGGGGAATCAAAGAAGTTGGTCATATAGATTTGCCCGTGCCAAGCACGTGGAGTAGGGCAGAAAAGCGAGTGCTGGCGATATTCGGAACTGTAGCGCTGGCGTGGATCTTCAGGCCCTTTTGGACAGCGTGGATAGGCGTAAGCACAATAAGCGATAGCACTATTGCCGTAGCGGGCGTTGCAGCTATGTTTTTTACCAATAGTGGCAACGACAATGGCCACGTTGATGCCAAGGGTAATAACGACAAGTTACTGGATTGGAAAACAGCTAACGATATACCGTGGGGCATGTTGTTACTGTTTGCTGGCGGTATTTGTATTGCTAAGGCGTTTATGGTATCTGGGCTAAGCGTTCTAATGGGGTCTTGGCTAACGGGGCTAGCTACGTTACCTGTTATCTTAATAGTACTTGGCATTTGCTTGTTTGTTACGTTTTTAACGGAAATCACGTCTAACACGGCAACATCCACATTGCTTATGCCTATTTTAGCTGCGGCAGGAATGGCGGTTGGGGTTGACCCGAAATTGCTAATGATACCCGCAGCCATAAGCGCAAGCTGTGCGTTTATGCTACCCGTAGCCACAGCGCCAAACGCCATTGCTTATTCAACCGAAAAGTTCGATATAAAAACCATGGCGAGAGAAGGTGTGATGCTGAACGTGTTGGTGGCCTTGGTTGTTACCGCAGTGTGCTACGTGACATTGGCTTAGCACCTGATAGCGGCATTTGTAAGACTGTGTTTTACGGGGATATTTAACAAGGTGGTTAGCAATTGAGCGCTTGAACCGTCTAATTGCTAATTCTCGTTGCATTGTGAGTAAAATTGAGTAGACTTACTCGCTCTTTCGGTCGGTGTGTAGCGCAGCCTGGTAGCGCACTGTCATGGGGTGTCAGGGGTCGGAGGTTCAAATCCTCTCACACCGACCAACTTCTCTCTCTAAGAAGCGACACCCACGCACCTAATCTTCAATAAATCCAAAAATTGATTCTAAAACCAACTCAGCACTTTCAATCTGCGGGTAATGCCCAATATCAGTAACCTCAACCACGTCAGCGTTTGGAATAAGTGCTTTGTATCTGACCATCATGTGTGCGCCAGAAATAGGATCTGTCATGCCAGCCGTTAGTCGAACCGGAACGTCGGCATTTTGTAAGGCACCTACTCAACGCTCTCGGTATTTTTTCCTTTGTTTCATATAGCCCAAAAGCAAAGACATGTATTGGTGGCCATAGGTCTGTCGTAAGCACGACATTTAAACTATGCCGCGCTTCTTGTTTTGGTTCAATCAACGCAAATGGTTTATAAAGTAAAATAGCACTAACTTTCAACAGGTATACAAACCGTCACCGTAGTTCCTTCCCCTGGGGCTGAGATTAAGTCAATTTCTCCGTTAAACTTCTGTCGAACAAGATTGTATAAAATATTCAAGCCTAAACCCGTGCCACCTTTATCGCGTGCAGTTGTATAAAACGGCTCGAACACTTTTGTATGAAGCTCTTCAGGAATGCCTTTTCCATTGTCTTGAACGCTTATTACAACACCTTTGTCATTTTGGCTACAGCTTACAGCAACTTTGTTTATATCGTTGTCTACTGACGGACCAAAGGCGTGACGCTGCGCGTTCGATATTAAGTTCGTTAATAGCTGGGCAATAATGCCCGGACAAGTGGTAATTACTAATTTGGGCGTGACGTCTATAGAAAGCTCGATTTGCTCCTTGCGAAGCATGGGTTTTAATGGATTACAAACCCGTGGTATATATTCATCCAGCGCAATTTCCTCAATTTCAAGTGAGGTTTGATCGGCAGAGGTTCGCTTAAAGTCTTGAACTAAGTTCGCGGCCCGCACAAGGCTCGCTTCCGCTAGAGTTAATCCTTCAGAGCATATTGCTTCAAAGTCTTTAAAACCTTCTTCTGTTAACTCGCCATTCTCGAAATCTCGATAAATATCTTTGAGCTCTTCTTTGCAGTTACTGACAGAGGTAAGTGCGATACCTAAAGGTGTATTAACTTCATGAGCGATGCCAGCTACAAGGTTACCTAAGGCGGCCATTTTTTCTGACTCGATAAGTTTTTCTTGGGCGGCCTCGAGCTCTGCTGTGCGATCTTTTACTTTTTGTTCTAACGTTTGATTCGCTTCTAGTAGTTGCGCTTCATAATCAGCGCGTTCATTAGCGCTTACCGCGCGGCCATATAAGTCGGCCAAAGAGGCGGCAAATACCATCTCATCAGCCTCCCAGTGTCGCGCTTCACCTTGATGCTCACAGCAAATTATTCCTATCATTTTACCTCTGTGTCGAATAGGAACATCAAGCATTGAGCTAATATTTAAAGGGCCGAGGTAGACGTCAGCAAACTCAAACGTGACAACATCTGTTAGCGCGTTGTGAGCGGCTATGGTTCTCCCTGAATCTAGGGCTTCGAAATAGTGTGGGAAATCTTTACGGGTGAGCACCAAGCTTTCGCTATCTAGGTCGTTCCCTTTATCGATTAATAAGGTACACTGAACAAGTGTTTGCAGTTGGTCGTATAGCCAAATACCTGCTCGCGTAATTTTCAACCCTTCGCAGACCGAGTTGATAATAAGCCGTGACGCAACATTCAATTCACCTTTATCAATATCTTCGCTTTGGCTAACACGTAGTAAAATTAACTCTAATGCTTCTTTCATTCATCTTCGTCCGGTTCTAGCGCGCGTATTTCTAGTATTTTGTCGAAATGTTCAAGCATGATATGGGTAATTAGTGGGTCAAACTGTTTGCCTGCGTTTTCCACAAGGTAAGCTTTTACGTCTTCCTCGCTCCAGGCGGGCTTGTAACAGCGCTTAGATAGTAGGGCGTCAACCACATCAACAATGGCCATAATGCGGCCCTCAATGGGAATATCATCGCCAGATAAACCTTCAGGATAGCCATTGCCGTCCCACCGTTCGTGGTGAGTCTTGGCAATGATGGCCCCCATTTTTGCAACAATGCGATCCGAGTCGGCAAGCAAATCATAGCCTTTTTGCGCATGGGTTTTCATAATCTCCCATTCTTCTGGGTCAAGCTTGCCCGGCTTGTGCAAAATGGTTTCAGGAATACTGATTTTACCCACGTCGTGAAGCGCCGCTGAGTATCGAATGGTGTCAATAAACTCTCTACTCATGTGGAGTTTTTCTGACAAAAACTCAGTCATTAAAATAACCCGCCTAACGTGGCCGCCGGTTTCTTTACTTCGCATTTCAATGGCGTCGCTAAGCACCATGATTAGCTCTTTCTGGGTTTGCTGGATATCTTCTTTTTGTGTGAGATTTTGAAAAATGATAGCCACGTTAGATGCAAACATTTCCAAGGTTTTGCGTTGAAGGGCGTCTAACGGTTCATTAAGCTTCACATACAAAATGTTGTGGCTGTCTTCCCCTGTAGGGTAATAACCAATAAAACGGTCTTTCGTTTGAAGGTGCGTTTTGCTGAACAGAACTTGGTTGACTTCATCAGCAATGCTTTCTGGAATTTGCTTTGAGATGCCGGGCTCACACAGCCCAATTAAATCGCCACTGGCCCCTAACACCGTCATAGTGGTATCACCATAGAGGTCAGTGTGCTGGGTAGACAGGTAGAGCACTGAATTATTTAAATTTAAAAGGGTCAGCGTTTGTTTAAGCACCGCTGTCCCAAATTGGGCCAAAGACTGGCTGGCCAATACAGATGAAGAGGATTTAAGCACGTCCTCCATTCCACGTTTACCTTGCTCTATGGTCTGGATATCACGATAAGAGCGAATGGCGGTGTAAACACAGGATTTCAGTTTTAAAGAAGAAAGCTCAGTCTTTGCTTTGTAATCATTAATATCGTACCGACGGATAACATCTTCTTCTGGGGCTTGGCCGGGCTGACCAGTTCGTAATATAAGGCGGCTAACATGGTTATTAAGCTCGTTTCGAATGGCGTCTACCAGTTTTAACCCAGCATCGTCGGTTTCCATCACTACATCTACAAACGCCAGTGCGATGTCGGGGTGTGCTTTGAAGAGGGCTAAACCTTCTTCTCCACTGTGGGCAGATAAAAACTCTACGCCACGCTTTTCAAAAGTAAATTTGCGCAGCGTTAACTTGGTAACTTCATGTATTCCCTCTTCATCGTCGATAATCGCTATTTTCCAAGGGGCTAGACGCGGAGCGGATTGTTCAGTTTTTGATTTCTTAAATAGGGACATACGTAAACAACAAGGCTTATTTTTAGTTTAAACGTATGCTACGAATGCGATTATCGCAAATTGCCAAAGCCTGATTTAATCGAAAGTTTAACTTTTCCCTGTCGTCCGAGAGCGTTAATCGAGGGAAGCAAATAGAACGTCGAATACAGTTGTAGATTCTTAAATGCGTTAAAAAAGGAAAGCCATCTTAATTTGAGTTGTTGAATATACATCTATAAAAACAAACAATCTTAATAAGGTGCTGACGCTATTGAACACTCAAGTCCTACTGTTTACTCTAATTTAACAATTTGGCTTGAAAAACATAGGGTTTAGGGAAGTTCATGAATTTTGCGGAATTTGCAGCATCGAGAAAAAGTGTACGAGGGTTCACAAAACAGCCCGTTACAAAAGAAACGGTAGACGCAATTATCAACGCCGCGAAGTGGGCGCCGTCATCTTACAACACACAAACATGGAAAATTCATGCGGTAACTGGCGATGTCCTCGATAGAATTCGCGAAGGCAACACCAAAAATACGCTTGAAGGTAAGCCGCACGTTCGTGACTTTCCTTATAAGGAAGACTACGAAGGTATTCATCGTCAGCGCCAAATTGATGTGGCTATTCAATTGTTCGACGTGATGGGAATATCGCGTGAAGACAAAGAAAAGCGTATGGATTGGATGATGCGAGGCTTCAGGCAGTTTGATGCACCCGTTTCGCTGGTTCTCACATATGATAGGTCTCTAGAGCCCGCTGGAATAACCCAATTTGGCCTAGGGTCACTAGCGTATGGCATTGTTCTAGCAGCGTGGGATTTAGGGTTAGGTTGTGTGATAAACGGTCAGGGTATCATGCAGTCTGAAGTGGTACACCAGTGCGCTAACATTCCCGATGATGAAGCCATTATGATTTGTATTGCTTTAGGCTATCCCGACCCTGATTTTCCTGCTAATGACGTGCGCTCTACCCGCGCCGATAACGAAGAGTTTGTAACTTATCATGGCTTTTAAATAGGCAGTAAAAGCAACGCTCCAATATCACTAGCCGGCGTAGCCTAATAACTTTTTACCGCTGGTTAGTGGGGGATTGCGCTTCAATTAGCCTTTCAATTTGTTCCGCTGGTACAGGCTTACTCCAATAGTATCCTTGACCAATGTCACAGCCCATTTCAGTAATCTTTTTTAGCGCAGCTTCATTCTCAATACCCTCTGCCACGGTTGCCATACCTAAACTTTCAGCGATACTTATTATTGCTGTGACTAAGGGCACATCTTTTTCGTCAAAGCCCAATGTATTGATAAAAATACGATCTATTTTTAATTTTTGGGCACTGAATGTACGAAGGTAATTAAGATTGGAATACCCAGTACCAAAATCATCAATTGCGAACGTAACGCCAAGGCTTTTTATTTGCTCAAGCTGTTGAATAACATTGCCATTGTCGTCGGCCAAAATAGATTCTGTTAGCTCAAGCTCTAAATGTTCTGGAGCTAGCTGGGAAGTTTCTAACGCACCCTTTACGATTTGTGGCAGATTACCGTCTTTGAACTGTGCAAATGATAAATTCACCGCAATGGATAACTCGCTATTACCATTTTGTTGTTGCTTAGCGCAAAACATACAGGCTTGGTTTAAAACCCATGCACCTAGCGTGTCTATGAGACCGCTGCTTTCAGCTAGCGGGATAAATCTATCGGGGAAGATCATAGAGCCATCTTCTTGAGGCCAGCGCAGCAAGGCTTCAAGTGCGCATATGTTACCCGTCTTTAAATCGATGAGGGGCTGGTAATACACCGCTAACGCATTTGCTTGAACTGCAGGGCGCAATCGTTGAATTAGCGAAAACTTTTCATCACTTTCTTCGTCAAAACGCACATCGTAAAACTCAAAGCGATTTCTGCCATTGCGTTTAGCCTCATACATGGCGATATCGGCCTTTCGGCATAACTGCTTAAACTTGGCGCCATCGTAAGGCGCTTGCGCTACGCCTATAGAGCCCGATACAACGATTTTTGTTTGTAGTACTTCAAATTCCGACGAACACCATTGAATTAAGTTCTGACACAAATTTTCAATTTGAGAGCGCGTCTTTATCTGTGCCGCGAGAACAATAAATTCGTCACCACCAAACCGAATAAGGCATTCGTTCGCTGTCAGGTTGTCGGTAATAGTTTGAGATATTTTTTGTAAAAAACGGTCTCCGGCGGCATGGCCTAATGCGTCGTTGACGGGCTTAAAATTATCTAAATCGATAAACAATACCGCAAGCTGCAAACCACTTTCTTCGCTCTCGCGCAGTTTTTCGTTAAACAAACGTTCCCCCATAACCCTATTTGGTAAATTGGTTAGTGGGTCGTGGTGCGCAAGGTGTTGAATATGGGCTCTATTCTGCTCGACTTTTGTGTACTCCCGCTGCAGCGAAGCCATTAGCCGTCGTATATCCTGAACTAAAACAAATACGCTAAAGCCCGTTACAACAAAGATAACGATGACGAAAAGCAGATGAGACCACGAGAGTACAGGAGGATGGGGGGCCACTACACCGTGCATAATTAGCCAAGTAAGCCCGATACATTGCAGCAGGACCAGCGAGAGAACTGTGCCAAATAGCGCTACGCCGCCTAACAATGCCGCAAAAATAATTACGCCAGGGTAGCCAAGCATGGCTATATCAAACACGCCGGCTCCCGTTGCTGAAAGCGCGAACAACATTGATGACATGGCGCTTAGAAGAAGGTAACTGCTGGTGGCCACATAACGCTTGTAAGCGAGAACTGCACTAAGTAATAAAGATAATATACCCACAAGAAAGATGTCGAAGGTTATCCCTCTCGCTGCAAGTAGTGACGCAAATAGCCCACAGCCGGTTACAACGCTTATCTGAATAACACGTTGTCTGCGAATTGAGAGTAGATCAGTGATATTCACTGTGGAGGGGAATAAGTTAATAACCTGGATTCTTCCATTTGTAAACTAGGCTCTAACCAACTGTAATCGTAACTTACAAAAAAGCAAGTGTCGAAGCAGGCTGGGGGCGACAGCAGGGCAATTAAAAACACCTAAATGCAAGGTTAAAAAAAAGACAGCAAAGCTCGTAGGCTTTGCTGTCTTAACGAGGTGCGTAGTTTCACACGCTACTACAACTTAACTCGGTATTTAGGCGGCTAGTGTTAGGATTTCACGGGCTTTTACCAGGTCAATGTCGCCGTGTTCACCAAGGGCAGTCAAACCATTGCGCTCTAGATTTTCAACAAGCCCATCAATGGCAGACTTTTCAATGTCGTAGTCTGATAGACGAGTTTTAATCTGCATAGATTCGAAGAAGTCCTGTACGGCTTTTATGGTTAGGTCGATAGCTTTGTCTTTGTCATCTTCTTTAATACCAAATACGCGCTCACCTAACTGCAAGATTTTTTCTTGTTTCTTGTCGCGCTGCACGAACATCAGTGAAGGCAAGACAATTGCTAGGGTTACCGCGTGATCAAGACCATGCAGCGCAGTAAGTTCGTGACCAATCATGTGCGTGCCCCAATCTTGTGGTACGCCCTTGCCAATTAGCCCGTTAAGCGCCATTGTGGCTGACCACATTACGTTTGCACGTACATCGTAATCTTCTGGCGTAGCCAGCGCTTTAGGCCCTTCCTGAACCAGTGTTTGTAAAATACCTTCAGCAAAACGGTCCTGAAGCGGCGCATTCACAGGGTATGTAAGGTACTGCTCAATTACGTGAACGAAGGCATCAACCACACCGTTCGATACCTGGCGCGGTGGCAGTGAATACGTGAATTCTGGGTCAAGAACCGCAAAAACAGGTTGTACTGTTTCTGAAGAAAAAGCGCGTTTTTGCGAGGTTTCTTTACGGTTTACCACCGAATTGCCGTTGCTCTCTGAACCCGTTGCAGGAAGTGTTAACACTGCGCCCACTGGTAATGGGTTTTCAAATGCCGCGCCTTTTATCAAGATGTCCCACGGATCGCCTTCAAAATTTACCGCCGCGGCAATGAATTTAGCGCCGTCAATAACGCTACCGCCGCCAACCGCTAAGATAAAGTTTACTTCGTTTTCGCGAGCAACCTGTACCGCTTTCATAAGGGTTTCGAACTCGGGATTGGGCTCAACACCTTGAAACTCTATAACGTCGGCACCTTCCAGTGCGGTATTAACTTTGTCGTAAATACCATTCTTTTTTATAGAGCCACCACCGTATAAAAACAGAACTTTTGCTTTTGCCGGCAGGCGTAAAGACACTTCACTAAGCTGGCCTTTGCCGAATAAAATTTCGGTTTGATTTTTAAATGTAAAATTAAGCATATGTTGCCTGTCCTTAATTATTTAGCGAATTTCGCTGTGTATAGAATTTGATGGCATCTTAGAGTGATTGGCTTAAATGCAGAAGTCAGATAAATTAGTATGAGTCATCAAAAATCTGATGGGTAATGATTAATGTCTTATTTAACTCAGCTTAAAACCTTCGTAGAAGTATATCGAAGTGGGAATATTACACGTGCTGCATCGCGCCTGCATATGTCACAGCCGGCAGTGACATCACACATCCAAGCTATGGAGAATATTGTTGGCAAAGAGCTTTTTGTGAGAAAAGCGCGGGGAGTGGAGCCTACACCAATTGCCGACGATTTAGCCCTTCAGGTGGCCAGTCATATTGATACGTTAGAGCAAAAGGTCGCGTCTATACGCAGTAGAGCATCCACCGACCACGGCACGTTACATCTCGCCGGGCCGGCAGAATACCTTAGTTCGGTAGCGGGGCCAGCGCTTGCTAACCTACTGCAAGCCGATAAGGTGAACTTAGTTATTCATACAGGCAATAAAAATAACACCTATGCGTTGCTGGAAAATGATGTTGCCGAACTTGCTATCACCGCATCAGAACCGACGGATGCAATGTATGAATACCAAATGTTAGACAAAGAGCGTTTAATTCTGGTTATGAATCGAGTTCAAGGAAAGCTTCTCAAAGATGAAGAAATAACCGCAGCGCTATTAAATCAGCATAAACTTGTAACCTACGACGAGCAACTTCCACTGATTCGCCGTTATTTTTCAGAGGTTTTTAACGCGCCATGCGAGTCGCCGGTTGCTGCTGTATGCCCAGATATTCGTGCAATAAGCAGCATTGTAAAAGCCGGTATTGGTTACTCAGTGTTACCAGACTATCTGTGTAAAGAAGGGATAGCGAAAGGCGAGTTAACACCGCTTGGTAAAAGCGGGCCTGAAAATGAAATTTATCTTGTTTGGAAGAAAGGGGCGTTAGGCAATCCTAGGGTAGATTTTGCTAAAGACGTGATTATGGCATTTGCCAACATCAATCATTTCGCTAACTACCCCGATTGAATAAGCAGAATCGAAGCGACGCGAATAAATAATGTGGCGTCGCTTTTACTGCAAATGTGAAACTACCTAAAATGTACCCACTACTTTGACGTTACTGTCCACTTTACTTTCGTCAATAAAGCCGATGGTATTTGGGTTAGTAGCAACAAGGTTAAGCATTTCATCTTCGGTCGCTATCATCTCTGGTGGTGTACCCCTACCCGTAAAAACAAGCTTTGACCAAAATGCAGAGTATTGAGACTCAGATTTACCCAGCACATTATTATTGAATGCGTTTCTTGTGTTGTTGCCTTGTTCAAATGTAAGCGGAATAGCACGGCTGCCGTCAGGAAATGCTTTTACCTTACCTAAATAGATTTTCTTTACCGTATCGATGTCTATTCCAGAATTATTGTTAGCGTTAACAATTACTGCGGTGCCGGCATAAAGTGGGGCTGACAACAAAAAACACAGGGCTGCAATTATCTTCATTGATATTACCTTCATTCGCTACTCGACAACGGATGCTGTGTTGAGGAGTCGTTGTTACACTAGGGCGGACTGCCCAATATAGAGTATAACCAAGATTAGTAATTTGTCGCACTTCGACAAAAGATGAAATTTAAAAATGGAGCAACTAAATTAGCTATGGCAAAACCCAATTCAAAAGGTCCCGTAAGAACCGTACAAATTTATTGCGCTAAGTGTAAGTTTCAGTTGTTTAAGTATCGTAAAGGCGGCAAGGGGGCCTTAGTTAAATGTTTCAAAGAGCGCATTGTTGAGGATTACACCGAAAAAGAGGGTATTTGCCCGTCCTGCAAAGGGCAGTTTGCTAGAAACGCAATGATTCGGGGCGCGCCGGCATTTAAAATCGTGGGTGGGAAAGTTCACATGAAGTAGTTGTAGACCTTAATAGGCTGTCAAATTCTCAATTTTTCATGAAATTATAAACGATTGGATAATTTGCCTTAATGTCAAAATAGCCTAAATTCAATAAAGGCAATTTTGCGTTGTAATACTGGCTTTTTATTAGGTCGTTGGATTTAGTGCTACTCAAAGGAGTGAAGAGTTTTAAACCTTGTTAAACTGAGAACATACATGTCTATTCAAAGAAAGTTTTTATTTTCTATCTCTGCTGTCATTGCTTTACTCGCGTTAATAGTCGCTACGGCGACGGTCATAACAACGTCGTCAGCTATATCTGATCAGGTCCAAGAACAAAAATCCAATACTGCAGATAGGCTGGTAAATATTCTCACGATCACCGATGCCATAATGCTAGAGCGTGTAAAAAGCAGTATGTCGCTGCTTAAACTGCGCGCAGACGCGCTTGGCGTGCCAAATCAAGGTGACTATGTAAGCGTGAAGAATACACAGGCGCGCCAGGTTCGATTAGGTTCGGCCCCTCAGGCCAACTCTTTCGATTTAGTGGATAGCTTAACCGAGGTTATGGGCGGCACGGCTACCATTTTCAGTAAGACTGGTGACGATTATATTCGCATTAGCACTAACGTGATAAAAAATGGCGAGCGTGCCATAGGCACAAAGTTAGCGCCAAACGGCAAAGCCATTAAGAAAATAAACCAACAACAGGCTTACTACGGTGCAGTCGATATACTTGGCAGTCCCTATCTTACCGGTTATGAGCCCATGTTTAATGACGCCGGTGAGGTTATTGGTATTTGGTACGTCGGGTATTCCGCCGATTTGCAGGTGCTCGAGCAAGCAATAAAGCAAAGTCATGTATTAAAAGAGGGGTTTGTAGCGCTACGCGATGCCAAGGGTAATATTCGAATGCATTCATCCCACGTGGATAGTAAAGAGGTTGCTAATGCGCTAGCGAACAATGACAACTGGATGGTGACAGAGGTTCCTTTTTCTCCATGGGGCTATGACATCATTCTCGCGGCTTCTACCGCGGAAAAATCTGCAATGGTAAGAAATGCCGTGCTTAGCGTGGTTCTTAAGATAGTACTAGCCAGTGCTGGTGTGCTTATTACCATTTGGCTTTTAGTGAAACATATTGTGGGACGGCCTCTAGATGAGTTTATTGGTGTAGTGAATAACCTTTCTTCAGGCGAAGGGGATTTAACCTTTCGTTTCCAAGCCTCTCGGAGTGATGAATTTGGCATCATGGCCCGCGCATTTAATGGCCTTTTAAGTCAACTGCAAGACACGCTACAAAGTGTCGATGTGGCCACTGACCATATGCTGGCTAAGTCTGAAGCTCTCAATATTACCGCCATGCGTTCACAAGAGTCTGTCTCTCAGCTTAGTCAGGAAACTGACTCAATAGACAATGCTATTTCGTTAATGCAAGAAAACGCAAGAACCGTGTCTTCGACAATACGCAGTTCAAGTGAGGCTGCGCACGCGGCCGATCAAGATACAAGAAATAGCGTGAGCGTGTTGGCTGAAACCATTAATGATATTCAATCGCAAGCGAATGATGTAGACGCTTCTGTGCAGGTGATAGCCGAGTTAGCGCAGGCAAGTGAAGAAATTAGCGGTGTAATGGAAGTAATTAGAAATATTGCCGAGCAAACGAATCTTCTCGCGTTAAACGCTGCGATAGAAGCCGCACGGGCGGGTGAGCAGGGAAGGGGCTTTGCGGTCGTGGCCGATGAAGTACGTTCTTTGGCCAGTAGAACGCAATCTTCGACCGAAGAAATTCGCATTATGATCGAACGCTTACAGCAGGGCAGTCGTGTGGCCTCTGAAAAAATGCAGCAAAACAAAGAAACAGCGTTTAAAACCGTGGAAACGACTAAAAACGCCGGTGATTCGTTAAAGCAAGCGCTAGACGCGGTCGCGCGCATTACCGCACTTAACCAAGATGCCTCGACGATGGCAGAAGGCCAAACCTCGGTGGCTGATGATGTAAACAAAGGGTTAAATAGTATTCAGCATGTAGGCAGCGCGAATAGTGATTACGCAAAAGAAGTGGTTGATAACTGTGACGCCCTAGTTCAGCAAATAAAAGAAATGCAAATGCAGCTGCGCCGTTATCACTTTTAAGTGACAACGCAGTAATGTATGGGGCGGAAACTAGCGTCTTAAAACGTCGTTGGGAGCCTCTTACATTCAGAGCATTAAAATAAAGGTACGGTAAAGCCAGCCTCGTCTTCACTATTTAATAAATAACGCCAAAAAGAGCGCCTGATGTGCGCTCTTTTTTTGTGCATAAAACGGTAATATGCACCACGATAAACCATTTAAATGTTTCAATTTTGAAACATTTTAGATATGTGACAAATCAACTTTCCCTGTACCAAGGTTCAGTAGAGTTAATAAACAAGTAAACTTATTTTAAACGCTTAAGTTTATGAATTTATTGAAGTGTGACGTTTATATTATTATTTTCGTTAACTGCTTGCTGTGTATACGTATGTATATGAATTTATACCTTCCTTATACAAATAGCGGAAAGCAAAATGATTAATGAGGGTAACACACAAAAGTACACGCTGAGAAAATCAGCAAAAGTGATTAATGCACTATTAGCCGGGGCATTATCATTCGGCGTGATATCGCTAAACGCAGGTGCAGATGCGCTATGGCAAGAAGATTTCGAAGCCAGTGAGCTGCAAGGCAAGGGCGCCACTGGCCCCATCGAAATAGGAACTAATGTCACTATTGAAGATGTCAGTCGCTGGTCAATTGATGTTTCCACGGGTGAATTAACGGCAACGTCAGACTGGTTTCGCGTAGCAAATGGCGCAATGCAAGCGCGTGATGTTGATGGCGAAGTGGTGTGGCAAAGTGAGTCTATAGACATAACTGGTCAGGGTGACATTATTATCGACGCTTTGTTATCTAAAAGCGGTACCATGGAGGAGGCTGACTATATTGACGTTTTCTATTCCATCGACGGTGGGGCGTTTGAACTTATTGCGCCTATCGCTGGTAGTGGTCACACAGTAGAAGACGATTTTGAGAACGGCAACGTTTCGGCTGCTATTGGCAGCGGGAACAGCCTTGTTCTTAAAGTTGCTATGGCAAACAACGCAGGAACCGAGTATCTCAACCTTGAAAGCATTTCAGTTAGCTCGTCTGGGGCGACAGACGGCGGCGATACACCTGACGAGGGCGGTGAACCTTCAGGCGAACTGCTTTTCTTAAGCGGCACCTGTTTTAACTGTCCAGATCTAGAAGCGATTAATTTAGCGAGCGACTTTGTTGCTTCAGACTATTACGCCACGCTCGATACGGCCATTGCCAATGGTGAAAGTGCACAAACATTAAAAGAAACAACGCACACAATCATTGAAAATGGCCATCGTACGCTATCGTATTCAGAGGTGTGGACCGCGTTAACTTACACTGATGAAGACCCTTCAAATACTGAAAACGTCATTTTGTTCTACAAAGGCATATCACAAGGCAAGTTTACCAACGGTAGCGGTAGTCAAAGCACCAACCCAGACAATTGGAATCGCGAACATGTTTGGGCTAAGAGCCATGGTTTTCCTAGCTCAAGCCTAACGGCATACAGCGATATTCTGCACCTGCGTCCTACCGATATTTCTGTAAATAGCTCACGCGGCAACTTAGATTTTGATTTTAGTGATAGCGCGCTTTCTGAAGCTCCGTTAAACCGAGTTGATGGTGACTCTTTTGAGCCTCGTGACGCAGTAAAAGGTGATGTAGCACGCTCAATGCTATACATGGACGTGCGTTACGATGGCAATACAGCTGGTGATACCGAAGACGACTTAGTGTTAGTAAATCGCCTTACCTCTACTAGCGAAGCCGCGTTTGGTAAGCTTTGCGTATTGCTTCAATGGCATGAAAGTGATCCAGTGGATGATTTCGAACGTCGTCGTAACGAGCGCGTTTATGAATTCCAAGGAAACCGAAATCCGTTTATTGACAAACCTGAACTTGCTTCACTTATCTTCAACGAGAGTTGTGATGGTACAGGTGGTGATACTGGCGGTGACACGGGTGGCGATACTGGCGGTGACACGGGTGGTGATACCGGCGGCGACACAGGTGGTGATACCGGCGGTGACACAACACCTTCTACCAGCAGTATTTACATTTCAGAATACATCGAAGGTGGCGGTTTCAATAAAGGTATAGAGCTTTTCAATAGCTCGACACAACCGGTAAGTCTAGCGGGTTATGAGTTAGTTTTACTCTCCAATGGTGAGACCGCAGATGCTGACCGTAAAGTGTTAGCACTTGAAGGCACAATCCCAGCAGGTGGCGTAGCAACATTCGCTCACGGAAGTGCAGATGCACTGTTAACTGCCGGCTCAACGATTAGCAGCTTCGTGATTAATTTCAATGGCGATGACTACATTGAGCTCGTCGCCAACGGTCAGGTTGTTGATGCTCTAGGTATGTACGGCGTTAAAACTAACTGGGGTAAAGACGTTACTTTGGTACGCAAGAGTTCAGTAACAGCAGGTAATCCTAACCGCAACCCAGCGTTTACCCTTGAAGAATGGGATAGCCTACCAAAAGATACGCTTAACAATTTTGGTTCGCACAATGGATCTGTTAGCGAGCCTACGGATCCAACTGACCCGACCGACCCAACTGATCCTACAGACCCAGTTGGTGAAGTAGTCTTAATTAGCGCTATTCAAGGTGAAGGCGATACCTCGCCACTTACAGGCAATGACGTTGTTATTGAGGCAGTAGTGACTAAAGTTGTGCCGGAAATGAACGGATTCTTTATTCAAGAAGAAGCCGCCGACTCTGATGGCAATGCTGCGACGTCTGAAGGTGTATTTGCCTACTCGACAACCTTCACTGAATACCCATCTGTTGGTGATGCTGTGCGTGTTAGCGGTGCAGTGGCTGAATACAATGGCATTACAGAAATTGTACTAAGCGCCAATGCTGAAACGCTAGGTGCAGGTGGTGATATACTAACGACAAGCATTGAAATGCCATTTGACGAGAGCGTTAACCTAGAGTCACTTGAAGGTATGCAGGTTCAATTCCAGCAAACTTTGAACGTGACAGACGTTTACAATCTTGGTCGATATGGGCAATTCAACGTGTCATCAGGCCGCCTGATGATTCCTACAAACCAATATGCCGCGGGTTCAAGTGAAGCTATTACCTTGGCTGAAGCGAATGCACGCAACACATTATTGGTTGATGATGGCTCAAGCGCACAAAATGCTGACGATATTCCTTTCCCAGTTGGAGGTTTATCTCATGCGAATCCTCTGCGTTTAGGCGACAGTGTAGAAGGCCTGGAAGGTGTAATGCACTACGCATTTGGTGCTTACAACTTAATTCCAGTTGGCGCTCTTCAAACTGTACGCACAAACCCAAGAACAGATGTGCCTCAGTTAGACGTACAAGGCGATGTCAAAGTGGCTAGCTTTAACGTGCTTAACTACTTTAATGGTCCGAACTTCCCTACCTCTCGTGGTGCAGACTCAGAAGATGAATTTGCCCGCCAGCAAGCGAAGACAGTAGCAGCCATCGTTGCGATGGACGCAGATGTACTTGGCTTAGTAGAAATCGAAAACGATGGGTACGGGAGTGATTCTGCCATTGCTTCTCTTGTAAATAGCGTAAATGCTGAACTTGGTAGTGACGTGTATAGCTATGTAGCACTTGAATCATTACTTGGTGGTGATGAAATTGCGGTAGGTATTATTTATAAGCCTGCAACGGTTACACCACAAGGCGCAGCGGTTACTTCCTCTGAAGCTCCTTTTGACTACGGTAACCGCCAGCCGCTGTTACAAACCTTTAGCGTAAATAGCAACAGCGAAGCGTTTACGCTCGCGGTAAATCATTTCAAATCAAAAGGAAGCTGTGGCAGTGCAACAGGTAATGATGCTGATTTAGGTGATGGACAAGGCTGCTGGAACGAGCTACGTACCCAAGCTGCGTTAGGGCTGACAGCGCTTGTGCAAAACAGTGAAGGTTTGTCTGACCGAGTTATCGTAATGGGTGACCTAAATGCTTATGCGAAAGAAGATCCAATTCTTGCTCTCGAAGACGCCGGTTACAGCAACTTGGTGAACCTCTTCCACGGCGAAAGTGCTTATTCTTATAGCTTCGGCGGCGAAATGGGTTACTTAGATCACGCGCTATCAAGCTCAACTTTGACTGAGTATGTGGCAGACGCAACGGTTTGGCATATCAATGCTGATGAGCCTCGTGTCTTCGACTACAACGTTGAATATAAGTCAGAAACACAGCTTTCTAGCTATTACGGGGCTGATGCTTATCGTTCGTCAGATCACGATCCAGTAATTGTTGTGCTGGATTTCCCTGAAACGAGTGAGCCGGAGCCAGTAATTGGTGATTTTGATGGCGATAGTGACATAGACAACAACGATATTGTGGCGTTCTACACCTTGCTTCTGCAACGTCAAGCGACGGTTGAAGAGCACGACTTTAACAATGACGGCAGATTAAATATCTACGATTTATACGCGTTAATGTCTATGTGTACACGTACCGCATGTGCAGTTCAGTAGTTGGAAAGAAAATGAAAAAAATTATTTTAATGGTATTGGCAATTGCTACTTTTAATGCAAATGCCGCAATAATTGAAATCTCTACGGATAAATCGATTTATCAAGTGGGAGAAACTATCACGGCGACGGTAAGCTTTTCTAATGAAGATGCTTTTTTAGGTAGCGTACCGTTTCCTCAACCGTTTGATGTATATAACACGACAATTGGTTTTAACGATTCGCTCTTGAGTTTTATTGGCGCTTCTACGTTAAATCCTTTTGGCTCAGTTAGCAGCTTGGGGAACCCAGTGTTAGAGATGTTTCTACCTCCTTTTCTACCGGGGGGAATTTTAGAGATAGGCTCACTAGCTTACTTGGAAGAAATTGATTTGTTCTATCAACTGCAGACACCAGTGATTGGTTTATACACCGTGCAATTTATCGCGCAGTCTGTTGGTGACATTACAATCGATGGGTTGTCAGGTTCTTACATTTTTCAAGGCTCTAAAGGGGGGCAGCTGACGCCTATACAAGTGAGTAGCGCAAGTTTCAGTATTGCAGAAGTACCTGCACCAGGTACCTTCGCGCTATCGCTTCTGGCTTTAGGTGGTATGTTTTTCGCTCGCAAACGTGTGAAGTCATAAACCATAATGGCTAAAAGTTTAAGCCCAGCCACGTGCTGGGCTTTTTTGTTTGCCCAGCGAAGCTGGCAAACCCGTCAGGTTGAAAGAAACCTGAATCACCCTGACTGAGGGGAAGATAATCCGAATGGCAAGGGCGTTGTTGGCCAACGGCAGGGTCTGA
>Ga0105227_100022_pt1 | contig 79466 bp, 65 predicted proteins | sample Virmet3734_803_FD_89585 | JGI IMG/M metagenome (GOLD analysis project Ga0105227, IMG submission 89585) | Marine viral communities from the Southern Atlantic ocean transect to study dissolved organic matter and carbon cycling - metaG 3734_803 | ecosystem: Environmental > Aquatic > Marine > Oceanic...
TATAACAGTCAGCGAATGCACTCATATCTGGATTACAAGAGTCCAAATCAATATGAGGCTGACATGGCTAACTTACAAAAAGCGGCTTAACTGGGTTGTGTGATTTTGGTTGACCACGTCAGTATAATGGCGAACGCAATCAGCGCCCCGCGCCTATCGCGTAGCCACCCCCAAAATTGCACTTGACCACCAAAAAGGTAGCCCCAAACTAAACACGCAAAGCCGTAAATATCACGCTGTAAGTCGCTTTCCTCTATTTGTGATGCAAAAAGCGAAATAGAAACAAGTAACAACAACCACACACTATTGAAATTGCCTAAGCTGTCGCGTACCCACTTAAGAGGCAGATGAAAAATAATCAACAGTAACGTGAACCGCCAAAGAGAACGAAGAAACCACAAATGGTTTACGTCGACGTGATGCCATATGCCAGCACTAAAACCATTAAAATAGTCATTCGCACCAAAATAAAATTGAATGAAAAAATAGCCTACAGAGGTATCGATTGCGCCTTTTTGCGTCATTTCAACAAATAACTGAATAGGAACTATGCAATAAATACCTGTTAATAGGGGAAGTAATATCGCATTACTTCTTCGGGTTAACAAAAAAGCCAGTCCGTATTTTTGCTGCATAAAATACAACGACGTGCCCGCGATAAACCACAGCAGCCCCATTCTCCACGGTGAACTTATCAATAAAATGTGTTGCAGCCAAAACCACTGTGTTTCTTGCTTAAAATGAAAGTTCCACTCGGGCACCCAAACCATACCAAGATGAAAAAAGAACAAAACAATGACGGCGAATACTCTAAGATAATCAAGTACTACTATTCGTGAATTTTCTGACGTTAAACGTGTGTGGTATTTTGTGTTCATCTTGTCCCTTATTGAGGCGAAAAGCGCCTTCAATTTTTAGCAACGTGAGTATAAACAAACTACCAACCAAGCTATTGAAAGTGTTGGAAAAAGTGACAAGCGGTGGAATTAAGTGACGGAAGGACAAGTGTTCGCATGATTAATAAAGCGTGGTTTCAAGCGCATCAAAGCTCAATATCCCTTTCCCTTCTGGGCCTGTATTTTTTAGTCAATGGATTTATCAATAGCACCACGGTACTCATGGAAGCCATGCGCACGCCACCGCTACCTTTTGCCCAATGGGAACCTTTTGCTTGGGAGTATACCAGTGCCGTTGGCAGCTTCTGCGTGGTGATAGCACTGGCAAAGATACTCAACCATTTTCCTTGGCAATGGGAACGGTTTACTTTTAGCATTGCGTTATACAGTGCTGTGGGTCTGTGCTTTGCAGCCACACATATTATATTTATGATTGTTAGTAGAGAAATTATTTACGCATTAGTGGGTGGCAATTACCAATTCGCCACTTCTGCAGAACAATGGTTCTTTGAACTCATTTATGAAATGCGAAAAGATTTATGGTCTTTCATCTTTTTTTTAGTAATGATTTGGTGTTATCGCTACGTGGTAGCACAATGGTTAGGTAACGCCAGTAATATCGGGCTTGAGTCAGCTAAATTAGACCAGCGCAATACACAAAATGCTCCAGATGAAAAAGCCTTCAAGCATGAACTATTATTGATTAGAAAAAATGGCCATGAGTTTCTAATCAATAAGCAAGATATCAACTGGTTGGCCTCTTCGGGTAATTATGTCAACTTACACATTGACGATAAGGTTTACCCCATGCGTACTACGCTAACCTCATTTCTAGATGAAAATGCTTACTTACCTTTTGCACGGGTCCACCGCTCTTTTGCTGTAAACCTTAATGATGTTGAAAGTGTAAAAGTCGGGGACAGCGGCGATGGCGTAATTACATTAAAAAATGGCCATACTGTTAAGATGTCACGAAGGTATAAGCTGGCTATTGATAAATAAACACTGTTTGCGACAATTGAAAAACAGTGTAATTCACACCTACAAAAAAGCCGCAACACTGTGCGGCTTTTTATTCATTTAGCGTAATTAGCGCTGCTCGCCATAGCCTGCTTAAGGCATTGGATCTAAGTCAGCGCCTTCTTTCTCTACCTGCGGTGGCATTAGGTCTTCTTTACTTATACCTAATGCTAGGGCAACCGAACTTGCGATATACACCGATGAGTAAGTACCTACTACTACGCCGAATAACAACGCAGTGGCGAAACCGTGAATAAGCGCACCACCTTTATAGAACAAGGCAACCAATACTAACACCGTGGTTAGTGAGGTGATGATAGTACGATTAAGCGTCTGCGTTAGAGAGATATTGATAATCTCGACCGGCTCACCTTTACGAATTTTGCGGAAGTTTTCACGGATACGGTCTGATACAACAATGGTATCGTTAAGTGAATAACCAATAACCGCGAGTACAGCTGCAAGCACCGTAAGGTCAAATTCAATTTGAAGCACCGAAAATAGACCTAGCGTAAGGATCACGTCATGGGCAAGTGCCGAAACGGAACCCAGCGCAAAGCGCCATTCAAAACGCATCGCTACGTAAACCAAGATACATAACAGTGCCACCAGCATTGCTAGCCCGCCCTGCTCTGTCAGTTCTTCACCGACATTAGGTCCAACAAACTCAATACGGCGCATATCCACCGAGGTGCCATCTGCACGCAGTGCCGCAAGTACCTGCTCACCAATGGTTACGGCTTTTACGCCATCACGCGGTGCAATGCGAATAAGCACGTCTTGACTGCTACCGAAGTTTTGCACTACCGCATCTTCAAAGTTCGATTCGTTAAGCTGCACGCGAATAGCTTCTAGGTCAGCCGAGTCTTCGTAGCCCACTTCAATAAGCGTACCGCCAGTGAAATCCAGCCCCCAGTTAAGACTGTTTACCCCTAATGACACAAACGAGCCAAGGATTAAGACTGTAGATAACACCATCGCTGGAATGCGAAGGCGCATGAAATTAACGGTTTCGGATAATTTTAATAACTGCATTTTACGCTCCTTAAATCGCTAATTTCTCTACACGTTTGCCGCCCCATACTGCGTTAACAATAACGCGAGTAACCAAAATAGCGGTAAACATTGAAGTTGCGATACCAATCATTAGCGTAATAGAGAAGCCTTTAATTGGGCCGGTACCTACTGCGAACAGAATTAGACCAGCAATGAAAGTAGTGATGTTCGCATCCAAAATGGTTGAGAATGCACTGTCGTACCCGTGGTGAATAGCTTGCTGCGGACTGCGCCCTTCGCGAAGCTCTTCACGAATACGCTCAAAGATTAGCACGTTAGCATCAACCGCCATACCAACGGTAAGTACAATACCCGCCATACCTGGAAGCGTTAAGGTTGCGCCCGGGATCATCGACATGATGCCTACAATCATTACCAGGTTAGTGATAAGCGCGATGTTCGCTACCACACCAAACGCTTTGTAGTAAATCAACATGAAAACAAGCACAGCCGCAAGGCCATAGATAATAGCCTGCATACCTAGCTCGATGTTTTCTTTACCCAAGCTTGGGCCTACGGTGCGCTCTTCAACAATTTGAATTGGCGCAATAAGTGCACCCGCGCGAAGTAGTAACGCTAAATCACGAGCTTCTTTTGGAGAATCAAGACCGGTAATTTGGAACTTACTACCAAGCTGCGCACGAATGGTGGCAACTGAGATAACTTGCTCATGCTTTTCGAACACAAGTTTACCGTCGTCATTTCGCTCTCCGGTAGATTTGTACTCGATAAACACCGTTGCCATTGGCTTACCAATGTTGCCGCGGGTTGAGCGAGACATTTTGTTACCGCCTTCAGAGTCTAGCGAGATATTTACATTTGGAAGACCATATTCATCAACACCGCTATTAGCATCAATAATGTGGCTACCAGTAAGCATAATACGCTTTTCAAGTAACTGTGGAATACCTTGCTGATCTTCAATCACCTGAGAACCAGGAGGAACACGGCCGTTCAATGCATCGCGAATATCGTTTTTCTGATCAACCATGCGGAATTCTAGGGTCGCCGTCGCGTTTAGAATTTCTTTTGCACGAGCGGTATCTTGAATACCGGGGAGCTGAACAACAATACGGTCAGCGCCTTGTTTTTGAACAAGAGGCTCAGCAACACCAAGCTGGTTAACACGGTTACGAATGATAGTGATGTTTTGCTTAACCGCGTTGTCGCGAATTTCTTGAAGCTTACTCTCCGCGAAAATAGCGCGAAGGGTTAAGTCATCAATTTGGTTAAACGTTAGGTCACGACTTTGGTTGCGCAGGAAGAACTCCGCTTTATCTAACGTATCTTCATCGCGGAAGGTAATGTCGATATGGTCGTCTACTTGTTTAACACCACGGTAACGAATACCCTCTTCACGCAGCGAGGTGCGAAAGCCGCTTTCAGCATCTTCCAGTGACTTAGTGATAACTTCCGTCATGTCCACTTCCATCAAGAAGTGCACACCACCGCGAAGGTCAAGACCAAGTTTCATCGGTGCGCCACCTAACCCTTCTAGCCATTCCGGCGTGTCTGGGGCAAGGTTCATTGCCACGTAGTAGTCGTCACCAAGCGCCTTTTCTAAAGTTTCGCGGGTTACTAGCTGTGTATCTGAATCAGAAACGCGAACCAAAATTTGGTCGTTCTCAAACTCAACACGCTTCGGCGAGATGTTTTTTTCGTTTAGCGCGGCCTTTACTTGCTCTACCGTGGCGTTAGTTACCACAGCATCACGACCTGCTGAGATTTGTACGGCATGATCTTCGCCGTAAATGTTAGGAAGTGCGTAAAGTGCACACATTGCAACCACAATGAGTGCACTCAGTACCTTCCAGATAGAGTTTTTGTTTAGCACTGGATAATCCTTTCGTGCCAGTACCGGGTAGCATCCCGGCCCCGGCGGTTGTTACTTACAGTGACTTCATTGTGCCTTTAGGCAGCACAGCAGTTACTGAAGACTTCTGAACAACAATGTTGTTTGAATCGTTAAGTGCAACTTCGATGAAATCTTTTTCTTCCGACACTTTAGTAATTTTACCTACTAAACCACCTTGTGTTAGCACTTCATCACCTTTGCCAAGTGAAGACACGAGGTTTTTATGCTCTTTTACGCGCTTAGCCTGCGGGCGATAAAGCAAGAAGTAAAAAATTAGACCAAATACAGCAAGCATGATAATCATTTCCATGCCACCACCTTGCTGAGCACCGCCAGCAGATTGCGCGTAAGCGTTCGAGATAAATAGGCTCATAAAATTCCCCAAATATTATCGTTGTTATAGTGCCGGAACCGGCAACCCTTTTTGTTCATAAAATTCTTGTACAAATTCGTCAAGCGTACCTGCGTCAATCGCATCGCGAAGACCCTGCATAACACGCTGATAGTAACGAAGGTTATGGATGGTGTTTAAACGCGCACCCAAAATCTCATTACATTTGTCCAAATGATGTAAATAAGAGCGAGAATAATTTTTACAAGTGTAACAATCACAATTCTCGTCTAATGGTGAGGTGTCGTTCCTGTGTTTCGCATTGCGAATTTTCACCACGCCTTCAGTCACAAAAAGGTGACCATTTCGCGCATTACGCGTAGGCATAACACAGTCAAACATATCGATACCGCGACGCACAGACTCAACCAAGTCTTCCGGCTTGCCCACGCCCATTAAGTAGCGCGGCTTGTCTTCAGGGATTTTTGGCGCCGTATGATCGATAATGCGGATCATGTCTTCTTTTGGCTCGCCCACTGACAGGCCACCAATGGCATAGCCGTCAAAACCAATGGCTTCAAGGCCAGCAAGCGACACATCGCGCAACCCTTCGTACATACCACCTTGAATAATACCAAACAAAGCCGCGGGGTTATCGCCGTGGGCTTCTTTACTGCGTTTGGCCCAACGCAACGACATTTCCATAGAAACGCGCGCTTCTTGCTCAGTGGCAGGATACGGCGTGCACTCGTCAAAAATCATCACGATGTCAGAACCCAAGTCACGCTGAACTTCCATCGACTTTTCTGGCGTAAGAAGGATCTTCTCGCCGTTGATTGGCGAACGGAAAGTTACACCTTCTTCGGTAATTTTACGCAAATCGCCAAGGCTAAATACCTGGAAACCGCCCGAATCAGTAAGAATAGGCTTATCCCAATTCATGAAATCGTGCAGGTCGCCATGCTGGCGAATAATCCCCGTACCCGGGCGCAGCATTAGGTGAAAGGTGTTACCAAGACAGATGTGTGCACCACTGTCTTTTAACTCTTCAGGGGTCATTCCCTTAACGGTACCATACGTACCTACCGGCATGAACGCTGGGGTCTCAACAACACCGCGTTCAAACACCAAACGACCGCGTCGTGCTCGGCCTTCGGTTTTTAACAACTCAAATTGCATGTGAAAGCATTCCCACTTTGGTGCGCTTTTGCGCTGGGTATAAAAATAAATTGGCGGCGATTATACCAGTAATTTGGCTGAGATCATGCCCCGTATCTATGTTTATCTGTAACTGGGCTAGAACCGCGCCTGCTGTAGCCGGTTTTTGCCAGCATTTTGCGTAAACTAAGGCTATATTAAACGCCCAAACCCCAATGGGTTTATTGCGACTTCGAAACGAGTTAACCGAAATCGCAACGGTTTTTTAACGTTGTAGCGTAAAACACATGACGAGGTGTTTTTAGCAAACCACTACCGTTTTAAGCGCGCTCAATAAACATAGAATCGCCATAGCTAAAGAATCGGTATTCTTTCGCTATCGCTTCTTGATAGGCATTCATCACGTTTTCTTTACCTGCAAATGCGCTAATCAACATCATTAACGTAGATTCCGGTAAATGGAAGTTAGTAAACATAGCGTCCACAACTTTAAATTCGAAACCTGGGTAAATAAAGATTTCCGTATCTTCATTAAAGGGCGCGATAATCTGTTCATCGCCCCGCTCTGCACTTGCTTTCGCCGCCGATTCTAGTGAGCGTACCGAAGTAGTCCCTACTGCAATTACCCTTTTGCCATTCGCTTTTGTATTTAACACGGCATCAACTACATCTTGAGGCACTTCGGCGAATTCAGCGTGCATTTTATGCTCTTGAATATTATCAACACGAACGGGCTGAAACGTGCCCGCGCCTACATGCAAGGTAACGAAGGCTAGGTTAACCCCCTTTTCTTTTAACGCGTTTAAAATACTGTCGTCAAAATGTAACCCTGCGGTAGGTGCCGCTACAGCACCAGGCTTTTCGTTGTACACCGTTTGGTAACGCTCTTTATCCGAGTTTTCATCCGGACGGTCGATATAAGGCGGTAACGGCATATGACCGTGGGCTTCCAGCAGCGTTAATACGGTTTCATCGTGGTCAAACTGCAGTATAAACAGTGCGTCGTCTCGACCGGTAACAGTTACATTCACTTTTTCTTCTAGAATGAGCTTAGTACCCGGTTTCGGCGCTTTGCTTGCGCGCACATGAGCAAGCGCGGTGGTGTCAGATGTAATGCGCTCAATGAGCACCTCCACTTGACCGCCGGTTTCTTTTTTACCTAAAAGGCGCGCAGGTATAACACGGGTGTTATTAAAAACCAGTAAATCACCCGGCTCTACAAATTTGAGCATGTCTGCAAACATGGTATGTTCAACCTTGCCGTTTTTACCGTCTAAATGTAGCAAACGACTGGCAGTGCGCTGTTGCGTTGGATATTTGGCAATAAGGTTTTCGGGTAGAACAAAGCTAAAATCAGATAATTTCATAAATACGACAATGTTGAGGTCTTACTGTTAGACAAAAGTACTAGATTAAGTTTCTTTTAAGTTACTACTAAAGGTTAAGAAACCCTACACAAACTCAAGATATCCTGCATTAAATAAAAAATTAATTCAATAATTTCAAATACTTGAGTTGACATGTATATTTTTAGATAACTACTTATCGAACAACATACGGACAAATTCATTTATTCGATAGCACTTAATTACTTAATCGCTTAAGATACGCCCAGATAGTGATGATGTTCTCCCATAAACATTCCTTATCATTCGTACCCAGTACTTGCTGGGTATTTTTTTATCTGCACGTTTTAAACCTTGCTGCGCTCTATTTTTATAGTACGGTTTCCCTTTCGTACTTTTTAACCACAGCCAAATTTCAAAGTAACGGTATTTTACGCGTTTTGGCGCTCAAGATCAGTTAAGATTTCTTCTAAAAGCGCGGCATCTATTGGGCGTGCTTTTAATACGTACAGTATTTGAAGCAATAAATCCGCTCCCATAATACCTTTGTTCACCTTATTGCGCAGGTTGTCAGCGCTCTGCTCTACACCAATTTCTTGCAACCTTTGGCTTAAGGCTTGATATTTCACACCGCGCACAGACATTTCTGATTTGACCACCCGTGCAACCGTTTGTCGCCACCCATTTTTAGTGTTCACACAACCCCCAAAACCATACAAATGTGATATATATTTTACAAAAACACATTTTTTTACACTTAAAGAACGCATTTGATATTGACGATTATGGCACACTAGGTCTACACTGCAAGTCAAGATATTGGCGAAAGTAAAAATAGTCGTTACAGTACAGCCAGTGTTATTCACCTTATAGCGCCTTGTATCATTGTTGAGAGGCGCACAAAGGTAAACACGACTGACACGACATTCACTTTCGAAATTATCGCTTCAATAATTAAAGGAGATAGGTATGAGCTGGGAACTAGAAAGCATCGAAGCCCTGTTTAAAGAGCACGATGACTTTGTGGTAACACGTGAAGAGGGCTGCTTGCAGATTGCCAATCAAGACGGTATCGATGCGTGGCTTGCCATAAGCGGAGAACAGATTTTAGTTGAAAGTCTTTTATTTTCAGCGTCTGAAGTAAAAGATAAGCCGGCGTTAGACCATGAAATACTCTCAACTCATATGGTCTTCCCTCTTACCACAGTAGGCATCTCGACGATTAGTGGCGAAGAGTATTACACGGCTTTTGGTGCATTAAGCGCCCAATCGAAAGCCGAAAGTATTGTTATTGAAGTGGAAACTCTGTTTCAGAATGTAGCATCGTTCCTAGATGCCTACGAAACACACCTAATTTAAAATTTACTTCTAAGGAGAAGCGAATGTCAGTGTGGAAAAAATTAATTACTGCAGTAAAAGGTGGTGCTACCGAAGCTGCGCAGTCTGTTGCAGACAGTCAGGCTATTCGAATTCTGGAACAAGAAATCAGAGAAGCCAAAGAAGAATTGCGCAAATCAGATCATGCACGCACACAAATTTTGGCGAAATGTAAACTTTCTCAACAGAAAGTAGACAGCTTTAATTCGTCGATTGCTGAGTACGAAGAACACGCCCGTAAAGCGATTGATAACGATCGACAGCTGGCCCTAGATTGTGCGCAAAAAGTCTCTGAGCTAAAAGAAGAACGTGAACAAGAGCAAACCTATCTTGACCAGTTCAAGCAATCAGAAAAGCAGCTTGCCAGCAATATCCAACAAGCTAAAGCAAACTTGCGTCGTCTTGAACAGCAGGTTGATATGGTTAAAGCAACCGAAAGCGTGCAAAAAGCACAAGTTGCCGTATCTTCACGCCACATGGGCGCAAATAGTAAGATGAAAACAGCAACAGAGTCGCTGTCTCGTATTCAAGATAAGCAAAAGATGCGCAACGCAGAGCTACAGGCGGCAGAAGAGCTTGCTAGCGAAGAATCGAGTAGCGACCTTGAAAAGCGCCTAGCAGAAGCGGGGATCAAAGGGGGTAAAACCTCTGCCGACGACGAACTAGCGCGAATTCTTGGCAAGTAAGTAAAACACATGGGAGCCCAGTGCTCCCATTTTTAATGTTTGTTACAAAATTATCTTCAAATATAGCGGTATAGCAGCAAGCTTACCTAGACAAATCAAGCACTTCAAGGCAGAGTAAGGGCACGCATAACAAGGGCTGTTTCTTTTATGTCTCCATGGATAAAACTGCGAAAAATCATGCTGCAATATTTTGCAGAGTCACGCTGGTATACCATTGTCGGTGCCACCGCTTTTTACGCAGTAACAAGCTATTGGCTGCTTTACGCTGCCAATGAACACGACCTCATTGCAAATACTGACTTTGTTTACTGGCTTGCCGTTACTGCTTCAACAGTGGGTTATGGCGATCTATCGCCCGTTACCCCTGCCGGAAAGCTTGTCGTAGCGCTTTACGTTATTCCGCTAGGGTTAAGTATTTTCGCCATGGTGATTGGTCGAATTGCAGCTTGGGTTTCACTTCAATGGAAAAAAGGGTTTATGGGTATGAATAGCTTAATGCTTGACGGTCACATCTTAGTAATAGGATGGAACGAGCAGCGCACCATGCTGCTGCTTGATTTAATTCTGCAAGAGCGTGACGCCATGCCTGAACGCCCCGATATTGTACTGTGCGTAAAAGCGGATATCACCAACCCACTACCCGGTGTAATAGAGTTTGTAAAAGTCGACTCGTTTAACAAAGACGAAGACATGGATCGCGCTTGTGTAGCAACAGCGAGAACCATTCTTATTGATAACCCCCAAGACGATGTCACCATGACTACAGCGCTGTACTGTACGAAGCGTAATCCAGACGCGCACCAAGTGGCTTATTTTGATGACGACAGCTTAGTTAGCCTACTTCAGGATCATTGTCCAAAAGTCGAATGCACGCCAAGCGTTGCCATAGAGATGCTGGTTAAGGCCGCATTTGACCCAGGCTCAAGCATGCTTCATCACGATTTATTGAGCATTGATGAGGGGCAAGCACAATTTTCTGTAAAGATTCCACAGACTAGCCCAACAATTTCCGTCGCCAAGCTATTTGTTAACTTGAAACGCAAACACGACGCTATATTTATTGGTTACGCCCCTAACGGCATGGTAAAAGAGATGGTAGTTAATCCGTCGCTAGATGCTACGTTAAACCCAGGCGATACCCTTTTCTATATTGCAGAGCGGCGTATAAATGCCATTAACTGGTCGTCTTTAGACGCGGACTAAAAGGCACAAACAATGTTTAGTAAGCTATTTAAAAAGTCAGAACCCAAGAAACCTAAAACGCCAGAAATTATGGGCCTCTATTTAGGGGGGTCATTTGAATTGGATCATTTAAAGCTCTCGTTATTAGAACCAGAACTTACCATTGAGGGAGCAGCCCGTTCTCAGCTTATTCAGGCGGTTGGTGAAGCGCCTTTAGATACGGGCGGCACCCTGTTGCGCTTTTACACCGACGATGATGGCTTTTTACAAGTAGTGACTGACGGCGGCCTGTCAGAAAACCACATTACTGATGTGAAGCTGTGGCATTTTTACGAGACCCAAACCATTGGCAATACCGCACAATGGAATGCGTGTTTAAAAAACGTGATTAGTCAGCCTACCTACGAGCTTGACGGTAAGGTGTTTACCCGGGTGTGGGATTCAGTAGGTGACGAATCTCCGCCAGTTGCGGTAACCGAAACTACCTATGAAGAAGATGGTGATGTAAGTAAAACAGACCAGTTTATGATGTTGTACGAACGTCCTATAGGAAACAATAGGGTTGAGACTCTGCTCGTTGTTGGTGAAGAAAAGCAAGTGGGCAATAATTTAGACAGATGCTTAGTGATTTCTACAGGGTTTGATGTTGAACCTGCAGATATCACGATAAACGGTTAATTAAAAAGGAATAACTATGGATACCATCATGCAATCTTTGGCTGGCCTAGATAACTTTGCACTTTATTTTGGCTTATCGATTGTCTTTCTTTTCATTTTTAAGTTGGTGTACGCACTTGTTACCCCTCATGATGAGTGGAAGCTGGTGAAAGAAGAGAAAAACGTTGCGGCGGCTATCGGTTTCGGCGGCGCGATTATTGGCTTTGCTATTGCGCTAGGCAGTGCAGCGTCAAACTCTGTTGCCATTATTGATTTTGCCATTTGGGCCCTGGTTGCTGTTATTGCCCAGTCGTTAGCGTTTGCGCTGTTGCGTTTTAGCTTTATGCCAAAAATCGCCGAACGCATTAACAATAATGAAGTTTCTGCTGGCGTAATGCTTGCCAGTATGTCGATTGCCGTAGGCTTATTAAATGCCGCTTGCATGACCTACTAAGGGGGCAGCGATGACCGATAAAAGCAAAATTGAAATTCAGGTAACCGACCGCGAGCGCGCGGCGAAGCCAACGATGAAGCGCACCAAACACATCAACCTTAATACCATGCGCAAAGGGTTTAGCGTAAAACCATTGGCCTTAGGTGTAGCCAGCGTGATATTAAGTGGCTGTGGCGCTGAAAAAGAAGACGCCACCATTTACACGTCGCTAGAAGACTGTAAACAAGATTATCCCGATGCTGTTGAGCGCTGTGAAGCCGCGTATCAAACTGCCGTAGATGAGGCAATGCGCACAAGTCCTCGCTTTAACTCCGAATACGACTGTGAGCACGAATTTGGTCCCAACCAGTGCCAACAAGTGAACAATAACAGTGGCAGCTTCTTCATGCCGTTTATGGCGGGATATATGGTGAGCTCATTGCTTTCGCCAAATCGCTACTACTCACAGCCTTTGTATACCTCTTATTCGTACAATTCACCGTTTCGTTCACGTTGGATAACGGCCGATGGGTATGTATTTGACGGTGACATTCGCAAGCGCAACTACCGTGTAAACAAAGATGTTTACAAGCCTAAACCCACGGTTAATAGAACGATGAAACGAGGCGGCTTTGGCAGCAGCGTACGAGCAAAATCTTCATGGGGAAGCAGCAGCCGTAAAGGCGGCTGGGGCGGCTAAATATGTTTAGAATGCCTTGTCAGCCACGCAAAGGCTGGCAGCAGCTGGCCAATGAATTCGGTTTTCACTTTCACACCATGTATGGCGAGCCCTACTGGGATGAAACGGCTTATTATCAATTCACGCTAGCACAAATTGAAAACGACATTGAAGACCCCACCGCCGAGTTACACCAGATGTGCTTGGCAGTAACCGAAGATGTGGTTGACAGTGAAGCATTACTTCGTCGATTTCGCATTCCCGAGAAGCATTGGGATTTGGTTAGACATAGCTGGCTTGACCGCGACCCAAGTCTGTATTCACGCTTAGATCTCGTTTATAACGGAAAGGGCCCAGCCAAACTACTGGAAAATAATGCAGATACGCCCACCAGCTTGTATGAATCGGGGTTCTGGCAGTGGCTATGGCTTTCGCAAAATGTAGATGCCGGTAAGCTCCCTTTGCACGCCGACCAATTCAATAGTTTGCAAGAAAAGTTGGTTCATCGCTTTCGTGAAATTGCGCTTCACTATGGCATTAACCAGATGCACATGGCGTGCTGTGAGGACACAGTGGAAGACCGAGGCACGGTGCAATACCTTCAAGATTGCGCGAAAGAAGCGGGGCTTCAGGCAGACTTTGTGTTTATTGAAGATATCGGGCTTGCCGATACGGGCGTGTTCACCGACCTAAAAGACGCCCCAATAACAGACTGTTTTAAGCTTTACCCATGGGAATTTATGCTGCGGGAAGAGTTTGGTGACGTATTGGAAGACGCGCAAGTCAATTGGATTGAGCCGCCGTGGAAGTCGATAATTTCAAACAAAGCATTGCTGCCCCAGCTTTGGAAAAAATTTAAAGGACACCCTAACCTTCTACCGGCCTTTTTTTCAGATGAAGTCAGCAATAATGGCTTGTCGGGGAAGTGGATTAAAAAACCGCTGTTTTCCAGGGAAGGGGCAAACGTGTCTATTATTGAAGATGGTGTCGAAAACCTACTTAGTGACGGCCCTTATGGTGAGGAAGGGTTTATTGTCCAAGCATTTGAACCATTGCCGGTTTTCGAGGGTAACCATACACTTATTGGTAGTTGGTTAGTGGACGATATGCCAGCAGGCATCTCTGTAAGAGAAGACGCGTCTGCCATCACACAAGATTTATCCCGCTACCTTCCCCATATCATTCTTTAATTGACGTGAAGGGTTATTACATGAAGTCGCTTTCATTTCAAATTCGAGTTTTACTGACCTTAGGCGCACTGCTTATTGTGATTGAAGTGGCCAACCTGCTTACCGGTAATAGCCTCAACCAATTCGGTGTTGTACCTCGCACGCTATCCCACCTGCCCTATATTTTTACGGCGCCTTTTTTACACGGTACGCCAACTCATTTAATGGCGAACTTGGTCCCGTTGCTGTTGTTTATGTGGCTTACTATGCAATGGGGACGACGCACATTTTTAATTGCCACGTTAAGCGCGTTGCTTGTAGGTGGCGTAGGCGTGTGGCTTTTTGGACGAAGCGCAACGCATATAGGCGCTAGCGGCATGGTTTACGGCTACTTTGGCTTTCTGGTTTTAGCCGGATTTCGCAGCAATAAAATACGCTATTTGCTTATTTCCTTAGTGGTGGCCGCGCTTTATGGTGGGATGCTGGTGGGTGTGCTGCCAACTTCAAAATTTATTTCCTTTGAATATCATCTGTTTGGCTTTCTAGGCGGCTTATTTGCCGCATGGCACTGGGCACGCTAATTAGTTTACGTATAATTGGCCTTAAGATAAGACGTTAAAAAAAGTTATGTCAGCAGTACAACAACCTACACAGAAGAACCAGGGCTTTTTCGGCAACTTAGCGTTTAACATTGTTATTCCTGTCGTGCTAATGAGCTATGCAAGTTCAGAAGATTACTTAGGCCCAGCCTGGAGTATAGTCGCAGCCCTTAGCTTCCCTATAGGCTATGGCTTATGGGATTTAAAAGAGTCCGGCAAAGTTAATGGCTTTTCCGTTTTGGGTATTATCAGCGTACTACTAACCGGCGGGTTTAGTTTACTCAAGCTTCCGGCTGAATATATCGCCATCAAAGAGGCCGCTATTCCGGGCCTTATCGGTATTGCCGTCCTCGCTACGCAGTACTCTAATAAGCCGTTAGTGAAAATGCTTATCTTGAACGACCAGATAATAAACTGGCCGCACTTGAATCAGGTACTTGACGCTAAAGGGAAGCAACCTGAATTCAAAAAGAAAATTGCAGTAAGCTCGTATATCGTAGCGAGCTCATTTTTTCTTTCATCAGCACTTAACTATATTTTGGCAAAAATGATCCTGGTCAGTGAGCCGGGTACCACGGCCTACACCGAAGAACTTGGTCGCATGACCGCGTTAAGCTACCCCGTCATTGTTATTCCCAGCATGATTTTGCTTATTGCAGCGCTTTGGTATTTATTTGCCCAAATCAAAAAAATTACGGGCGAAGAACTCGATAACTTCATAAACCAGTAAATTCAAATAATGATAAGGGGCGGTAAGCCCCTTTTTTATTGCCAATAGAAAAACTACCTCGCCGTTTTAACCGAAATACTTTTACACTACGTATACTGATACTGAAAAATACTAAACACGCTAAATAAAGACTACGACACGACTACGACCCAAAACTATAACGACAAAGCCTACGTATGCTAATTATAAAAGAGCTCAAAAAATCATTTTCAGACGCCGGAACACCTTTGCTTAATAACCTTTCTCTTAGCACACGAAAGGGCGAGTCGATTAGCATTCAGGGGGCATCAGGCTGCGGAAAATCTACATTACTTTCATTAATAGCAGGTTTCGAGAAGCCAGATAGCGGCGATATTTTGGTTAATAACCTGTCGATTGTGAATAACGGCAGCAACCCCAAAAAAATTGATAATTTTCGCAAAGAAAACCTTGGTATTGTCTTTCAGAGCTTTAACCTGTTCGATTGTTTCAACGCGTGGGACAACATTGCCTTTACCGCAAGGCTTAAAGGAAACGTTGATAAAGACTACCAGCTTGCGCTTATGAAGCAGCTCGGTATTTTATCTCTTGCTCAACACCCCATAAGTAGCTTATCTGGGGGCGAACAGCAACGGTGTGCTATTGCACGAGCGCTGGTTCACCGCCCAGCCCTTGTCCTTGCCGACGAGCCCACCGGTAATCTTGATGAAGCCACCAGCGATACAGTATCTGACTTGCTCTTTGAAACCTGTAGACACACTAACACCACGCTTGTAGTGGTTACACACAGTAATGAAGTAGCGGTAAAAGCCGATCGTGCGCTGCAGTTACATCAAGGCGTGCTTGAACGCGCTAACATTGACAATGCCACACTAACCACAGCTCGTTAGTGCCTACTCTTGCTACACGTAAGCTTACCGAGATAGTAAGACGCCAAAGGAGAAAATGTTGCGTACGTTGCTTCTAACCACATCGGCCCTGTTTGCCATGGCGAGAAAGCGGCCTTGGGAGCCACTGCTTATTATGTTTGCAATACTGTTAGCAAACGCTGGGCTTATCACCGTATTACTTATAAACGAAGGCGCCACCCAGGGAGAACTATTACAGCGCGAGCAAGGGCTACTTTCTAACAACATCGTTGTACCTGCTGATAAGGCTACCCACTTCAGCAAAGAACAATACGCGCTAATTCGACAAAGTGGCTTTACTCAACTTATTGCATTTGCCGAACGAAACATCGTTTTAACCTGCGAAGACAATGAAAAAAAACCGGTAATGCTCAAACTCATTGGCGTAGACACGCAGCCCTTTTTAGGCAGCACTTTTAAAGGTTTACCCCAACGTGAAGTAAGTCGCCTTCAAAGTATGGCTTCACAAGCGGCTTCAACGTCACCACAGGTAAACAGTAAAACCCGAGCATTTAGACCAGCACGCTCACCTTCGTTTCCCGTCAATGGGCTTATTCACCCTGCGACCAGCGCGAAGCTTTCTTGTCACAAGGTGTTAAGCGAAGTGGATAAGCCCCCGCTATGGCCGGCATCGGTTACCGCGGTAACGACAAGCGCTGCGCCCCACAATACCCTTTTAATTGCTATTGCTGATTTTTACAAAGGGGAAGTACGCATAGCCAACAATGCAGCGAATCACGCTTCTCATGAGGAACCAACGTCAATGCAGGTGCCGCTTGTGGGGTTCATCTCGTTCGTTTCCCTTACCGAAGAAGATATCCGTCATTTAGAAGCGCTCCTTGGCACAAGAGTGTCTGTGGCCGGCGGCGATGCAATCAACGAAACGGGCTCGCTACCAGAGAGCTTTAGGCTAAACCTGTGGGCCATGAGCGCACTTATGGGCGTGGTAGCCCTGTTTATTGTACTTAATGCGCTCAATTTAATGTACCGCACTCGCCTGCCCAATATCATTCGGCTGCGTCAGCTTGGCGTCTCTACCGCGACACTAATCAGCGCCCTATATGTAGAACTGTTTTTATATTGCATAGTGAGCACCCCGTTAGGCATTTTCGTCGGCTTTCAAGCCGCCTCTTTCTTGTCGCCCGTTATAAGTGGCACCTTTACATCGCTGTTCAGTGCGGTGTTCGTGAACCCAGATGTAAACTTACTTGCTTTGTTTACCCTCGCCCTTACCGTAACCTTTTCATCGTTAGTCCTGTTTGCGTTAGTTCCCATTAAAACACTTTCTAATGCATTAACCTTAAAACGGGTAAAAGAAGGGAAAAGCCTACCTTTGGTTGTGGTGCTTGCGGCGTCTGTAACGGCTGTCGTGTTTTTAATCCTTATTGAAAAGCTTATTGCTTCGACCGCAACAGCGCTGCTGTTCGTTGCGTTACTGCTGTTATTTAGCTGCGCACTGGTATTACTTTGGCTGCCAATACTATCTAAAGGCTTGGCGAGCATGGCTCCCAAAAAGTGGCCGGTATTTTATTATGTTATTGCAAACATGCACTTGCTCTCGGGCAAAACCCGGTTAGCCGTGTGTGCTTTTTTCATTGCGTTAACGGCCAACATTGGCATGAACACCATGACCGACAGTTTCAGAAACGCAACTGAGCAGTGGTTAACCCAAAGACTTTATTCTCCCTATTACCTGTACACCGATTTACCGCTGTCGAAGGTCACACTCCCGCCCTCCCTTTCTTCAACACCGCTACTTAAAGCGCAAGGTGAAGTGTTAGGCGTTTACACTAATAGCTCGAAAAAAATAGCTGCCAATACGCCTGCTTCGGCGGTATCAATAAGCAGTTACCCGGTGCATCAAACGGGTAAAAACGCCCTAGTACTTGATGCACTCGCCGAGCTGAGCCTAGATGCTGCGTGGAGTAAATTTGTGACAGGGAAAGGGGTATTTATCAACCAGCAACTGGCTTTTTCCCACGGTATTGAATTAGGCAATACGCTACGTATTGAAAACATTAGGCTGCGCAATTCTCCTTCCTCTGCGAGCTTTGCGCAAACTTCCTCCAAACCGGGCGCTTTGGAGGAGGTTTCCGACATTTTATCTACCACACCAACGTGGAAGGTCTTGGGTATCTATCCTGATTACGGCAATTTGAACGGCCAAATATTAGTGCCCCTCCCCTACTTTTCCCAAGACAACAACCCTATCAAAAACGCGCTATTTTCTGGAGTAATGGCCCTGTACCCCGCCAACCAAGACACCGGTAATAGCGCTTTATTTAATGGCATGGCCAAGCAAAATACTACACCTAACACAAAAATTGACGATGCGTTAAGCGCGCTGACGGCAAAGGAAGGGGAATACACACTTTATACAAAGCAAGAGCTGCTGGATATTTCCATGCAAACTTTCGACCGTACCTTTGTATTAACTGATGGCCTTAATATTACTACTTTACTCGTTGCTGGCATTGCGTTTGCTGTTTCCCTTACCGTACTTACCTTAGGAAGTGCTGCCGAGCTATCTGTGTTAAGGGCCCTTGGCGTAAGCCAGTTCAAAGTAAAGTTAGCGCTTTTTATGCAATACATGTTGCTTTGTTTGCTTTCGGCACTACTCGCTATTCCTTTCGGTATTTATCTGGCGTATGTGTTTATTAACTTGGTAAATAGGTATGCATTTAATTGGGTGTACCCGCTTGCTATAAACACTCAGGTACTGTTCGCAAGCGTAGGGGTATCACTACTTATTGTATCGCTTGTGCTTTTGCTTCCCTTAGGAAAACTAAGGCCCAAAATTGATCTTAGACAGGAGGCGCAGCTATGACACAAGGTGGACCTGCTAATAAAATGCTTAGCGCGCTTTGTTTAAAACCGCTTACACGCTTTTCATTCTCGCTGTTAGTGTTATTTGCCGCGTGCTGTTTGCTTAACGCCTGCGATAGCGCACCTGTTGAAGGCAATGCGGCATTGAGAGACATCAGAGGTGAAGAAAGCAGCGCGCCAAACCGTTTTTTTGGCGATATAAAGTCAAGCGAGGTATTCGCTACCGTTGAGCGCGATAATTATCTATCCTTACCTTTTGATCACGAAAGCCATCCCGATTTTCAGTTAGAATGGTGGTACCTAACCTTTGTGCTAACAAGCAATACAGGTGAAGAGTTAGGCCTTCAATATACGCTTTTTCGCTTTAATACCGATAGTAGGGGCGATCAGCAACACGCCAAAAGCCATTGGGCGAATACCCAACAGTGGATGGGACATGCATCGCTGCATACAAAAAAAAGACATTATTTCGAAGAGCGTTTTGCTGCCGGCAACGTGGGTAATGCTTACGTAAAAAGACAGCCCTTTACAGCTGTCATTGACGATTGGCAATGGAAAAGCCCTGCGACTAATAACAGTAAAGAAGCCGCGAGTGAAAGTAATGGAATGTTCCCCTCTTCGTTATTATTTACGTTTGGCAATAAAAAGAAAAACGCAAAGAGCAACGTAGTGGCAATGAATGCAGCGCTACCAACAGCAACATCACCTTCATCTCAATACTCCTTAGATAATAACGCGGTTAGCGTGTCACTAAACTTAAGTGCCAAAGGCCCGTTTATAAAACATGGCGATAACGGCTACAGCAAGAAAACAGAAGACGGGCGCTTGCGCTCGTATTATTACAGCCAGCCTTTTATTCAGGCGAATGGCACCGTAAACATCGAAGGTAAAACGCTAAAGGTAAGCGGTAAAGGCTGGTTTGATCACGAGTGGACGAGCCATTTAGCCAATAGCCAAGCAATGGGGTGGGATTGGTTTTCACTGCACCTAGACGATGGCAGTAAACTCATGGCTTTTCGCATGCATGCAAGCACTGGGCGCAGCAAAAACGAAAAAAACGAGGTTTACACTACCGCCAGCTATATTACTACAGAGGGTATAAAAGAAACCATCGACCAAGCGAGCATATCTATAACACCGGTGAAATACGAAACGATTAAATCTGGTGAAACTAACCGAACAGTCCCAACCGCTTGGCAAATACGCATACCCAAAAAGAACATCAACGCAACTGTTGCCGCATTTAAGAAAAACCAGTGGAATGACAGCCTTTTCCCCTACTATGAAGGGCGCGTTAAAATAAGTGGTTCACACTTAGGCAGCGGCTTTATGGAGCTAACGGGCTACTAATACTGCACGTTACTCCACCATTTAACGCCCCGCTCCGTTTCGCCCCCACTAATAAATAGACCAGTTTATTCGCTCACTGAGCGAGGTTAATGCCGCTACACCAAGTTGTGAATTGCCCACACTATTAAGTGCCGGTGAGAAAACGCAAATTGAAAAACGGCCCGGCACAACGGCAACAATACCGCCGCCCACACCACTTTTACCCGGCAGGCCTACCTTAAAGGCGAAGCTACCTGCTTCGTCGTACATGCCGCTGGTTGCTAAAAGCGCGTTAACTTGTTTCGTTTGGTAAGGCGTTAATACCTGCTCATTAGCACAAGTTGAGAAGCCGCCGTTGGCTAGGAAACTAGTGGAGCGGGCTAAATCTTCACAGCTCATTTCTAACGCACAATTATGGAAATAGTTACGAAGTACGTCTTCAACCTCGTTCTCAAAGTTACCGTAAGCTTTCATCAAATACGCCATGGCTGCGTTACGAGAACGGTGCTCAAATTCCGATTCTGCCACTTCTTTATTCACCACAATTTCGCCATTACAGCTTAAGCGCCTAACGAAGTCTCTCATTGCAATATGCGGTGAGGCAAAACGAGACTGTACCATATCACTTACCACCAACGCGCCGGCGTTGATAAAGGGGTTACGAGGAAGACCATGCTCGTACTCTAACTGCACTAATGAGTTAAAAGGCAAACCGGATGGCTCGCACCCTACCCTATCCCACATAGTTTCCCCATAGTGGTTAATGGATAACACCAAATTAAACACCTTTGAAATACTCTGAATTGAGAAAGGCACGCTGGCATCGCCAATAGAGGTTATATGACCTTGGGTATCACAAATTGAAATGCCAAACTGCCTCGGGTTTACCGTAGCCAGGGCGGGTATGTAATCTGCAACCTTGCCCATACCCAACATAGGTTCAACTTCATCGTATATATCTTGAAGTAACGACAGCATTTCGCTTTTCATGTTTTCCTTTTACCTTATTTCCCAACAGATAAAAATAAAGCGCCAGCTTTAAAAAACATTGGCGCTTTATTCAATCGATTACAGCTTAGTGCACTTTGTTTTAAGCGCGATGCCCTATTAGCACTTCAGCAAAACGCTAAACTGACCGTTAATTACAGCGCCAGTCTTCTTTAAAGTCACAAAGCTCGTCGTCATCTTCATCTGAAGTAAGCTCAATGTTAGTTGATACTTTCTTTGACGGAAAAGCGATTTTTGCGGGTTGTTTTTTATCAATAAAGCTAAAAATTTTCTTCGCAATATCTGTGTTGTCAATTTGCCCCATAAACGACTGATAACCCGCGCCAAAGGCAAACACTTCAACATCTACGCCTGTGTGACCGCCTGTGGTCCAGCCTGTGTTTGTCTTGGTGTCAAGAAACGTTTTAACAGCACTAAAGCGCGTTTTGTCGTCCTGGTTCGATATGCTATTTAACGTAGCTAACTCTTGTTCGGTTAGTGACAGGCCTAATTTAGCGGCGACGAATTCGCCAGGGTTTTCTTCGTTTGCCATTTCAAGTGCAATTGTCATTACCGATGCAGAAAGCGATTTAAGGTGCTCCGGGCTCCAGCGATAGTCGCCATTCGCGCCAATGGTCAAACCGCCGGTACTATGATCAGCCGTCAATACCACCAAGGTGTCTGGGTTCGCTTCTACATAGTCACGCAAATACTCCATGGTAATAGCAAGATCATGCATTTCAGCCATAGCAGAAGCAATATCGTTAGCGTGTCCTGCCCAGTCTACTTGGCTTGCTTCAACTAATAGGAAGAAGCCGTTATCATTTTCTAAATGTTTAATGGCATTTTTTGTTAGATACTTAAGACGGTTCTTACGCTTATCGTCGAGAACAGCGGGCAACGCCACTGGGGCAAATAAGCCCAAAACATTACTACCGGCAGGCACAGAAGCTAGGCGATTATATGAATCAGCATATTCATAGCCTGCGTCGATAAACTGAGCCAAAATATCGCGATCTTCTCTCTCAAAATAAGACGTACCACCACCTAACATTACATCTGCGACAAACTCACCGTTTACGCGCACATCAAAAAAGTCGTCAGCAATCTCATTATAGTTTTTGCGGCTTTCATTATGAGCAATATACGAAGCCGGCGTGGCATGAACAATTTGAGACGTTACTGCAAGACCCGTTCGCATGCTCTTGCTTTTCGCATAGTACATAACCGAATTAACAGGTTGTTTGTTTACATCTACGCCTATAGCGCCATTATATGATTTCACACCCGAAGCCAGTGCTGTTGCTGCTGCAGCCGAATCGGTAACATAACCAGACACTTGAGCCGGATACGTGGATGCATTTCCGACTAAAATGTCATCAAACACTACGGGCTCTATGTTTGGTGTAGTTGGGTCGTCAACATAGTTTCGATATGCCGTTGTGTAGGCCGGGCCCATACCATCTGCCACAACCATAATGATATTCTTTGGCACGCCCTGTAGCTGGGCGCGATTGTGATTGGCTGGCTGGTGTGCGGATTCAGTGATACCACAACCCGCTAGAACGGCGATAGACGCACAGCTTAGAATGGATGTGCGAACAAATTGTTTAATCATTTAAACTTCCCTGAGTAAGTAAAGGCATCTAGATGTGTTGATGAAGTCTAGATGCAAAAAACGACACTATCGCGAATAATTTTGTGATGTTTGTTTAGCGATAAGGCGTATTAGTGTAGATCAGGCAAGCGCTATGCTCAAAGCTTTTGGATAAAATAAACACGGGACAGGGCGACCAGCCGGCCCCCTTGGTAACGTGTACTATGACGTGGACGTTATAATATTTATTTCGTAGATGAAGATAGGTACTCGCGCATGCGTTGCTGAGCCACGTCAACAAGCATATCTGGCTGAAATTTCGATATAAATCTATTACAACCGACTTTTTCAACCATTGCATCGTTGAAGCTTCCGCTTAGGGAGGTATTTAGGGCTATAAACAAATCGGCCATTCTTGGGTCATTACGCACTTCAGAGGTCAATCGATACCCGTCCATTTCAGGCATCTCGGCGTCAGTGAACATTAAAAGTATTTCGTCTGTTGGGTTTATCCCTTCATCAGCCCACTTTTTCAACAGTGATAGAGCTTCTGCACCATTTTTGCGTTCAATGATGGTGACGCCAAGCTGTTCTAATGTGTCTCTAATTTGTTTTCTCGCCGTACTTGAGTCGTCGACAATAAGTACCTTTTTCCCTAAAAAGTGATTGACGATGTCCTTATCAAGGACTTCTTCAGAGATAGAAGTGTCGTAATCTATGATTTCAGCGAGCACTTTCTCTACATCGATGATCTCCACCAGCTCTTGTTTACCTCAACATTCACCTGAGTTATGGCGGTTAAATAGTTTGCTTTCCCTATGCCGGAGGGAGGAGGCTGAATTGTTCCCCAGGACGTGTTCACAATGTTTTTAACGTTGCCAATTATAAACCCCTGAACGCTTCTATTATATTCAGTAATGATCACATTCTTAGCGGTGTCTTCGGTGGCTCCCCCTCGAATTTTTATAGCCTGACGTAAATCAATAATGGGTATTGAGCTGCCGCGATAGTTCATCACGCCTTTAAGGTTCTGGTGAGATCCAGGCATGATATTGAGCTTAGGCACATTGATAACCTCTTTAATTTTAAAGACGTTCATTGCAAATATGTGCCGCGTTCCAAGTTGAAACATCAAAAGTTCAAGCCGGTTTTCTCCAACAAGCTTGGTTCTTTGGTCAACCGACGACAATACACTGCTACTCATAAAATTCACTTTTTACTTTATAATCAAAAAGCTAGATACACATAGGCCTTCAGCTACCCAGCAAGATTTTTTGCGCTTAACCCTACCTCGCCCAATTTGGCAAAGCTATTACTCTTTTAGCTAATAGACAGACTAAATAAGCAACGATGTGTGGCACGCTCGCACTTACAACTGACTTGCACTACTTCCCACTCACACCACCAAGCATTCACGAAATAAATGACCGCAATGCAAAATATATATTTCTATTATTCCAAACCACGCACTAGGATGAAATGGAATCAACGGGAACGCCCTACAGCGTAAACACAAACAACGTTAAGTATTTTAATTATAGTCGGGAGAGACGCTCATGTCGCAATATCAACAAGACATTGATAACTTCGCCACCTTAAAGGCAGCACAGAAAGGAACGTGGGAAGGTATAAACCCAGAGTTCGCTGCTCGCATGAAAGTTCAAAATCGTTTCAAAACTGGCTTAGACATTGCCCGTTATACTGCAGGCATCATGCGTAAAGACATGGCTGAATACGACGCAGATTCGTCTCAGTACACACAGTCACTAGGCTGCTGGCATGGCTTTGTAGGCCAGCAAAAAATGCTTTCAGTTAAAAAGCACCAAGGTACAACCAGCAAAAGCTACCTTTACCTATCTGGTTGGATGGTAGCGGCGCTTCGCTCTGAGTTTGGTCCGCTACCTGACCAATCAATGCACGAAAAAACGTCAGTTTCTGCCCTTATCGAAGAGCTTTACACCTTCCTTCGCCAGGCAGATGCCCGTGAATTAGGCGACCTTTTCCACAAACTAGACGACGCGAAGAAAAACGGCGGCGATGTAGCGGCTATCCAAGCTGAAATCGACAACTACGAAACTCACGTAGTACCAATTATTGCGGATATCGACGCAGGTTTTGGTAACGAAGAAGCAACTTATCTACTTGCAAAGCAAATGATTGAAGCAGGTGCATGCTGTATCCAAATCGAAAACCAAGTGTCAGATGCGAAGCAATGTGGTCACCAAGACGGTAAAGTAACCGTGCCACACGAAGACTTCCTAGCAAAAATCAACGCTGTACGCTATGCATTCCTTGAACTCGGTGTTGACGACGGCGTTATTGTTGCACGTACTGACTCACTAGGTGCGGGTCTTACCCAGAAGATCCCAGTATCTCAGTCAGAAGGCGATCTAGCAGCTCAGTACAACGCCTTCCTTAAGACTACCGACATTGCTGGCGCAGACGACCTAACTGAAGGTGACCTAGTTCTTAAACAAGGTGGCAAGCTAGTTAAGCCAGAGCGTTTGCCAAACGGTTTGTTCCGCTTTAAAGACAACACAGGTTTTGACCGCGTAGTACTTGACTGTGTTACGTCGCTTAAGCACGGTGCTGACCTACTTTGGATTGAGACTGAAAAGCCTCACGTTGGTCAAATTGCTGAAATGGTTAACGCTATTCGCGAGCAAGTACCAAACGCTAAGCTGGTATACAACAACTCTCCATCGTTCAACTGGACACTTAACTTCCGTCAGCAAGTATTTGATGCTTGGACAGAAGAAGGTAAAGATGTGTCGGGTTACGACCGTGCGAAGCTTATGTCAGCAGATTACGATGATAGCGAACTTGCAGCAGAAGCTGATGAGAAGATTAAGAGCTTCCAAGCTGACGCGGCACGTGAAGCCGGTATCTTCCACCACCTTATCACGCTACCTACTTACCACACTGCAGCACTGTCTACTGACAACCTTGCGAAAGGCTATTTCGGTGAAGAAGGTATGCTTGCTTATGTACGCGGTGTTCAGCGTCAAGAAATTCGCCAAGGCCTTGCGTGTGTTAAACACCAAGCGATGGCAGGTTCTGACCTAGGTGATACGCACAAAGAGTACTTCTCTGGTGAAGGTGCACTTAAAGCGTCTGGTGAAGATAACACCATGAATCAGTTTGACGTATAACGCGAACCAGCAATGAGTTAAACGGAAAGCATCCCAACCTTTCCTACAGGGCACCTTCGGGTGCCCTTTTTTGCGCCTTTTATTCAGCCTATTTATATCAACTTGAAAAAGTAAACAAATGCATCTTTTTAAGAAACGCATAAACGGCTGACATAACAACGAAAATTCAATAGCTTATAGCTATATAAAAGCCTATATTAAGACTAAACGCTTATCTGACATTCAAATAGAAACCCTTTATAATAGACCTGTTTAATTAGGTTTCAAAAGAGCATTAGAATAATGAATATAGCGAAGGTCGACCTGAATTTATTAGTGTACTTAGATGTGCTGTTGCGCGAAGGCAGTGTGACAAAAGCCGCAAATCAGCTAAGTATTACACAGCCTGCAATGAGCAACGGCCTAAAACGCCTTCGCGACCTCTTCAAAGACCCTTTACTCGTTCGCACTAGCGACGGAATGACCCCCACCAAGCGTGCCCTCGAACTGCAGCCAATTATTCGCGACGTGCTTAGCCGGTTAGAAAGCTCTATTCAGCCAGAAACTGACTTCGACCCGCTGACCAGCGACAGAACCTTCCGCATTATGACCAGTGATTATGCAGAAAGTACGCTGCTGCTTGAGTTAGTGGGAAGACTTGCTGACTTGGCCCCAAACATCACGCTAGATCTTATTACTCCCAGCGACGTAACGTTCCACGATGTAGAACAAGGGAAAGTGGATATGGCGATTAACCGCTTCGAGGAACTTCCCTTGTCATTTCACCAAAAAGTGATTTGGTACGACACATTCAGTTGTGTAATGAGTGCCGACCACCCACTTGTTGAAAAATGTAACCTTGAAGGCTACTTAAGCGCTCAACACATTTGGGTAAGTAAAACAGGGTTTGGTGTGGGCGTGGGTATTGACCCCAATGAAGTACAAAAACTGGGGTGGGTTGATGCCGAGTTAACTAAAATTGGAAAGCAACGTGCTATTCGTGTGTTTACACGCCACTATCACGCAGCCCTTCAAATTGCGAAAAAGCAAAAACTTATTGCAACTTTGCCAAGTAAAGCGGCCCGTTTATTTAAACACGACCCTGATGTGGTAATTAAAGAGCCACCTTTTGATATACCGCCTATAGCCCTAAAAATGGCGTGGAGTGCTCTACTTCACCACGACGCAGGCCACATTTGGTTACGCCGATTGATAAGCGATGTGGCCAGCGAAATGAACGCGGGCTAAACATTCATAAAATATATGGCAAAAATACAAACCATAAATTAAAAAACTATCTCTATACACACTACACTGGGTTATCAGACAAATGTATAGAGGTAGTTATGCAAGGATATATTACAAAGGGCCGACTACAGGTTGCCGAACAACTCGATAACTTTATCAACGAACAGGCACTTCCTGGCACTGGCGTCGACCAAGAGGCGTTTTGGCAAGGCGCTGAAGCTCTCTTCGAAAAATTCATACCTCAAAATCGCGCGCTACTAGAAAAGCGAGAGCAACTTCAGCGCGCTATTGATGACTACCACAAAGCTGGGAACCCGGTAGGTGGTAGCGAATACACAGACTTCCTTAAAAACATTGGGTATCTCGTTGAGCAGCCTGCGAACGTTACCGCCGACACACAAAACGTAGATGCAGAAATTGCTACTATGGCGGGGCCGCAGCTTGTAGTACCTATTAATAATGCTCGCTATGCACTTAACGCGGTAAACGCTCGCTGGGGAAGCCTGTATGATGCATTGTACGGCACTGACGTTATAAGCGATGAAGGCGGCGCAGAAGCAGGGAAAAGTTATAACCCTGTTCGTGGCGCTAAAGTAGTAGCGAAAGCGAAAACCTACCTAGATAACATGATACCGCTAGCGAAAGGCAGCCACGCAGACGTTACACAGTATAAAATTGATACGGGTAAACTGGCTATCACGCTTACCGATGGCGATGAAACCACCCTAGCGAATACTGAACAATGGCAAGGATACCAAGGCGATATCAGTGCCCCATCAAGCCTGCTTTTTGCGCACAATGGCCTGCACTTTGAAATTCAAATTGACCCTACTCACCCGATTGGCGAGAGTGATCCAGCGAACGTAAAAGACGTGCTGGTTGAAGCCGCTCTGACTACCATTATGGACTGCGAAGATTCCGTTGCCGCTGTTGACGCTGAAGACAAAACCTTGGTGTACAGCAACTGGTTAGGTTTGATGAAAGGCACGCTCAGCATTGAAATGACAAAAGGCGGTAAGCAACTTGTTCGCGCCATGCATGACGATAGAAGGTATCAGCCCTCTAAACACGCTGCAAAGAATCAGTTAAAAGACGGAGAACTTGTTCTTTCTGGCCGAAGCCTAATGTTCGTTCGAAACGTCGGTCACCTTATGACCAACGACGCCATGCTTTTTGACGGTGAAGAAGTACCAGAAGGGATCATGGATGGTTTAATCACTTCCCTTATCGCAAAGCATGACCTTTTAGGTAATAGTAAATTTAAAAACAGCCGCGAAGGCAGTATTTATATTGTTAAACCTAAAATGCATGGGCCTGAAGAAGTGGCGTTCTCTAATGCGCTATTTGGTGCTATCGAGCCTATCATCGACGTTCCCACCAACACCCTTAAAATGGGCATTATGGATGAAGAACGTCGTACGAGTGTTAATCTACAAGCGTGTATCGCTGAAGCAACCTCGCGGGTTGTGTTCATCAACACAGGCTTTTTGGACAGAACGGGTGATGAAATACATACCTCAATGCTTGCCGCGCCGTTTGCAGAAAAAGCCGCCCTTAAAGCTATGCCATGGATTAAAGCTTACGAGACCGCAAACGTTGCCGTAGGTCTTCGCTGTGGCCTTTCTGGTAAAGCGCAAATTGGTAAAGGTATGTGGCCGATACCTGATGAAATGCAAAATATGATGGATGCTAAAATTGGTCACCCGAAGGCTGGGGCAAATACTGCATGGGTGCCCTCTCCTACTGCAGCAACACTGCACGCGCTTCATTATCACGACGTGAATGTGTTTGACGTTCAAAAGTCGCTAGATGCGAATTTTGATGGGTTAAGCGATATACTCACTATTCCTTTGTTAGAAGATGCCTCAACGCTTACACGTGAAAGTATAAAGCGTGAAATCGACAATAACGTTCAGGGCATTTTAGGCTACGTTGTACGCTGGGTTCACCAAGGTGTAGGCTGCTCAAAAGTTCCAGACATCAACAATGTTGGCCTTATGGAAGATCGCGCGACCTTACGTATTTCATCGCAGCATATCGCAAACTGGTTAGAGCACGGCATTGTAAGTGTAGATCAGGTAAAAGAATCTTTAGCACGCATGGCGGTACTGGTAGATGAGCAAAACGCAGGTGACCCTGAATATATTCCTATGACGCCTGATTTAGATAGCTCAATCGGCTTCTTAGCTGCAAGCGACCTCATCTTCAAAGGTAAAGAGCAGCCTAGCGGTTACACCGAACCTTTATTGCACGCCCGTCGACGCGAGATGAAGGCGAAGCTGGCAGGTAATTAGGCTTAGCCTTTTAAACTTAAATTCCTGATACCACACAAATCAAGCTCACTCGCTATTTAAATAGGAGTGGGCTTTTTTATTAATCAAATTTTTTAGAACTCGCGCTGTGACAATTAACACATTCCAAATAGCGTTATTCACACAATGTAGCGAAACAGCAACACCTTAGACTAAAGAGATGAACGAAAAGCCCTTCGCTATTTTGCCGTTATAAAGCCTGTCAACTAAGCTTCTATTAAAAGGCGACGCGGTTGTGCTCAATGAAAAATTAAACTGCATACGCTTTAGCCTTAATAAAACGGAGTATGCATATGCAGGTAGCCTCGGCAGCGATACCCAATAACCTATCAACCTCAGACTTAACGCAAATCGTTCCTATTTTCTCAGGAGGCGGCACACGTTTAAGCGCTCACATAGGCATTATAAAAGCCCTGCATGATATGAAAGTTGGCTTTGATACGCTTGTAGGCGTATCAGGCGGTTCCATTATTGCCTCGCTCTATGCTAAAGGTTATAGCGTTGAACAAATGCGAGAGCTGGCGCTTGTCACCGACTTTAAGCAATTTACTGAATTCTCACTTGTAAGATTATTACGTGAAGGCGGACTCTCCTCGGGTGATGTATTTCAAAACTGGATAGATGAACAGCTTGAAGGCGCGGTATTTGCCGACATGCCGCTCGATTTAAACATACTCGCCACAGATGTAAACGGCGGCGGCCCGGTTTTATTCAACAAGCACGCTACGCCTGACATGAAGGTATCAGAGGCCGTGCGCTACTCCATGTCTATCCCGCTAATATTTTCATTCAAACCCTTTAAAGAGTATTTGCTGGTGGACGGTGCGATATTGTCTGAAGATGCGCTGTTTGAAGACTGGCGAGGAGACGGCACGCCGTCGGTTTGCTTTAGACTTCAAAGCACGGAGCAAAAGCGAAAAGCCATTAAGAAAAACTTACTGCAACTTCCACAATATGTGGGCATGCTTATTCGTACGTTTATGACGGCGATTTCGCGAGAGTATGTGAATGCAAAGTATTGGCACAATACGGTAGTGGTCAATACGGGAGAAGTTTCTGCGGTAGACTTTTCGCTAACGCCAGAAATTAAAAACACACTTTTTGAACTGGGATATTCCACTACCAAGGAATTCCTGCCCAAAAAGTGTGCGGGATTTATGAGAAGCAGTGCATTCGACGTGTCTTAATTTCTTCGAGACGCCCTTTCATTTACACTTTGTAGAAGTTGCGGTACCAATCGACAAACGCTTTTACGCCAGTTTCGACATCAGTAGAAGGCTGATAGCCGGTATCAGCAACTAAAGAAGATACATCAGCATAGGTATCTGGCACATCGCCTGGCTGCATTGGAAGCAGCTCTTTTTTCGCTTCAATCCCTAATGCGCTTTCCAGCGTTTCAATGAACTTCAACAAATGCACTGGCGTTTGTGCACCAATGTTATACACCTTATATGGCGCCTTACTCGTACTTGGATCTGGATTGCCGCCGTCCCAATTCTCGTTAGGTTTAGCCACATTATCCAATGAGCGAATTACGCCTTCAACGATATCATCGATATAAGTGAAGTCACGACGGTGGTTACCATAGTTGTAAACCTGTATTGTTTTGCCTTCCAAAATGGCTTTAGTGAACTTGAAAAGCGCCATATCTGGGCGCCCCCAAGGGCCGTACACGGTGAAAAAGCGCAGCCCAGTTGTAGGTAAGTTATACAAGTGGCTGTAAGTGTGCGCCATCAGTTCATTGGCTTTTTTAGAGGCGGCGTACAAGCTTACCTGATGATCGACATTATGCTGCTCTGAAAACGGCATGGTTTCATTCGCGCCATACACTGAGCTAGATGACGCATACACCAAGTGCTCGACTTTATTATGGCGACACCCTTCTAAAATATTTACGAAACCGACGATATTGGAATCGACATAAGCGTTCGGGTTTTCAAGAGAATAACGCACGCCAGCTTGCGCGGCTAAATGTACTACTCTGTCGAACTTATGTTCTTCAAAGAGTGCAGCCATTTTCTCGCGCTCTTCAACGCCCATTTCAACGAATGAAAACAAATCAGCAGCAGTAGATGATTTAACCTCGTCTAGACGAGCATGCTTTAAATTCACATCGTAATAATCGTTAATGTTGTCAATCCCGACAACTTGGTCACCACGATTGATAAGGTATTGCGATACAGCTGCACCAATAAAACCAGCTGCTCCGGTGACTAAGATTTTCATGATAATATATACTTAAGCGCTCACATACAGTTATGCTACTACTATACGTTAAATCTAAATAATGGAAAGTTGCATGGGTAAGGGCCTTATTGAATCTGTTTTAAGTGCAAAGTCAGCGTTAATTACAAATACTGAAGATGTTTTAAAATACCACCAATCTCCAGAAGGATTTACTTCTCATATTAAGGGTGTAGTTAAAATAGGCGATAGCGCGGATATTAAGGCTGTAATAGAACTTGCAAATAGAACCAGCGGTAGTGATGATGCGTTCGTTATATACCCTATCAGCACTGGAAATAACTGGGGTTATGGTAGCAGCGTTCCACCTAATGATGAGAGAGCTCAATATCTCTTAGATTTATCACAACTCAATGAAATACTGTACTTCAACGAAAAGACAGGTCTATGCACGGTCCAACCTGGTGTTACACAAAAAATACTATATGATTTCCTGAAAGAAAAAGCTTCCGATTATATGGTGCCGGTGACTGGCGCAGGCCCAACGTGCAGTGTTCTAGCTAATGCACTTGAGCGTGGTTATGGCATCACGCCTGTGGCAGACCATTTTTCCGCAGTAACCTCCATTAAAGGTTTTCTACCCACAGGAGAATACTATCAGTCCAGTGTTGCAGATATGGACATGACATCCGAGCAGCTAGCCGACAAGTCATTTAAGTGGAAACATGGCCCTTACCTGGATGGAATTTTCACGCAATCGGCGAATTTAGTTGTTACTGAAGCCACTATTTCACTTGAAAAAGCGGGCGACGGTTTCACCTCGTTTTACATGCAATTCTTTGATCAATCTTCATTTACTACCGCCTATGAAGTGGTATCCGAAATATTCGATAAAGTTGGGCGCAATGTAGGGAGTATGAACCTAATGGACAAAAGAAGGGTGTCCGCCATGATGGCCGATAATCCGAATGGCCCAGGTTCACATCAAATCATGACTGACCAACAAGTAGAAAAAATAAGTAAGCAAAAAGAGATACCGGAGTGGACAGTAATAGGGACAGTTTATGGTGCGAAAAACGTGGCCAAGGCCGTGAAAGCAGAAATAAAGAAGATTGCGAAAAATAGAGCATCGAGACTTTTCTTCTCAAATGACCTACTTATTGAGTTTGGAAAGCTTGTTACCAAACTGGCACCAAAGTCTTTGCTGCAAGCGCCACGACAACAGTTGGCCACGTTAGAAGAAGGCATGGCAATTATGAAAGGCATACCTAATCAAGTTGCCCTACCTCTTGCTTATTGGCGTAATTCGGCAACAACGCCGAACAAAACAAACCAACTTAATCCGGCAAGAGATGGATGCGGCCTTTTATGGTACGCACCTTTAATACCGACAAAACCAGCCTCGATGTTAAGTTTTATCGCGATGGTTAGAGAGACGTGCCAACAGTTCAACATTGAACCTATGATAACGTTCACTAACTTCAATCAATATTGTACTGACAGTACTATCCCAATAGTTTTTGATATCAACAACGAAAAGGCAAAAGAAGATGCAAAAGCGTGCCTTGCATCACTTTACGAGCAAGGCCTAAAACTTGGCTTTGTTCCGTATAGGTTGAATATAGAGCAACAAGAAAATCTTGATACGTCAAAAGCATTCTGGTCAACATCGAACAAAATTGCACATGCGCTAGACCCTAACAATATTCTTGGGCCAGGGCGCTACGCAAAGGGACGCTAACTTTTTCGCAAGGTCATTGATAGCTTTTTAAGCATGTGCGGCACAAGTACGTGAACGGGCATTTTCATTAGATGCCCCCGCATATATGCCAAAAATCGACTGAGACGAAGTAATTTGCTGTCGCAAACGCGTGTATCTGGCACTAAAGCGCGTTTCATAACGAACAGCGTAAACCCTCGACGAGCCCTATGAAAAAGGCTGAGTTGGCTTTGCAACTGATGTTTTGTTTCAATTGGGCAGTGCAACAAGAAATAGAACTCTGCCAAACATATTACATCGAATAAAAGTGAAGACAAGTTCATGGCTTTTGCGGTTTTAACTATTGCTTCCCAAAAATGATGTGATGCATTGTCATTACAAAGACAAGTAAAATCATACAGGTCACGGAGTGATGAACTTACATCCTCGTTCCAGTAAAGATGCACACATGTGTGCAACGCCTGCATATGTTTATTGAGAACAAGTTTCTGTTGCGAAGATGCAACGATGTTCTGCCTTAATATTGACTCATCAGGGGCTTTTCCACTCACTGGCAAATATAAATTGTGGTGAATATCTAACGTGGTGCCCGATAGAGGATCGAACATTGGTGGAATTTCGTGAGCAAACTCCCGATAGTATTTTTCATCGTAGTTAGCTAGCGATTTTATTTGCCACCCCAACGAGAGGAGTCTTTTCTCTGTCTTTTGGATCTCGCTTGAGCTAACGAGTATGTCGATATCAGACATGGTTCGACCTTCCAAAGAAATGGCATTTTCAATATTGTATGCCGCGCCTTTAAGAAAAACAGGGCTGATCCCTATCTCCTCTAAAAGAAGGTTGATTCTGTCTATTTCAATTCCGACTTGATATTGCTGTCGCTCAGAATAGTTTATGTTTGACGTTATATGCCACTGAATGTTTTCAGGCAATTCATTTAGCAAATCTTCGCGCTTTAATTTGTGTGCAAAAAGACACAATAAATTCGCAGCGCGAAGAAAAATAAACAGTTCCGACAGGGTTTTCGGTGATAGCGATGACACCAAAGTTACATCATTGAAAATATTGATAAAGCACCTTGCTTTGGTAAAGGCATTCACAGAAGCAACTCCGTTAGCGCCTTTTCTGCGCTATCAATGTCTGAATAAACCAATGAAAAGAATTCAACAGTATCAGCAAGATCTGCCAGTGCTTCAAAACCTTTTTCCGCCATTACATGATAGTTAAAGGCATTTCTTATAATTTGAAGTGTGCCTTCAGCTGATGCGATTCGTGTTAGATTGGTGGCTTCACCACGCATATACTTCGGGAACACTACTGCACAAATAGGCATATCTTTGAGAACCGAGAAAGATGCTGGTGTATGGACGCGCTTATGTGCAACCGTTCCTTTTTGCGTGTCGAAGAACTTATTTGTAAATATACTATTACTGAAGCTTGACTTCACGATATCGATAGCATCATTTTTCAAACAAATAGGTCTATTGATTGGTTTAACATGAAGGTTATCTAATTCAACTATCGCCATTTCATCTGAAAAAACTGTCCAGCCCATTTCAGATAGAAGAGCGCTTAGCGTACTTTTGCCAGAGCCAGGTAAAGCTGGGAACAAAATTGCTTTTCCATTTTTCACTAGCACGGCCGAATGTATAACAAGCCTTGAATATTCATGTGCTGCAATACACCAATTCATTCCCCACTCAAGTAATGGGTAACTTTGGCTATGAGGGAGTGGAAAAAACGGCGTTTGTTTATCGCAATAGAAACTTATCTGTGGAGAGATGAACTTTCTTAGTAAATTAGGAGGCCTAATTGCAATATCAAAGTCATGGCGCTCGATCTCTATGTTGGTATTACAATACATTTGACTCAACGAATGACCAACCACCGCACATTTATTGTACAACCTAAACGTGTAAGGCCCTGTATTAATATATAAAAACTTCAAACTCTTTCTATAACATTAAGGTCGGTCGCCTTTTTAAAACTTAAAGCTTTAAAAATCAATGCCGATTCAAAAAATTCCTGTTCGCGCGGCTCTTCCAATAGCTTTTCAGCGATGGCAGCATCGTTATACTCAAAGGCCATAGTGTCACCTGAGCGTGTATCGAAGACGAGTAGATAGTTACTAGACCTCAAAAGCCTGACGTTAACAGAACTGCTGAACCTAAACATTACAATTAGTACTAAATCCAATGACCAACATATCAGTTTATTTCCCTTTCCCTTTCCCTTTCCCTTTCCCTTTCCCTTTCCCTTTCCCTTTCCCTTTCCCTTTCCCTTTCCCAGAATCGTCACCCGTCATTTCATCTTCTGACAAGCCCTCTGGAGTAGTGCGATTAAACTCATTATCAGTTGTGCCAGATAACACGTATTTCGTTGACGCTTCATCTTCAAAGTTATAACTAAAGCTAACTGTTGCAATTCCACCAAAGTGCTCCGGCGAAGACATTGCAATTCGCATTTCACTAAATAAATAAATAGCTATACTATTTACAAGCTCATCCGCTTTTTGAATGCGGTCTGCCTCACTTGCACCGTGACCTATGATGGTGGGATAGAAACCAAAGTACGTATTAAGCCAAACGCCAGCTAAATTATAATCCACCCCTCCCGGATCGTTTAAAGCGTCATATAAAGGAACACCACCATCAACGAAAGAAACCTCATCATCCAATACACGAGGGTCTACCTTCATCGAATGTGATTTAATAACCGTCTCGAGATGCTTTTCGTATGCCACCCAAAGAATAGAACCTGGCTCAGCCGCAGGCATTTCTGGGTAGTCTTGTTTCTGAAGCACTGTGAACATAGCTTGAAGCTTTTTACCATTCATAGTGCCATCCAACGCACCCTTCCACGACCCAGGCGATCGCCCTCCTGTGACGGTGGGCGCTGCACACTTATGTTCCGGGTCCATTCGAGACACGTTACCTGACATAGCTCCTGACACTGAACATGCACCCCACACAGATTTACCTGGCACTGACAGTGCTGCAGACCCCACTACAGTTTTAACAATAAACTGTCTTCGTGATTTTGTACGCTGATTTGCTTTGTCATCTTTTGTAAGGTTATGACTCATTTGACCCTCGAATTTGAATTACTTAAGCAACTCATAAGTAGACGTTGACATTATCCATGCAAAAAATAAACCAAAAAAAATATATCTATTTTTCATGGTGATAAAAATGCTGATCACATGGTCTGTAAAAAAATAGGACACTCGCCCATCATGCATAAATCTAAACGAGACTACCTCTAGCTACTTTTTTAGTTTAATACCTTTTAGAGCTTATCAAAAGCGAAACGAATAAATAGGCTTTTCGTCTTCTAAATCGTGCTCTTAATGTTTCACAACTCGATTTTCGTATTTCTTAATTGTTGAAATTACCATATGAACTACTTAATGTGTAAACATTATCTATTTTTACTTCGGCCACAACGTGTTTAAAACATTGATTATTGAACTTATCTCCCCGTTGCAATTGAGTTTTTTCCTTATCTTAATAGCCGCCGTTGTACATTATATTTCAAGAAACAAGAAAACGACATGTATACTGGTTTGCACATCACTAATATGGCTTCTTATCTGGTCACAACCATATTCCGCTGACTTACTACTCTACTCCCTTGAGAGAAATGCAAAAGCAAAAAGTGTTCAATTTATTGACCGGAGATCACCAGACTATATTTTGGTGTTAGCTTGTTATTACAATACCGAAGGCAATGTGCCTGAAGTAAGTAGGTGGTCAAATTGTTCGCTTCAAAGACTAGTTCAGACTGCAATCTTATATAGACAAACAAAGAGTAAAATAATTATAACTGGGGGGCATTTTTTAGAGAATGAATACGTCAATTATAGCCAAAAAGCGAAAGCTTTTTTAATATCGCTTGGTGTGCCGAAAGACGAAATTATTACGACGAATAAAGGCACTAATACTCATGAAGAGATAATGTCCGCCAGCCAATACGTTAATGATAAATACTTGATAGTAGTAACTACTGCAACGCATGTACTTCGAGTTTCCAACGAATTAAATAAGATCACTAAAAAGGTGGCTTTCTTTCCCGTAGACTATCATAGCGCAGGCGAGTTAACCCCCTACCTATCAATGCCTTCTATCACTGCATTGGAAGCATCCCGTTCTGCATTCTATGAACATTTAGCACTAGTAAAACAGCACTTTTCTCAATAGTTTCTTTATTACCTTGAACTAATGTTTAAGACAAAAGAGTTCAAAACACTGTCTTTTTTGCTACACTCATCTATACAGTAAATGGTACGTGCATATTATGCCAAACTTAAAAAACAAAAATATATTAGATACTGTTACTAAGCTTGTTGGTAAAAACAATAAATTAGGAAAACTGCTGTCTGGATACGGTAAATTGAAAGAAGCAAATTATATTTCTGCACATTTCTCTTCTTACTTAGTTCCTGTCGTAGCAAATTCTAACGCTTTGAAAAATGAGGTTTTTAAAATTCGCCATGGTGTTTACTGTGAAGAGTTGAGCTTTGAGCCAGTAAAGGAAAGCGGATTAGAGTTAGATGATTTCGATGCATTTTCGGTCCACTGCTTAATCAAGCACTGCCGTTCATCAGCGTTTGCTGGTACGGTTAGAATAGTGCGCCCTACAGAAGCTCATCAAAAGTTACCCATCGAAAAGTATTGCTTAAATTCCATTACTGATAATACTCTAAATCCATCAAATTTTGATAGAAGGGACGTTTGCGAAGTGTCTCGCTTGGCGGTACCAAAGCAGTTCAGGAGACGCCAAATGGATAACCACCAAGGAGCAGGTGTCGGGACCATTAATCAAACAACTTATTCCGACACAGAGTTACGCTGCTTTCCATTTATTGCGGTAGGCCTTTATTTTGCGGCCGCAGCGTTAGCTTTAGAAAACGACATAAAGCATGCATATGTCATGATGGAGCCGAGATTAGCAAGAAGCATGGGGTTTGTTGGTATTAAGTTTAAACAAATTGGACCTGTTGTTGACTATCACGGAAAACGGGCTCCGTATTATATAAATCAAGAACTGCTCAATACTAAACTTTCACCAAGCTTTTTGAGAATGCTTACGGATATCAGGCAAAGTCTGTCTGATGAAGAATAAAAAGTTTCCTATTTTACAAAAGCTTGTGGCCAAAAAAAGAAAAACATAGTGGGTTGTTAAAGCTTAATTAACATTCACCACCTATCAACCCTAGATTACTAATGGTTGAAAATACAAAGACCGAGACATCTGCCTCGGTCTTTTTCAAACAAATTAGCAAATAAGTTAACGTTACTTAGACTTTCTACGAGTAGATATACCTAAACCCAATAATGCCAAACCGAAAAACGCTATGGTAGATGGCGCTGAAACGCTTTGAATGTTACCTCCGCCACCGGTTGAGCGTGTGTTAGTACCAAAAAATAGTGCAGAAGATAGTAACTCAAAGTCTGGTTGACCCTGCCCATAATCCAACGCATCTACAACTCCAGGTAAATCACTACTCTCTACAGAAAGAGACGCACTTGTTACACCGCCATTTAGATCGCCACCAGCTAAGAAAAAGATATCATCCCACTTCAATGAGGCCCACAAGTCACCATTCTGAGCCTCTTCAAAACGCTCAAAAGTGTCCGGACGATTTGTACCTCTCCAGAAATCAGGCGTATCATCAAAATAAATATTTAGCCAAGCGTTTGAGAAATCAAAAGTTGTGAAGCTCGTCGCTATAAGACCACCAAATGCGAACGTGAGTTCACAGTCAGCTGATGTACCCACTGCGCAAAAATCAGGATCAAACAAGTTGCGTCCCAAAGAGAATCCATTAAATAAACCAACACCAACAAGTTCAGCACCGATTTCTGGTTGAACTGGGTTATTTGCTGAATCACTGCCTAAGTATTCGCCAGAGGTATTGTTGTCTGTAAACCACTGTTGAAACTCGATACTTGCAGATATAGCTTCGTTACCATCCTGTAAAAATGTATCCCACTCGATGCCACCTGCAGAAACGGTTTCCGCGTTAGCGTTGAAAGACAATGCTAAAGCTGCTGCTGCTATTGAAACCCTCGCGCCTCTCAAAATCTGTGTATGTAACGTCATTTTTGAAATCCTTTAATTAGGGGTTAATTCGTTCTCGCTTTGAATAAAGCACTCATCATGCCAACTCTTTTTACTCATTAAAAACAACAATTTAAAAAAAATAATTTTTTATTCTCCCTTGAGTTGTAAATTTTCCTGACTAATTAACCTTGATAGTTTCCCAGGAATGACGAAACCTCGAGCTATCTTTAAAAAAACGTAACTTAAGTGCTTTAGCTTCACTTTTCTGTCCTGATTTCTGGTAAGACATCGCAAGGTGCAATGCTATTTCTTCAGACGACGAATCTAAACTGTGAGCCTCTTCTAGCGCTGTAAGAGAGTTTTCAAATTGCTTCAAGTTAAACAATACCCATCCATAAGTGTCTAAATACGAGCTCGTTCTTTCAAGAGCGATTGCTTGCTTCGCAGCTTCAAGCGCTAACCCCCACTCTTTCGCCTTCATTAGGACATTCGCTTTGTTATTATATGCAACTGCAGAATCAGGCCAACGAGACAATAAGTCGTTATAAATATCAATTGCTATTGTGTGATACCCACTTGCAAGCGCGTATTCAGCAGTGATGTGATACGGTCGTTCATTACGCACTGGGATGCTCGCAAGTGCGTCTTTCAGAATTTCAACACCGTCAAGCGCACTATTTCGGGCCGCTTTTATACGTGCGACTATCACCGCTATTCCAAATCTTTTCACTTCTTGATATGCAGTCAACATTTCCTTTTCTGCTAGAGCATAATCTCTTTCTATAAACGCCAATTGGCCCTTGTAATAGGCTAAGTGCCAAAGGGGTAAATCTGCCTGCCGTAGAGTATTAAGCTTAGCTTTGGCTTGCTCCGTATTACCACTGCTTAGTAACAATTCAAAATGCGCAACGCTGAATCTGCTTTCATCAGGAAACAACTTATCAGATGACAGGACTACTTCCTTTGCTTTCTCTATTTCCTGCCGCGTTTGATAAAAATTTATCGCAACTAATCTAGCCTCTAAACTATCGGGCTCGTTGTAAATCCAATCTCGTATTGCTTTTTCGGCTTCATCTTCTTTATTTGCCCCAATTAACAAATTTACCCAAACCAATGTCGGTAATAACCTTACCACTTCAGGTTTACGCTCGCCTATTTGAACTGCTTTTCCATATTCAAGTCGTATAGCATGCGCTTTAACAAGACCTAAATGATAAAGCACGGGGGATGCTTGTACTGTCGAAAGTCTTTCAAGTGTTGCTATAACACCATGTTCAGGGCTTTCATCTAACAAGTAGACCAGATTATCTACTGCTGAAGATGTTTGGCTTAGCTCAACTAGCTGTTTAGCATGTTCTATAGCTTTGGAAAAATTAGCTAACTGATATTCAGCTTGCATTGCGATTTGCATCGCAGCAGCGTTTCGCGCATCTTCTTGCAAGACTTGTTCAGCAAGGCGAGATGCAGAATCGTGGTTGCCTTTCGCTAACTCAACAGTGGCGGTAAGCAAGTAGCTTTGAGTAGCATCTGTCGATTTAAAAGCATGAGCGATAGCCATAGCGCCATCATAATCTTCTTTCCCAATTGCGCTCTGCACTTTAAAAAATGCGATTGCTGTTGGGTCAGCGTTTGACGCTTCTAATCGTTTTAGTGTTATATCAGCCTCAAGGTTATTGTTACCTTGCTGCAAAGCGAATTGCTGCACTAACAGTGCATTGGCGTTTGGTGTCTTTTGAAGTGAGGACGAAATTAGTTGCAATGCTTTTTCTTGTTGCCCAGAGCCATCTAAAAATGCACTCGCCCCTAATACAAAATTTATGTCACTTATATCTTTGACATCAATAGCCTGTAATAATTTAAACGCCTCTTCGTGATAACCAAGCTCTAATTGTGCGCGCGCTAATAGTCGACTTGCCGTCCTATCGTCAGGTCGAGCACTGTATGCCTTGGTCAGATGACTGTATGCAGCCTCCCACTTACCAAGTTCGCTTGCCGCCAAGCCAGCTAATAAATATGCATCAAACGATTTCAATCCAGAATGAAGTGCATTCTCTGCTGATAAAAGCCCTTCTTCAAAATTCCCCTTCCTAACTTGTACCTCAGCCATCAGGAGGTCAAAAAGAGGGCTTCGCCGGTTATTTTTTAACCACAAGTGTAGTAAATTCTCAGCCTTTACCAGCTCGTCTTTTGCTATAAGGAACTCTACGTTATTTAAAGCTAAAAGCCCTACTGAAGGCCATTTATTGGTAAGCTTCTGAACTATGCTCGCCGCTTTATCAACGTCTCCGGTTTTTGCTATAAGCTGCGCCTTGGTTTGAGACAAAAAAACATCGTAAAAGCTGGGTAGTGACAAGCTTTCAAGTGCTGCCAAAGGTTTGGAAACTTGATACTGCTTTATCTGCATAAGTATCTCAACTAGTGAAAGTTCGTCTTTTTGTGCTTCTCGTTGCAGCATTCTACTCAAAAGGTCTGAAGGCAACCCTGCTTTTAGTGTTGAAATAAGCTCTGCAATCTTAAGAGGTGTCTGTGCCTTGTCACCCAAATCGTCTGCCAATAAAATCACATCTTCAAATTTCGCTTGGTAGTAAAGTGCAAATCCAAGGATGCCTTGCACTGCATATTGATCTATTTCGGTATCGATTAAGCGAAGCAGTTCTTTTTCGGCTCCCGCCAAGTCTCCGCTCTCAAATAGTGCCTGCGCCAATTTGAAACGAATTTGATTATCAGTTGTGTTAAGCTCTAGTGCACTTTTAAGCTCAATAACTGCGACTTGAACCTGCCCTTCGTCAAACGCTTTTTCAGCGTTTGCCAAATGAGACTCAGGTGTTGACTTTGTACATCCTAGAACAAGACATGCAGCCAGTGGCACTAAAGTTTTTACTGTAATTGACATATGGATTCCCTATTTAATGCTGAGCGCGCCAGACAAGTACATGTGCAGCAAACCTCAGACAATGTTACAACATTGCTGATTCTTATCAATGTTATGTTTACACGCTGAGTACATTACTTTTTAACTTAATCTAATCTTACGAATTAGCTGTTCGTTATTAGCAATATGCTAACAGTGTAGAGGTAGTAATAAAGATATGTGGACTTCTATTGCCATTCGTTTATGCTCATTGCAGCGAATAGAAATGATGAACAATGGAACTTTAGATGATGATTCAGGCCAAGCTACTTGAGGCCTACTCCGCTGATGATTTTTTTAAGTTGCTTACGGAAACTTCAAATCCAGCTCAGTCCAATGATTATTTTTGCAACATTCCCTGGCTAACTTCATGGTTCAAGTCTATTGATACACCGCCACCTCTAGTTGTTTTCTCTTCAAACTCCGAAGTCGTAGGGTTGGTTTTCTTAGGCTTTATAGAATCGAAAATAAGTCTATTTAGCTGGAAGAAAGGATTAGTTAATCAAACCGGCATTCGAGCTTACGACCAGCCCTGGATAGAGTACAACCGTATTTATTGTGACCCGTTAATAGAACAAGAATGCATTTGTTCACTTTTAGATTTAGCCAGCACTTTCGATGTCAGCGAACTCGTTGTCTCAATGTCAAAGCGAAGTTCTCTATGGATGCGCGTAGCAGCTAAGTCATGGAGGATAGAAACTGAAGCTCATTTTGGTGCAAAAGTCGATTTACCTTCGACCGACGTAACAGCGAAACATCTGTCAAGGAACACACGTTATCAAATAAAAAGAGCAATAAAAGCCGTTGAGGTGAATTACGGAAAGCTATCGATTCGCAAAGCGAAGACATCATCAGATAAAAAAAAATACTTTTCACAGCTATCAGCGATGCACATAGAAAAATGGGCGAGTTCTGAGTTCGGTAGCGGCTTTCAAAACCCTTCATTTAATTCACACCTATTGAACTTATTGAATGAGTTTTCACGCAATGCTGAATTAGTAGGTGTTTTTTCTGGAGAAACACTTGTAGGGATAAGTCTTAACTTAATTGCAGATGATAGAGTAGGCTTTTATTGTTCAGGGCTCAACTACAACATCGCTGACAAGAAAATAAAGCCAGGTTACATCCTGCATAACCTTATGATTGAACACTACAGGGAGGCTGGTAAAAAAGAATATGACTTTTTAGCCGGCTACGCACAGTATAAATCGTCTCTTGCTACTGATATTTACTCCATTGAAACACTTCGACTTACCAAACGTAATTTGCGTGGTACGATTATTCATATACTTCGCAACCTAAAACAATTATTTTTTTAAAACTTAAACAAAAAACGAAGAAATGAATTCACTGCCATTTAAGATAACTAATAACTCAAACTCGTCAGGCTTGGGAGCGTTTAAACAAGGAATACCAGTTTCAAAAGGAATGTTCGGAGCTGGCGAACATTTGGCGATATTCAATGGTAAACAAAAGCTGCTCGACGTTTATGTATCTGTTGCGAACCTCTGGGAGGATGGCTCAATAAAATGGCTAATAGTAGCAGGTATTGTAAGGCTTGAGAAAAACAAAGCGTTGACGCTTCATATAAAGTCAGAAAAGTCAGAAGCACGATGTGAAGCGCTTTTTGTTAAGCAACATGCAGAAGAGTTAGTCATCGAGATGAAGCAAAGAGATAGCTTTCATATTTCTAAGCAACAGCCAACAAATGTATTACTGAATAAAAACATAGACATATCACTTCACATAAACGAGAAAACCATCAATAACTCTCGCTTAAAAAATACTAGTTATGAATATCTTCTAAATGGATACTCCCACCAGGCTGCCAAAGTTTCACAATGGTTTGAGGTAGACTATCAAACACACACATTAGATATTTGGCAAGAACTAGAAATCTACCCCAGTTCCGGTTTAGTTCTTTGTCATTTAACAATTACAAACCCAGCGGCAGCTGAACATCCAAATGGAGCTTGGGATCTCGGTGATCATAACTCTATTAGGATTTCGGAACTCGGTTTAGTGATAAACATGACCAGCTATACTGCTGCATTATCAGCTTCGGAACTGAACTGTGTTCAGGCTGTCGACACCATTTTTCAAGCTTCTAGTGGAGGTGAAAAATGGCAAAATAGTATTCATGTTGATCACACTAACAGCGTAACGCTCCCTTTTCGGGGCTTTAGAGCATTTAAAAGCGGCAGTTGCATCGCGCAGGGAGACACTATACAGCCTAGTTTGGTTTGCCATGCCGATAACGAACATAGCGTCTTTATAGAAGTTAAAGACTTTTGGCAACATTTTCCCTCTTCGATAAGTATTAGTGATAAACAGGCAAAGTTCAGTTTATTAGGTTCGCAATTTGCCGCAGAGCAAGAGCTACAACCAGGCGAACAACTAACTAGACAGTTTTCTATAAGCGCTGAGCCCGTTTTGAACTTTGCCATTGAACCATTATTCTATTGGATAGACTCTCCTCATTTTTTCCCCTTGTTTAATGCATCGCGAATCAATAATCCGTTCCAAGCATTGATAAATAAAGCAATTAACGGTAGCAATAGTTTTTTTAAAAAAAGTGAAAAAGCAGACGTATATGGATGGCGTCATTTTGGAGAACTCTACGCCGACCACGAGCGAGGCAACACGCCGCAAGATACCGATTTTGTTTCTCATTACAACAACCAGTACGATCCTATCTGTGGCATGCTGTGCCAATGGGTAAGCACTGGAGATAAAAGATGGAAAACGCTCGCAGACGACCTCGCAAAGCACGTTGCCAATATTGACGTATATCACACAAACCTAGACAAACCTGAATACTCTGGTGGGCTTTTTTGGCATACCGACCATTACGTTCAAGCCTACACCGCCACACATAGAACCTATTCGACGTTACAACCAAATGACGTATATCAAGACCATGCTGGCGGAGGCGGTCCTGGAGGTCAACATTGTTATACCAACGGGCTTCTACTTCATTATTATTTGTCAGGAAGCGAAACATCTAGGCAAGCATTGCTGTCAATTTGTGACTGGATTACGCATTATTATGAAGGGGATGGGACGTTAGTTGGCGCCCTATTTGCTATAAAAAACGCTGGGAATATTGGCCTAAAAAATGTCATGACAGGAACATATCCTTTTGACCGGGGTACGGCCAACTATCTACAGGCTATATTGGACCGCTTTGATCTATTGGGGAATACCCAAGACTTAGACAAATGTGCAACGATTATTGCCAACACCGTTTCTCCGAATGATGACATAAGCTTACGACAGCTGGATGATGTAGAAACGACGTGGTTTTATACGGTATTTTTGCAAGCGCTGTGCAGGTTTATTACGGTAAAAGAAAGGCTCTCGCAAAACGATGCTGACTACAGTTATGCGGTTAAGTCACTGTGCCATTACGTTCATTGGATGATTGAAAATGAATACGTGTATTTAGAAAAACCAAATATACTCGAGTTCCCCAATGACACGTGGACTGGACAAGATTTACGCAAACTCTGTGTAATGAACTTTGCAAAAGCGTATTTCCCGTCAAATGAAGCGCTGGTTAGCAAAATTACCGAGTTAACGCGTGGTATCTATGAGAGACTATCAAAAAGTACAGAGGCAGAAACAACCCGTGTACTCTGTTTAATGATGCAAAACGCACATTACGATGTCTATGCTGCTCTTCCGCAGCCAATGGCATTAAATGAACACAATGTAAATGGACATAGGAAGCGTTCGTTCTCAGTATTTCTCATTGATACGCTCAAGCGTTTTTCGCTTGCAAGAGAAAGAAGTCAACTGGCTAAACGATTCCCTAAATTTCAGAAATGGATAGGCAAGCCGTGACAATCAAAGTCAGTTTTATTATTCCACATAAAGGGCGAGAAGAGATGTTAATACAGACTCTAGAAAGCGTCAGTATGCAGACACTCCCAATGAACCAATTCGAAGTGATTGTGGTAAGCCAAAACACGGCGTTTTCCGAAGCGCTCCATTCGCTTGCCAACACCCTTCCGCTGTCGCTAATTTTTAACGACCCAAATAAAACCATTTCCCACTCAAGAAACAAAGGGGCGGAAGAAGCAAAGGGTGAATTTTTAGCATTTTTAGACGCAGATATTGCGCTAGATGCTGATTGGGCAATATCAATGATCGACGCGTTAACTAACGACACTAATGCTGTACTTTGCAGTGCTATGCAAAAAAACGCGGCTAACGCCCCGCCCTTGGAAAGAATAAGAACGGCATTAAGCAATGCGGAGCTTGATCAGTTCGTTACCTTTTTACCCGGTCGAAACCTCTTTTTATCGAAAACAACATATCATACCGTCGGCGGGTTCCCAGAGCACTTGCAAACCTGTGAAGACTACTATTTTACGCAAAAAGTGGCTGAAACAGGTCGCTTACTTTATACCTCTGCGTCCAATTATGTGCACTTAGGGGAAGACAAAGCCTTTTTGCCCATGTTTAAAAAAGAAATCTGGCGAGGTCAGTCAAACTTAGCATCAATAAAGGGCCGGTCCATTCCCTTGCGAGAACTTCCAAGCTTCTTTATACCTTTTGCTGTTACACTGGGCGTCGTATTTTTATTAGTAGCGCTGCTGTACTCGAACATGAGTTTAGTTATTATGGCAAGCGTACTAACTATATTGCCCTTGGCAGTGTATACGGGTAGATTGAAAAAGCTCACCGGTGGCAGTGTGAACATGTATTACTGCCTGCTTTTTTATTGCTTGTATTTTCCCGCTCGGGTTCTCGGCACTTTATTAGGAATTAAAGGTGCGCTAGCTACACCTACACACAGATAATTACAATGAAAGTATTACAGTTTATTTGTTCAACGGGCTTCTATGGAGCTGAAAGATGGATCTTGGCACTAAGTAAACATATGCCCCAAGATGTAGAGAATCATTTAGTGGTTACGCTAGAGCCTGGAACCGAAGATTTAGAGCTTTTAAAGCAGTTTTCTTCGTTGGGCCAAACCCACCAGATAGCAATGCGCAATCGTTTTGACTTAGGCGCTATTTCAAAGCTTGCAGAACTTATTAGGCGCCATGGTATTGATGTGATTCATACCCACGGGTACAAATCAGATATTTTGGGCGTATTAGCAGCAAGAAAAGCGGGGATCCCTTGCGTTGTAACGCCCCATGGCTTTGAAAATGCTGCGGATATCAAGTTACGAACCTTTATCTGGCTAGGCTGCCAATCAATGCGATTAGCAGACAAAGTTGTGCCGCTATCAAAACAGCTTATGGAAGATGTAAAGAAATTTGGCATTAAACCGCCGAAGCTTGAGTATATTCAAAACGGTGTCGACCTATCCGAGGTTGACGCTGTAAGAGAAACTAAAGTCGTCAAACCTGCGGGTGAGAAAAAGCGCATAGGCTTTGTGGGTCAAATGATTAGCCGAAAGAATATCAAAGCAATACTGGATTGTTTTGACGTGCTTTACGCTCAACGACAAGATATCGAACTAATACTGCTCGGAGACGGTGATAGCAGGCAAGAATTGGAAGCATATAGCAAAACCTTATCAAGCGTAAACGCTATTCAATTCTTGGGGTTCCGTGACGATAGGCTCGAATTACTCAAAGACTTCGACTTATTCGTTATGACATCAACGCTGGAAGGCATTCCTCGCTGTCTAATGGAAGCGTGCGCAATGGAAATTCCAGTATCGGCGTATGACATCGCCGGCATAGACCAGTTGATTACGCATAAAAAAACGGGGCTACTTGCACCTTTACACGATTTTGAACAGCTGCAAAAGGACTGGATAACGCTATTAGACGATAACGACTATGCAACAAGTCTAGCGCGGGCATCACGTCAATTTGTTGAAGATAATTTTTCAGCGAAAAGAATGGCCAGTGAGTATTATTCACTTTTCAAAAAAATGTTAACTGAGTAAGCAATGGATAAGCAGGACGTTTTATTTGTACTGAGTGTAGATACGGAAGAAGAATGGGAATGGAGTAACGACTTCCCAGAGACAGACTGCTCAGTGAAAAACATAGAAAAGCTGCCTGCTTTTCAGGAATTTTGTGAGTCATTGGGTATTAAACCCACTTATTTTGTCGATTATGCGGTTGCCAACGACACGTTTAGTTCTGACGTATTGCGAACGTTTGCGTCGAAGAAAAAAGCGGAAATTGGTGCTCACCTTCATCCTTGGTGTAACCCGCCATTTTTTGGTAAAACAGACGAGGCAAAATCTCACGTTGTCAATTTGCCGAAAGACCACGTTAAAGCGAAGCTGGATCATCTTATTGAACGGTTAATCATTAATATAGGCCCGGCGCCGATGTCGTTTCGAAGTGGGCGATGGGGAATTAATGGCTCTACCCTTGAGTTGCTCGCAGAGCGCGGTTTTAAGGTAGATAGTAGCGTTTATCCATTTTACGAAAACACCTATTTTAGTTGCAAAAACCGGGATAGCACGCCCTACTGGCCAAGCTTTGAAAACGCCGATGTGGAAGGGTCACAACGCAATTTAATGGAGCTTCCCATTACAGCAGGCTTTAATCGTTCTCATTTTAAGTATGCCGACAATATCCACACGTTTTTAGCTAAAAGTCCATTGAGGCTGGCTAAGCCTGTTGGATTGCTATGGCACACGAATATACTTCGCAAGCTCTATTTAAGTCCGGAATTAACCGACAGTACTTCAATGAAGATGCTTGTGAATATGTGTTTAGAAAAACAATACCCAGTAATTCATATGTATTTGCATAGTTCAAGCTTACTAGATGGCGTAACAGGGCTGCTACAAGTTGATAATGCCTACCAGCGTATTTGCGAGCGTATGTCAGAAGTTATAAAACACTTACATGCTAAAGCCAACGTGAGATTTTGCACAATATCAGAGGCATCAGCTTTGCTGAAGCATAAGATTAATACGCATTGTAGTGACTAGGATTGGGTATAAACGTGAATGTAGACACACCACTAAAATTAGTTCCACTTAACGAGAGAAACGTATCAGATTGGAACCGGTACGTTTCTTCTCACCCCCTTGCAACGCCTTACCACAATGCAGCATGGCAGCGTGTATCCGAAAACGTATATGCAATGCAATGCGAAGGCATGCTCGCCATTAACGAACAAGACGATCGTATTGTGGGTGTCGTTCCTGCGGTAAAATTAACATCGTGGGTACTAGGTGAAAGGCTATGCGCCCTTCCTTATTGTGATGTAGGTTTTCCTTTGGCTGACTCGCCTGACATTGAAGCCTATTTACTCGCCAATTTAAAAGAAAAGCACGCTAGCGCGAAGTACTTTGAAGTTCGGGGTTGTCATGCGCAACAAACCGCAGACAATAGCTTTTTAGCGGGTAAGAAAGTGCAAATGCGCTTACCGTTACCTGACAGTAGCGACGTTTTGCTTAAATCGTTTAAATCGAAATTGCGCAGCCAAATAAAAAAAGCCGATAAGAATGGATTAACGTCTAAAGGCGGTAACTCTCCTGAACTCGTAAATGATTTTTACACGGTGTACGTGACAAATATGCGTGATCTCGGTTCACCTGCGCACAGTTTAGAATGGTTTTTAAACATTTCGCGTGGCTACGATGCTGCTTGCTATATTAGTGTGGTTTACCACGACGACGCGCCAATAGGTGCAGGCATTGTGCTTAAAAACAACGACAAAGCATCTATACCGTGGGCGTCAACAGTGCGTGAATTTAATAAGTTAGCGCCTAACATGAAGCTTTATTGGAGCGTACTGGCGCATTGCACAGACAATGGTATTCGTGAATTTGACTTTGGACGCAGCACGTTCAATGAAGGTACATTTAAATTCAAAAAACAATGGGGCGCAGAGCCTTATCTTCTCGATTGGTATCACTATCCGCGAAGCAATGTTGTAAATCAACAAGAGGCGGCTTCTAATAATGGAATGAAAGAATCGATAAAAGCGATGGCAGAACGAGTGTGGCGCAAGCTGCCACTTCCTCTCTCCGTTGCGATAGGTAAAAGAATAAGACCGCATATTAGCTTATAGGGAAACAATATTGTGTGTGGAATAGCAGGGTTCAGTTTATTTAACCACCCCGAGGGCAATGAGGCGTCTTTGATAAAAATGGGTAACGCCATCTATCACCGAGGACCCGATGCAGGCGGCACTTTTATCGACGATGGCGTAGGCCTTTGCCATAGACGCCTGAGCATCATTGATTTATCCGAAGCCGGCAATCAACCTATGTTTTCCCGCTGTGGTAATTACGTTATTGTGTTTAATGGCGAAATATACAACTTCCTAGAGTTACGAGAAACGCTAGAACAAGAAGGGGTTGTCTTCAATTCACACTCAGATACAGAAGTTATCCTAGCCCTGTATGAAAAAGAAGGCGTAGAGTGTATCCATCGTTTAAACGGGATGTTTGCATTCGCCTTGTGGGACAAACAACAAGGTCAGCTGTTCATTGCCCGTGATCGCTTGGGCAAAAAGCCGCTTTACTACTTCAGTAAAGATGGCCGGTTTGCGTTTGCCTCTGAAATTAAAGCGATATTAGCGCTCGATAATATTCCACGTGAAATTAGGCTCGATGCTGTTCACGACTTTTTCGCGTACCAATATATCCCCGACCCTAAAAGTATATTTAAAGATATACACAAGCTACCGCCTGCACATTTCATGGTAATTACCAAAGAGGGAATTACCCAACATGAATATTGGGACCTAAGTTTTAAGCAGACCTCAACAGGCTCGTTCGAGCATAACAAAGAAGAGTTGTTATCGCTTTTAGAGGAAACTACGCGCCAGCGTATGATTAGTGATGTGCCATTAGGCGCATTCTTGAGCGGCGGCGTAGACAGCTCGGGTGTGGTTGCGTTAATGGCGAAAAATAGCGAAAAGCCGGTTAAGACCTGCACCATTGGCTTTAAAGACAAGTCATTCAACGAAACTGAATTTGCTGAAGTAATCGCTAAGAAATACAAAACAGAACATCACGAGTTTGTTGTTGATAGTACGGTAAAAGAACGCTTGTCACACATTGTTAGCTTTTTTGATGAGCCGTTTGCAGACCCGTCGTTGGTTCCTACTTATTTCGTATCTGAACTAGCAAGGAAGACAGTAACCGTAGCTATTGCCGGAGACGGCGGCGATGAGATGTTCGCCGGTTATGAGAAATACACGACAGACGACATTGAAAACAACTTAAGAAACAAATTCCCTCGCCCTGTGCGCGAGGTGCTATTTCCCACATTAGCTAAAGCCGCCGGAAAAATTCCGTGGCGCATGGCACAAAAAGGCAAATCACTTCTTAACAGTTTAAGCCACTCGCCCGCCATGGGGTTCTATATTACTAACAGCCAAATGACTGACGAACAGTGGCACTCACTTGCCCAACCAATGCTTCTTGAGCAACTTGGCGACTATCATCCAAGTCAACTTACGTTAGAAAAGTACACCAGTGCCGATGGTAACGACCACTTAAGTAAAATTTTGTACACCGATGTAAAAACCTACTTATGCGGTGGAATTTTAGTAAAAGTGGATCGAATGAGTATGGCGAATGCCTTGGAAGTGCGCGCTCCATTGCTTGACTTTCGCGTTGCTGAATTTGCCGCAAGGTTGCCATCGTCTCAGAAATTCGATGGCGGTGTAAAAAAGAAAATATTGAAAGAAAGCCTTCAGCGTTTCATTCCAGAAGATTTAATTAACCGAAAAAAAATGGGGTTCTCTACCCCGTTAGACCTCTGGTTTAGAGAGGATCTCAAAGAGACATTTGAAAACACGGTGCTTAACGCAACGTCAGGAATTGCGGATATTTTCCAAATGGATGTTGTAGAGAAAAAATGGCAAGAGCATCAAAGAACGGCAAAGGATCATGGAACAATTCTTTGGAGCATGCTGATGTATCAGATGTGGTTCGACAGGTACATGAAATGAAACACACACGCCGTATCAACGTATTGCATCTCACCTTCGACATGCGGATTGGCGGCACAGAAATGGTGATAAAAAATCTCATTACTGGCAACCCATCTCAAGACATCTGTATGTCAATTTATTGTATTGAGCAACCCCTAGGCCCGTGGGGAAAAGAACTACAATCGCAGGGCATTGCGATTAAAAGCGAAAGCCGCACGCCTGGTTTTGACTACCGCCTAATTGACCACATACGCCAGCATATTAAAGACAACAATATAGATATTGTGCATTGTCACCAATATACGCCTTGGGTGTATGGCTGCATAGCCGCTATCGGTTTAAAAGCAAAGGTCATATTTACCGAGCACGGTCGCTTCTACCCTGACAGTTCAAGTTGGAAACGAAAGTTAGTAAACCCCGTACTTTCCATGTTTACGCATCAGATAATTGCCATTTCCAATGCAACAAAAGAAGCGTTGGCTGAATACGAAAACCTGACGCTAAGCAAAATAAAGACCATATACAACGGTATTTTGCCGTTACAAACAACGGCAGCGTCTGAACAAAGCGAACTTAAGAAGGCGTTAAACATTCCTTCTAACGCGCTTATTCTAGGAACGGTCGCAAGGCTAGACCCTATAAAAAACCAAACAATGATGCTTGAGGCTTTCCACCTAGCGCTTAAAAAAAATAAGGATTTATTCCTTGTTATCGTGGGTGATGGCGAAGAGCGTAAGCGAATAGAGTCGAAAATAGAAGCACTATCACTTCAAAACAATACCAGACTTGTGGGCTACAAATCGGATCCGTCGCCTTATATGTCTATATTTGACATATTTTTACTGTCCTCGTTAAGCGAAGGTACATCAATCACGCTTCTAGAAAGCTTATCTATTGGCCTACCGTGTATTGTTACCAATGCCGGCGGAAACCCAGAAATTATAGAGCACGAGCATACGGGGTTGGTTACGCGAAACGATGATGCGATGGACTTTGCCAATGCGATTTTATTGCTAGCGCAAAACAACGCGCTTTTATCGTCATTCAGCAGCAACGCAAAAGAAGCCTTTCGAAACCATTTCCACGTTTCAAAAATGATCGATCGCTATTTCCGTTTATATAAAGAAGTTAAATAAAATGCCTTTATTTAAAATTAGAAACCAACAAGTGGCTTTTGTGCACCTCCCAAAAACAGGAGGCTCGTCGATTGAGCATTGGTTAGAGGGGCAGTCAGAGAATACGCTGCTGTTATCAAAGTTTCCCGCAAAGTCGATGAGAACGACACCTCAGCACATATCTTATTCCGATATTCAGCTACTCACTAACCAGCAGCAATTTGCCCTTGCATTTGCCATTGTTAGGAATCCTTTTAGGCGTCTGGAAAGCGAATTTAGATACCGTATGCACCTTAACGAAAAAAGTGATGAAGAAGCCGTTTACTTTTCACCTTGGGTGCTAAAAACACTTCGCCAATATAGTGAAAATGCGTGGATTTACGATAACCATATACGCCCTCAACATGAGTTTTTTGATGATACTGTGAGCGTATTCAAGTTCGAGGACGGGTTGTTAAAAGTGGCGTGTGCCGTTAGCGACGTGTTGAAACTAGAAACGCCTGAGAAACTGCCGCACGAGAAAAACTCTTCCAAAGTTCCGTTGTTCTGGACAAAGGAAGCCATTGAAGCCACCAGCGAATTTTATCAACGCGATATTGAAGTATTTGGCTATGAAGGGTTTACAAACTGCGATAAAAACAAAACAGCTAAGGCGCCCACGCTAAAGCACTTTATCAACGTAAAACTTAACAGATGGACGTTAAATGAATAAAGTTGCACTTATATCCCCATCTCAAAATGCCGTTTCTGAAACCTTCATAAAAAAGCATCGTTCACTATTAGGGGAACATTGCGTTTATTACTATGGCGGTGAGCTTCCATTTTTTGAAGGTAATGGTAAGCTTATTATGAAGCGTGACGTGCAGTATTTCGCACAGTCGCTTGCTAATCGTGTATTGAGAAAAATGCATTACTCTTTGCACAAAGAAGCGCTGGGTCGCTCATTCATAAAAAACAATATATCAATAGTACTTGCCGAATATGGTACAACCGCCGCGGCCGTTTACGAAGTATGTGAAAAGCTAGGAATTCCTATTATTCCTCACTTTCACGGCTTCGATATTTCTATGTCGAGCGTGGTTGAGAAGCATGCAGACGCTTACAGAAATATGTTCACAATTTCAAAGAAGGTTATTTCTGTTAGCCCGCCTATGACCGATGCGTTAGTCAATTTAGGCTGCGAACGTGGCAAAATTGTTGAGTTGCCTTGTGCTCCAGACGCTTCTTTTTTTACCTTGCCACGTCAGGAAGCAGATGGAACGCTGTTGTTTGTTGGCCGATTTGTGGAAAAGAAAGCCCCTCACTTATTAATACTGGCGTTCCAAAAAGTACTTCAACTTTCGCCTGAAGCAAAGTTAATACTTGTTGGTGACGGGCCGCTGTTAGGTGCATGCAAGCAATTAGTTAGCGCATTGAATATTCCAAACATTGAATTCAAGGGCGCGCTTATGCATAAAGATGTGAAAGCATTATTTAGTACGACAAGTATTTTTGTTCAGCATTCCATGCAAGCAGCCAACGGTGATATGGAAGGCACACCCGTTTCGGTGATGGAAGCCAGTGCCGCTGGCATTCCCGTTGTGTCAACTGATCACGCCGGCATACCCTATGTTGTAGAGCACGGAAAAACCGGCTACATCGTGAAAGAAGGCGATATCTCGTCAATGGCGCAGTACATCCATGAGCTTTTGGTATCGAAAGAGAAACGAGACACTTTTGCGTCTGCTGCGAAGCTCAAAATGGCTGAGAGCTTTAAACCAGAACAATACGAACAACGCTTTTTGAAGACCGTATTTGATGACAACTAACGCTTTCATTTCGTCTTTTTCGACAAAATACATCAGTATCATTACCCAGTTCTTGGGCTCGCTGGTCACAGCGCGTCTTATTGCGCCCGACAGCTTTGGTGCATTTTCTGTATGCGTTATTATCCTTACTACGGCGAATATTATCCGAGATCTCGGCATATCTAATTTTCTTATCGTTCACGATAGCAATTGCCGAAAAACGTTGGATAGCGCCTTTACTCTGGTTTTTTTAACCTCCTTAGCGTTGTTTCTATCAATTATGTTCGGCGCAGGTTCGGTAGCCCGTTTTTTCGAATCGGCAGCCATTGAACCAGCGCTACAAATAATGAGCTTATCGCTTTTAATTACGCCTATTTATGTCATTAAATCCTCTATTTTTAAGAAGGAAATGGATTTCACAAAGGATTTAGTGTCATCCACGCTAGGTATAATTTTATCAACTAGCCTTACCATTTACCTTGCCGCACAAGGGTACGAAGTTATTGCTCTTGCCATTGGTAACCTGGCACTGTTCATTGTGCAAACTGCGGTAATACTCTTCTACGACAAACGCTTATATTCATTTAGCTTACTGCACGCCCATTCAATTTTTCAGAAATCTAAGTACGTATTAACCTATAACGTAATTTCTCATTTAGGCTTGTCGTGTGTTGAATTTATATCAGCGAAGTCTGCGGGGCTAACTGACACCGGGTTACTTAGCAGAGCTAACACCACAGCGTCTATGTTCGTGAAATTATTTAACGAAGGGTTTCACCCTGTGGTGGTCCCGTACTTTTCTAAAGCTAAGGTTTCTGAAAGTAAAACCGAAAAATTTTTGCTCATGGCGAAAATCAGTTCAAATTTATCTATTCCGTTTTACATCACGTTAGGAATATTAGCTGAACCTGCCATTGTTATTCTTTTTGGAGAAAAATGGATAGCGGCGGCCCCTTTCCTGACGATAATATGCATAGGTCGGGCAATAAGCGCAATAACGAGTGTTTACGAGCCTGCGCTTATGGGGTTAGGCTTGGCAAATAGGCTGGTGAAAGTAGGCCTTTATATTCAAGTGTTTCGTATTGCCATCGCATTACTGACATTTAATTATGGTATTTACGTAATGGTAATTTGTGCGACGGTTTTTCCTCCTATTTTAAGAACAACGCTTTTTGTAGCCCTTGCAAATAGAGAACTAAATATCAATGTCGCACAGCAACTGAGCATTGCGGCTAAAGCGTTTCTTGTAGCAGTTTTAGCGAGCAGCCCATTAATTGCCCTTATTGTAAGCCAAGACAGTGGCTGGTGGACAAACGTTCTGGTGCTTATTGGCGCGCTTGTCACGTCGTTATGCTTGTATATTGCGCTTGTACTCAACTACGAAGAGCCCAAAGCGCTTGTCCGCAGCTTTTTCAAAAACAACGGAAGTTGATAGTATGAGATCATTAACCAGCTGTTTCACACTGGCATTTGCAATGCTAACGCTTACCTTTTGGCTAGCACTTTACTTCAATTTGTCGTTGCATCAGCTTAGTTTTATTGTGCCGATTACTTTTGGAATACTTTTATTCGCAATAATAAAAATGCCCAATAAAGTATTGTCAAAGAGTAGCGACGATACCCTGCCGCAAAGCACAGTTTACCTACACTACACCCTTCCCTCTATGATGTGGGGAGCGGTTTTGCTGGCAGGTGCAGGCCTATTGCTATACCCATTAAAAACAAGTTATAGCGGCACCGATCGCTTTTTCCTAATCAGCAGCATATTTTGCTTTGTTGGGTTTATCGCCATGGCTTTCTTCGCTGCGTATTCAAACACGCAAGCAACGCCACCTGTACAACAACCGGCGAAACCAGGCACGAACGTAAACGCTATTTGGCTTGTGCTGTCTTGTGCGCTCATGGCAATAAGTTACGTGCTTCTTGATTACTATAATAGCGACGATTCTCATTTCATTTCTTACGTCGCGACCTCTTTACAGAACCCACATCTGCCGCTTATGTCGGTGGACGGCATTTTCAACTCACAGAACAGCCCCGTTATCTATAGCCTGAACTTCGGAGAGTCTTACCACGCGTTAATTGCACTTATTTCATACTACTCAGGCATTGACCACTTAGCCGTTTATTACGGCCTTCCGTTATTGTGGCTGCCTCTGGTTCCCTATTCGTGGTATCTGTTTTTAGGCCTCTTTTTTGATAAAAATCGAGGTATTGCCGTTTTCCTCACCGTTGTAACCTTGTTAATGTGGGGAACGTTCAATCATCTGCACGGGTTCTTTTTCGTTCCTCGCTTGTATCAGGGCAAAGCCATGCTACTGGCGCTACTGCTTCCACTCCTTATTTACTGTTGTTTTAAATTAACCGAAAACGCTAACACCAAAACAATAGTACAGACTTTTGCGGTATTAATTTGCTGTGCAGGCGCTTCAACTACCGGCGTATACTTGGCCATTCTGGTTATGGGCTTAGTTATATTAAGTAGTTTACTAGCATCGAAATTCGACTGGTACAAACTCAGAAAAGCCATAGTGGTAACGGTGTGTGGCAGTGTTTTCATGGGTGTTATTATCGTAAACATACTGCTTAGCATCAAAGGCACACAACCCGTTCCTTTCCCCGACAGCCTGGCTAATTTACCCTTTGAATTCATAAAAGACTCCGTTTCAGAAAAGCCTTATGTAAGGCCTATAGATTCCATTTACTGGCTTTTTGGTAATCAGCATTATTTACTTGGCTGTATATTGCTTTGTTGCGCTACCCTAGCATCTGCCGCCCTGTGCCGCGCTAAACAAAAGCCATATTTGCTAGTATTTCTTAGCGCTGCTTTCGCGTTTAGTTTCGCAAGGTTTATACCTGCGGCAGCCATTGATATGGGCGCCATGCAGAACCTAATTTGGCGTTACCACTGGATATTACCTGTCCCTCTTATCTTGTCTGTTCTGTTTACCGCGTTATTTTCCTTGAAGGTTCCTGTTCGCTACAGAAATAACACAACGACGTTTCTGTCTCGTGCATCATTACTCGTGGTTTTAGGTGTTACGCTAGCGCTCTTTTTGAAAGTCAATCTAGTGCCTTTGCAAAACTTGTATGGCACAGACATGAAATTAATAAAACTACCTTCTGAATCGCTAAACGTAGCAAGACAGGTGGTTAAAAGCGCCACTGAAGACGACCATATTTTAGCTGAGCAGCAGCTAAGCGAAATTATTCCTATGTTACCTGGCAACGCTAGACTCTTTTCTTCTCGCCCGCTTTATTGGAACGTGAGCTATTTTACGAAGGAGGAAACAAGACGTAGGAAAAAAATGCAATCTGCGTTTAATCAACGGGAATCGCTAAGCGAAGAAAACGCCCAGAAACTTATGGCGCAGATAGTAGCATTTGGCGTGAATAAGGTTGTTATTCCTACAAGTGACGCGTTAATTGTCTCGCCATTTTATCAAGCTCTCAATGCCTCACTGGCGTGTAAAGATCTAACTTCTTCATGGATTGTATGCAGTGACTAAAAAAGTACTACTTGTCGCCAATAAAAATAAACTCGGTGGTGCAGAATCGTGCATGCTGAATATTGGTAGTAAGTTGTCAGATTTTGGCTGGCAGCCCTATTACTTTATTCCAGGACAAGGTGAAGTCTCTGATGCGGCGTTGAAACAGGCCAACAGAAATCAATGCATCATTACCAATAAAGCCATTAATTTTTATACACTTTCTACCTTAGAAAGTTTTATGCTTCTAAGCACATTGCTTTACTTTCTACTCAAACTACGCCCCAACATTGTGTATTGCCATTCCTCGGTTGCAGCACGTTCGTTTACACCTCTGTGTAAACTGTTGAATATTAAAGTGGTATGCCACGTTCATTGCAAAGTAGATGAGCAAGCCATTGCGTGGCAATTTAACCATCATCCAACGCCCTGTTTTTTCTTTTACCCTTCTGCAAGCACGTTGTCGGAAAACCATCCTATATATGAGCGCGTTGCGAAGACCTCGCTACCCTCGAAAGTGGTTTTCAACGGCATACAGGATATCGCTAATAAAACGCCAACAAAAACGCAGCATTCAAACGCCGTAAAACTTGGCTACTTAGCAAATTTCGAAGCAATTAAAGGCCATGAAAACCTGTTAAAAACATTGCGCCTACTTTTAGATAAAGGGCTACCAACCGAACTGCATTTGTTTGGCGAAGACAAACGGAATGAAAACAGACAAGCAACCCTAGAAGCGCTAATTAATGAACTAGAACTTCAACATCATGTTCATTTCCACGGTTTCGTCAAAAACACGTCGCTCGCGTTAGAGCAGATAGACATTTATATTTGTCCGTCGCTTCAAGAAGAAATGCCTATAAGTATTATTGAAGCGTTTAGAAGCGCACTTCCCGTGGTTTCAACCAATGTCGGCGGCATTAGCGAAATGATAGTGAATGAAGAAAACGGCTTTTTGTTTGAACCTGGAGACAATGCCACTGCCGCAGATTTACTCGCCCCTTTAGTTGAGCATAGCGCTTTTAGGCAACACATTGGAGACAACGCTCGACAACAGTTCCTTAAGCACTTCCAACTTAGCGTTATGGTTAAAAGCATAGTGGATGAGTTAGACAACATATCAGGCACAAAACACAATGACTAACTCCTCGATACGCGTCTCGGTTGTCATTCCAGCGTACAATTGCAAAGACCGCATTGTTGCGGTGCTTACCAGTTTAATTAATCAAGACTTCCCAGCATCTGACTATGAAATTATTCTGGTTAACGACGGCTCGACCGATGGTTGGGAAACCCTACCGCTGCCGGCTTTTGACAACTTAGTTATTTATAACAAAGTGAATCAGGGAGCGGGACTGGCCAGAATGTACGGCGTTAAAAAGGCGAAGGGAGACGTGGTGATATTCCACGACGCCGATGACATAGCATACCGCCATAAGATATCTACGTTATACAACGCACTTACGAACTCTGAATGTATCGCCGCTTTCGCTGATGTTAATTTTACTGATGACACCCAGCGCACTAATGGTGACAACACACTAAACACCCATATTCACGCAACGCCAATAGCGCACTTTTGCAGCTCTCCCTACCCGCTTGCGCTTGCTATGAACTTGGCTACGTATAAGTCGCATGCGTTAACGTCGTTCAAAAGCATAGAAATATTTAAAGCGGCCAACGATTATCACTTTCAATTCCAATTATCGATGAAAGGCCCGTGGATTCATGCGCAAACACAAACCGTCGAATACTTTATAAACGAACAAGGTATATCAAGTACAAATGGCCCACTAAAGCAAGTATCCTACTCGCTTATTTCGTTACTTATGTTAATGGGCAGTTTAAACGCTGATCCCGAGCAGTATAGTGACATCAAAGACCGTATAGCGAATGAAGGGCCAAATGCAATGGTCACCTTTTTATTTGAAAAGGAATTTAAACACTTTGCCAGCGCGTCATTTGCAACGTTAAGGCATATGCGTTTACTTTTACTACCAAAACGTATTTGGTGGGCAATAAACAGAAGGTTTCAAAAGTAGATGATTACGCTGTTAATTTTTTGGGGTAGCTATATCGGCGGAAGCATTATGGCGCTGTTTAGAAATCCAGCGTACGCTTTCGCTGTTTACCAGGCCATCTATTTTCTTTATCCGCAGCAACGTTGGTGGCGGCACATGGTGCCTAATTTTAGCTATTCATTCACCACCGTTGTTTTAATGGCCATTGTTTTGCTGGTGTACTTTAAAAGACATAACGAGAATAAGCTGTTAGCATCCCCCCACTTCCGGTGGATGTATTTCGTGGGTGCAGCGTATTTTGCGGCTACATTTTGGGCTTTTGTACCGCATTTCCACAACATTGCGCTTACGTACTTTATTAAATTAATAATAATAATGTCTATCGCATATAAACTGATTGACAGCCATGAGAGGCTCAGAATTACCTTGTATGGTTACATTTTCGGGAGTTGGTATATCTCGTACCTTACTTTTCAAGTTGGGCGTAATGCCGGCGATAGGGTGCAAGGTATTGGCACCGTCGACTCGCCTGAATCTAACGGTATTGCCGCCGCCATTGCACCAGCGTTAATGTTTTGCCTTTACTATTTCTGGACATCTGAAAAGCTTGTTAAGAAAGGTATTTTTGTACTGGCTGGAGCGTTTATCGCCAATGGCTTGGTTTTAATTAATAGTCGCGGCGCGTTCCTGGCCGTTGTTGTTGGTGCAGCCTACTTCATGTTTCATATGTTCTTCTCTTCGTTTCAAAGAAAGTTTCAAAAAGCGACGGTCATCGCCATCTGCTTAGGTGGGCTTGCTGGTGCAGCAGTGATTGTTGACGCGTCATTTATAGAGCGCATTAAGACCATGCAGAATACCGAGGTGGACAAGAGCAAAGAAACAGGTGCCACACGCATAGAGTTTTGGAAAGCAGCTTTTCAAATGTCGCTCGACCACCCAGCGGGCGGGGGCTATAGAACATTCAATATATTAGCAGACTTCTATATTCCTAAAGACGTGAATACTGGTGGGCACAGAGCCCGTGCGGTTCACTCCACGTGGTTTGAAGTACTCACCGAAATGGGATACCACGGCCTGTTGTTTTTCATATTAATGCTGTGGGCCTGTTACAAAGGCAACAAAAAGGCGCGCGCTGTACTACGAAGGCAAAATAAAGTAGATGCCTATTTTCTGGTGTTTGCCATTGAAGCGGCCCTGATTACCTATTTGGTGGCAGTGACCTTCTTAAACCGGTCGCGAGCGGAGATTTTGTACTGGTTGGTACTGTTTTGCGCGGTTGCTTACAATATTTACTATTTAAAGAATAAAGATGCTGACAATGTTTCAAATCGCACTTCTGACAACAGGGCTATTACTAACCCTACTTAACATTGTTGGTTTGTTTATGAAAATACGGCCAACACACATTGAAGAAAAGGATTTGCGGTTCGTTAAAACGAATTACAAAACCAGTGCTAATGTGCTTAAAAACTATAATCGCAACACAAATGAACACGTAAGCGAATATATCGCCCGTGTGAATCACTTGGTGTATCAGTCTTTTTTCCATATAAAGTGGAACGAGCAAAAAGACACGTATAAGTACAATCAATCTGTTCCTGTATTCGAAAACTGGTTGCTGTACCTTCTTTCTTTTACCGGCATTGGGCATTTTAAAAAGTACCATTTCGCAAACTTTAAACGAAGCGTAAAAAGAGGCATAGGCGTTTGTGGCGACGCGTGCATGATACTTTCTGAAATGCTGTCAAAGAACAATATTAACAGCGTTATCGTTACCTTTCCCGAACATGTCATATTGCTGGTGTATGTTCACGACGAGCACTGGATACTCGACCCCGACTTTGACGTGTATTTTTCACTTAATGGCAAGTCTGAGCTAAGAAATCTTAATCTTACTGCACTAGATTCCTATCGGGAAAGGGGCTACTCTGATTACGAATTAAAAGAGCTTCAACGCATTTATTCTGCGCCGTATGAAGAATGGGACAACGTAAAAGCGCTTATGACCAAGCGCTACTACTTTGAAACATTAGCCTATACTATTAAATGGTTGGCACCCGCTGCATTAATATTAATTGCAGCGCTGTTATAGGCACGCGTAAAGCGCATATAACGCCGAACACCTCTATAGCGTGGTGAATAGGTTCACGGGTATTAGTCGCTTTCAACGAACGCGTAGCCTGCTTTAATGTACGTGTGTTCATTCGCAATACTCACTATCAACAAAGAGAGAAGGTATTTTTAATGTTGCCCCACTTATCTCGTTTTCTTGTCATTATCGCGCTGCTTATTACGCCTTTTTCTAGCAGCAAGGCACAAGAGGCAATTGCAAAAAATCCGCTTGGTTATGACATTGTTTATGTGCGTTACCCCGACCCCGGCAAAGGAAAATTTGTTGGTATTCCTCAGGGAGAACGCCCTTATGAAATAACGATGGGCGCCGATCTTATTCACTTTACAGCTAATGGTGAGTATCGTGTATTGTACGAGTGCGATAAAAAATGCAGCGTTATGGACCCAGCGGTTTCTTACGATGCTACACACGTCTATTTTTCGTTGGTAAAAGCCGGTGGCAGAAAATCGGCTAGCTGGCTATACAAAATTCGTGTCAAAGATAAAAAGCTAACGCGCCTTACTTTTAACAACGGCTTTGACAGCAAAAAATACGCAAAGAACACGAGCAAAGCGCATTATTTAGATAATTACCGACGGGTAAGGGACATGGCGCCTTACCCCTTGTCGAATGGAAAAATTGTTTTCACGTCGAACCGTTCAGCACTTACTGCCTTTAACCCCGATACCGACGCGGTAGTTACGGGTAGCGTTCAGCAACTTTACATAATGGATGACCACGACGGCAGCCTGAAAACACCCGCCGAGGCAAACATGAAAGTGCTGGAAAATGGTACATTGCACATGGCGCAGCACCCTTTTCAGTTGCTAGATGGCCGCATTATGTTTTCAACATGGCAAGATGCCGGCCCTAAATATCTTTATGCGATGACAAACCTATTTACTGTACATCCTGATGGGTCCAATTTACAGCAGTTTACAGAGCCACATGATCATCACAAAATGCTAGAGCATTTTGCTACCCAATTACCCGATGAACAAATTGTAACCGCATATTATTACCCTTCGTTCGATTATGGATACGGCGTTCTATTGCGCTACCCTCTAGACCCTGATGGGCCTGACTATACAAGAGGAAGCTCGAATGAAAGGTTTAACTGGGGTAAAAAGTTTAAAGTAAGCTACAGAGAGCTTGACAGAAAAGGCTTGTCGCTAGTAACGCCACACACAACCCCAAACGACGTTCCAGCACCGAACCGCTCAGGCAAGTACTCAATGCCTTCAGTGGGGAAAAACAACGATTTACTTGTGGCGTACTCTAAAGGGAGCGTTAATTTCTTCAATGCAAAATGCAAAAAGGGGAATAGATGTGACCCGCTTCAGTCAGGTATTTATGCCATAAAAAATGCAGACACTAACGTAATATCACATCCTAAAGAGCTTGTTGAAGTCATTGATGAACCTAATCACAATGAAATTTGGCCTCGCGCATTGGTTCCCTATGAAGATATTTACGGGGTAAAAAAGCCAAATATTATCCCTAGCATCGATTCGCTACCTGTTGCCGATAAACGCCTGCAAAAAGGCGAAGCGGCGGCACTTGTTGGCACATCGTCGATGTACAATCGCGACAGTGAAAATGGAAAAGACAAATTCAAAGATTCACCGGCAAGAGAGTTACACAATGGTAATTGGACCATTCAAGGCGCCCATGCAGGCATATTCGACAACCGCGATATAGCGGGCGTAAGAATAGTGGCTACACGCCCTAAACCTTTTACAAAACCTCTTAATAAATATAAAAACCAAGACGCCTGGAAACAAGTGAAGCCCACGCTATTAGATAAACGGATTGATGATTTAGTAGCACAATACGGCTCTACTCACGGAGAGATGTGGGAAATATTGGGCGAATTCCCACTTTCCAACAAAGAATTTAAAGACGGTAAAGGCATGCCAGATACATCATGGTTAGCGAAGGTGCCCTCTGACACCCCGTTTTTAATACAAACATTAGACAAAAATGGCATGACGATAATAAGCGAGCTCACGTGGCGAGCCCTAAAACCCGGTGAAGTTAGAAAAGACTGCGGCGGCTGTCATGCGCACGCTATTGCACCAACTGACTTTGAAACCACACGCGCGGCTTTGTCTGATATTTTTGTAGACAAAAATGCCATTACCGCAAAAGGCGGCCAAGTAGATAGCGAGAATGGTGCATGGGACCTAACCGACGGCAACATACCATTGCTAGAAAATGATGGCGTGGTATTTACCAAACAAGCAAGTGTGCAAGTAGAATTTACCAGAGACGTGTTGCCAATTTTAAAGGAGAACTGCTATTCGTGCCACGGCTCTAAATTAGAAAACACAAATGGCATAACCCTGTACTATCACCCTATGAGTGCTTACCAGTCTATTATGCGCCCCAGAAGGGGCCAAAATTTCACATGGCCACAGGTAAGCAAGTATGTACGTACGCCTCAGGCAAGACAGAGTTTACTGGTGTGGATTGCCTATGGCCTTCGCTTAGATGGCCGAAGCAATATGTCGAGTAAAAAAGATGTAGATATGCCTGATCACCCCGCCATTAACATGTCTGACAAAGACAAGCGCACGATAGCTCGCTGGGTAGATTTAGGCTCACCTATCGATTTGGAACATGCCGATGGTTTTGCCTACACCGACGACAATCAGCTACCCGTGATTGCGTTAACCATGCCAACGCTAAATGAAATTCAAGTAAGCGCCAACGACCTGCATTCAGGTGTTGATTGGGACAGTGTTACGTTTCAATATAAGGTGTTGAATAACGCGAAATCGAAAAAAGCCGACTTTAAAACGTTAAAAGTAAGTCAAGGCTACAAAACTTCGAACCCCAATATCTTCCGATTCAATATTATTGAAAAGCAGATAAATAAGTTATCAGACGCGATAATTGTTGTTTCTATTAAGGATAAAACGAGTAACGTAGAAACAAGTACTTACAGATACAAAGGCGTGAAATTATAGTGCAAAACGGGAATAAGGATTATGCTCGTGTACGCTTTGCTATGAGTTAGCTGCAAAGACGTTACCTTCAGATATCTACTTCATATTGTCCTGAAGCTCGGCTACACGCTGAGCTTCAAGGTTACTGTGTATTATCTAAAAAGCATCACCGACCTCTTATTTATTACATCCTTCAAGACAATTACTATATGATTGATTATTGAAGGGATAAAAATGTGCGCCACACAACTTAATTATAAATGATGACCCATACCGTGATTAAACACTCTCAAAGAAAAGACATTCAAGGATTAAGAGCTTTAGCAGTATTGAGCGTCGTAATTTTTCATATTTCACCGGCAAATCTTAAGGGCGGCTATTTAGGCGTTGATGTCTTTTTTGTCATTTCAGGTTATTTGATTATTGGGCAAATATGGCGTGGATTGGTGTCGAAAGAGTTTTCGTTCACAGATTTCTACAGCAAACGTTTTAGGCGACTTTTTCCTTCGTTTGCTGTGGTTGCAATCGCAACTACGTTTTTTGCTTACATGATGATGTTGCCTGAAGAGTACGAAACTTATATTCACAGCCTTATTGCATCAAGTTTGTACGTATCAAATTATTGGTTTTACAGTCAATCTGGGTACTTTGCCAACGCATTAGAGTTTGCCCCCCTGCTCCACACATGGTCTCTTTCTGTTGAAGAACAGTTTTATCTGATATTTCCTTTTATCATGTACGTGGTATACAAAAAGTTTATAGCAACTAGGGCTGTGATACTGTCGTTGGCAGTTGTTGCAGTCATCTCTCTAATTGCTAGCGAAATCGCACTTCATTATGACGCGTCTTTAAGCTTCTATTTTGCCCCAACCAGATTTTGGCAGTTTGTGCTAGGAGGATTGGTAAGTATCTTAGCAATTCAAGCGACATCAGAGCGTGTAAGTGAAATCTGTACTTTAATTGGATTAACGGTCTTACTTGTGTGCTTTTTTTTGTTTAACAAGACCACGCCATTTCCTGGAATTTATGCTTTACCAACGTCTTTGGCAACAGCACTAATAATTTATGCATGTCCACAGAAAGGATTGGGAGCACTAATTCTTAACAACAAACTGGCAACCTACATAGGAAACATTTCTTACTCATTGTACCTGTGGCACTGGCCAGTGATTGTTTTTTACAAATTGTACAATATCGATAATTTGAGCCGTTTCGAAAAATTAATGTTACTTGGCATTTGCTTGCTCTTAGCCGATTTGACTTATCGCTTTGTAGAAAACAGATTCAGAGGAAATCGGTACACTCAAAACCCAAATAGAGTGATTAGCCTCTCTTTGGCAGCTTCGTTGGTGATGATCTGTTCGACAATTATAAGTACTCCGCTTCATTCAAACAAATTCAGTGCCAAAGAAACTTATCTTGAGTCGTTTCTAGATTACGATAAATCACATTATCGTCGAGACATCTGTTTTCTCACAACAAGCTCAAATGACTTTAAGTTTTATAATCAGGAGTTTTGCATCAATGCAGAGGAGAACAAGCGAAATATCTTGTTGATTGGAGACAGCCATTCAGCCATGTGGTACGAGGCCATGCGCCGCAAACTAAAGGATAATGAAACATTAACACAGGTAAGTGCAAGCGGATGCTGGCCGGTCGTTTTCCCTACTGGTGAAAAGCGCTGTAAAGATTTAATGCAATGGGCATTCGATGACCTAATTAATCAAGTAGAATTCGAGAAAATAATTATTGCTGGTAGATGGCGAAAGCAACACGTAAAAAAATTGGAAAGTACTATTGAACTCCTTAAAAATAAAACCAACTCTATAGAGTTCTTAGGGCCAATTATGGAGTACAACACCGATTTACCGAGGTTGTTGATTTCATATCAAGCAGAGCAAAGCAAAGCAAAGCAAAGGAAAATATTTGAGCACTCGCTTTATTTCGAGAAACAAGCTTTAGATAAACAATTTTCGAAAAAAATATCTGAAACTCCGGCTACCTACATATCGTTATTTAATACTTTATGTGAATTAGGCACTTGTACTTTAATGACCGAACAAGGTATTCCAGTTCAATTCGATTATGGACATTTAACACTTGAGGGCTCAGAAATGTTACTAGATAAAATATACCCTAATGGACTATTGTAATTTCTAGTGAATTGTTAAAAGGGCACAAAAAATATATTCGTACTTCTTATGTAGATCTCGAATATCCAGTAAAGATGGAAATAAAAATGTTTTTTGTTACCGAGTATTCAAATGGTAAGAATTTTTATCTTTAATGGTTTCTACTTAATTTTTTAGACAGGCATGTTTGTGGACGGAAAAAACGAAAATTTAAAAGGTAAGACTATCAACGCAATTAGTTGGTCGGTACTGTTACAATCATCGTCTCAATTATTAAATTTCATCATTGGTGTTTTCATCGCAAGGTTATTAACTCCTGATGACTTCGGCTTGGTCGCAATGGTATTGGTCTTTGTATCATTTTCTCAACTTTTCGCTGATCTTGGGTTCGCTGCGGCACTGATACAAAGAGAAAAAATAGAGAACATTCATTATATTAGTTGTTTCTGGCTGAATGTTTTTATCGGCTTGATTTTGAGCGTGACAATGTTTCTTGCTAGTGATTGGGTAGCGAGATTTTATGAACGAACTGAATTACTTGGAATAAGTCAATCATTATCGATTCTTTTCTTGATAGTTTCAGCTTCTAGCGTTCCCAGAGCAAAGCTGGTTAGAAACTTAAATCACAAGAATATCGGCATAATAGAGATCGTTTCTAATTTAACAGCAGGTATATCTGCAATACTACTAGCGCTCAATGGCTTCTCTTATTGGAGTTTAGTTTTTCAGCTAATTTTGCTAAACGTAATGAGGCTTGTTTTAATTTTCTACATTAGTAACATGCCATTTGCTTTCCTATTTAGTTTCAGCGAACTAAAAAAACTGTTATCTTTTTCGTCTACGGTATTTACCACAAAATTGATCCGAGAAGGAACCTCTCAATTAGATAAATTACTGGTAGGGAAATATATCGACTCAGCCACTTTAGGACTCTATTCTAAAGCTTATAGCTTAATGCTATTCCCGATACAAAACATTTCTCGTGTAATTACAAACGTTATGTTTCCTACATTTAGTAAAATACAAAAAGACCCTGATAGAGTGGGTAGTATTTTCTTGAAATGCATTGGTTGTATATCTCTTTTAACCTCTCCAATACTTTTGGGTATCGCGACAGTTGCGCCCCACTTAATTGAAGTAATATTTGGAAAGCAATGGTTAGGTATGACTACGTACTTACAATTCTTTTGCGTTCTCGGTCTAATACTTTCTGTCGCTACGGTTACAGGTTCAGTTTACTTAGGACTAGGACGTCCAGATCTTCAATTAAAAGTGAATTTATTTACACAGCCGTTAAAAATAGTTTGTTTAGGTATTGGCGTCACTTACGGTATTGAAGGCCTGATGTTTGGTTTCTTCGTATCATTCATTATATCGGTTTTTGTAACATGGTCAGTTGCAATGCGTTTGATAAATATGCATATCGGACACATTTTGAAAGCCATTTTACCTACAATGTTGATATCTTTTCTCATGGCATTTACTACTTGGATTTTAGATAATCTATTGTTTTTTAACCTTTCGATAGTGCTTAGACTATTTTCATGCATTGTTACAGGTGTAATTTCCTATGCTCTCTTTACTCACCTATTTTCTCCTGCCGCATACAAAGAGTTAAAAATGATTGTTAGTCAGAAACTTTCCAAGCGACCATTAAAATAAGATCAGAAGCCAAGTAATCATGAAAAAAGTATTAGCTATAGTATACAATTCTCCTGCACATTTAGATTTCGGTGGAAATGGATATCTCGACACGCTTAGACAAGAACTTAGTGAGGGTGCAGAAGTTGACTTAATCGTATCTGAAAAACCTACAACTAAGGGTAATGTAATAAACGTTAATACATTGCCAATTCAGGTCTTAAACAAAGACAAAAAGATCTACTTAAGTGGCAACTACGAATTTTCTAGTGATGTAATTGATAGCATAGAGTGGCTAAATGGTATTATTACGTCAAAAAAATACGATAAAATATATATCGACAGGTTATGTTCCTACGCCCAAATTTCGATGCACACATGTAAGATTTCCAATTATTGTGCAGTAGGAACAGCTAGCATGACATGGGGATACAAAAAGAGTGTCTCATATGGAAAAAGAGTTTTAATGCCATGTAGAAAGAAAAATAGTAATCTAGTTCTAGCATCTAACTACTTTAACTTACCAATGAAAGAATTCAACTTCAGTCATTGGGTTTACTCTGATAATGAAGCTTTACATTTCCTGCCTACTATATGGTATCAACCTAACAGAAAACTATCTTACGAAGTTCCATCTTCAAATAACGATTCATTAAAAAAATCTGAGGAAAAAATACGCCTTTTGGTAACATACGGAAACTCTATGCCATTAGAGACGGTAAAGTTACTAATAACTAAAATTCGAGAAGTAAAAATAACTAACCCACATATCGAGATAAAAGTTCTCACGGGAACCGTTGAATTCTACGATCTTACCGTAACGTTGTTAGGCGCGTTAAATATAAAAATAGAAAAATGGGGAAACTATGAAGAAGAATTCACTCGCGCTGATTACGTTATCGGCCATGGCGGTACATCTCACATATTCAACTGTATAGAATATCAAGCGATACCAATTTGTATTCCAGCATTAGCAGATCAATTCTATAACGCAGAGCGAGCTATTGCTTTGAATATCGGTTATTCGCTCTTTGAATACAAATGGTGGAGAAACCCCTTTCGATATTTTGACAATGTTTCACGCATATCATCAAAAGTTATTAATGGCTTGCTGACGAATAAACACCAATACCTAAAGAAAACCTTGGCTTTGAGGGCTCTAAAAGCAAATGAATAAAGGAATAGTCCTACTACATATTTAGAATCTAAGCTGTCTTTTAAAGCCAATAGATTCTTTAAACCTTGACCATTTAATCTTTATAAACCTTGAGATTGTGAGTTCATCATAGAACTTAATAATGGCAGAGAGTGAAGCTTCGTAATCAGCTTTCGTAAATTCGCCACCATCAATATATTTTTCAGTTTGTTTTTTCAGTAGGGCCAAGTCAGTCCATTCAGGTGAAAGGTCAGGTAAATACTCCTTTAATTTCACATTAGCTTCAAAGTAATTACTCATTAGCTCAACACTTTGCTGTTGATTGAATTTTGGTGTTACAGGATAAGCGAACGTAGCTCTATTTGTAAATCCTGTTCTTCCAAGCTCATACCATAACTCTTCTCTTTGTTCTCTAATGTAATGGCAGATAATGCTCTGTACACAATTAAAAGATTCATTGGTAGGGCGAGTTTGATCTGGCGAGAATGTATGATCGGGTAAGAAGTAGTGCATAAAATCGGCGACGGCATCGCCGTTATGTAGCTTATTTCTAGCAAACTCCCTCACATGAATATTCTGCTTACCAAACACATCAGCCCAAAGCCCTAACTTTTCTGCATAGTTAAGATACTTATCAAAGTGCGCCTTGTATTTTGGCATTATGCAGAGTTCACTTCCATAAAATGACCTTGCGCTAGAGTGAGGACCTTTAAAGCTTTGCTGATAATGCGAGAGCAGGTGTTGATCTTGCCTTCGTACGTAGCAAACAACTTGTATGTTCGAAAATATTTTACTTAATTCGCCCTGCAGTTCTGCAATTTGCTCTTTATTGTCCAACCAAGAGAGCTCTTCCATGGATAAGATTGTGTTGCAATTTTGCTTTGACAAGGCTTTATACAATGCTTTATTTACGGTTGCGCTAAATTCCTCTCCCTTGCCTTGAAAGTCAACCCAGATATTGGCATTTCCTCTCGGTGATGGCGTACCATCTGGTCTAATGAAAAATGAATGCCATCCAATTTCGTTCAGCGATTCTTGATTGCGCATTAAATACTGCTGTATTGCCGTCGTTCCCGTTTTGTGACAGCCAATGTGAAGAATCAGCGATTTATCAGATTTCATTATTGTTCCGTAGTTTTTAAAGCGAAAAAGCACAAATTGTGTATTCTGAAAAGAGCAAAAAACGTTGTCGTGGTTGTTCGATTTTCACAGCTGCACTCCATGTTACCCATTCGGTCGTGACTATATTTTACTAGTCAGCTCAGCCCTATTGGTATTTACATACAGTTCGGTATCCAACTGGAATCTATCAATCCTCTATAAACGCCAGCCAGCTTCCCTTTGGCAAACCTTTATCTCTTTGATGGTGAGTTAATAGTCAGCTTTAAGTTATTCAAGATTAACACGAAAATCTTACAGTAATATTAGCCTGGTCGCTACACTCTTACGCAATTGTCGGCAGCGTTTCACATAGGTAGTAATGCACCTCAACATAATGGTTTTGTTTATCCTGCTTAATTTGAATACGCCCACCTTTCGATAAAATAATGTGGTATAGCTACTTGCTTCGTATAGTGGGTTAATTATTATGTACCTACTTAAATGATATACACAAAGCTTGCGATGTCACATACAACCCCACCACAGATAGCTGTCATCATTCCTCACTTCAATGACGAACGCCGTTTGTATAAATGTTTGCAGGCGTTGTCTAACCAAACGCTACCATCCGACAGCTACCAAGTTATTGTTGTCGATAATGGCTCTACTACTGCGCCAGAGGCTACGGTTCAACAGTTTGACAATGTTGTACTGCTGGTAGAACACAAGCCAGGTTCATACAGTGCAAGAAATAAGGCAATAAAACAGTTCAATTCGCCTATTTATGCATTTACCGACTCCGATTGTATTCCTGAGCCCGACTGGCTTGAAAGCGCAGTCAACAAGCTACAAGAAAACGCGAATATTGACGCGGTAAGTGGGCCAATAACCCTGTTCTCAAATAAGCAAAACCGCCCTAATGCTATTGAGCTTATTGATATGTGTTTCGCATTTCCTCAAGAACAATCCATTGCGCTTTACCATTATGCCCCTACGGCAAATCTAATAGTGAGAAAGTCAGCGTTTGAACGTGTTGGTATTTTTAATGATTCGCTAATGTCGGGTGGCGACGCCGAGTGGGGTCTTCGCCTACACGAGCAAAATGGATGCTTGGTTTACGATGCTGCTGTTGTTATCCATCACCCTGCTCGTGACTCTGTGTCGGGATATTTCACTAAAATCCGACGTACTACTCACGGCTTGTGGGCGCGCCGTCAAAGCAGTCCTCAGGCTCGTAAGGCACTGCGTATTAAAGGCTTGCTTTCACTGGTAATACCGCCCTTTCAGCGAACTTGCCAACTGTTTAACTTTAATCGCGACGTTTCGTTTTCAACTAAGTTTAAAGCAAGCAGTATTTTGTATTTCGGCAAATTATACAAACTGCAGCAAATACTGCTGTGTGCGTTGGGGTTAGTGACATCGCCGGAAAGACGGTAAGCTACGCAAGGTAAGTTAAGGCAAGGCAAGGCACCGGCAATTTACAGCAACAGGTTAACGCAGCGCATTGCCGGTTATGCACGTTTCCCCAATAAGAAGCTGGCTGCGCGCACCACATGCAAACAAACAACATCAAGGTTACTTAACGTTATTCCGGCCACATTACCAAATTGCCTTTTGTAATTTCTTAACATAACCAAGTACTTTGAATAAAGTACCATATGGTAACGCTTGCTAATCCGCTGGCGCTTGGCTAGGTTTGTAAACATTTTCTTGAAATTAACCAAACTCCGAATATGGCTTTCTTGCGTTTTCATATCCGTTATTTGCGCCAGCCCATGTTTATCGTTCCAGTACGCGACATCTTCATCAACGTACTTACACTTTGTATTGCATATCAATTCAATATGCAGCTGCGTGTCTTGAAACTTTTGTAGCGTTTCGTCAAATCGAATATCTTCAAAAACTTTCCGTCTAATTAACGATGAATTAGTGTGTAAATACTTAATGGCCTCGGGTGTCTTTATAATACCGTGCTCATCAAGGTATTTTTTGTCCATTCTGCGTTCTGGTTCAGAAAGTTTAACTATTCTGCCAAAAACCACAGAAAGACTACTGTCGGCACTGAGCTGCTCATACAGTGTTTGGAGTTTCGTCGCGTGGTAATAATCGTCATCATCCAAAAAACAAATGAACTCACCTTTGCTCAACGCCGCACCCGTATTTCTGGAAATTGCGCCACCTGCCGCTTTATCATTTCTGTGGTATTTTACTTCAACATGTTCAGGGGCATCGTTAATAACTGGCGGAGTTGCAGAGTTGTCATCTACAACCACCAATTCAATATTCGTGTATGTCTGGTCAAAAACGCTTTTTACCGCTTTTGTGAATAGTTCTCCCCTGTCGCGGGTTGGAATGACGACAGAAATAACTGGCTGATTACTTTTTATCATGATTGCTTTTGTATCGTCCGTCGCTATATCATCCCAGCAAACGCTGAGAAACTGATGCCAATAGCGACGTGTCCACTTTTCGCCAATTGCCTGTAATGAATATATCCCGCTTCAATTTCTCAATATATTGATTCGCGTCTTGCAATGGCTGTTGCTCTATTTCATTTAGTTCATTGAGGGAATAACAGTTGGGTGCGTTTTGATACAAGGCCGCGCCACAGGCTACCACTTTTTTGCCGCGTTCAATGGCCTGTAACCCAACACTCGAGTTAATAGTAACAACAAACTCAGCGCGATCTATAAGGGCGTTTAAGTCGCATTTAGAGTACAAAGAGACCTGCTCATCAACAAAAGCCGTGTAGTCGACAGGCTCTGTTTCAAAGGGATGCTGTTTCAACACAATATGGTAGCCTAGCGGCTTTAGCTTAGGAATTACTGTGCTTAAAAAGTCATAACTATCTTTAAAATCACTGTACAAAATGGTTTGTGTGTCAGAGTTTACCTGTAAAGGAATAAAGATAAATTTGCCTATCTTTTCGAAGTCAATATGTTCGAATTGTTGCTCGCTAAAACTCTTCTTTGCTTTTTTTACGGCCAAATTATACGCAATCATTGAAAACAGGTAGTTGCGATAGTCTTCGTCAAATAACCGCTTTAAATAATAATAGAGCTTGTTGAATGGGGTTTCGGTGAGTGTAAATTCTGATGTCGTTACCTTTGCATCCGCTTCAGGATAGGCAAAGTCATACAGCTGGTAAGCAGGTAAATCGACAAAGCTCCCCTCGCTGTTAACGCCACGTTTATTCATTTGAAACGTGTTTTCAAAATACCCGTTTTCACAATAAAAGGCGTCTATGTTGAGTGCTTGGCAAACGGTTTTCTCTACATTCCCCAGCCCATTCCAAACAATCATCTTGTCGACGGGCGATAAGCGTAAATGCTCAAGGGCTGTGCTGTATAACTTATTTTTAGCCGCAATTAGCCTTATTTCTTGCACGTCATTCAAACGATAAAGCCGAGAGAGATATCGAATAATATCAGCGCTTTTATCGAAGGGTTCTTCTAGGTGGGCGATGTTGTTAATCGATGGATATAGCTCGTAAGAACAACCATGTTTGTCTAGTCTTGAACGCAAAAAAGGATCGGGATTTAAAAATACAACGTCGTAACCTAACGCTTCTAAGTATTTGGCCAAATTAATAAAAAACGTAAGGAATGTACTGGCAAAATTGGGAATACCTATTCGCAACGCGCGCTGTTCTTTAACATTGTCTTGTTTCATTCTATTTGCTATCCATTTTGGCGCGAAAGAACCCAAAAACGTAAAACGGTAATAAAAATATCAGCGCGAAATAATCCCAGCCAGCCAGTCCGCCACCGCCGTTGCTTGGCTCAGGTTTTCCACCACGCAGCGCCCTAGAATAGCCACCGTAATAAATTCGCTTAGCAATCCATTTGAAGGTTACTCTTTCCGGCATGACCTGGTGATAAACAGCGGCTTTGCCGACATAAATAACCGTCAGCCCTTTTTCTCTGGCATCTGCGCAAAGTTGTGTTTCTTCACCACCTAGCAACTTACCATTTTGCCTACCGAGCTCTTCGTCAAAATGTGCTAATTCGCCCAATTCTTCCTTGTTAATGGCAAAATTTGCGCCAATGACTTTTTTCAAATTTATTGTTTCATCGCCAAGGTTCAGCATCGAATATTGGTCTAAAACAAATCGGCTTCTTTGAAGTAAACCCGGCTTTTTATGCCATTTGGGAATAATTTTCCCCCCGGCAATCGCGGCCTTATTTTGGGTCATTGCAACGAATAGTTCGCGCGCCCAAGTTGGGTCTGCAACGGCGTCGGTATCGATATAAAAAAGCAGTGCCGTCTGACACATTCTAATTGCTTCATTGCGCGCAAACGATAGGCTCTTTGCCGGAATAACATGATAATCGAGCACGATAGCGCTGGATGAACTGTTAACACAAAATGCCCTAACCTCTTCGTTATCTTGCTGATCCAATACTAATACACGAGCGGTTATATTGGCTTGCTGTGAAAGCGATGCCAGCGTTTCCAAGAACAGCCAGTTCGGCTCTGCGTAACGCGTTAGCGTTATGGTTACTTCAGGTGCAAAGCGCATGTTAAGATTTCCTAAGAGATAAAATACTCTCGATAAACGTATGCCAGCTAAATAACTTTCTATACGCTACAATATGTTTTTCCATGTCTTCAGCTTTGTACTTACTAGCAAATTCAATAAGCGACTCAGCCACTGAAGATACAGACACTCCGCTGGCAATTACGCCCGTTTTTGCTTGTTCTATTACTTCATGAAAGGCGGGTAAATTAGTCGCTATTACCGGCTTTTTGTAATGGTAAGCAAGGGGAATTACACCGGTACCTGTCATGCTTCGATACGGGAGAACAACGGCATCAGCTCGATGAAAGTACTCTGCCGCTTCTTGGTCGGAAACGTATCGGTCAACAAACTCAACGTTTTCACTTAACCCAAATTCCTGCACTTGCTTTTTGTACTGATTAATATCACCCCAACATTCACCCACAATGCTCAAGTGATAATTTAGGTCGGCGGGCATCTGCGTTAGGGCTTCTAATAGTATATCCAACCCCTTGTAGTCTCTTATTATTCCAAAAAAGAGTAGCTCTACATTCGCGCGCCTTCTCAGCTCGCCCTTCGCTTGCGGATATTGGTCAAAAATTGGATGAGGTGAAACGCTAATACAGGGGGCTTCTACCACCTGTTTAATATCGTCAGCAAGAGATTGATTGTGGCAAACAAAACTTGTTGAATTAAGCAGTTGGTACTTCATTAGTGCATTCTTAACGTTGCCAGCTTCGTGGTCAAAAGCATTGTGCACAATAGCGATTACGTGAATGCCTGAACGCTTTAACGCGCGACTAATCCAACCTAGACATGGTGCAACAAAAAATGTCCATGCAGGGACAATAACGGTATCCACGTTCGACTTTTTAATGCTAGAAATAACTTTTTTCCAAGTTAATGGATTAAGGGTATCGATCCAAAATTTAGCATCAAGTTGCTCGGGAGGCTGTAAATGCTTGTCACGGTCGTCATCGCCAGGAAAAAGTACTTTTGGATAAAGACGTTTAAAGGAATAAACCTGCAAAACAACATCATCGCGCTTGCTCAGCTCTAATGCTATCTGCGTTGAGTGTTTAGCAACACCACTTCTAAAAGGCTCTATGGGCCCTATGAAAGCAATGCTTTTTTTCTTCAGCATAATGACTAATCATCCTTGAGTTCGGAATCGCGCGCTTCTTGTGCTTTTGCACTTTGTTCAACTTGACCGGGCGTCGATTTAGCGTAATTAGCGTCGTTATGCATCGCTAATTCCATCCGCCTTACTTTCTCTAGTGTTTGTTCTATTAGCTGCCGGTTGAAATTTATCAAATCAGCAATTAGTGCAATAAGAAACGTAAACGCGCCAAACAATGAAAGTACACCGCCCAATATCAAAGACTGAATATGCCCGTCGCCTTCACCCAAAAAGTAATAAATTAAAAACCTAACGATAGGTATTAAACCTATGAGCGTGAAGAGCGCCCCCAGTAATACGAATACCCGTAAAGGCTGATACATAGTATACATACGTACAATGGTGGTCAGCTGTCGCTCAATAAACTTAGGAATACTTGTAAAAAGCCTAGAATCGCGAGTTTTAGCGTTAGTTTCAACGGGAACATGCGTTACCGCCATGTGTTTTTTACCCGACTGAATGAGGGCTTCAATGGTGTAGCTAAATGGGCTAATAATATTTAGCTGTAGCGCCGCTTCTCTGCTGTAGGCACGAAACCCGCTCACTGCATCAGGAACTTGTACACCAGACACCTTTTTAACCACATAACTACCAAGGCGCTGAAGTAATTTTTTTAACGGCGTGAAGTGCTGGATGTCTTGCGTTTTCCTGTCGCCTACAACCACATCAGCCTTTTCATCCAAAATAGGTTTTATAAGTTTTGGAATGTCCCAGCCCGCATACTGATTATCGCCGTCGGTGTTTACGATAATATCAGCACCAAGTTTTAAACACTCATCAATTCCTTTTCTGAAGGTACGTGCTAGCCCGCGGTTATTTTTGTTACGAATAATATGGTCTACGCCAAGAGATTTAGCCACTTCTACAGTACGGTCTGTCGATCCATCATCAATAATCATGATCTCAACCGTATCTACCCCCTCTATCTCTCGCGGAATATCGTTGAACGTTTCAGGTAGTGTATGCTCTTCGTTGTAACAAGGAATTTGTACAATCAGCTTCACGAGTATCCTTCTCCATAACTAATAAATGGGCTTTTTAGCTAGTGTGACAATTAACTCTTTACTGAGCAAGCGCAAAATAGCAATAACCTTAAAGGTGTGTAATTGAGCCGTTCAACTTTATTAAAGCTTCAATCCTGATAGTCCAGCATGTAGACTTAGTTTTTACCTCGATAAGCAGAGTGTTAGGTCTTGAGCAAACGGATTTTAGTAATTAGTCAACGCGTTCCCTACCCTCCGAATAAAGGAGAAAAGATAAGGACGTTTCATCAGATTCAGAGTTTGATAAGGAAGGGCTATGAAGTTGATGTAAGTTGCTCTTTAGAGGGAGCACAAGATCAGCAGCATTTGAAGGAACTCGGTAAAAAGATAAATGATAACACCCAAGGTTTTTTATACGGGGAACCTAAATGGTGGCGCCTGCTTAAAGGGTTAGTAAGCGCTAAATCACTATCTGAAGTCAATTTTTTTAATAGGCGGCTGCAAGAGTCGCTTGTTAAGCAAGTTGCCGAGCACCGTTATTGTGCCGTGTTATTCACTGCTTCAAGTCTTTATCCTTACGCATTAGCATTACAAAAAAGTGGCGCTACTCACTGTTCAACGCCACCCGCTATTCTCATTGATTTTATGGATGTAGATTCAGACAAATGGCAACAGTATGCAACCCAAAGTCAGTGGCCAATGCGCGTGCTATATAAGCGAGAAGCGCACTTAGTAAGACAGCTCGAAAAAAAGTGTATTGATATCGCCGACAAGGTATTTTTAATTGCCAAAGCTGAAATTGCGATGCTCAATAAAACGGTGACGACCTCATCGAAGGTTGTAGAACTAGGTAATGGGCTCGACGCAGATTTCTTCATGCCCAGTACCGGTGTAGATAAGCAAAAAATAGTTAATAACAAGGCTATGTTCGGATTAACTGTTGTTGAATCGAAAAGAGCCTGTTTTCGTTAAGGTTTTCTGGAGTATCCATAAACCTGAACCAACCAAGGTAGTGTTCTAGGTATTTTGTGGCTACTCCGTGA